>Ga0207694_10000931_pt1 | contig 25933 bp, 19 predicted proteins | sample KBSC34metaG_FD_184353 | JGI IMG/M metagenome (GOLD analysis project Ga0207694, IMG submission 184353) | Corn rhizosphere microbial communities from Kellogg Biological Station, Michigan, USA - KBS C3-4 metaG (SPAdes) (version 2) | ecosystem: Host-associated > Plants > Roots > Rhizosphere > Soil... | reverse complement strand
ATTCCTCTCGCGAAGAAGCGTGAGGAAATCCAGAGTCGCGCCGGTTACGCTCCCCAAAGCAGGCTCAGCCAATTCCAGCGCACGTTCGGTATTGCCCGTGCGCAACAAAGTTTCCGCGAGGCTCAATCTCTGCCGCACTGCTTCGGGAACGTCCCACAAGCCAGTGCGCGGCTTTTCAGATTTGATCTCCTCCGACGCAGGCTCCTTTAACTTTTCCAGAAACTCTTCCGACAACGCGCGATCGTGTAGGGCAACAAGCCTTAAGACTTCTTTGCGTATGTCAGGATTCGAGACCATCGAAGACAGTGTCGCCGAGTTCATTTCCTCCGGCTTTATAGCTACAACACCGTCGCGAATATTGAGACGCTCATTAGCTTCGCGTTGAGCTATCTCCGCGGCCTCCCAGGCTTTCCTGAAAAGTGTCCGCCCCTGTTCGGCATCAATCTCCCAAAGCGCGTCCGCGATTCTGGCGAGTGAGCGAGCGCGCAACGTTTGATCTCGAAAACTCCGCGCGTCACTCGCTAATGAGATCAATAACGAGCGGGCCTGCGCCTGCCTCTCTTTTTGAATGCGTTCCGCTCCCAGCTTCGCGTCAGATTTTTCCTTGCTGGAGACACTCTTAACCGGCGCTTTCGACTTTTGCGATGGTGGTTGAGGAAATGCAGACTGCGAGAGAATTAAAGTAAGGCCGACAGTGGCAGACAATCTTAGAAACTTCATAGCTGGCTACAAAGCATTTACCACAGGGACCACGGATTAAAAACCGTACTGGTTCAGTTTGAAATACGCCGAAGGCGTTCGCTAATTTTAGCCCAGGGTTCGAGGTACGAGAACCCTGGGTCCAGTACATAAAAGGCGTTCAAACCCTGTAAGGGTTCGCCCTACGACAAACCCTTTCAGGGTTATTGGCTTGTTATTATTGGGCGCCCCAGGGTTGTCGCGTGCGCTCCAACCCTGGGCTTTAACTGGCCAACGCCTTCGGCGTATTTCAAACTGAACCAGTATCTTAAAAACCGTGGATTTTATCCGATTAGTCTCTGGTTGAGTTTTATTTTCGCCCGCGGCCGCCGCACGACGTCTCATAAGCGCCAATCAAGACCCACGCGACGCGCTTTGGATCCTTTGCATAAAACGACAGTAAATACGGGCGGCTGACTTCGACCATGTAGCGTGTGGTTTTACCCTCCGGTCTCCACCAGTAAATAATTCGTCCCTGTGTCTGGCTCGTTTGCTTCAGCTCAATCGTTGAAGGATCATTGAGCTTGAGCAGTTGCGCCAGTCCTTCGGTAGCCACTCGCTGCGGATCGCTGAAGGCCCACTCCTCTTGCCCGAGATCTGCTCGCTCCTGTGCTTTGACGGAAAGATTCCGGTTGAAGAGCTCGTTCAGGATCTCATAGCCGGTGCATTCTTTGTCGAGCTCCGGTTGATCGGCCTCGGCTCCGTAATCCAGCTCATTCGATTCGTGTGGATCGACAGCCACGATCTGTTGAATCGCCAGGAGCGGGCAACAACCCATATGACCGTAACCACCCCAAAAACTACGAACCTCGGTGGTTATCATCTCTCCGGCAAAGAAACGTCCCACAATCGTTGCATGCACGACTGAATCCGGCCTCCTTAGAATCAGTTTGTCAAACTCTTTGAGGCGCGCGTCGTCGACCAGGTCAATGGTGATGCCTTCAACTACGAGCGGTTGCGGGCGCGTGCGCTCCGTTGTGACGCCACAACAGTACATCGTGCCTGACGCCGTTGTTCCTCCATATTCAAGCCACGGATTGGGCCACGAATCACAGGCCGGATCGAAGATATGGAAATTTTCGAAGCCGTGCGAAACGAATCCCGTTACTTCGACGAGTCTGTGATTGTAGGCGACTGGATCGCTCTTCAACTGGCAAACCGAGATACTGGGCGGGCCTTCGGGCGACTGCACGGCCTCAGCCGGACGGACCACGGTGCGTTTGAAAGCATGGTCCACTACTCCGCCGGCGAATACGAGGAAGATCAGCAATGCAGGCAAACGACACTTCATAAGCTGCAGTTTGAGTTTATCAGATTGGAAACGCTCTCAGGCCATGAACGGGTAGTGCATCAGTTTGAAAATTACGCCGAAGGCGTTCGCTAATTTCAGCCCAGGGTTGACAACCCTGGGTACATATCTAAGTTTCACGATCAACCCTGAAAGGGTTCCTCTTTAGGCGAACCCTTTCAGGGTTCAAAGACTAGTTTGTGATCTAATCCCAGGGTTCTCGCGAAGCTCGAACCCTGGGCTGAAATTTGCGAACGCCTTCGGCGTAATTTCAAACTGATGCACTACCCATGAACGAGAAAAGTGGAAGAAACTTGCGAGTAGTGGTAATAAAGGCCTAGATTTCGTCACTACTCAATTAGATAAACCAGATTCTCAATCTTCGAGGCCGCCAAGATGAATACTTTCCACAAGCCACTCGCATTAATCCTCAGCGCTTTTTTACTAGCGTCAGTGTTTTGCCAGACTCTTCAGGCCCAACCAGCCGAAGACGTGCGCATCGCGAGACTTGCCGGACTGGCGAAGGTTTGGGGAACTGTAAAATACTTTCACCCCTTTCTCGCTTATCGCGAGATCGATTGGGACAAGGCCCTCATCGACACCATTCCGAAGGTTAACGCCGCGAAGTCACCACAAGACTACCAGGCCGCGCTCAACCAGATGCTCGCAGTGCTGAACGACAAGAGCACTCGCGCAGACATCGAAGCCGCAACAAAACCCGAAACTCCAACACCGGCTGATCAAGCAAAACTCGTCCGCACGGAAAACGGCGTGTTGATTATCGAGACCGCGCAGATCGCAAAAGCTATCGCGAATGACATCTCTGCGCTCAACAAGTTCACCACCACGATCAACGAATCCTTACCCAAGGTCACCAGCGTGATCTTCGACACACGCGGCACGACAAAGCCAATCGATATCGAGGCGTATCACGCTGATAATTTCATGCGCCAGACGCTCACCGGAATGCTCGACGGAACTGTCGTGTTAGGCGCGACGCGCTATCGAATGCACAACGGCTACGCCACGCAAGTCAGCGGCGGAGCAAATTTCTACTACTCAGGTCTGATCAACTCTGCGCCACAAACCATCGCCGGACGAAGCAAAACCAAAACACCGCCAATCGTATTCATCATCAATCAAAACTCGCCTTCATTCGCTGACATTCTCAGTGGCATGCAGGCGGCGGGACGCGCCGTCGTCATACAGGAAGGTGAACAGCCGGCGAGTGATACGTTTACCCTCGATCTTCCCGAGAACGTGAAAGTGCGAATGCGCACGGTCGAGCTGGTGAACCCTGACGGATCGATCGAGCTGCAACCCGACGTCACCGTCACGAAAAGCTCTTCTGAAGACGCAGCCTTAAAGGAAGCGATACAAGGAAAGCGAGCGCAAAGACAAAATCGCGCGGCGTCTCCTGCGACAGGGCAAGTCGCGCAGAAAGACCAGCCATATGCAGACATGGTTTTCCCCAACAACGAGTATCGACTGCTGGCGCTGTTTCGTTACTGGAACGTGATCAACTATTTCTTTCCTTACAAGCACCTGATCGGCGATTCGTGGGAAACTGTTTTGCAACGGTATATCCCCAAGTTCGAAGCAAACAAAGACGCGGTGGATTACCAGTTGACGGTGCGCGAGCTGGTTACAGAGATGCACGACTCACATGGCGGAGTGCGAAATGCCAATGCCGCGAGTGAAAAGTTTGGCACGCATATTCCCCCCGTGCTCACCGGTTACATTGAAGAGAAGTCTGTCGTCACAAAAATCCTCGACGACAAGTTACCGATCAAGGTTGGCGATGTTGTTTTGGCGGTTGATGGTGAGCCGGTGGAAAAGCGACGCGAGTTCCTGGCTCGTTACTCGGCCGCGTCTACGCCGCAATGGTCGATGAGAAACGTGAATGGCCGGTTGCTGCTCGGACCAAAAGACAGCGTTGCGAAACTAAAGGTGCAGAACATCGCAGGCGAGACCCGCGACGTTGAGCTGCCTCGAACGCAACCGATCACGGATCCGAAGTTTTTTCAACTGCTGGAACGCTCAACGCCCGTTATGCAGGTGTTGCCGAGCGGCTTTGGTTATGCCGATCTCGATCGTTTGCAGGCAGGTGAAGTCGATAAGATGTTCGAAACCATCAAGGGAACGCCTGCCGTTATCTTCGACATGCGTGGTTATCCGAACGGCACGGCATGGTCCATCGCTCCGCGTCTCACCGAAAAGAAGAACGTGGCGGCGGCACTCTTCTCGAGGCCGATTCTCCAGGCTACAGATCTCACCGATTCTGAATTGGCTGACTCCGCACGTTACTCGTTTGCGCAAAAAATTCCGGAACGGCAGGGCGACGTTTACAAAGGCAAGGTCGTCGTGCTGATAAACGAAGATGCAATCAGCCAGGCCGAGCACACGTGTCTGTTTTTCGAAGCTGCAACTGACGTAACGTTTATCGGTACGCCCACAGCCGGCGCAAATGGCGACGTAACAGTCATGGTGTTGCCGGGTAATCTGGTCGTGAGTTTTAGCGGGCACGACGTTCGTCATGCGGATGGCCGACAGTTGCAGCGACTCGGGATACAACCAACGATAAAAGCCGCGCCAACGATTCGCGGGCTGGTTGACGGGCGCGACGAGATCCTCGAGGCCGCGATCAAGTTTCTGCAAGGCCGAAAAAGCTAACTAACAGGACGGGGCTCGTAGTAAACTTCCCGAGCTTTTGCCCAGAAATCCGCTCGAACAATCAGGAGGTTTCCCTTGAATAATAAGCTGCGCCTTATCTGCGCCTTCGTGCTCTTTTTGCTTCTCGCCAACACGGCCACCGCCCAGGACCAACCCACGCTCGCCAAAGACACACTCCAGATCACCGCGTTCACAGTCAACGTCTATAAAGGCAACTACGACGTTTGGAGCTGGTTACCGAGGATGCAGTTTCGCGTCAACGGACCGATCGCGAGCGGCAGCCAGCTTTACGTGGAGTATTCGCTGCCGACCGGACCATGGGTGAAGTTTGACTGCGACACCGGCAATGTCGAAAAAGGTTACTGGTGGAAGACGGAGTGCGGCGGCCGCGACATCGGCGAGGATAAGGCGAGCCTTTACACCGGCCCGGTCAGCTTTGTCATCAAGATGCGCAACGAGCTGGCAGGTACTGACACGACGCTCTTCACCGGCAAGATGAAAGTGGCGAAAGCACACTCAAACGAGGCTGGTCCAAAAGCGGCGCAGAAGTTTGTCTACTTCGTGGACCACGATTGGAACCTTCCGATCGGTTACGTTTACCTGACAGCATCAGACGTTTACGGTTGGAAGCTTCCCGATTTTCACGTTTCCTTCTGGGTTCGCGGCGACGCATACAAGTTTGATCCACACCTGTTCTACCAGGGCAAGGAAGTTGGCAAGAGATTTTTGGATGGCATGGAGATCGGCAAGTCGAGTTGCGAAGCCGTAGTCGAAAACAACACCACTCACTACGTTGAAGATTCGCTGCCGCAAAAAGCAAAATGGGCGCGCGTCGAATGCGACTTTCCGAACATCAAAGGCAACAACACGTCTGACGATCCCGTGACCAAAGACATCTACACACTCGCTGCGAATCCCGGTGAGTACGAATTCAAGTTGCTTTGGAACAACAAGCTCGCGCGATCGATGAAGTTCACAGTCCAGCCCGGTGGCAAGTTTGACAACGGAATCGCGTCGAGCAATCAACTCGGCAGCGACCGCGTGATCGTTCCGGTCACGATCATCGGCGATCAGGACGGCATGTGGAACAAGACCGCGTGGCAGACCGACGCGTTCTACGGCAATCCGTTGAAGGGGTTCACGCCTGGACCATGAAGCAGATGTTGCTAAGCATCGGCCTCACGATAAGCTTTGCGAGCGCCGTCAGCGCACAGGGCGTTTGCAATCGTTTTCGAGCGGAGCCGGGGCGGTGTGATCTCAATGCCGCTCCGGTCGAGCAAGCGAAGTGTTTGCTGCGCCCGGTGAAGAAGTTTGGACATCTTGGTGAGCCCTTACGCGGGTTGACGCCGCAGTTCGAGTACATCATCGGACAACCCGTTTTCGGGATAGCGATCGAACAATTCAGAATCCTCCTTGACTCACAGGGAATCTCCGAAGCTGATTTGGGTGGCTCACTTTCGGCGCCGTTGCCGAATGCGAAGTATTTCGTCATTCACGACACGAGCGATCTGCTGGAAGCGAGCGAATTTCCGGCCGACATCAACAGCAAGAGTTCGTCACTAAACGATCTGTCGCGCCGTGTTACGCAGAAGGTTGCTCACGTTTACATCAATCGTGCGGGCCAATCGGTGACGGCGGTTGCATTTGAGTCGGCAACACCGCCGAGTGGAACTAAGCTGGGCTTGTGTAATCGCGTCCCGAGGACGGCATTCATACACGTCGAGAACATACAAGCGCGGCTTCGCGATCGCTCGGTGAGGTTTCGCAATGATGCACTCGCGCCAGAACCCGGTTTTACCAGGAACCAGATAGAACGGCTGGCATTTGTTTATGTGGCGGCGAGTTTGCGAGCCGGCAAGTGGCTGATTCCCGCTTATCATTCGCCTCTTGATCTCGGCTTTCCCGATCGCCATGACGATCCTCAGAACTTCAACCTGGAATCATGGTTCGAGAATGTGTCTGCGATAATCGGAGTAGGAGGACAGATTCATTAGGCTTTGCCCGAAAAGTCTGATTTCTCTGTGCAACCTCTGTGTCCTCTGTGTCTCTGTGGTTGTTTTACCTAAGCAATCGTCAACCACAGAGACACAGAGGACACAGAGGTTGCACAGAGATTTTTGTGGCTAACTTGTCGGTTGTGTTTTCAGGCGCGTGGCGGTGCGCGCGAGACTCCACAAGACGAATGCGAGCGCGATGCTCGAGGCCGCGAGCACGATGTAGATCAGCCACGGCACGCGCTCGGTGAGTGGCTTCGGTTCGGTTTGTAATCGCGGTTTGCGAGCACGTCGCCGAGCCGGCTGTGAATGGGCTCCTTCGAGAGTCGCGCGGCCACTTCTTTTTCGAAGTCATAGTGCGGCGCCGGAACGTGCTCGTTACCAAAGAACAATCGCAACGGCGGCGCTACGGGCGTCTTCATCTCATATACAAGCTGCCGCGCAGGCGCACTCGCGTTGATCGACGTGATACTCAACGTCGGATTGCTGTAGTCAGTGATCTGAAGCCGCAGCTTGCGTACGACCGCTTCTTCATTGAAGTAAATCTCGAGCCGTTTCTTTTCCTCACCGGAATGCCGCGTCAGATCCCCACTCGCTAACAACCGCACATTCTGCGGATCGTCGATCGACTCCACTTGAAACGGCCGCGAAAACGAATCGTCCTCGATCTCGATACTGAGTCGATCGCACGGTATGCGCCCACCAAGATCAAGAGTCCAAACAGTCGCGTGCGCTCCCTGATTGCGCTGCAACTGGTAAGACGGCACCGGCACATCCCACGTCGACAGCAAGCCTTTCTCGCGCACCGCCATCATCACTTTCACGCTCGTTACCTGCGGCGTTTCACGGTCAGTCATCGGATCGCGCGACACCTTCACGCGCAGGTATCGATAACGGCTCGTCGGATAACTCACCTTTTGCGACTCGGCCACATTGTTTTGCGACGCGAAACTGAAAATCACACCATCATTGCTCAGCATCCGCCACTCTCGACCTGAGTCACTGCCTTCAACTACAACCTGGCGGCGAAAGTTTGTACCGTTAGTTTCAATATCGATCTCGTTGTGCTCGCCGGGATTCTCACCGAGATCTACAGACACTTCACTCGTCGATGGGCCGGCAGATCCGTGGTTAAAAAGCCGCGCGGGAATTTCTTGTTTTTCGTCCAGGTCTCTGCGGACGCGAATCGCGTAAGGGATCTCGCGGTTGTTGGAGTCGAAGAGTCGAAGGTCCGCTAAATCGGTGCTCGCCCTGTCCATCACCGGAAGCGGCACGGCGAAGTCATAGATCTGACCGTCAGTGTTTTCCGGCGTGACCTCGACATAATAAGGCCACAGCGACAACGACGTTTGCGCGGAGACTGAAACGACTAACACCAGCGCCGCGACGATCACAAAGAGTAGAGACTTCATGTGACTGGCTCCCGCGAATGAAATGCCCTGTGATAACCCCATGCGACCAGCAGTAACAAAATGCCGAGTACAAAGAACACGATGATGCGATAGAGTTGCTGGAGTTCTGCGATGTCAACCAGCATCGCCTTGATGACCGTGAACGCGAAGAGCACGAGCGCGGCCCAGCGAATCACTGCCACACGACGCACAAAACCGTATGCTGCGAGCGCGGCGGCGTAGGCCGCCCAGATAACCGAGAGCGACATCTGGCCCAACCAACGTATGTGCGCCGCGTCTTCCATGTTCTTTTCGGCGAGCGCACGTCCGGCGAAATACGTGATGTTCTCGATGGAGATTAGTAACCAAAATGTGAGCGCCGCGCCCAACGCGATCATGAGCATTGTCACGCGCTCATTCACGAGCTTTCGTCTACCCGCTCGCCCGAAAAGATAGACCGCGACGAGATAACAGACGACCACTGCGAGTGACGAGAGAAAGTAGCGATTGAAAATCGGAGTGAATGCCGGACGATAACCGTAAGGCGTATCCCAGAAAAGGAACTTGAAAAACGCGAGCGCAAAAAGCCCGAAGGCGTGAGCGCGCAGCCTGACGGATTGAATTTCAAGACCGGCCCAGAGTATGGCGACGCCTTCGACGGCCCACGCGATCGTGATCCAGTTTGAGCGTAACTGGATCGGAATCGCGATCGTCACGAACGTCAGTGCGACAGCGATGAGCAGCAGGATCTCGCGCCGCGCCTCGACGCCACGCGACAGCAAAATCTTCGCGATGCCTGCGTAGAGCAGCGCCATGATGATAGCGAACGCGCCCATCCAATCGTGATGAGTTGGATTGAGCAGGTGATAAGCAGTCGCGAAAAAGACGAACGGGTTGGCTAGCAACAGCAGCGCGTCTTCGAGCGTGGCTGAGTCTCGTCGTAACAACTCGCGTGCGAGGTGGGCCAGCAGGAAAAGCAGGAAGATGGCTGTTTGAAAGATGAGAACGGCGCCGCGCTTTTGGTGATGATAGTTTTCGTCGTACCAGGTCCAGAAGAGTATTTGTGTGCCGTAGTAAGCGATCGAGCTGAGGCCGCGCCAGTGTTTGAGCAGCGCCAGAGCGCCCGCGTCAAGCACGACTAGATAAGTAAAGAACGATCGATATTGATCGCGATCGGAGTGAAGCAGAATGGGAGTGAGTAGTCCGCCAATCAACGCCATGATCGCGATCGCGGGGGCGTTGTAAACGAGTGCGAGCGCACCTGCTTCGGCAATCAGGATCGCGAGGAAAGCAAAGGCCGTCTTCTGTCCGACGAGGTGGTAATAGCCGAACGCTGCGTAAGTGGAAAGGTAAAGCAGCACGATTCCGCCGGCTGTCAAGATTTGAGAAAAGATGCGCCAGCCACGTCGCTGATAGCGGAAACCGGCGAGCGACATCGCGATGCCGAACGTGATGCCAATCGAGACTCGACCCAGTTCGCCGATCCAGCGATTGTCGAATGCGTACTTGAGGAAGAACGCCGTGGCGAAGAGAATCAGCACGACCGCGACCCAGCCAACTCCGCGACGCCCGATCAAGGATTCGAGCTCGAAAGCGTTGAGCGACGTTGCTGGCCGCGATACACGCGGTGGCGGCGGCGGTGGTAGCGGTTCGGGAGCGATCGGCGCTGGTTCAATTACCGGCTCGGGTGGCGGTGGCGGCGCTCGTACAGGTTCTGGTCCAGGCTCTGGCTTGGGCTCGACAACTACGGGCCGCCCAGCGAGTGCGGCTTCGAGCGCTTCGAGCCTCCTTCTTGTTTTTACTGAAATGACGAGAGCGACGATCGGCAGCACGATTGCTGCAAGCAGTGATGCAAGCAGCAACAACGCGAGGAACAGGAAGAGTCCATCCATTCAGGGGCGAACAATATCACAAAATACGTGTACAATGGCCGTCGTATGTCGAGGGAAGAGATCGCCAACACGATTAGCCACGGACTCGGACTGGTGCTCGCGCTTGTCGCGGTACCAATCCTCGTCGCGGAGGCTCTTCACGCCGGGAACATTCCCTTCACCGTCGGCGTCAGCGTGTTTGGCGGTACGATGGTCCTGCTCTATCTTGCTTCGACGCTATATCACTCGCTAACACACGAAGCCGCGAAGGCGTTATTTCGACTCTTCGATCACACGGCGATTTTTCTGCTGATTGCGGGAACGTACACGCCGTTTAGTCTGGGTGTGCTGCGTGGTCCATGGGGATGGTCGCTACTAGCTGCCATCTGGATGCTCGCGATCATCGGAATCACGTTGAAGATCAGGAAGCGAACACGCCACTCTCCGATCGGCATTGTGTTGTATGTGATCATGGGTTGGCTTTGCGTCGTGGCGGTGAAACCGATGCTGATGCTGATCCCTGTACCCGGTTTACTTTTGATACTCGCGGGTGGGCTCGCGTACACCGGTGGCCTCGCGTTCTTCGCCGCGCAGCGAATCCGCTACAACCATTTCATCTGGCACCTCTTCGTGATCGCCGGCACCACCTGCCACTTCTTCGCCGTGCTCTGGTACGCTGCATAACAGAACCAATACAGCGGGGGCAAGCCCCTCTTCCTAACTTGTTCTTTCCAGAGTTTCTAAGTTAGTTATGAGCCTGGGAAAAGAACAAGTCAGGAAGAGGGGCTTGCCCCCGCTGCATTTTGCTTAGTTACCGTGATTTGTAATTGAAGGTGATCCGGGTTTCCTCATCCATCACAAGTGGTCGAACGAAGCGGTACGACTTACCACTGCGCGGCACTTCAACCGCCACCGGAAGAATGCCCGCGACGCGACGCTGCAGGTTGAACACGTTCTGTGACGCGGTGTTCAACTGCGCTAATTGATTCTTCTTTACCATGTCGTCGATTCTGAAACTGTTGATTTCGGAGTCAGCACCTCTCACAGTCACGACCGCCTGGACACTAGCTACTTCCATCGTCGTTCCGATACGTGCGGGCTTCGACGCTTGCAGATCGATTTCGTGGACCATCCTGCTGAAACCATTTGAGGAAATGGCCACACTGACCGCCCCGGGCTGCATCCCTGCGATCCGCCAGTGACCTTCATCATCAGACTTCGTGGTCAAGCTGGTCCCGGTTTGTCTATTGGTGACGGTAACGTCCGCACCTGGAATAACTGCTCCGTTCGAATCGACGATCACGCCGCCGATTTGTCCAGGCTCCAGCGAGCTGAGATCCACTTCCGTCCAGTTTTGTGTACTGGAAAAGTCTTCATCAGCATCGACCATATTCCGCGCGATCGTCGCCGGAAACAGTTCCGCCGAGAGCGCGTTGCCACCGAATTGCCTCACTTCGAGCCGTTCCGGCAGCGACACTTCCCACGTCAGAAGATTCACCGGAATGCTCAACTTCGGCAGACCCATGTCGTAAGCGCCACTCTTCGCGAACCTCGATCCGGAGCTGTAATAAACAAACGACACGTTGTAGGGCTTCGACGAATCGAGTCCCGCGCGCAGCAAAGGAACACGCGTCCCATCCGCGCCCTCGACGGGCTTCACGCGTTCGCCTTCGACTTCCGCCGACAGCAACTGTGCACCAGCCGGCAGCTCGATCTTCATGAACGGCTTCGCGTGATTGCGCACACGCAGTGAAACTTCGGTCAGCGTGCGTCCTTCAATGTTCGTCAGTGTAGTGACTGTCGCGCGCTCCGCGATTGCGGAAAGCACGTCGGCATCGAGAAACTGTCGCCATTCGAGTTGCAGCTTCGGTGCTTCAGTCGCGCGACGGTTGTAACGAAACGCCGCTTGCAGTGGAAAGTGCGAGAGCGAGCGCGTGATCGCGCCGGCTTCACGCACGTCCATGCGACGCAGCCCGCCCGACTCAGTCGCCTTCAATTCCATCGCGCCCGCGCCCTCAACCAGCAGCTCGCCGGTTTCACGTTGCGCGTCTGCAAATGCGAGCAACGGCGCTTCGGCCTGCGTGTCTTTATTAGTCCGTTCGATCGCGATCAGGAACTGGTGATTACGACGCGCCGGATCGTGAACACGCAATGTTAGCGTGTTTCCGGAAACGTCATGCGACTCGAGCGTGCTGCCCGAAGCGGTTACCAGCTCGTACCCTTGTGGCAGAGACATCTTGAACTCACCCGCCTCGCCCTGGATCACGTTCAGATCGCAAAGCGCTGTGACACGCAACTGCGAATCGCCGACAGAAACAACCGATTTGACGTCGGATAGAAAACGGACTTCGCGTTGCGCAACAGGCGCGGCGATTTCACGCGTGGTCCACCAGATGCGCGCCGCTTTGCCCGGTTCGAGCGCGGCTTCGATACGCGTTTGACCGTTGGCCGTGTCGCGACTTGTGACCAATCCGGGCTCGATGCGAACGTTCGCGTGATTTCCCGGCAGCTCGAGTGTCAAAATCGAGCTGCTTGCGAGTGGAACCGGAAGCGTGAACGAAGCACGTCCGGCTTCGATCGTTAGAGGAGCAGCAACGCCGAGCGAGACTGCAAACGGACCTGGACCATTCAGTATCGCGGCGTGGCTCGTTCCTTCCTGCAACAGCGGCAGCGGATTGTTCGATTGTTTGGCTTCGAGAATCGTGAGGGCGGTTGTGAGAGGGGTCTTCACCGATCCTTTCGCGAGCAGAGAACCGTCGATATCAACGGTGCCCACGAGCGTCTGGTTCTCGACGCGCAGTTTGAACACCGCGCGCGACAGCACGAATGGCAGCGGTACTTCGTCACTTGTTTTGTCTTTGCGATTTGCGAGCTCGACGAGACGGTTATATTCGCTGAGCGAGAGCGTCACTGTTCCCGCTGTTCCGGGCGCGGGCAAAGTGGTGTTGCTGGTTGTGTTGCGGACTTGGCCGGCGGCCACGACGGCGATCAGTAAAATCAGGATTAGTGCTCTCATCGGTCACCTTTCTTTCTCTCGCGTTGGAAGTCAAACTCGACTGCGGGTGTCTGGTTCTCGGCGGTCAGTTCCGATACCAGGAACAGTGACGGACCGAAGTGCGGAAACACCACGCGCAACGGAAGATTGCGTGCGGGTTTTGCGCCGGTTTTGTCATTGCGCAGTTTGGCAACGAGTTGTTTCGCCTCTGCCTGGTCCGCAGGGATCTCGCCTTCGGCCCGCTGCTGCTCGGTCGCAGAAGGCGTCGCCTCGGAACGCAACGCAGAAGATTCGGGCCCAGCGTAGTCAGCAACGCGGAAGCTGCCGGAGAGTCCGGGCGCGGGAGTCACGCGAAAGAGTGGTGGATGATGCAGCAACAGATGCGACTTGGAGATCGGCAGGTCGACTGCGACGAGCGACACGCGCGTGCGTCCTTTATCAACCCACGAAGCGGCGCGGTCGAGATAAGAAATTTCGACAACGAATGCGGGCGACTCTTCACCCGATCGAGTTTTTTCGAGCGGAAGCAGGAGTGAGCCGTCCGGCGCTTTCCCAGGTCTGATCGGGCGACCGGCAACTGATGCGCTCCACAACACAGCCGTCGGAGGCAGCGTGAGTTTCAAAAAGTTGCGCTGGTTGTTTCGCACTGCGAAGCGCGACTGGACCAGGATCTTTCCGTCAGCGGCGATCAGCGTGTTGTACTCTGCTTCTTCGATGTTTGCAGTGAGCACTGCCTGTGGCGTGTAGCGCTCGACGTCGAGCGAGAGCGTTCGCGGCGACTTGCCGTCCGCGGGTTGCAGCCGGAACGCGATCAGCGAGGGTGATTGTCGATTCGAAATCAGCCCGCCCAGCTCGCCGGCTTCAGCGTCTTCCATCCCGCTCGGGCGGCGTTCCTTGATCTCACCCGCGCCGAGAACCTCGACACCGACGCCGCCGGTTTCACGTTCTGCGTTCGGCAGTCGAATCAACGGAATATCCAACTTTCCCGCGCGCGCGAGTCGCAACTCGCCGCTCAATGTGAAGCGCGCTGTCTTCTGCACGGGCTCGATGAAAAGTACTTTGAGCTCGTGGTTCGCGACGTCCCAGTCAGCCACCATCGCGCCTGAAACCTGGTTCACGGTGAGCTGTTCCGGCAGTTGCACACGCACTTCGTTCGCGAGTCCCTGCATGACCTCGACCTGAACTTCGGCGTTTACCTGCGTCGCGTCTTCTCCGAGGCCGACAAGCTGCGTAACCGAGCCGCGAAACCGCAGCGGTTGTTTTGATTTCTCATCGTCGATTCTTCGCCGCCATCCGAACGTGAGCGGCTCGCCGCCTCGTCCGTTCGCAACCCAGCGACTGCCGGCCGCAGTTTCTGAGTGCTCCAGCAGTAGACCGCCGGTAATTCGCACGTCGACGCCTTGTCTCACTAATTCAACTATTGCGTGGGAGACTGCGGAGTTGCTGACGGGAAGATGCAGAATGTCGGTGCCTGCGACAGTCGTTACCGGGGCGACGATCTGCATCGTCAACACCGAGCGACCTGTTTTCGAGAGCAGCAGATCGGCGCGGCCCGGACCTTTGTCAGTCGTGTTCATCACGAGATTCACGGGACGGCCATCGAGTTTCGCATCGCGCACGATCAGCCCGTCAGGCATCGCGATGCGCACCCAGCCGTTCTTGATTACGTCAACCGTCAAACGCGCTTCACCAGTCGCGAGGTCGCCGTCGACTTTCAATTCGTAATCAATGCGACTGAGTGTCGCTTCGACAGGCGGCGCAACGGGTTCGGGCTCGGCGGGAGCAGCAGCGCGTTTCAGCGCGGTGTATTCGTTAACGGGAAGCACGACCCAGCCGTCAGGTGGGGTAGCTGCACTTTGGGCCAAACTGGAAACAGCGAAGACAATCGGGAAGAGCAGAGCCAGCGCCAGGCGCGACGCCGGCAAGCGCAGTCGGTTCATGGTAATTCTCTTTTTGAAATTCGTGTGCTCTGTTGCGGACACACGTCGAGACAAAACGGCCAGGTCGCCGCAAAAAATCACCCGCACTTTGGTTCGATTCGAGATCCAGGTGTGATCTCTTTGTAAAGCTGAGCCTAAGATGCAGTGAGGTTGCTCAAAGTAGCCTCAACGTTATACTGAACACGTGAAACCGACTACGAAACCACGAGTGAAGATCTGCTGTATGGCGAGCGTTGACGAGGCGTGGATGGCGATTGGTGCGGGCGCGTCAGCGGTGGGTGTCGTGTCGGCGATGCCGAGTGGTCCGGGTCCGATACCGGAAGAGTTGATCGCTGAAATTGCTGCGACGATTCCGCCGGGAGTCAGCTCGTTTTTGCTCACGTGCTTGCAGGATGCGGCTTCGATCATCGATCAGCAGCGCCGGCTCAGAGTCAACACGATCCAGATCTGCGATCGACTAACGCAAGGAAGCTATCAGGATCTGCGTGAGGCGCTTCCGGGTATTTCGCTTGTGCAAGTCGTACACGTCACCGGCCCGGAAGCGGTCGATGAAGCGATCGAAGTTGCGCCGCACGTTGATGCGATCTTGTTGGATTCAGGGAACCAGTCGCTCGAGATCAAAGAGCTCGGTGGGACGGGCAGAACACACGATTGGACGTTGAGTCGGAAGATCAGAGAGTCGATCGAGGCGCCGTTGTTTTTAGCAGGAGGGCTGAACCCCTCGAATGTCGCCGCAGCGATTCGAGAAGTTCAGCCCTTCGGAATTGATGTTTGCAGTGGGTTGCGGACTAATGGAAATCTGGATCGCGCTAAGTTAGAGGCATTCTTTGACAGGATTTACAAGATTTAACAGGATGAACAAGAACAAGCTTGTAAATCCTGAAAAATCCCGTAAGTCCTGTCTAAAACTTAGAACGTAAACTTCACTGCTAACTGCACCTGCCGTGGATCACCGACACCCTGCCGCAAGAACCCATCGAAGTTGAATAGCCCGGGCGTTGTGAGCGGGTTGATGTTGTTCGTGTTATTGAACGTATTGAACATCTCGATGACGGGAATGATCGAGAAGCGCTGATTCAGCTTGATCGGACGCTGAACGCGCCAGTCAAACGAAAAATACTCATTGTCTTTGCGCTCCGTGTTGCGATTGGTCGCGGTGCGACCGGTGGCAGGCGTTATCGGCTGCGCCGTTCGCCCCTGCACGCGGAAGTTTCCCTCGAAGCCCCAGCCCATCTCGACATACGTAAAGAAGTTGAACTTGTGACGGATGTCGCGATCCGATAGAGCGTAGTCCAAACTAAGATTCAACGGATCGAACGAACGATCGGTAAACGGATCACGCTCGTTTGAATCGTCGTCCTTGTCTTTTGCGACAGTGTAGTTCCACTCGAGTTGATACCGTTTGCTGAACCGCTTTCTCATGCCTACGGTAAAGCCGTCGAAGACCGATTTACCCACCGCGCTCGTGACAAAAACATCACCGAATCCGGGGAACAGGCCCACGCGATTCAGATTGATAAAGCGCGTGAGATGGACGCCCTTCGTGTGAGTGAAGTCCATATAGAGCGACCAGTCGTTCGCGATTTGCTGCTCGAATTGAACGTTCGCCGTGTAGATCCTCGGATTGGCGTAATCCTTGCTAAATACTCGAATGGAGGAGCCCGGGACAAAGCCGCCTGACGGCGGGACGTTTACGATGTTGGGCCATACGGGCCTTCCGCTGCCGTTGCTACAGCCGAAAGACGATGCGCAAGCAATACCAAATTGTTGCACGCCGTTATCAGTGATTGAGCCAACTTGCGACAACATGTTCTGCCGGCCGTAATAAATGCCGGTGTGCGCTCTTAGAACTGACTTGCCCTGACCGGATAGATCCCATGCAAAGCCAAGACGTGGTTGAAACTCTTTCTTGGCGCTATGCAGTGTTCCATCGGAAGGGAAGTTTGGGTTGTTTAAGAGTGGCCCGTAAACAGTTTGACTAGGCGGCACGACCGGCTCGGGGAAGATCTGAGCTTCCCATCGCAGCCCATAGTTCAACGTGAAATTCGAGGTTATCTGCCACCGATCCTGTGCGAACAAAGCGTAGTCTTCGTTCTTGATGTTCGATGCGCCCGGTTCAGGCACTCCAGGAAGACCGGTTGGAATGCCATTCTGCAAGTAAAGCAGTAATGGTCCGGCAGTAGTGTCAGTTAAGTTGTCGCACGTCTGATTAAACGGAGCGCCTGTTGTTATCCATTTCTCAAAGGTGCCGTTTGCCCTAAAGCATTGGAAGGCGTTAGGTCCAAAGCCATTCGCCGCCGCCGGTGATGCATAGCGCAGGAACCCGGTTGTGCTGTCGAAGATATAACGTCCGGTGAAGAAACCTCGGAAGACTTGATCGTTGAGTGTGTGCAGCCATTCGCCACCGACCTTGATGTTGTGGTTTCCGCTAACTACAGAAAAATTGTCCTTCACCTGAGTGCGCCAGAGCAGCTCGTCGACGTTTGGCTCGAGGAAGAACGGAGCGCCGAACCGGAAAGTGGTTGCGAAACCCATTGCGGTATCGGCCGGCACGTTCGAATCGACTGCCGCGCGTGGCCGCAATTCACGACTGTAAGAGAAGTGAGCCTCGTTAAGCTTTGTCGGCGAGATGGTCGTGAACAGGTTGGCGCGGATCACGTTGATCTTTGAGGGACCTTCAATACCGTTCGCCGAGTTGCCATAAGTGTTGACGTCGAATGTTTGATTGGTGTTCTCTGAGTGGTCGAAGTTGTATGAGATTGCGAGCTGGTTGGCGGAGTTTAGATTGAAATCGACTTTGGCAAAGATCGCCTGGTTGTCGATCTTGTGTATTACGGGCAGACCTTCTTCCTGATTACGCGTCGTGCGGAAGAAGTTGATCAATGCCAGTCGGGAGCAATCATCATTGGTTGCGATGAGACCCTCATTCGCGCCAATTGTCGGCGTCGTAATCGGACAAGGTGTAGCGCCAATCTGCTCGCTCAGGTTCGCTCGCGACAAATTCTCACGAATGCCTTCGAAAGCGAGAAAGTAAAACGCCTTGTCTTTCTTGAATGGACCACCGACAGTCCCGCCGTATTGTTCGCGGTGAAAGTCTGTGAGTGGCTTGCCGTCGGAAGTGTTTGCAGTCAGCCCTTCAAAGCGCTGGAAATAGAAAGCATTGCCGTGAATTTCGTTTGTGCCTGACTTCGTGATCACGTTGATCACGCCGCCGGCCGTACGTCCAAACTCAGCGCCCGCGCCCGTCGCAACCACCTGAAACTCTTTCACTGCTTCGAGCGTGATGTCGATCGCCGCGCGCTGTCCGCCGAGCTGCTCGCCGAAGAAACCGTTGTTGTAATCGCCGCCATCGAGACTCACGTTGTTGAAGATTCCGCGTTGACCGGAGAAGTTGATCTCGTCGCCGTCGGGACCCTGCGTGATGCTGACGCCGGGCGTGAGTGTCAGCAGGTCTTCAAACTTTCTTCCGAGGACCGGTGTTGTGGCCACTGCGGTCTCGTTCATCGTGGTGCTGATTTCTGTCTTCACTGTGTCGACTGTGGGGACACTTTCGACGGTAACTTTTTCCTGAAGCTGGGAAACTGCGAGTGGGATGTCAACTGTTAAGGTCTGGCCCACTGTTAACGGGGTGTTCTCAATGGTGGGTGTAGTAAAGCCTTGCTTGGAAGCCGTAATTGAATAGTTACCTGGTTGCAAAGCAAGAACGACAAATCGGCCGTCCACGTTTGTAATCACCGTTTTCACCAAACCCGTTTCGCGGTTTTTAACTTCGATGGTGACACCGGGAACTACCGCGCCGTTTGCATCCTTAACTGTTCCCTGAACCTGTGCGGTCGTGATCTGAGACTGTGCAAGAATTGTTGGAACGATCAGCAGCGTGAGCAGAATGCTGGTTAAAACATACGAAATTCGGGGGAAGCTGTGACGAACGGGGGTTCGCATAGTTGTCTCCTCTGATACGGGCTTAGTTTCGATTTTGACTTGGTTTTTTCAAGGTTTTTGGATCGGTTTTGGTCGACCATCTTAGTTTTACGTTTAGACCGTGTCAATGAAACTTTTTGGCAGTTTTGTGTGGGTCGTTCGAAAAACGACTGATGGTTACAACGCTTTTGTAACAAGCGAACAGCTTTGCTGAGAGTTGGATGTTTGTTCAACTTATAAGCATAAGTTCGTTTTTGCAGGACACGGCGATAATCGGTCGCGTGTGGGCCTATCTGACGCAGCAGTTCACGTTCGGAAGGATTACGGTTTCTGCTTCGAGTCTGCTGCTCGGCGCGCTCGTCGTGCTGATCACGATCTTCGTCTCGCGATGGGCGAGTTCTTTGCTCGATCGGCGACTTGCAAACCGTCGTCATATCGATCCGGGACTACGTTATACGATTTGCCGGCTCGCGAAGTATGTCGTCGTCACCATCGGCTCGTTCGTGGCTTTGAAACAGGCGTTTATGATCGACCTTCACTTCGATCGCAGTCATCTTTACGGCGTTGTCAGTCGGCATCGGTTTTGGACTTCAGTACATCGCCGCTGATATCGCGTCGGGCTTCATTCTGCTTTTCGAGCGACCGGTCAGAATCGGGGATCGCATCACCATCGGTGAAGATGAAGGCGACGTGCAGAGTATTAACTTGCGCACGACTGTAGTTACAACCAACGATCGAATCGCGATCATCGTGCCGAATTCGAAGCTCGTCGGCCAGCGGGTTGTGAACTGGTCGTATGGCGATCCGCGCGCGCGTATCGCGATTCCGATTGGGGTTGCGGATGATTCGGATATTGAGCTGGTTACTGCGACGCTGATCCGGGCGGCGGAGGGCGTGTCGAATGTTTTGGAGGAGCCGAAACCTCGCGTGCAGTTTTTGAAGTTTGGCGATTACTCGCTCGATTTCCGTTTGCTGGTATGGACGAACCAGCCGCGCCGGCACGTCAGATTCGCAGCGACATCAACTACCGCATCGCCCGGCTCTTCCGCGAGCGTTCGATCCGGATTCCGTATCCGACGCAGGAGTTTTTGTTGAAAGGCATTCCACGCGAGCTCGAACCCAGCCTCTTAACCGACAACGACCTCGCAGACAATCCAACAGCGGGGGCAAGCCCCTCTTCCTGACCTGTTCTTTTCTCAGGGCCGGCTCTTCTCTGTGCAACCTCTGTGTTCTCTGTGTCTCTGTGGTTAACTGAATTCGCAGCAAAACTCACCACAGAGACACAGAGAACACAGAGGTTGCACAGAGAAGAAGCGGCTAAGTAATAGTTTTGTCCTTACTTGCGGTCGATTATTGCTAAACCAAACTGAGTGAGGCATCATTCAGTTCGACATGCGCTCTGCTCGTACATTAACTACTGTTCGCGCCGCCGTCGGCGATAAGCGTGAAGCGATTATGCGCGCTGCCATAAGTGTCTTCGCTCACAACGGTTACTTCAATTCCAAAGTCGCCGACATTGCTCGCGAAGCCGGTGTCGCAGATGGCACTGTCTATCTCTACTTCAAGAACAAGGAAGACATTCTCCATTCGATCTTCGACCGCAGTGTCGAGGAAGCGCTCGACGCCGCGAGGAAACAGATCGAGCGCATTACGGATCCAAGAGAAAAGCTGCGCCAGATCGCGGCGCTGCATCTCGAGCGACTCGGCTCCGATCGCGATCTCGCCGTCGTTTTTCAGGTCGAGCTGCGCGGCTCGACGAAGTTTATGGAGGAGTTTTCGGCGGCTGGTTTTGCAGAGTATCTCTCGTTGATTCGTTCGACGTTCGAAGAAGGCCAACGCGCCGGCGTCTTTCGCGCAGATCTGAACGCGAATGTCGTCGCCAAAATACTCTTCGGCGCGCTCGACGAAATGGCGACGAACTGGATCCTCTCCAAACGTCGCTACAAACTCGCGCCGATGGCAGACGAGGTGCTGGATATTTTTCTAAACGGAGTTAACGAGCGTGAATCGAGCGGTTGAGTACATGGATGTTCACTCAAGCACTCCGCCTCAGCGCGTCTTCTCGCCTGACGAGCCCGCTACGCTCGTCGATGTCTTCAACGGAATCGCGCGCGATCACAAACGTCCTGACACACTGAATTACAAGAGCGACGGCCGCTGGGTTTCGGTCTCTTCTGACGAGCTGCTCACGCGCGCCAAGCGTATCGCTGCCGGACTGCATGCGATCGGTGTGCATCGTGGCGATCGTGTCGCGTTGCTGTCCGAGAGCCGCGTTGAATGGACGCTGACCGATGCCGGTTCGATCTTCGCCGGCACGATCGATGTTCCGATTTATGCGACGTTAACGCCGCCTCAGGTGCGTTACATCCTGAACGATTCCGGCGCCTGCGTTCTCTTCCTGCCGAATCGCGAAAAGTTTATCGAGTTGAAGGACGCGCTCGGTGAGTGCCCACAGGTGAAGCACGTCATCTTTTTTGAAGAAGGTGGCGAGGGAATGACGCTGGCCGAGCTCGAAGAACGAGGACGCGAGCTTGAGCAGCGCGAGCCGGGCCACATCGATCGCTCAGTAGTGCAGACGCAACCCGACGATCTCGCCACGATCATCTACACTTCCGGCACGACTGGCGAACCGAAAGGCGTGATGCTCACGCACTCGAACCTCGTTTCGAATCTGATCGACTCGTCCGGGCATCACGATTTTGGCGAACAGGACACGGCGCTGTCAGTGTTGCCGTTGTCGCACGTGTTCGAACGCGAGGCTATGTACATGTACTTGCACAAAGGCATGGCTGTTTACTTCGCGGAGTCGTTGCAAACGGTTGGTCCAAACTTGCGCGAAGTGAGTCCGACGGTGCTGGTCGGTGTGCCGCGCATCTTCGAAAAGATTTACCAGCGCATTCGCGAAGCTGCTGCGGAGCGCGGGAAAGTCAGCGTTGCGTTGCTGGCGTGGTCTCTGGTAGTTGCGCGGGAGTATGCGGAGTTTGTGCTTGCTCATAAGCCGGTTCCTGCGTCGCTCAAGTTTAAACATTCGATCGCGTCGAAGCTCGTGTTTTCAAAGTGGCAACGAGCGTTTGGTGGAAAGATGAGGCTGTTGGTATCGGGCGGCGCGGCGTTGTCTGAGGAGCTTTCGTACATCTACTTCGGCGCGGGAATTCCGATCGTTCAGGGTTACGGCTTGACGGAAACTTCGCCCGTGATCACGACCAGCAGTATCGACGAAATCAGGCCGGGAACTGTCGGCAAAGCGATTCCGAACGTTGAGATCCGCATCGCGGAAGACGGTGAGATTGAAGTGCGTGGTCCAAACGTGATGCGTGGCTACTACAACAAGCCGGAAGAAACGCGCGCCGTGTTTACGAGCGACGGCTGGTTCAAGACCGGCGATGTGGGCGCGCTCGATAAGGATGGTTTTCTGTGCATCACCGATCGAAAGAAAGAGTTGTTCAAGACTTCCGGCGGTAAGTACATCGCGCCGCAGCCGATCGAATCGGCCATCAAAGGGTCGCGTTTTGTGAACCAGGTGGTGTTGATTGGCGCGGAGCGCAAGTTTCCAGCGGCGCTGATCGTGCCGGTCTGGGAGCAGCTTGAGTCGTACTGCAAGTTGAAAGGGATATCAGTTGCGAGCCGGAGTGAGCTGTGCTCGCATCCGCGCATCATCGATTTGATTCAACGGCAGATCGACGCGCTCACGCCGAATCTGGCGAAGTATGAGCGGATCAAGAAAATCGCGTTGCTGGAAAATGAGTTTACGATCGAAGGTGGCGAGCTCACGCCAACTTTGAAAGTGAAGCGAAGAGTTATCGATGAGAAGTATCGCGACGTGATTGAGAGGCTTTATCAGGAGTGAATTACGGTTGTCTTGGAATATCGATGCCGAGATGAAGAGCTTTCAGGATTCGATTTCCCGCGTCTTCACCTGCCCGTTGTAACACCTGTTGACGATACAAATCGCTGTTCGGGCCACGCGAGGTTGGTCCAACGATGACTGGTCCAGCGCGGTTGGCGGCGAGGTAACTATGTCCCTGCGTGACAATCTTCGCAGTGTTTGGCGCAAACACGATGTATTCGAGTATTAGCTCAGTGTCCGTGCGGGCCATATTGTCATACTTCAAACTGAGCAGAACAACGTAGCTTTTAGTTTCCGACTTCGCTTTCTTGATCGCTTCTCCGCGGCTGAAAGATTGATCGGTTATATCAACACCCGCCGAGGATCCGGCACGCAAGCGGTCTGCGCAAGCTCGCACCACCCAGTCGTAATATGCGTAAGAAAGCATCGCCTGCGAATCGTTACGATCCGCGCCGATGTAGAACAGCAGCTCCGAGACTTTCTCGGTTTTCTTTGGTGTGGGTGTTGGTTCGGGAGTTGGTGAAGGAATTTCGGCCACCGGAGCCGGTTTCGAGTGCTTGCGTCCTGATTGAGCCTGAACAGACCAGACAGCAAGCGCGATAACCAGCATGGTTGCGAAGGGGCGATGCGTCATGTGGATTGGAATTGTAAACACTCGCCGTGAGAATGGGAAGTTTGATTTGTTACACTGCGGAACTAATGGAGCTCAAAAAACCTCAGATTCTCGTGATTACAGGTGTTCGTGAACAGGCCCGGGCGACGCGCTCGTTTGATCTTAGCGCTGACCGAGCGGTGAATTTCACGCCCGGACAGGTGGCGGTGCTGCGCGTGGAGGGTGAAGAGCCGTCGTATTTTGCTTTTGCCGGCGCGCCCGAGGATCGGGATTTGGAAGTGCTGGTGAAGCAGAAGGCGGGAGCCAGCGCCGTGATCTACAACAAGTGCGTTGGTGATCAGATCGAGCTGGTCGGGATCGCCGGACATGGTTTCAATCTCGATACGATGAAAGGTCATGATCTTGTTTTTGTTGCGATGGGGACGGGCGTCGCGCCGTTGCGTTCGGCATTGCGACACGTGTTGAAGCGAAAAGAGGAGTTTGGGCAACTCGTCGTGCTCTACGGTGCGCGCACGCCGGACGACTTTTGTTATCGCGATGAGACTGAACACTGGAGTGCTTATGGCGTCGAGCTGCGCCAGGTGATTTCGCGTCCGGATGGTCACGACTGGTCTGGCCCGACTGGTTATGTGCAGTCGTTGTTGGACAACGTCCTGCCGGATCTGTCGTCGCCGGTGGCGCTGATCTGCGGCTCACGCGAGATGATCGAGCAAACGCGCGAACGCCTCGGTAAGATGGGCTTCAAGCCGGAAGAGATCCTGACGAACTACTAACGCCTGAAGAACTGCGCCCCTCTGATGATGGTGATGTTGCAATAACGCTGGATGGCCTTGAAATCGGCCCAGTTCTCCGTGACGACCTGCGCCTTCCATCTCCGCGCGCTGACTGCGATTAGCACGTCAAGTACGAGGCGCTGCGACGCTCCTGGCGGCAGCCGTTTTGAGCTTGCCTCGTCCTTCCCGTCTCCTGTCCTGAGTCAAGAGAAACATGATTTTCGCTGCGAGAAGCCAATCGTCATCATTAGGAACGATTAGTAATTGGTCCCGACGATATTGATGGAAGATGTGCTCGTAGATTTTTCGTAGTGAATTGTCAGCGGAAGCCGCAGTAAGCTCCATTAGCACTACCGCAGACAGTAGGAAGTCCTTCGGCATCAAGTGAAGGTTCCGTATTTTCCGTGAAACAATCACGGACGTGTCGTAGGTGAAGTACGGCATCGGATCTAAAAATGTAAGTTTGAACTAGTTAAAGACGATAGAATTCGCCGCGTTGGTTACTCTCGTAAGCCATTCGAAAAGCTCGTAAGGTGAGCTCTATTCTTTTTCTCGTTCGCTCCTCGTCTTCGTCCTTCTTTTTGCGCGCCTTCGCTTTCCGTGCTGCTTTGGATACTTTCGATGCAGCCATCTTAGCGCGCGCCGAAGTTGATAATGACGCCGAAGCTTTCTTGCGAACTGAGGAGTGAGGTTTTTGTTTCTTTATAGTCATGCGCGCAGTATAGCACAGTTGGGAGTAGGCGCAACGCTGCGCGCATTTACGTATTGGGGTATTAGTGTGTTGCAGCGGATCCGCGCAGCGATCGATTAGAGCGGGGGCAAGCCCCTCTTCCTGACTTGTTCTATTCTCAGTTGCGCAAATCGTCTAATGGAAACTTGAATCGGAAAAATAGAACAAGTCAGGAAGAGGAGATTGCCCCCGCTGGTTGAAAAAGTAACCAGCAACACACTAATACACCACTACCCGCATTTAAAGAAACTGACCGAAAAAAAGCTTAACTTGACGGTGGTTTCAGGCCCATCATGCGCATGTACGTGATGATGTTGCCGTAGTGCAGATTGGTGTGGCCCACGTTAGTGAATAATGGTCTGAACTGACCGTTGCCTGAGCCGTAGGCGGCGTTGCATTTTCCGACGGCTTCTTTCAGTTTCGGAAGGAGCGTGTCTTTATCCGTCGCGCCCTTCTCTATAGGCGTAGTCCATTCGACTTTGTTGCCAACGCCGTGCGCGCAGAAATAGTTGTAGGAATCCGTGACGTGGGCGATCAATTGGCCGAACGTACGCACGGTGTCCACCGGGCGATAGCTGTACTTGTCTGCCGGAACCATCTCGGCAGCTTTCGTCACCCACTCATTAACTTCGTTGAAGGCGTTTTTCAGCTCCATCGAAGTGTCAGGAGCTTTCTCTGGCGTTGATTGGGCAAAGCTCATTGACGCGGACAACAGCAGGCAACAGAGGATCAAAAGAATTCTGAGTTTCATAAGGGTCTCCTTTTGGCGGCGCATGCTACGTCGTGAAGTTATGGAATCGCAATAAGCAATACGCGAACGGTACAAATTTCGAGACGAACGGGCCCAACTCGTGGATCAAAGCTATTCGTAACGCAGCGCTACGAGCGGATCGACTTTCGTAGCCCGGCGCGCGGGAATGTAACAGGCAAGTAGCGCCACAGCGAGCAGGACCGCTGACACTATTACAAACGTGAGCCAATCAGTCGGAGTCACTTCAAACAGCAAGCTACGCATCAGCCGAGTCAACGCGAGGGAAGCAATCAAGCCAATTGCGGTTCCAACGACCGCCAGGACCATACCCTTTCCAACAACGAGCCTGAGCACATCACGCTTCTGCGCGCCCAGCGCCATGCGAACGCCAATCTCCTGTGTTCGTTG
>Ga0207694_10000930_pt1 | contig 25962 bp, 21 predicted proteins | sample KBSC34metaG_FD_184353 | JGI IMG/M metagenome (GOLD analysis project Ga0207694, IMG submission 184353) | Corn rhizosphere microbial communities from Kellogg Biological Station, Michigan, USA - KBS C3-4 metaG (SPAdes) (version 2) | ecosystem: Host-associated > Plants > Roots > Rhizosphere > Soil... | reverse complement strand
CCGCACAAAGATGCCGCCGCCTCTCCCATTAGCCATCCCGTTGCCCGTAATTACACTTCCACCGACTTGCGCCGAGGAGTCTTTGAAGTAGATGCCTGCCCCTTCACTTTTCGCACCGTACAATGCATTGTCCGTGACTCGGCTTCGCCAAATTCGCACTTGACTGCCTTCACAATAAAGGCCTCCCCCTCTCGCTTCCTCGGCACCATAGACGACATTCGCTTGAATTGAGCTGCCGGCAATCTCAACCTTGCAATCGACCAGATGGAGCCCACCTCCACGAGCACTTCTCATGGAACCTTGCACACTGTTGCCAACGATCATTGATTTCTGGACACGAACTGAGGACCGAATGCACATCATCCCCGCGCCTCCTACTTCGGCGTCATCATCTGCCACCCGATTTCCTGCGAGGACGCATTCTTGGAGAGCCACGGATGATTCGAAGGCAGAGATCGCCCGCGCACGACCATTCGAGCGAATCTCAATTCCGCTAAGATAAACCGAAGCGTTCTCAAGGCGGACAACTGCATCTGCGGTTGCACCGATAATCGTCACGCCACGTCGGCCAAAGCGAGTTGTGCTGATCACCACGCTGGGAGTTCCGACGAGATACAGATCCTCGCTGTAAATGCCGGGGCTCACCATGATGGTCGAGGGCCGAACGATAGCGCCGATGGCTTCCCGGATAGAGGAGAATTGCGATGGCACTAGAAAGATGTCAGGCACAGGGCCAGTCGACATTTTGTTACCTCGTGAAATGAATGGGCGCGCATAACGCTTGAGGTAAGTGGCCGCTGCCACAGTGCGTGTCAGATTACTGCGACCCACCGCAGCGGTCCACTTGACCGAATAGTTGGGCTCGGCTACGCGACGCTTGAGCTTGCGCACCGCCACGAGGCATCCGAGAGCGCGCGCAACTTCGCCGACGCATCGCAAAAAAGACAGTGCTTTGCGCGCGTTGCGTGGCGTGCTCGGGCAATGCCGCGGCGAACTGGCCGAACTTATAATCTTCACATGGCGATGGATGGACTTGTTGCTGCGGTTTGCTGCGGTTTGCTGCGGTTTGCTGCGGTTTGCTGCGGTTTGCTGCACTTCCTCTGCGCGCTGCGCTCTCCTAGTGGCGGGCGCATATGGTGACTGCTTTTTTCACCGTTACTTTTGTCCGGGAACTGATATCTTCGCGCCAACGTAAGCTCTCATGAGGCGTGGAACCAATATGCTTCCTGTTGCCGCTGACCGCTCGCTTGCCTTTACTACGCGCCGCGACACGGCCGTCCTCTTGGCTATTGCCGCCTCCTTCGCATTGATCCACATTCTCACTGACGGCCGCTACGGCTTTGATCGTGACGAACTGCAATTCCTCTCCGATGCACGTCATCTCGACTGGGGTTTCGTTGCCTATCCACCTTTCACACCGTTCATCGAGCGCATCGGCTTCAGCATATTCGGCCTTTCGCTTGTGGGCCTGCGTCTCTTCTCGGTGCTCGCCTGGGCAATCGTTATCGTGGTCAGTGGCCTCATGGCGCGCGATTTCGGCGGGAATCGGCTTGCCCAGGTCACCACCGCTCTTGCGGTCGGACTTTCTGGCGTCCCGATCATTTTAGCCACCGTTTTCCAGTACACGTCCTTCGCTTATTTGTGGTGGACGCTCGTTTGCTGGTTCACCGTCCGCTTGCTCAAGTCCGAGAACCCCCGCTGGTGGATCGCCATCGGCACCGCCATCGGCCTTGGCCTGCTCACCAAGTACTCGATAGTCTTCTTCATCGCCGGTCTGCTTGCCGGACTCACTCTCACCCACGCGCGCCGTTACCTGCGCAGCAAGTGGTTGTGGTACGGCGTTGCGATTGCGCTTTTCCTGTTCCTACCCAATATCGTTTGGCTCATCCGCCACGACTTTGTCTCCTATCACATGCTCCAACAAATCCATGCGCGTGACGTGAGCCAAGGCCGCGCCGATGGATACTGGACGTATCAATTTCTTATGGATGTAAACCCGTTCGCCGCGCCGCTCTGGATTGTCGGCCTCATCGCCTTTTTCCGTTCCAGCCGTTATCGCATGCTTGCCTGGATGTACGTTCTCCCGGTCTTGCTCTTCTGGATTAATAAGGGACGCTTCTACTACGTCGCAGAAGCGTATCCAGCGTTGGTTGCGATGGGCGCGGTCGTTGCCGTTCGCTGGCTTACGGTGAGTTCCGCCTATGTGCGGTACGGAGTCGAAGCTGTCTTCTTTGCTGGCCTGGTTTTCTGCGGTGGATACTTCTTTGCCGGCTGGGTGCCTCTTGCGTCCGGTGGTTCGCTGCGCGATTTTGCCCTGAGCAAAAGCTCCGACCTGCGCGAGGAGTTCGGTTGGGACGAACTCGTCAAAACCGTCGCCGGCATTCGCGATTCGCTTCCAGCGGATCAGTCGTCGAACGTCGGTATCTTTGTTGGCAATTATGGCGAAGCAGGAGCGATTGAGAATCTTGGCCCTGATTACCATCTGCCGCCTCCTATTAGCCTGACCAATTCGTTTTATTTGCGGACCTATCCGGAGCAACAGCCCTCTACGCTGATCGTCGTCGGGTGGTCGCAAAGGTGGCTGGATGCCAATTTCACGTCGTGCCGTTTGGCGGGGCACAACGGCAACTCGCTCGGCATCCACAACGAAGAGAGCGATGACAACCCTGACATCTTCGTCTGCGGTCCGCCTCGCAAGGGCTGGCGCGAGTTCTGGCGGACAAACCAGCGCTTTAGCTAACATACAAAAGTGATTTTCGGAGCGAATTGCGCCTTTTCAAAAGGAGCGACCTCGATAGGCTGAGCTGGCGGTGATGAAAACTCCCCTACTTCACAGGTTGCTGTCGATCTTACTTTCGATGGCGTGCATTGCTGGCTTATCCGGGCAAGCTGTTGCTGCAGATACTCCTGGGTTGAGCAAAGAGCAAGCCACCAAGATTGCAATGGACTACGTTCACGAGAAAAACCTGCTGTCGAGTTCGCAGTCAATCAAGTACGTATCTTTCGACCCGAGCATCGACGTATGGGTGGTGTTGTTCGGAAGTGATTCGCAAGGAGAGGGGCACTTCGGGCTGACCTTTAGTGATGCCGATCCGAAAGACATCGATCTTCAAAAAGGTCTATAGCTAAGCTACTGGTGTGGCACACCGGACGCATCAAGCCCGGCGCGAAGCCGGGCTTGTGCGTTTAGCGGGAGCGAATCGGGCAACATTGGCTCCCCGACACCGCGGTTTAGGTTGCGACGACGGACGGCATGGTTGGAACTACTGCGTTGCCGTATGCGGTGCACCGGGGATCACGTCGCCGTTAAGTCCCCAGACGTAAGGGCCACCGCCGCTGATCAAATACCATGTTCCCGTGGACGGGCGCCAGACAGTTTCGACTCCAAATGAAACCAATGGAACGTCGCCGTTCAGACCGAGCTGGCTCGGACTGGTAACGGAGCCTCCAAATGTCTGGCTGTAAAACTGCCCGGTCGAAGGACGCCAGATGTTGAAAACGCCAGCTACATAGTTCGTCGTCGGCACGGGGATGTCCGTCGGTAAGCCCAACTGCTGCGAATGCACCAGGCCATCTCGGCTGCCAAGGAAGTACCACACCGCCGTCGACGGGCGGAACACGCCGATGTCGACTTTGCCGTCACCGTCGTAATCGCCGGGGACGGGAATGTCTCCACTCAGCCCGAACTGCTGTGCCACGCCCGCGCCCGTGGAGCTGTCGATGATGAACCACATCTGATTCGACGGGCGGTACACGGCGAAGTCTGTCTTGCCATCGCCATCGTAGTCCGCCGGCAGGGGAATGTCTCCGTTCACACCCCAGCTCCGCGTTATCGGCTGGTTGATGTTGGTGCTCGGCAATACGTACCACGTCCCGTTCGACGGCCGCCATACGGTGAAGTCGGCCACGCCGTCGCCATCGAAGTCACCGAGCACGGGCACGTCGCCTGACAGGCCCCATTGCTGCGCCAGTGTCGTCGCCGGCGTTGTGATGGGGTCCTCCACATACCAGGTGGCGTTTGACGGCCGCCACACCACCAACTGGCCGTAACCCGTGCCGGTGTAGTCGCGCGAATGGTAGGCCGGCCCGGAGCCGTACTGCGTCACGGTCAGTGAGAACACCACGCCGGCCCCGACGATATGCAGATGGCCCACCCGTGTGACAGCGCTTGGCTGGTTTGCCGCCACTGTGTAAGTGACCGTCGCGCTGCCGGCCGAGGAGGTCACTACCAGCCAGCTTGCATCGCTCGTCGCGTTATACGCGCAACCCGAGAAGCTCGGCCCCGCCGTCGCGGCCACATTGGTGCTGGCGACCGGGTTTGTCGTGCCCACCCAGGTGAATAGGGACGGTCCGCTGAATGTCGTCGCGCACGGCGAAATCGCTTCCGCACTGCGCGTCGACATCGCTTCGTTCTCCAGCACGACCGCGCCATTTTCCAATGAACCGATATTGCTCGGACCGTAGATCGCTGGCCGATCGCCGTCATCGGCTTGTGCCGAGGCAACAACGGCCCAGATCAACGAAGCCAGCAGCACCGGCACATGGCGTCGCCGGAAACCCCGGCTCTTAGAATTACCACTTGCGTCAAACATGATGTCCTCCTGTGAGTAGTGGATTGTCGATCCCCAGAATGTGCATCAGCAGCCGCGACTTCTCTGCTGCACTTGGAAATGCTCTTTGGAAAATCTGCCCCGAAAGAAAACTACCTGCGTGCCACCCCCGCGACGAGGTAATGCGCCCGAAAAAAAGGTGCGCTGATGCACACTATACGCCCGCGCGCCCTTTCACACCTCTCGACGCAACCGAGTTCGGAACTGAAGGAGAATTCCACGATCGGTCTCCTGAAATGGAATTGGTACCGACCGGTGCCGCGTTGAGCTACGCGAAAAGGAGCCCCGCACTGACATCTGTAGTTATTTCCACGATCGATTGTTCCAACGATCACCGTGCTGAAGTAAGAAAGCCTATGGGTATCCGGCTAATTTGTGAGTAGGCGTCACCCGGGCCAAGCCGCTCGCACTGCGCCTCGTGTCGTAGTCTGCCCAGAAGCCTGGGCAAGGATATTTGCCATCGGCTTGTCGAATTCAAGACTCAAGATTCGTCGTAAGGACACGAGCCCAGTCATGGTGGCGGGCCGCAGCAAGGAGCATCGCATGACACAGTACTTAATCTCGTTCAATGACGGCGACATGACCTTTCCAGATGAAGATTTGCCCGATGTTGCCAGGGCGGCGCGTGCGGTGGTGCAGGAGATCAAGGACGCAGGGCAGTTCGTCTTTGCTGGAGGATTGGGCGACCCAGGAAAGGCAACCGTGGTGGCCACAAACGGGGCGGTCGGCGAAGGACCAAATCCGGCGACGAAAGACTTCATTGGTGGTTTCACTGTTGTCGATGTAGCTACCCGTGCGGAAGCGGTTCAGTGGGCGGCGAAGATTGCCGTGGCGTGTCGGTGCGCTCAAGAGATTCGAGAATTTCTCTCCAAGCCAGCGCGCTGACCGAGGCGGTATCCGACCACCATCGGCGGGACTTTGTGGCGCCTAACGCTTGAGGTAGGTGGCCGCTGCCACAATGAGCGTCAGATTACCGTGACACGTCGCAGCGCTCCACTTGACCGAATAGCTAGGCGCCAACACTCGAAGTACTGACACGAACCGCTGCCGTTACAGCAACCGACGGTCAATCCTTGGTGAGCGAGTCGTATGACGCCGGGTTCGACCAATGCATAACGTACAGCGGACAGACATCGCCTCTAAGATGGGCTAACGAGGCTGTTCGCGCGGCCGAGATTGCAGCATAGGAATCATCGGTGCGGTTGTAGCGATGCCAAGGCGGAAGATTGGGTCCGTTAGGGTCACCCGTGCGCGCGAAATTGGTCCAGTAACTTTGCATCTGGTCCAACAGGCCAAGTTCGGCGGGCGACATCGGCTGCTTCAGCGGCCACTCCGGCCCCCAATTGCCGAATACGTAGACTAGCTCGTGCGAATGGCCGGTGACCAACTCACCCGATCGCGGTTGTTCGAACTGGTAAATCCATGCCGCATTGGCTGCGCGAGCAGAAAGAATCGATGCACAGCGAAACCTGAGGTCATCGACTAGTTGGGTGCCTGCGTTTCCCAAGAGCGGATCCGCAGGGCGCGCAACACCCTTTGGAAAATAATAAGCAAGTGCCTGCTCGGCTTGGTCCCCGAAGGATTCCATGACGTAATGGCGCAACGGCTCGATCGGGGCATCCACGGGAAATTCTTGCGAATTGCTGCCGGCGATGATGTCGACATTTTTCCCCGCCCCTTCCAGCAACGCCTTTGCGGGTTGCTGGCGAAACAGGCTGCCGTCCAGGATCGGTTGGGCCATATGCGCGTGCGGCGCCTGTGCTTCGAAAGCCTGCCAGCGCTGCAGCAATTCCTTCGCCGGAAGTTTACGCAACTGGGAGATGGCCCCGAACTGCGCACCGACCTGCTCGGCTTGGGCGCGCGAGACGGATATCGTCCCTGCGCCGAACGCGCTGCCGCTCTGAAGTATGGCCCGATGAAAAAGACCGCGCGCGCTGTCGGAAGTCATCAGCCAAGAAGCGGCGATCGCGCCTGCCGACTGACCGAAAGCGGTGACGTTAGCGGGATCGCCGCCGAATTTCCCAATGTTGTCTTGCACCCACCGAAACGCAGCGATCTGATCCATCAATCCGTAGTTTCCGGTCGAACCATCGGCTGTCTCCCGCCCCAGATCCGGGTGCGCCAGAAATCCCAATACGCCGACGCGGTAGTTGATGGTCACCACCACGACGCCATGGCGCATCAGCTTTGTGCCGTCCGAAAAATTATTACCGCCTGAGCCGCCGGTGAATCCTCCACCGTGGAGCCATACCATGACTGGCAAACCTGCTTCGCCCGCATGCTCACCGATGCGCGGCGTCCAAATATTCAGCGACAAGCAGTCTTCGGAAGCGCGTTCCGCGTCCACATTGTTCCAACCCATGGGTTCTTGTGGGCATGATGGACCAAATCGGGAGGCGTCCCGAACACCCTCCCAAGAAGGCGCGGCGGCAGGTGCACGCCATCGGTTAGGTCCCACCGGGGGCGCTGCATAGGGCAAGTCCCTGAACACAAAACCACCGTCGACCAAGGATCCCAAGACTCGACCCTGCTTAGTCTTCGCCTCCGGTCGAACTGATTTGCCGCTGGCCGCCAGGGATTCCGATAGCGCAGGTTGCCACGCCGTCATCAGGAGGCCGGTGAGGACGACGAGCCAGGTTGGCTTCATGAGTTAGTCTCCTTAGCCTCTGGCAGAAAAATATCGCAACATGCCAGAGCTTACCTTAGCGTCGACGAGGCTCGATGCGCGCATTGCGAGCGTCAAAGCCGCGCGACGCTCCACGAATTAGATTTGAAAACCATATGCCTGATATTCCTCAACAGCGCCGCCGGCAATCAACTTTGTTGCTGTACTCTATGCTTGTCAGCTCAAAAACAGGAAGAGGAATATGAACGGCCTATTCGGGTTTGGAGCTACTGTTTGGCTGGTCTTGTTCTGCTTTCTGTTCATCCTGGCGGTCCTGTGGTTCCTCCTGCCCTTTGCAGTCTTTGGCAGCAAGTCACGCCTAGACAAGATCATCGGTGAGCTGCAAACGCTCAACAAGACGATGCAGGAAGTCGTGAAACAAAATCGCGTCCTAGTCGAGCAGCAGAAGTTGCTCCTGCCGCATACGTCCAAGATACCACCCGCTCCCGACGGAGAGACGCACTTTCCGGGATAAGTAGTTAGGGAGCACTGCAGTGAGTTGGAAAGGCGGGGCCTCATAATCCACCAGAGCCTATCGGTACCAAACGTGCGCGACGGCGCGCTGCAATTTCGCAAGGACAGGACTGGCAAGGCGATGAAAATCGAAGTAATCGGTGAATTGGCCGCTTTGCTGGATCGGGTTTGCGCGCTGACGCCGATGTTGTGCCGATCAAGCGCCGCGTCTAGCTCCCCTGTTGACTCTCGATCGTTTAACTCTCAAAGCGTGAGCTTTGAAGGAGAGTCGATTTACAAAATCGAGACCCAAACCATCATCCAAAGAAAAAAAAACGGCAGGGATTACTCCCTGCCGCGGCTGTGAGGCTACATCAAATTCAATGCGTGGTCGGCGCGGGAATGTTGACCTTGTCAATTCCGTGGATCACGCCATTGCTCGACGCCACATCAGCGACGATGACATTGGCGCCGTCGATTCTGACTTTGCCGTCGGTCAGTGTAATCGGTGCGGATTGACCCTGGACCATTCTCGCTGAGTGCCATTTGCCGATATCGGCTGAACTCTTCTGGCCCTTCAGCACATGGTAGTTAAGGACGCCCACGAGTTCTTCCTTGTTTTCCGGCTTGAACAGATGTTCCAGCTTGCCGGGCGGCAATTTTTCGAAGGCGGCGTCGGTAGGCGCGAAAACAGTGAAAGGCCCGGGGCCTCGCAACGTCTCGCCCAAGGCAGCTTTCTCTATTGCTTGGCTGAAGGTCTTGAAGGAGTCGTTCGCCGCAGCGGTGTCGACGAGATTCCGAGTGGAATGGGTATTGGGCTGATTGTTCATGAGACGATTACCTCTTGTGTAGAGACTGGCGGTTATGCCCAATCTCGGAGCGGCCGAAGCCGATATTTCTGCAGTGAACAGAAATGCGAGGCTCAGAGGCGGGTGATAGTGGAAGCGCAGCGCGGCTGAGTGGCCGTTACGACCTTGCGTCGTAGTGCATCACGAAGTATGCGCTTTGCCTTGTTAGTTTAGTGTGACGCGCGCATCGCGGCGGTTCGTATTATACAAATATACTTCTTGACTTACATATTCGAAAACGCGCCGGTGCGAAACTCACGACTGCCGCATGCAGGAAGATATGTTCATGACTACCATCGAACAATGCGATAGCGAGCAATAGCCTCATACGCAAGCGGAAGGATCCAACATTTTCGCCCCATCAAAGCTGACCGGCTACGCCGCATCGCTTTCCAAAACCTCCATGACGAAGTCGATGAACGCACGCACTTTTGCTCCGCGATGCAGACGCGAGGGGAAAATCGCGTAAAGCGGAAAGCACTCCTCTGACCAGCCCGGGAACAGTTCGACCAATCGGCCGCTGCGCAAAAGTCGCTCGCTGCCGATGTCGATGACCTGTGCGATGCCGAAACCGGCTTCGCAGGCGCCGATCAGCGTACCCGAGTCTGAGGTCAGCAGGCGACCCTTCACACGTAGCGACAGTACTTCGTTCTTGCGCCGCAGTTCCCAATCGTAAGGCCGCCCACTGGCGGCATCGTAGAAGTCGATGCAGTCGCGCTTCTCGATCTCCTTCGGATGCTTCGGCTTGCCGTGCGCCTTGATGTACGACGGCGAGGCAACGGTGATCACGCGCGCCTCGGTCAGTTTGCGTGCAACAAACGATCCGACCGGCGGCTCGCCGAAGCGCAGCGCGAGGTCGAAGCCGTCGGCGACGAGGTCGCCGACCGAGTCGCGCATGATGAGTTCGACGAATAGTTCGGGATAGCGCGCGAGAAATTTCGCCAGGTGTTTCGACAGCACGATCCGCGAGAAATACGGATCGGTGTTGACGCGAAGCCGGCCGCGTACCTTGCCGGCGGAACCCGCCGCTTCGATCGTGGCTTCCTCGATGCCGGCCAGATGCGGCCCGACCTGTTCGCAGAAGCGTCTCCCTTCGTCGGTCAGCGACAGCGTGCGTGTCGTGCGCGCCAGCAGGCGGACGCCGACGCGCTGCTCCAATCGCGCCAGCGCACGGCTCACGCCCGAGGGCGACAGCCCCAGCGCCTCCGCGGCGCGTGCGATCGTGCCGGCTTCCACCACCGCGAACAATACGGATACACCGGAGAACAGCTTGCTTTCGACAGTCATGATCTATTCCTGATTTTTAGTCACGAGTGTAATTACAAGAGCGATATTGAAGCACGAATATGTCGAGAGGATAGTGCGCCCATATCGCCAGCCGGCGAAAAGACACGAGGAGAACGATCATGTATGCCATCACCGGAATCACCGGAAAAGTCGGCGGCGCCCTTGCCCGCGCGCTGCTCGCCGCCGATCAACCTGTCCGCGCCGTCGTGCGCGATGCCGGCAAGGCGGGCGAATGGGCCGCTCTGGGATGCGAGGTGGCGTACGCGAGCATGAACGATGCGTCGGCGCTCGCGGCCGCATTCGAAGGCGCGGAAGGTGTCTTCATCCTGCCGCCGTCGGAATTCGATCCGGCGCCGCACTTTCCCGAGGCGCGCGCAGTCGTCGACGCCGTAATGGCGGCGCTGGAATGGGCGCGCCCCGGCAAGGTCGTCTGCCTGTCCACAATAGGCGCGCAGGCCGCCGAGACGAACTTGCTCTCGCAGCGCACATTGCTGGAAAAAGCGCTGTCGACGCTGCCGATGCCGATTACATTTTTACGTCCGGCCTGGTTCATGGAGAACTTCGCGTGGGACGTGGCCGCGGCGCGGGACCAAGGCGTGCTGGCGAGCTTCCTGCAGCCTCTCGACAAGCCCGTGCCGATGATTGCCACCGCCGACGTCGGTCGCGTCGCGGCCGAGTTGATCCAGCAGAATTGGAACGGCTGCCGCGTCGTCGAACTCGAGGCCGATCATCGCATCTCGCCCGACGAGGCCGCCGCTATATTCGCGAGCGTGTTGGGCCGTCCGGTCAAGGCACAGATCGTGCCGCGTGAGACCTGGGCAGACCTGTTCAAATCGCAGGGCATGAAGTATCCGCAGCCGCGCATCCGCATGCTCGACGGTTTCAACGAGGGCTGGATCGAGTTCGAGAGCAGCGGCGTCGACATCATCAAAGGCGATACCACCCTCGAAACAGTGCTGCACGGACTCGTGGCCCGGGCCGCCTGATGCGGTTTCATCGCATTTTCATGCGAGGGCGCGATAGCTGATCATTCTGGTCGTCACTAGTGATAAGTTTGGACGGCAGGAATTTCAGGGACTGTTTTGGATATCGATCGGAACTCCACCGCTCCCAATAAGCGCAATCTCGCTTGATCGAACGGCCATCATGCCTCTTCAAAATCGTGTCACGCCCTTCGGCGACATCGTCGCCATCGATCAACGCGGCATGTTTACCGGAAACCGCGGCATAATTCATGATGCTGCGACCAAGACCTTGCTGAACCGCCGCTGGTCGAACAAGGCTTGGATTACCTGTACGTTGAGCGACAGGGGACGCTGGCGCGATGTGATGGCACAGCGCAGCTGGACGGAGCTCTTTTTTCTAGACGAAGCCGTGGCATTGTCTGCAGGACATCGTCCTTGCTTTGCATGTCGTCGCACATCGGCGGAAGCGTTTCGTGCGGCGTGGGCCAAGGCGCATGACATGGATGTGCCACCTTCCGCGCCAGCAATGGATGCGGTCTTGCACAGGGAGCGGCTCGATCATCGCTCCAAGCGCATCCACCCACTCGACGCGCCGATTTCCGACCTTCCCGACGGTGCAGTCGTCGTGCGTAATGACCTGGCCTTCACCATCGTCAGAGGCCAAGCCTATGGGTGGAACGAGCATGGCTACGACCTCGCGCAGCACCTCTCGCACGCCGATGGTTTACTTACACCACCTTCGACACTGAATGCCATGTACGCCGGCTATCGACCTCTCTTGCACCCTACGATAGATCAGGCCCCGTCACTACCCGGCTCGAGAAAAAAGAGCGGCCCCGATGCGTATGGGTAAGACCAATCTTCTTGGGGGAATTTGGAAAGCCTCAATGGTTGAATTGACTGACGAATGTACGATCGAAAATATCGAGGGGTTGCATCCGATACAGCCGACGGTCGTGCGAAGCATGAAGTTTCTTCGAAGACAGGAAAGGTCCAAAATTCACACGGTCTTATGTACCCCAACCATCAATAACAATGCAGGTTCGTTTCAGGAGCCTCATGAAAAAAGGGCCTGCAGAAATGCAGGCCCTTTTTCTTTTGTTTTCGCGATGCGCGCGACATCCGCATTGGCTCGCGCAATGATCCAGCCACAACGCATCAAAAAATGTAATGCACCCCCACCGACCCCAACCACTTCGCCTCGATCTGCAAGCCGTTGACGCGTTGATAGAGCGGCGCCTGCACGAACGCGTAAGCGGAAAAACGACGCGAGAGATTCCAGGTTACGCCGGGGCTGAGATACACCAGCGTCGCGCCGCTGTTGTCGACGTCGGCGTTGGCACCCTGCTCACGCTTCTCGATGCGCGCGTTGATCTGCAGTTGCGGTACGAAGGTTTCGCTCGCGGTGTAGCGCACGCCGGCGTTGAGGTTCAGCCCCAGTCCGGGCTTAAAGTTCTCGCGTGAATTGACCGGCGCTTGCAGAAGCGCCTGTCCGAAATAGCCCCAGTCCGCGTTCCACGCATCAAAGTGATAGACGCCGAGCAGCAGGTCGGTCGTGCCGGTGCCGAGCTGCAGACCGCGATCGACGACTTCACCGCGCTGTGGCCCACTGTCGAAGGTGTCGGTGAACTTGCCGGTCGGCAACTTCACGCCGAACTCGATGCCGGTGGTGCGTTGCGGATCGAAACCGGAATAGCGCGCAAGCACACGCAGGTCGCCGATGCCTTCATCGTGCGAGGTGGAAATCGCCTCGTCTCCTTCGGCGATCGTGCCGTGCGAGCGGTTGAACCACGGCAGCGCGAGGCTCAGGCCCCAATCCTTGTTCGGGCTGTAGTCGAGCGCGAAGGTGTAGTTGCGGTTGATCGTGTACTGCTGCACTTCCCGGTCGTTCGGAATCGCGACGTCGCCGCGCGACACGCTGTCGGTTCCTTCGCGCAGCTGGTTCTGGTCGAAGTAGTCGAAACGCATGTCGAAGCGCCAGCCGTTGCTCGTCGCGAGCCCCTGGCTGCCCCAATCCGAACTCAACGTGCAGCCGCAGGCCGAGCAGGCCAAGGCACTCGGCGAAACCGAGGCAATAACAAGTCCCACGAACAACGGCTGGCGAAAAATGAAAGGCATGCAATTTCTCTGAAAATTCGGGAGCCCGTTTGCGAACACCGCGAGCGGTATCTTGCAGGGGGCGTAGGCTATTGGATAGAGGCAGAGGAATGAATGCGGCGCGATGCCGCAATCCGCACCACCTTCTTCTCGTACAGCAATGTCAATTCCAATTCTGCGCACCAACGTTCAAAGCGACGGATTTCTCCTCGCTGCAGCGACCTTTTGTATTTCCTTCGCGCCCATATCTTCTGCAGGCGATAATCCGCATTCTTTCATCTTTCGGAGCACGCAATGGAATTAGGCATGATCGGCTTGGGCCGCATGGGCGCGAACATGGCGCAGCGGCTGGTGCGCGGTGGGCATCGCGTGGCCGGATTCGATTTCAGCGAGGAAAGTCGTGCCCGCGCCGCGCAGAACGGCATCGAGCCGGTCGCCTCGCTCGCCGATCTCGTCGCCGCGCTCAAAGCTCCGCGCGTGCTGTGGCTGATGGTGCCGGCCGGCGCGCCGGTCGATCAAACGATCGATCATTTGTTGCCCCTGCTCTCGGCCGGAGACACGCTGATCGACGGTGGCAACTCGATGTACAAAGACACCCAGCGCCGCGCGCAGCGGCTCGCCGAGCACAAGATTCACTACGTCGATTGCGGCACCAGCGGCGGTGTGTGGGGATTGCAAGAAGGCTACAGCCTGATGATCGGCGGCGACGAAGCCGCGGTCGCAAACCTCGCGCCGATTTTTTCCACGCTGGCGCCGGCGCCCGATCGCGGCTGGGGTCGCGTCGGTCCGGTCGGCTCAGGCCACTTCACCAAGATGATTCACAACGGCATCGAGTACGGGATGATGCAGGCGTATGCCGAAGGCTTCTCCGTGCTCGAACACAAGAAGGAGTTCGCGCTCGACCTCGCGCAGATCGGCGAGATCTGGCGTCACGGCAGCGTGGTGCGGTCCTGGCTACTCGATCTCACCGCCGATGCGTTGACAAAAAATCCTACGATGCACGGCATCGCACCCTACGTCGCCGATTCCGGCGAAGGCCGTTGGACGCTGAGCGAGGCGATCGAGCTTGGCGTGTCGACGCCGGTGATCGCGTTGTCACTACTCGAACGCCTGCGTTCGCGCGACAAGGATTCGTTTTCGGACAAGCTGCTGGCGGCGATGCGCAACCAGTTCGGCGGACACGAAGTCAAAAAGGAATAACCGCGCCGCGCCGGCGCGGCCACTTCACGGTGATTTCAGAGCGAGGGCGCGATCGCGGGTTGCTCGCCTGCGATTGCCGTCGCGAGCCGATCCTTACTCGACTTCAATTGACGCGGATTCAGCGTGACGAACGCCGCTTTCGTCGCGGCAGCAAAGCGCGCCTCGGCATCGGCCAATTCACGCTGGTTATCAGCCAGATCCTGAATGTACAACTGCGCATCGATCGTCGACCCGCCTTGCGTTGCGGGCAGCCGCGAACGATTGAGCTCGACGCATTCACGCAAGGCATCTTCCATCGCTGACCACGGGCCGATCTGCTGCGCGGTGAGTAGCAAGTCGGCGCGCAGCTTGCGCATTTCCTCCAGCATCGCGCGCAGCGGGCTCGGGGCGTGCGCTGCCGCAGCATCGGGATTTTTCGCGGAAGCACTTGGGTTATGGTCACCGTGACTGCCATGCCCACCGCGGCCACCGCCCATGCCGCCGCCCGGCATCTGCGCCGAACCGGACAGCGGCCAGGTCATCGCCACCATAATCAGTGCGGCGAGTAGAAACTGCGCCGCGGCCGCACCGCGCTGCAGGCGCGGGCCCGCGTGGACGTGCGCCGCGAAGTTGTCGGCCCCGAAAACGTGTGAAGCGGCGTGCGAGGCACCTCGCGAAGCGGTCTCCGGGCGATAGACGATGGGGGTGAAATTGCCGAGCTGGCGGCACCACGCATCGGCTTCATCGGCCGCGGAAATTTTCGTCATCATGGGTATTGCTTCCGCTGAAACTGGCGCGAGTCTGGGAACGAATCGTGCAGGAAATGTGGACTGCCGCCGGAGGGGCGAAAAACGTTCAGCGCATAGACATCTCGCCTGCCCGCAACACGATGGGTCGGGGCGAGGAAGTCCATATTCAAGTGAGTTCGACGGGCACGATCGTCAGCTCGATCCGCCGATCCCGGCGGATCACGGACAGCCGCGCCGGCTTGCCGATGCTCGCTTCGTCGAGGCGCCGGTGCAGTGCATCGATGCCGTGCACTGCCTCGCCGTCGAATGCGATGACAATGTCGCCGACTTCGAGGCCTGCACGCGCGGCCGGGCCACCGCCGGCGACTTCCATCGCACGCACTGCGCCGTTCTGCCCGAGGTCGAAATAACGCACATAGCGCTGCGGAAGGTATGTATTCTGCGCGGCGACACCGATCGAACCGCGGCGCACGCGGCCGTGACGCATGAGCTGCTGCACGACGGCGGCGACCGAATCGATCGAGGTGGCGAAGCAAATGTTCTGCGCGCCGGCGATGATCGCGGTGTTGACGCCGATCACGCGCGCGCTCGCGTCGAGCAGCGGCCCACCCGAATTGCCGGGATTGAGGGCGGCGTCGGTCTGGATCACATCGTCAATCTGCCGCCCGGTCGTCGCGCGCAGCGAACGACCGAGCGCGCTGACTACGCCGGAAGTGACCGTGCAGTCGAATCCAAGCGGATTGCCGATCGCGACCGCAAGCTGACCCACGCGCAAATCGCGCGCGGAACCGAGCGCGACATGCGCGTGAGGTTCCTGCCCGCTGACGCGCAGCAGCGCGATGTCGGTATGCATGTCCTCGCCGATCAAGTCCGCAGTGAAATGGCGGCCAGCGACGGTCGTCACCTCGATGCGCCTGGCACCGTGGACCACGTGCGAATTGGTCAGGATCAGCCCATCGGGCGTGAAAAAGAACCCGGACCCTTGGCCACCAGGAACGCGCTTGCCGTTGGCATCGACGCGCTCGGGAATCTGGATGGCGACGACGGCCGCCGCTGCCGCCTCGACTACGCCTGTGACGATGCGCGAATACGCGTCTAGCGCCTGCGCTTCCGCCTGCGGGAGAATCTCTCGCCGCTCGTAGGTCGAGCTTTCGTCGGGAAGATCGCCGAGAATGGGAACGAGAGAAATATCCATTGCAGCGAGATGGAATTTCCGGCCCCGTTTTCAAGAGGCTGCTCGTCACTTCTCACAGGAACGGCAATCTTGGGCTTAAACGCGGGGCGACGGGAGAAAATGGAAGGTCAAGGCGCCGAGACAACCGACCCGTCACCGGCCGGATTTGCGCAATCGCTGGAGCCAGTAGCCGTTCAATGGGTCTTCGCTGCGCTCTCACACCCCGATCCAACTCACATTTTCGCCGATGATCTGGGCGGAACTTGGCAGTTTTCCCACTTTTTCAGCGATTCGAACTTGATTCGAGCGCGGTCTGCATTTACGCTTCGTGTTAAAGTTTTGCAAGGGGAAAAATTTACCGTCAGTCGGTATTTTTCGGCCCTTTATCAAATTCGGACGTCTGGCTGGCCGGCTCGCGGCCATCGCTGTGTGTAGGGCAAGGGGGCTTGGATATGGAGCATCGGGATTTCCGCGTGTCGGGATTCACCCTGCTGGAATTGATGATCGTCATCGCGATCATCGCGATTCTTGCCGCCATCGCGTTGCCAAACTACTCCGACTACATCAAGCGCGGAAAACTCACCGAGGCGACGAATACGCTCGCAGATTACCGCGTGAAGATGGAGCAGTACTATCAGGATAACCGAGCCTACGGGCCCATCGCTGGTACCACCTGCGGTGTGACGGCACCCACGTTGAACAACTTCACGCTGACGTGCGCCACAGCTGCCGTCGGCACCAACGCCGCACAGAAATATACGGCCACAGTGACCGGCAATAGCGGGTCGGCGGTCAACGGCTTCGAATACACCATCGACAACGCCAACACCCAGGCGAGCACAAAGTTGCCCTCTGGCTGGGGCACAGCACCTGCGACCTGCTGGGTCACCCGTCGCGGAGGCGATTGCTCATGATCGCGAGGCGCTCGACGGGATCCACGCTCATCGAGTTGATGATCGGCCTCGCCGTGCTCGCGCTGCTGCTCATGACAGCGGCACCGAACTATGGCGTTTGGCTTGCCAATACGCGCATCCGCAACGCCTCCGAATCCATTCAAAACGGCCTGCGCCTCGCCCGCAACGAGGCGGTGCAGCGCGACGTCAATGTCCGTTTCGAATTGACTTCGGCAACCAACGCGAGCTGGCAAATCTGTGCGCTGGCCGCGGCAACGGATACCTGTTCGACATCGACCTCCACCCAAATACAGCAATTCAATGCCGCCGCCGGCGCCTCGAGTGTCGTGATCGGTTCGGAGAAAGACACCAGCTACGCCACCGGCAAGTTCAACACGGCCCTGACCAGCCTAGCTAGCAGTGGTGTCACATTTAATGCGTCCGGTCGACCGACCGACTATGGCGGCACCTCGATCGTGCGCATCGACGCGTCGTCAACCACGGGCGGCACGCGCCGCCTGGTCACGACACTCACCGTCAGCGGCAGCATACGCATGTGCGACCCCCAGCTGTCGATGACAACCAGCCCCCAGGGATGTTCATGAACACGAGAAGATATGGCCTGTCGCACGGTGTGCGCGGCATAGTGATGCTCGATGCTCTGATCGCAATTGTCGTTTTTTCCATCGGCATTCTCGGCATGGTCCACCTGCAGGCTTCGGCCGTGCAACTGGCCGCGGATGCCAAGTACCGCACCGATGCGGCGATGCTCGCCGATCAGATCATCGGGCAGATGTGGGGTGACGATCCAACGACGCTCTCCACTACTTACGGTGCCGCAAGCACCAAGTACCAGAACTGGGCAAAGGTGGTCAGTAACACGCTGCCCGGCATCACCGCGACGGCGAACGTGCCGACCATCACCTTCGGCGCGAACAATCTCGTCACCGTGACCGTGAAGTGGCAGCCCCCCAAGGGATCGTCCAATGACCCCAACGCGCACAGCTATGTCTCGATCACTCAAATCACTCGCTGATTCGCACCGCGTCGTTCTCGGCGTACGGTCGCACGCGCGCGGTTTCACGCTCGTCGAATTGATGGTTGGCCTGCTGATCAGCCTGCTCTGTACTCTGGCGATGTTCAAGGCGTTCGCGGGGTTCGAAGGCCAGAAACGCACGACGACGAGCGGCAACGACGCACAACAGAACGGCAGTTATTCGCTATTCCAGCTCGAGCGCCAGATCCGCAGTGCCGGCTCTGGACTAACACAGGGCAACCGCTACAACGTGTGGGGATGTTCGATCACCGCATATTCGGCAAGCACGCAACGCCTCCCTCTCGCCACGAGCACCACGCCGCCGGCACCGTTCACAAGTTGGCCTCCGACGACGCGCGCGATACCCGTGCTGATTCAAAGCGGCGGCACCGGCCCCGACACGATCGCGGTCGTGGCAGGCAACCCGGCGGTGCGCACGTTCAAGACGAAGGTCAGCAGCACGCCCGACAGCAGTACGGTGACGATCGACTCCGTCAGCGACAACACAACGGGCATTTACAAAAACGATTACTTGCTCGCGTCTGACTCCAGCAGCAGTAACTGTACGCTGACACGCGCCGCGGCCGATCCGGTAGCGAACAAGATCACTTTGAGTGCCCCCGATGGACCGACAACTGGACTGACGAAGGCGTTCTCAGGCCAGGGCTATCTGTTCGATCTCGGTGCAGTGCCCGCATTTACTCTGTTCGGCGTTAATAGCAGCAACACTTTGGTGAGCTACGACCTGCTGCAGCGCAGTTCGAGCACCCCCACCTCGATCGCCGACGGCATCGTGCAGATTAAGGCGCTGTACGGCGTCGACACCGATGGCGATGGCCTGATCGACACATGGGTTTTGCCGACAGGCAACTGGGCGCTGGACAAGCTGACCACAGACGCGACGACATCCGCTGCAACCTATTCGAAGATCAAAGCGGTGCGTGTCGCGATCGTTGCGCAAAGCCTACTACCAGAACGCCCACCGCCGTCGGGCGCCACCGGACCGGGTATCGATCCGGGCTACAAAGGCAGTACGTCATTGACGCTGTTCAGCGACCTCGACATTTCGCTTCAGGTCACTGTCGCAACCCAAGAGCAGTACCGCTACAAGATCTACGACACCACCATCCCGGTGCGTGGCTCGTTCATCAACAAATTCTTCTGAGCGCCGACGTATGCGTGCCCCCCCCTTCCTTTCACAACTCCCCCATCCGCAGCGCCAACAAGGCATGATCGCGATGATCGTCGCGGTCATCGTGCTCGTCGCGACGCTGCTCGCGTCGATCGCGCTCATGCGTTCGGTTGACACGGCCAATGTCGTCGCCGGCTCGATGACGTTCCGCCAAGGACTGGTGCAGGAGGCCGAGCGTGCATACGAGAATGCCAAAGCAAGCACATCATTTAGCGGCGCTGCCAGCGAAGCGGACAATGCCGCAAGCGGTTACTACGCCGAGATTCAGACGTTTAGCAGCACGGGCATCCCCAACCAGCTTGTCTCGTTCGATCCAACCAAGATTGATTCGACCAAAGTCGCCACGCTGACAGGTACGCAGAACACCATCCGTTACGTCGTCGAACGCTTGTGCCCGGCGTCAGGCCCAGCCGATCCAAAGACCTGTATCAACCCCGGCGCCTCCGTGCTCGGCGGATCAAGCGCCAACCAAGCCAGTGATACCGGCATCGGACTCACGGGCGGCAACGCGGCCTTCCGCCTGACCGTACGCGTCGACGGCCCCAAGAACACCGCAAGTTTCGTTCAAACCATCCTGCGCTGAGGCGCGCCCTCCCGATTCGATGACACCCCCCATGTCCCTCCCGAACCGATCGAAAACGCCTCACACCGTCGCGATGACGTTTATCATCGCCCTGCTGTCATGCGCGAGCGGTGCCTCGTTCGGCGCGGCGGTCGCGCTCTCGGACATTCCGGTCTACAGCGCATCGAACGTACCGGCAAACATGATGCTCGCGCTGTCGGTGGAGTACCCGACTGGCACGGTCGCCGCATATACCGGCACAGCCGACTATTCGGCTTCGGCCAGCTACCTGGGCTACTTCGACAACGCCAAGTGCTACGACTACGACAAGGCAAACAATTATTTCTACCCTGCTGGGGTGTCGGGCGCCAAAGGCTGCACCGGTCATTGGAGCGGCAACATGCTCAACTGGGCATCGATGACCTCTCTCGACGAATTCCGCCAGGCACTCACCGGCGGCTATCGCGTCATCGACACCACGAGCAACACGGTACTGCAGCGCTCGCGCGTCACCGGGCAAGGTAGCGCGTCCAATTTTCCGACGAAGCATATCGGCAAGACCGCCAACGTCCTTCCGTCGACCGTGATCGGCGACGCGACATTCGGTGCAGCGTCGGACGTCTACATCTGTTCGCATGACGGCAGCACGGAGTTCACAAGCGGAACCGACAGGGGCGTATTCATCGGCCTGACGACAAGCTCAACAAGCTGCACAAACCCGACGCTGTTCTATGCGCGCGTGCAAGTCTGCGTCAGCAGCTCGAGCAGCACACTCGAGAACAATTGCAATTCTGCGCACAAGGCGTCGGACTATCCTGGCGCGGGCACATACAACAAGCCCGAAGGATTGATCCAACAGAACTTTCAGCGCATCCGCGTCGGTGCCGCCGGTTATCTCGCTGCGCTTGGCCTGGATCATCCGAACGGCATCATTCGCGCACTGATTCGCGACAATGGGCCGACCACATACAACGGCCTCGGCGCGCGCCAGTCCAACCCGAACGCGGAATGGGACGGCAAGACCGGCATCTTCGCAACGAATCCGAATCCGGACCAGATCACCGCATCCGTCACCGTGACCGGTCAGACCCCGACCAAAAGTGGCGCGATCAACTACCTCAATCAGTTCGGCCTGACCGAGCCATCCTACGAGACCTACGACACTCTGGCCGAGTTGTATTGGGCGGTACTCGCCTATTACAAGAAGCTGCCGCTCGACGGCACCTACGCCGCCGCTCCCACGGGCAGCAACTCGATCCAGCTTGATGGCTTTCCGGCAATCGCCGACCCAACCAAGGTCAAGGGTCCGGGCGCCGATCCCATCCAATATTCCTGTCAGAGCAATTCGATTGTCACGATCGGCGACTCCCACACTTGGTGCGACACCCGCGTGCCGGGTTCCGCGCTAGACGCAAAGAACGAAAGCGGATCGACCTGCACCAATCATGCACCGCTCGCTGCACTGTCGGCGGTGACGACCGCAAACGGCGGCACGGATCCTGGCCTCAGTGCGGCCACCTATCTCAAAACGATCGGCAACTTACCGCTAATCGAAGCGCTTGGCTCGACTGCGGCGACCCAGACGATGAACCAATTCCTCGGCGTCTCGGATTTGTCGACGGCTTGGGAGCCGAACACACCCGCCGGCGCCACCTACAACATGGCCGGCATGGCCTACTACGCGCACACTCAGGAACAGCGCGCGGATGTCGCCAAGAACAATCCCGCGGTCGACAAGATCACTATCGACACCTACACCGTCGACGTGCTGGAACCGGGCTCTTATGATGGCCAGCCGCTGAGCTCTGGCCACGGCCCGATCTACGATCCTGCAAATATCAGCAAGAACGCCGGCCCGAACATGTACTGGCTCGCGGCGAAATACGGCGGCTTCGACGATATCAACAACGACGGCAAACCCGCTAGCCCGCTGACCTGGCACACCAATTCGAGTTCGGTCACGACCAAGGATTACCATCCGGACAACTACTTCCTGGGCAACCGGCCGGACCTGATCCAGTCCGGACTGGCGCAGATCTTCAGCCGTGTGTCCTCGAAGAAAATCCTGAGCGCCTCGGGCCCGGGCCTTTCGGCCGCGCGCGTGCTTAATCCAGTGTCGACGGTATACAACCCTCCGACCAGTGCCACCGGCTTCCCGCTGTACACCACCAGCTACACACCGGGCGATTGGACCGGCGATGTCTGTGGCTACATCGCCACCGTCGACCCGTCGACGGGAACGGTAACGCCCGGATCCTGCAGCAAGAATCCGCTGTGGACAGCATCGTCGCAGCTCGACATCCTCACTCAGGCGCCGAATACATCCGGTACGCCGGCAGGCTGGGACACGGGCCGCCGCATCGTCACCTGGAACGGCACTGTCGGCGTCCCGTTCCGCTACGGCAACATCGCCTCCGCGAAGTCGACGATGAATAACGATCCGACGTTGCTCAATTATCTGCGCGGCGACAAGTCCAACGAAGGCACCAAGTTCCGCGCGCGCCGGCATATCCTCGGCGACATCGTCGACTCCGACGCAGTGCTCGTACAGGGAGCCATGTCGCCGACCTACACGGACACCGGCAATCCCGGCTACTCGGCCTTCAAGACCAGCGTGCAGAACCGCAAACCGATTATCTATGTCGCCGCGAACGACGGCATGCTGCACGCATTCGCCGCGGACTTCTCCGCTGGCACGAAGACCAACCCAGTGGCCGGCGGCGGCAACGAGCTGTTCGCCTACGTGCCGAGCTTCGTCATCGCCGGACCGAGCGGCACGCCAACGGTTGACGGCATGGCTGCGCTCGCCAACCTCAATGGCGTGACGACGAATCCGTACGCCCATCATTTCTACGTCGACCAGACACCGCAGGTGGCCGACGTCGACTTCGGCTGGACCGGATCGAGCACGGCCGGCTCGCCCGACTGGCATACCCTCGTGGTCGGCGGACTGGGCAAGGGTGGCAAGGGCATCTACGCACTCGACATCACCAGCGCCCCGCCCGCCCTCGACACGACGAGCAGCGCCGCGGGCGAGGCGCAGATCAAAAAGCAGGTGCTGTGGGAGTTCACCGACAACGATATGGGCTTCACCTTCGGCCGCCCGCTCATCGTGAAGACGCGCAAGTACGGCTGGGTTGTGCTCATCACCTCCGGCTACAACAACAACGTCGGCTCGCAGACGGGCAAGGGTCATCTCTACGTGGTCAACGCTGAAACCGGTGCGTTGCTTGAAACGCTCGACACAGGTGCCGGCGACACAACGACGCCGAGCGGCCTCGGCCGCGCGACCGCGTACACGCGCGACCTGTCCGACAACACGATCGAGCAGGTCTACGCCGGCGATCTGCTCGGCAACGTGTGGCGCTTCGACCTGTCCGGCACGGGTAGCGGCAAATACCCGACCCCCGTGAAGCTCGCGCAGCTTCAAGACAAGTCGAAAAACCCACAACCGATCACTACCGCGCCGCGCATCGAGCTTGACATCAACTCCACGGGCCTAGACACGCGCCGCTGGGTCTTCGTCGGCACGGGCAAGTTCCTCGATACGAGCGATCTCTCCGACACGCAGCAGCAGACCATGTACGCCCTGCGCGACGGCACAGCCTCGGTGATGAGCACCACCTCGCTGCCGCTCACGCGCAGCTCGTTGAGCGCGGTGACGAATCTGACGACGGGCATCACTGCGCTCGGCGACAACGATGCAGGCTGGTACTACGATTTGCAGGGCAAGACCGCCGGCGGCGCGACCGAACGCATCGTGATCGATCCCGAGGCCGCCGCAGGCCAGTTTGAAATCGCTTGGGGAAGCCTCGTCCCAACCTCCGACCCCTGCTCATTCCAAGGCACGATCTACGCGGCGGATTTCAGCACCGGCCAGACAACACTGGTCGACAGCACGGGCGCCAGTGTTGCGTCGATCACCACGAAAACCGCACTGACCACACTCAAGATGGTGCAGGTGCCGGGCTCGGGTTCCGGTTCGAGTGCCACGCCCGCGCAGATTTTGCTGATGTACGGCGAGAGCGGCCTGTCCGTGGGCACCGCGAAGCTGAAGCCGGGCGCTGGTGCGGCCACGGTGGCGCGCGTCAACTGGCGCGAAGTGCTCGACTGATTCGCAGTCAGCGCAATGCTTTGCGGAACACCGCCTGCGCCTTGATTCGTTCGTAACCTTCACGTTCGTAGAACCGGTGCGCGCGCTCGCGGATCACATTGCTGCGCACGCGCATCGTTGCGAAGCCCTGCGCACGTGCCCAGTCCTCCGCGGCGGCGAGCAAGACGGCGCCCACGCCGGCGCTGCGCATCGTTTCGTCGACGACGAGCCCTGCCAGCTCCGCGTACGGCGCGTCTTCGAGCTGCAGGCGCGGGACCACATGCGTCCAACCGACCACACGTGCGTCATTCACGTGCACGGCGACGAAGATTTCGCCGGCCTGCGCCGCACGCACACGCGAATAACGCTCGCGCATCTCATCGACCGGCGTCGGATAACCGAGTTGCGCCGACAGCGACGCGATCGCCTCGACGTCGCCTTCCTGCGCCGCGCGAACCGCGATCGTCTCAGTCGCAGCAGCCATCTCCGCCCTTGACCGTGTGCGCATGCGTCGCGGCAATGCCGCGCGTCAGTCCTGACACGCTGGCCTGATAGTGATCGGCGATCACCTTGGCCACGCACATCGATACGCGCTTGCCGGTCGGAATATGGATGAATTCGTTCGGACCGTGCGCGTTCGAATGCGGACCGAGCACACCGGTGATCAGGAATTGCGCGCCCGGGAATTTTTCGCCGAGCATGCCCATGAACGGAATCGAGCCGCCCTCGCCCATGTACGCCGGCGGCGGGCCAAAAAATTCGCGCGAAGCGGCGTCAACGGATTTTTCCAGCCAGGACGCCAGCGCCGGCGCATTCCAGCCGCTGCCGGCCTTCTCCAGATCGAACGTGACCTTGGCGCCGTACGGCGGATCGCTTTCGAGCAGCGTCTTCAGCTCGGCGCCGGCCTTCACCGCATCGAGCGTCGGCGGCAGGCGCAGCGACAACTTCACCGCCGTGAACGGCCGCAGCACATTGCCCGCCGAATCGAGCGCCGGAATGCCGCCGACGCCGGTCACCGCGAGCGCCGGCCGCCAGGTGCGGTTGAGCACGAGTTCGCCGACATCTTCGCTGACCGGATGCATGCCGTCGACGAACGGAAACTTCGAATACACCGCATCACCGAGCACCTTCGCCGCCTGCTTCGCCTGCTCGGCGCGCTGTGCCGGAACCTCGACGTGGAATCCGGGCGGCACGATCTTGCCGGTGTCCTGATCTTCAAGGCGGGAAATAATCTTACGCAGGATACGGAAGCTCGACGCGACCACGCCCGAGGCATCGCCCGAATGCACACCTTCTTCGAGCACGCGCACGGTGAGATTGCCGCCGGTCATGCCGCGCAGCGAGGTTGTCAGCCAGAGCTGGTCGTAATTGCCGCAGCCGGAATCGAGACAGACGATCAACGAGGGCTTGCCGATGCGCGCGGCGAGATGGTCGACGTAGTACGGCAGGTCATAGCTGCCCGATTCCTCGCAGGCTTCGATCAGCACCACGCAGCGTGCATGCGGCAGCTTCTGCGCCTTCAGCGAGAGGATCGCCGCGAGCGAACCGAAGATCGCGTAGCCGTCGTCGGCACCGCCGCGGCCGTAGAGCTTGTCGCCTTCGATCACGGGTGTCCACGGCCCGAGATGTTCGGCCCAGCCGGTCATCTCGGGCTGCTTGTCGAGATGGCCGTAGAGCAGCACGCAGTCGTCGCCGCTCTTCGCGTCGGCTGACGCGGGTACGTCGATAAAGATCAACGGCGTGCGGCCCTCTAAGCGCACGACCTCGACGGTCATGCCGTCGATCGCCTGTGCTTTGGCCCAGCCCGACAGCTGCGCCACCGCCTTGTCCATAAACCCGTGCGCCGCCCAGTCCTTGTCGAACATCGGCGACTTGTTCGGAATCTTGATGTACTCGACGAGCTGCGGAACGATCTCCTTGTCCCACAGGCCGGAGATGTTGTCGCGGGTTTGCTGGGAATCCATAGCGGATATCTCGGTATGAAAAGAAGGCAAGTTTACCAGTACCGGGAAAATCCCTTTCGACCGCCGTGATCCTCAGCGATGGCGACGCAGCGTCACCACGAACCCGCAGCCGCCGGACTCGACCGGTGCGTAACGCGCCTCGCCGCCATGGCGCTGTGCGATGTGACGAACCAGCGACAGACCGAGGCCGTGGCC
>Ga0207694_10000926_pt1 | contig 25987 bp, 18 predicted proteins | sample KBSC34metaG_FD_184353 | JGI IMG/M metagenome (GOLD analysis project Ga0207694, IMG submission 184353) | Corn rhizosphere microbial communities from Kellogg Biological Station, Michigan, USA - KBS C3-4 metaG (SPAdes) (version 2) | ecosystem: Host-associated > Plants > Roots > Rhizosphere > Soil... | reverse complement strand
CTCGGCATTCCGATAGTAGGCGATCGTGTAGTTGCCGCCGTTCGCGATCAGCGTGTTGAGTCGCTTGCGCGTTTCGCGGCTCGGCGCTTCGTAGTCCTCCCCACCCAATATCCACAGCTGCGGTGTGTGCAGAGAGCGCAGAACCGGCATCGGGTCGTAATTCCACGGTGTATGCCAATCGAACTGTGGCGCCATCGCACGCAACTCGGCTTCCGATTTCTGCAAGAAGATGTGCGTGTAATCGCCGCTCAGATCCTTGTACCAGCGCGCCCCGGAATAGCGAGCGCGCAGCTTGTCCAGCTCTGCGAACCCGCTGATGAATCCGCTCGCAACGACATTCTCCACTGCCCTCGCCACGGTCAACACATCGCGAATCTCGCTGCGCGAATAACCCTTCTCGCTGAGCTGCAGCTCGACCGACTGCTGATCTTCGTCGAGCGCGTTCACGGCCAGGCCGAAGCATACGATGACGAAATCCACCGGCGTTCTCGATGCGGCAAGCGGTGCCACCCAGCCGCCCTGACTGCCGCCTTGGAATCCGATTCGTCCGAGCCGCGCACCGGCCAGCGACTTCGCCGTCGCGACGGCGGCAACGGCGTCGTCGGCGAGCAGCGAATAGTCCTGCGTGTAGACGCCGCCCGATCGGCCGGTCCCGCGCTTGTCGTAGACGAAGGCCCCGATGCCTTGCACAGGCAGCATCCTCTGCAGCGAGTACGACTCGATCGCCGAGTCCTGCTCCGATCCGTGGATCATCACGACGATTGAGACTTTTCCATCGCCCGGCGGCATGACCAGCCTGCCGGCCAGGGTCGTGCCGTGGCTTTCGAAGCTGATCTCGCGCACAGCAAATTCGCGCCGCGTGCCGAATACGCTCGCAAATCGTATTGTGCCGTCGTTGCATCCGCCGAATGACACGGCGATGCCGTCCGCCTGTTTCGTCCACCCGCGCGTGCTCGCCCAAGTACCGTCGTCGCGACGATGCAAGGCACCCGTGGTTCCGTCGAATTTTCTCCAGCGCAGAGTGCCATTGGCGGAAGGCGCCACGTCGACATCCGATCCGTCGTCGAGCCGATAGCTTCCAACGAGACAGTCGCTCGCCGGTTCGGCGAAGGCGACCAGCGGCTTCAACACGGCGTAAGCCATTACGAGCAGAAGCAGCACGAAGGAAAGGAGCGAGTGAGTAAGTCGTTGCATGACAGTGGGGTCCGGACTCATGGATGGTAGGCAAGTGCAATGCGAAGCGTGCTGGCTCCGTTCTCGAGGATCGAGCGTCCGACGCGGGCAAGTTCGTCGAGACCCTCGACAATCGTCAACACAGGATTGCCACGCAATTCACCGAAGCGGCTCGCGAATCGCGTCTCGCCGTAGGCGATCAGTATCTCCGGCTCGCTATCCTGCCCGGCGTAAAGCAGAAGCTGGCCCGGTCGAGGTTCCGCGACAGCGTTCTCCTCGGGCAGCAGGGATTCCGCCGGCCAGGTCGTTTGTAACGGCGACCACATGGCCTCGCCGCTCCAGCGCGCGTGCAGCACCATGCCGCTGTAGGGCAAGAGTTGCATCAACGCTCGGCAGCTCGCAGACGCCTTAACCGATTCGATGCTTGCCGAAAAGCTCGACGAGCCGATGGATACCGTTGCATTCATGAGGACACCGCTCTGGGCCGAAGGTCATGGTGCCGTACGTTATCGAATGTATTCGCCGCGAGTCTTGGACGCATTCAAGGTGGCGCCCCTTGATTCCGCGGCCGGTTGGTGGAAGATGCAATGATGAACCCTTATCGATTTCAACGTCGAACAGTCAAAGATGTCCTTGCTGCGTAATTTCAGCGGCGCCAGCGTGCGCCGAGTCATCGACCCAAGCCGCGCCGTCGTCGCCGAGCACGCGCATTCGTGGCCGATGATCTCGTTGTATGTCATGGGCGAGTATCGAAACGTCACCGAACGTGGCGAGCAGAATATCGCCGGCCCCTCGATGGTGTTCTACGCGCCGGGAGTCGCGCACCGCAACGTCGTCGGCGAGATGGGCTTCGAGCAGATCGAGATCGAGTTCGACCCCGCGTGGCTGGGCACATCCACATTGCCGTCCGAAGGACTCGTTCTGCGTGTCGGAGGCGCTTGCGGCGCGTTCGCCCGATCGGTCGCCAGCGCATGCGGGGGGCGCCTGTCGGAATCGGATCTGCGAGCCTCCATCCAACGACTCTTGTGGATCGCGCATCGCGAACCGGCAAAGCCCACTTCCACCTGGATCGGCGATGTCACCGCCCGCCTGCGCGCGGATCCATGGCGACGCGTCGGCGACCTTGCTCACGAGGTTGGACGCAGCCCGGCGTGGATCGGCCCCGCCTATCGCCAATCGATCGGTGAAGGCCTGCTGGAAGCCGCGGCGCGATTTCGCGTCGAACGTGCAGCGCAACTTCTGCGCGAATCCGACCAGAGCCTCGCCTCCGTCGCTGCCGATGCAGGGTTCTGCGATCAGAGCCACATGAACCGGACCTTTCGTCGGTTGTTGGGCCGCTCGCCGACCGCGGTGCGTGGAGACCGTGAGTCGTTCCGACAGGCTGACACGGATAGCGTGGCGTTGTCGCGCGCGTTCGCTTAGTCGAAAGTCTGCGTCGCGATCGCGGCAGCAAGAACTGTTCTCGCCATCGAATAAGCCGGTGGGAAACGGCGCTCGAAAATTTTCCGCCGCTTCCCTGCGCGCGCTTGTGGTGCAGCGATTAACGGCCCAGGTTCTGGATCGCTTGTTTCAGCGCTCGGCGCGCCCCAGCGTCGCGAGCGCGTGTACCAGCCAGCGCAGCTGGATACCATCGCGCGTGGCGTAATTCGCACCGGAATAGCCGAACCAGTCCCAGCAGGCTTTCGGATTTGCGGGCAGCAGTGCGCGTGTCTGCGGATAGAGCACGACGACGTCGTAGGCGTCAGCCCAGCGGTTAAACCCTGCCTCGCGGACGAAAGCTTCGCCGACGTTGTCCAAGTTCTGCTGGCAGCCATGCAGGGCAACCAATACGCCGCAGCGGCGCCCTTTCGTACATGAAGGGGGCACGTAGATAGCGCCCTCGCTGGCGAGATAGGCATCGGCACCGTCCGGCCGCAACGCATCTTGATCGAAGCGGCGAAGATCGCCCTTGGCTTCGCCGACCTTGCGCGACGGCGCGCCGTACAACGCGCGGAATATGGCGCCGGCAGCGTCGAACCCGCAGTGGCCAATGAACGGCGCGGCGACTTTGTCGCACGCGGCGCCGGCATTCTCGGTCGGAAAGGTATGACTGAAATCGCGTGCGCCGTCCCAGGTGACGGTCAGCGTCGACAGCGCCGGTATAGCGGCCTTCAACGCTTGGTAGAAATCGACCGCCGCATGGGCAACCGATTCGGCAACGACGGGATCCTGGCGACCATGCAAAATGTATACTTTTTCACCGGCCAACTTCTCCAGCGGACCGATCTCTCCCTTCGCCGCGCGCGCTTGCGCGGCCTTGACCAGCGCGGCGGAGTCCGGCGCGGGAGTACCTTTCATGCAAACGGAGACCGCGGTGGCGAGGCTGCCCTGCGCGCAGTCGTAAGGACCGCCGGCGATCAGCGCCGCGCCGCGGAACACTTCCGGGTAAGCGATCTGTGCCTGTGCGGCCATGTAGGCACCCGCCGACAGGCCGGCCACGGCGACGCGGGCCGGATCGATGCGCAACGTCGGCAGCGAGGCTGATGTTTTCGGTTCCGCATGTGCGGCTCCGGCAAGCAGTGCAAACGCTGGCAGGACTGTGCGCGCGACACGACTTAAGGTTTTCATGACGAGCATTCTCCACTGATTCGACGAGGCGACGCCGGCATCTTCATTCCACCCAATCCCGCGCAATGCGCCGCGAGGCGAGATACATCAGCAACGCTGCGAGGACGTAAAAGCCGAGGCCATAGAGAAAGGCATATTTGATCGAGTCGGCGCCGTAGGCCGGCTTGAGCAGGTCCGACAGCTTGCCGAACAGATAAGGTCCTACGCCCAGTCCGATCAAATTGTTGATAAGCAGGAACAACGCCGACATCGTGCTGCGTGACGACGCAGGTGACAAGTGCTGCACCGCGGTCAAGACGGGGCCGAGCCAAACTAGGGCGAGCGCGTACGGCAGAAGCAGCAGGAAGAAGGTCTCGATCGGCGTGCGCGCGAGGATGGCCAGCGCATACAAAGGCGCCGAGGCGAGAAAGGCCACGGCCGGAATCAGGGCATACGCGCTTTTGCCGCGCTTGCCGAAACGATCGGCGAGCCAGCCGCCCGTGCCCATGCCTACTACGCCTCCGATGAGGATCACGGCGGCAAGCAGTTCGGAACGCGCGACGATGTCCATATGCAGCGTGCGCGCGAGAAATGTCGGCAACCAGTACATCAAGCCGTAGGCGACCAACGACGAACAGCCGGAACCGAACGCGAGCAACCAAAACGTCGATTTGCTCGCCGCGAGCTTCGCCACTTCGGCGAGACTCAGTTGCTGCACCGTCGTCACCTGTCGTGGCGGATCGCGCACGAGCAGCCGCAACACCGGCGCAAGCAACACGCCGAAGGCGCCGAGCGCGAGAAATGCAAAGCGCCAATCCACCGCCTTCGCGACCAACCCACCGAACAGTACGCCCGCGGCACTGCCGATCGGAATGCCGAACGAATAGATCGCCAGCGCCTTTGCTTGCGAGCGCGGCGGGAAATAGTCGGCGATCAAGCTGTACGCCGGCGCAACGCCGCCCGCCTCGCCGACACCGACGCCCATGCGGGCGAAGAACAGCATGGCGTAACTCCCCGCCACGCCACACAACGCGGTGAAGCCCGACCAGAGAGACAGCCCAGCAGTGATGATCCAGACCCGCGAAAAGCGGTCGGCGAGCCATGCGGCGGGAATCGCCAGCACCGAATAAAACAGCGCGAACGCAAAGCCGCCGAGCAGGCCGAGATCGGTGTCGGAGAGATGCAGATCCGCCGCGATCGGTTCCTTGAGGATGCTGAGGATCTGCCGGTCGATGAAGTTCAGCGTATAGACGGCGATCAGCAGGAAAAGCGCGACGTGTCGCGAGCGCGCGTCGGCCCGATTCGACGCGTCGTCCGCTGGCACTGCAATGGCTTCTTCCTGCATGGATGCTCCGAACGCGGCGCGACAATATCGGCAATCAGAAGGCGTACTTCACGCTGCCGAAGACCAGACGCGGCGCCCCGTAGAACCCGGTCAGCACGCCGAGCGCGGGAATGTTGTAGCCATCCGTGCGATACGACTTGTTGGCGAGATTGCTACCTTGCAGCGCGAACGTCCAGTGCGCGTCGCGATTCCAGATCAGACTCGCGCCAAGCAGACCGTACGCGCCCTGTGCGATGACGGGGCTTAGGTCCGTGGTCGGAAATACTTTGCTCTGCCAGTTGTAGCCGACGCGCGCGCGAATGTCACCGCCGAAGCTCACCGGCGCGGAGTACTCGAGATTGACCCCGGCCTGCCCGTTCGGCGCCGCCGCGAAACGCTGCTTCTTGGCGATGTTCACGCCGTTGGTCAGATACTCGTCGTAAGCCGTGTGCAATGCCGCGAGATTGCCGATCAGCGACCAATGCTCGATCAGCCGCCAGGCGAATTCGGCTTCGACGCCGTACGCGTGCGCCTTGCCGGCGTTGGTGAAATCGCCGTAGAACCCGGGCGAGCCATTCGGCTGAATGTACGAGGTGAACACCGACAACTGGATGTCGCGATAGCGCGTGTAGAACACATCGGCATTCAACGCGAAGCGGCCGTCGGCAAAGTTTGATTTGCTGCCGAATTCGAACGTGTCCACCACTTCATCCTGCACGGAGTGGGCGGCGACGGGCGCGGCGAGCGTGTTCGCGCGGATGTTGTAGCTGCCCGATTTGAAACCACGCGCCAGCGAGGCGTACAGATTGGTTTCGTCGTTGAGCTTGTAGAGCAGCGAAACGCGCGGCGACAGATTGTTGGGGTTGCGCGAGCGGTCGAAATTCGCGGTCGTCGCGACCGGCGTTCCGAAAGTCGCGTCCTTGGTCGTGTAGTTGTTGACGGTCGCGTGCTTGGTCTCATCGGTGTAGCGCAAGCCTGCCGAAAGATCCCAGCGTTCGTTCAACGCCCAAGTCCAGTCGGTATAGACGGCGTAGCTCTTCGTATCGACCTTGCCGCTGGTTACGCCGAACGAGAGGCCGAAGAAATTGTTGTGAATCCAACCCGCCGCGCTGCCGTCGAAATAGTAGAAACCGACCACGCCGCTGGTGCCGTTGCCGCCCGAATAATTGGCCTGGAATTCCTGAGAGGTCTGGCTGTCGTGGTAGTACGCCGCGACGTCGGCAACGGTGGCGGGCGTCGTATCGAAGTCGATGTTGGTGAGCGTGTTCGACTGGCGATGCGCGGTGATCGATTTGAATGCCCACGTTTCCGACGGGAAATAATTCACCCGCAACGACTCGCCGACCATGTGCGTCGGATTGACACTCGGCATACCGCTGCGCACGTCGTAGTCGCTGTCGAGCGGCGGATAGGCCGGCGCGAACTTGTTCGGCCCAAGCATGCGCGCACCGCGCGGATTGGAGTTGTCGTGCACGGTGTCGGCGCTGAACTGCACGTCGAGCGGCACGTCTTTGGGGAAGTATCCCGCCGAGACGCGTCCGGCATTTGTGTTCTGGTTGCTCACCGAATCGCCGGTGTTGAGGTTCGTGCCGTAACCGTCGTGATGCAGCGTCGCATAAGCAACGCGCCCGCGCCACACGCCGTCGTCGGTGGCGCCCCCAAGGCCCAGTTTGAGATTGGCACGGCCTTCATTGCCGGCGTCGATCTGCGCGTAGCCTTCGGCTTGCGTCGGCAAGTCCTTGGATACGTATTTGATCGCGCCGCCGAGCGTGTTCTTGCCGTACAGGGTGCCTTGCGGGCCGCGCAGCACCTCGATGCGTTGCACGTCGAACACGTCGAGCAACGCGCCTTGCGGACGCGCGATGTAGACGTCGTCGAGATACAGGCCGACGCCCGGATCAGAACCCCAGGTCGGGTCGGACTGGCCAATGCCGCGGATGTACGTGGTCAACGTCGAATTGCTGCCGCGCGCATCGTGGATGACGAGATTCGGCACGTTGCCGGCAAGATCGTTGAGGCTCTGCACGTTGCGCGTTTCGAGCGTCTGCGCCGACAGTGCGGTGACGGCAATGGGGACGTCCTGCAGCGTCTCTTCACGACGGCGTGCGGTGACAGTGATGGCAGTCAACGAAGTGGGATCGTCGGCCTTCTTCGTGGCCTGCGCGTCAGTATCGGCAACAGCCGCCGCCGCAGCTGCGGCGTCGCCGCTTTCCGCATGAACCGGACCGCTCGTGAACAGTACGACTGCGATCGCCAACCACAAAGGTTTACCTTTCATGTCGTGTCTTCCCCGGTAGTGCCGCGCTAGCTCGCGGTGTTGTGCAGTGCGAATTGTTTTTTATTTACTAGTAAATAAACTATCAACGCGTTCACAGGACATGCAAGCCGCAATGCAGCAATGTGCAAAGATTGAGAGCGGGTCCTCAGTTGCGCGCGCCGAGCGCGAGGATTCCGGCCGTACACCAGGCGACCAGGCGCGGCTCGATCGCAACGTAGTCGTTGGCGCGGCAGCGTCCATGCGACAGACCCTCGATGCGCTTGTTGCGCGAATAGCTCAGCGTGAGCGCGCCGGCCAAGAACTGGTAAGCCCAGTAGAGATCCTCCTCGCGCGCTTTCGGCAACGCCAGATGCAACAGGCCGATCAGGCGCTGCACCGCGGGGTCGAAATATTCCTTGACCGTGCCGCCGCCCCACAACGCGGAGTTGTTCGCGAGCGCAATGAGTGCAGCGTAGTTGTTGAAGCCGCGCCCGCCGTTGCGCAAACGCTCGAACACCGGATGCAGATAGGCGTGGACGACACCTTCGACGCTCGGCTTTCCGCGCGCGGCCAGCACGTAGTCGTCCATCGATTTGACGCGCGCCTCGTTGACCTCCGCAGCGCGACGCAGCATCACCGCCTCGTAGATTCCGTCCTTGTTGGCGAAGTGGTAATGCAGCAGTGCCGTGTCGACGCCGGCGCGGTCGGCGATGTCACGTATGCTCACGCCATAAACGCCGTGATGCGAAAAGAGTTCCTCGGCCGCGTCGAGAATGCGCGTCTGGGTTCTGCGACTACGCGCGGCCTTACCGGTCGCGGCCAGTGCGGCATCGGCCGCGGCGCGGCGCGGCGACGGCCGGCGCTTGGTCGTGGTGGTCTTCGTGGCGATGCGCTGCTTGGGCATGGGCTTGGGTATTCCGTGGTCGTCGACGCCCTATTCTCACGAAATTCATGATTTGATCAACAACTGAAGCCGCTCATCGTAAGGAGAACTATGCAGCCGTACGCGGACACCTACTATGCCAGTGCCGATGGTTTGCGCTTGTACGCGCGCGACTATGCGGCGCCGCGCGACGGCGCCGAAACGCTGATCTGCCTGCCGGGGCTGACGCGCAATTCGAAGGATTTCGCCGAACTGGCCGAGCATCTGTCCGCACGCTACCGGGTGCTCTGCCCCGATCTGCGCGGACGCGGGCGTTCGGCGCGCGATCCGAAGCCGGAGAACTACAAGCCGGACGTCTACGTCGGCGACGTCTGGCGCCTGCTCGATGCCGTCGGCATCGACAAGGTCGGTGTGATCGGCACATCGTTGGGTGCGCTCATGGCGATGGTGATGTGCGCGCTCGCTCCGCAACGCGTCACGCGCGTCGTGCTCAACGACGCCGGGCCCGAACTCGATCCTCGCGGCATCGCACGTATCGCGGGCTACACCGGCAAGCCGTCCGCGCCGATGACGAGCTGGACGGACGCGGCGCAACGCATCGCCACGAACTATGGCGTGTGCTATCCCGACTTCAGCGCGGCAGACTGGATGGATCTTGCGCGCGCAAGCTGCTTCCGCGATGTCGACGGCATCGTCAAGTTCGACTACGACGCCGAGATCGCCCAGGGACTGAAAACCGGTACTGCCACGCCGAATCTGTGGCCGCTGTTCGAAGCGTTGGGCAGCAAGCCCTCGCTGGTCTTACGCGGCGAGATTTCCGATTTGCTGTCGGAGGAAATCGTGGCAAAAATGCGCGCCAGGCTGCCCACTCTGCGCACCGCGACGATTCCCGGGCACGGTCACGCACCGACCTTGGACGAACCCGTCGCGCGTACGGCGATCGACGAATTCCTCGCGGCCACCGACGGAGCGGGATGAAGCCCGCACAACGACCGCGAGCGCCGTTCGGCGTTTCGATGCACCGACCAAAACCCGGGATATTTGACTTAACCGTTAACGCTAAGCTGAAGGTAATTGAAAATAAGCGACGTGAATCACAATATTTTCTCTTGCATAGCGACTTTTTTTGAGGTATATGTCACACTACGATTGGTTTTGTGATCTGATACTCATTTTCCAACCGAGTCTATAGATGCGAAGGCACGCGACGAATTCGGTTCGGCCTCATTAAATTCCATACCAGCCCACAGGGGGGCGTTATGGAGACAAAGATTCCGATTTCGCTATTCCAACCGCCTGTCGAGACGGTTGCCTCAGGGGCCTTGCGCACAACCGCAACGCAGCTCGCCCATGGCCGGCTCGGCGCGCGCACAAGATTGCGACGACAAGGCTGACATCCGACGCCTGCGCAGCACAGCGTAGCGTAGAGCGGAAAAAAGGGGGCGCGGCCGATTCTCGAGGCCGCAATGATACTTCGCCCGAAACATCGTCGACATACACGACCGCATTACTGCGATGTCGTGACGGGCGAAGTCACGCCCAATCGCGTCGAAGCGCCCTGCACGCGATGGACGACCTGAACTCAAGGCCCTAGTGGCCGTGCCTCCTCTCATCGGCAGAAGCCGATGGATTCACTCCACGCCGTTCGAACTGCGCAGACGAAGCGAACGACAGCTTTGCAGGTTTACGTCCCTCGATGCCGGGTCGGCATTCGAGGCGAGTTCGATGGAGGGTGGTGTATGAATATCCGCAACGGGTGGCATCGTGTTCTCGGGACAGTTCAGCAGACTGTGAAGAAAGCTGCACCGCCGAGAGCGGCCCGCAGAGCCGTTGATCGGGATATTGCCGCCCTCCTCCCCTCCGCAGTACGCGCGGTGACGCCGCTTGTGCTTTTGTGGATGGCCGTATATACGCCGATGGCGTTCGGATTCGGCGTGAACCAATGCGCTGCCAGCCGCGCCGGCAGCTCACTCAATTGCACCGCCAACGATGTCTCCATCGCCAGCGTGACCGTGACGAACGGTGTCGTGGAGTGCACGGCGGGACAAATGGTCACGCTCAACCTCTCGTTGAACGTGCAGTCCAACGCGTCGACGCGGTACGACATCGGCGTGTTTCTTGCCTCTGATGGCAAGGATCCGTCCGTCCTTCCCGGCAGCGGCGGGTCGACCAGTTGCAACGTCAGCGCACTGCCCACCACCCCGCCCTTCCTCAATTCCAACAGCAACGGTTGCGGCGACATCAGCAGCTCGGTCGGGCTGGCTGCCTTCACGATGAATTCGATCAACGTGGTGTGCCAACCGGACGCACTCGGCAAACTGCGGATCGACAGCGTCGTCACCTGGCAACAAAACAGTTCCGGCACACCGACCTGCTCAGGTGCCAACGATGTCACCGCGGGTGGGCCGTCGAAATGCTCGACGGGGATCGCCGCGGAAATCAACGTAAACGTCAAGGGCGGCCTGACCGTCATCAAGAAAACCTCACCTTCCGGCAGCCCGCAACTCTTTGCATTCTCCGCCAGCGGAGCGAGCGCCTCGCCGACCAGCTTCAATCTGAGCGACGGCGGCCAGCAAGTCATTTCCACCGGAAATCTCACCACGACGCCGCAGAGTTTGCAGGTTGTCGAAAGCGCCACGCCCGGATGGGTGCCGACCGCCATCAATTGCATCGACGGCAACGGCAACCCGAACCCGGCCTACGTAACCACGAACCCTGCGACCGGCACGATCACGGCGAATTTGTCGATCGCAAATCCAAGCGCGACGTGCACGGTGACCAACACGCAATCGCCGAGCCTGACCCTGGTCAAACAGGTGGTCAACAGCAACGGCGGCGCAGCGACGGCTGGCCAATGGGCGCTGCAAGCCGCAGGTCCGAAGACGATCAGCGGAGCCAGCGGCAGTGCGGCGGTCACCGGAGCAACGGTGCCGGCCGGCACGTACACGTTGAGCGAATCGGGCGGTCCGGCGGGCTACTCGGCGAGCGCGTGGACCTGCACGAACAGTGTCGCCGTGACCAACAGCCAGATCACTCTCGGCAACGGGGCGAGCACCACTTGCACGATCACCAATAGCGACCAGCCGGCAACACTGACACTGGTCAAGCATGTGGCAAATACGAATGGCGGTGTGGCCGCGGCAAGCAACTGGACGCTGCAGGCCGCGGGCCCGACCACGATCAGCGGAGTCAGCGGCACGGCCGCAGTGACAGCAGCGGCGGTATCGGCGGGCACCTACGCGCTCAGCGAAAGCGGCGGACCGGCGGGCTACTCGGCGAGTGTGTGGACGTGCACGAACAATGTGACGGTGAGCGGCGGCCAGATCACGCTCGGCAACGGCGTGAGTACGACCTGCACGATTATCAACAGCGATCAGGCCGCTTCGCTGACCCTGGTCAAACATGTGGTGAACAACAATGGCGGTACGGCGGCCGCAACCAATTGGACGTTGCACGCCGCAGGTCCGACTAGCATCAGTGGAACGACCGGTGCTGCGGCAGTCACCGCAGCGGCGCTGCCGGCGGGCACTTACACATTGAGCGAATCGGGCAGTCCCACGGGCTACTCGGCGAGCGCATGGTCGTGCACGAACAATGTCGGCGTGAGCGGTGGTCAGATCACGCTCGGCAACGGGGTGAGCACCACCTGCACGATCACCAACAGCGACCAGCCCGCGGTCCTTACGCTGGTCAAGCAAATCGTGAACACGAACGGCGGCACGGCCGTCGCAACAAACTGGACACTACAGGCTGCGGGCCCGACGACGATCAGCGGTGCAACCGGCGCGGCGGCAGTGACAGCGGCGGCAGTTTCCGCGGGAACGTACGCGTTGAGCGAATCGGGCGGCCCGACGGGATATACAGCGAGTGCATGGTCATGCACGAACAACGTCGTCGTCACCGGCGGTCAGATTACGCTCGGCAACGGCGTGAATACGACCTGCACGATTACCAACAGCGATCAGCCAGCGACCCTCACGCTGATCAAACAAGTGGCGAATACCAACGGCGGCGTGGCTACGGCAGGCAATTGGACGTTACTTGCCACGGGTCCGACCACGATCAGCGGAACGACCGGCGCCACGGCGGTAACGTCGGCGGCGGTGTCGGCAGGCAGCTACACCCTTAGCGAGAGCGGTGGTCCTGCGGGCTATACCGCCAGCGTGTGGGCATGCACGAACAACGTCGCCGTCACCGGCGGTCAGATCACGTTGGGCAACGGCGTGAGCACGGCTTGCACCATCACCAACAGCGATCAGCCGGCCACGCTGACTCTGGTCAAACAAGTGGTGAACACGAATGGCGGTACGGCGATTGCAACCAACTGGACACTGCAAGCTGCGGGCCCGGCCACGATCAGCGGCGCCACTGGCGCGGCGGCGGTCACCGCAGCGGCGGTACCGGCGGGCACTTACGCACTGAGCGAGAGCGGCGGACCAGCAGGCTACTCGGCGAGCGCGTGGACGTGCACAAACAATGTCGCCGTGACCGGCGGTCAGATCACACTCGGTAACGGTGTGAGCACCACCTGCACGATCACCAACAGCGACCAGGCGGCTACGCTGACCTTGGTCAAGCAAGTAGTGAACACGAACGGTGGCCTGGCGGTCGCAGCAAACTGGACGCTGCAAGCCGCGGGTCCCGCCACGATCAGCGGTGCGACCGGTGCTTCGGCCGTGACGGCGGTAGCGGTTCCCGCAGGAACCTACGCCTTGAGCGAATCGGGCGGCCCGGCGGGCTACTCGGCGAGCGCGTGGTCTTGCACGAACAACGTCGCGGTCACCGGCGGTCAGATCACGTTGGGCAATGGTGTGAGCACCACTTGCACCATCACCAACAGCGATCAGGCGGCGATCCTCACGCTGACCAAACAAGTGGTGAATACCAACGGCGGCGTGGCCACGGCGAGCAACTGGACATTGCACGCCGCGGGCCCAACGACAATCAGCGGCACGACTGGAACCTCGGCAGTGACGGCCATAGCGGTGTCGGCGGGCGCCTACACCCTCAGTGAGAGCGGTGGCCCGGCGGGCTATACAGCGAGCGCGTGGGCATGCACAAACAATGTCGCCGTCAGCAACGGACAGATCACTCTGGGCAACGGCATAAGTACGATCTGTACGATTACCAACAGCGACCAACCGGCGGTCCTCACGCTGGTCAAGCAAGTGGTGAATACGAACGGCGGCCTGGCGACGGCGAGCAATTGGACGCTGCAAGCCGCCGGCCCGACCACCATTAGCGGCGCGACCGGTGCCGCGGCAGTAACGTCCGCATCGGTGCCTGCAGGCACGTACACGTTGAGCGAATCGGGCGGTCCGGCAGGCTATGCGGCGAGTGTTTGGACATGCACGAACAACGTTTCGGTGAATGACGACCAGATCACCCTCGGCAACGGCGTGAGCACGACTTGTGCGATTACCAACAATGATTTGGCGGCAACGCTGACATTGGTCAAACAAGTAGTGAACAACAACGGCGGCGCGGCGACGGCGGCCAATTGGACGCTGCAAGCAGCAGGCCCGACCACGATCAGCGGTACTGTCGGCGCGGCGGCAATAACCTCGGCGGCGGTACCGGCTGGGACGTATACATTGAGCGAGTCGGGCGGCCCGGCGGGCTACTCGGCGAGCGCGTGGACCTGCACGAACAACGTTGTCGTGACCAACGGACAGATCACCCTGGGCAACGGAATAAGTACAACCTGCACGATTACCAACAGCGACCTGGCAGCAACACTGACCTTGATCAAACAAGTGGTGAATAATCATGGCGGCACGGCGGCAGCGACCCACTGGACGCTTCAAGCCGCCGGGCCGACCACGATCAGTGGCGCTAACGGCGCGGCGGCGGTAACGGCTGCCGCGGTACTAGCGGGTACTTACACGCTGAGCGAGTCGGGCGGTCCCACGGGTTACTCGGCAAGCGTGTGGTCGTGCACGAACAACGTGACCGTAACGAACGGACAGATCACTCTGGGCAACGGCGTGAGCACGGCTTGCACGATCATCAACAGCGATCAGACGGCCACGCTCACCTTAGTCAAACAAGTGGTGAACACCAACGGAGGCACAGCAATAGCGGTCAATTGGATGTTGCAGGCCGCGGGCCCCACGACGATCAGCGGCGCGACCGGTTCGCCAGCCGTCAGCGCGGCTGCCGTCTCGGCGGGGACTTATACGTTGAGCGAAAGCGGTGGCCCGACGGGTTACATAGCAAGTGCGTGGACATGCACGAACAACGTGACCGTGACGAACGCACAGATCACTCTGGGCAACGGTGAAAACACAACGTGCACGATTACCAACAGCGACCAAGCGGCGATCCTCACGCTGATCAAACAAGTGGTGAATACAAATGGCGGCTCGGCAGCGGCCAACGAATGGATGCTGCAAGCGGCCGGCCCCAAGACGATCAGCGGCACAACTGGCACGGCGGCGGTGACCGCCGCGGCCGTGCCGGCGGGGACGTATGCGTTGAGCGAATCGGGCGGTCCGGCGGGCTATACCGCGAGCGCATGGACATGCACGAACAACGTCGCCGTCACCAACGGGCAGATCACGTTGGGCAATGGCGCGAACACGACCTGCACGATCACCAACGGCGACCAACCGGCCACGCTGACGCTCGTCAAACAAGTCGTCAATACGAACGGCGGCGCGGCGACGGCCAGCCAGTGGACGCTGCACGCTATCGGCCCTGCGACGGTCAGCGGCTCGACCGGTGCCGCCGCGATAACTGCCGCGGCAGTGCCGGCTGGCACCTATACGTTGAGCGAATCGGGTGGTCCGGCGGGCTACACGGCAAGCGCGTGGACGTGCACGAACAACGTCACGGTGAACAACGGCCAGATCACACTGGGCAACGGCGCGAGCACGACGTGCACGATCACCAATAGCGATCAGCCGGCGACAGTGACCTTGGTCAAGCAAGCGGTGAATACTCACGGTGGTTCGGCAGCGGCCGAGGCCTGGATGCTGCAGGCGGCCGGTCCCACGACGATCAGCGGCATGACCGGCTCGACGGCGGTGACCGCGGCCACAGTTGCGGCCGGCACCTATGCCTTGAGCGAAATGGGCGGTCCGTCGGGTTACACGGCGAGCGCGTGGACATGTACGAACGATGTCGCGGTGAGCAGCGGTCAAATCACGCTGAGCAACGGTGCGAGCACGACGTGCACGATCACCAACAGCGATCAGCCGGCAACGATCACGCTGATCATCCAGGTGACCAATACGAATGGCGGCACGGCGACGGCGGATAGCTGGGTGGCGCAGGCCGCAGGTCCCACGACGATCAGCGGCGCCACCGGTTCGACGACCGTGACGATCGTTCCTGTTCCGGCGGGCACCTACACGTTGAGCGGGTCGAGTGGTCCGCCGGGTTACACGGCGGGCACATGGACATGCACGAACGGCGTCATCGTGACGAACGGTCAAATCAGTTTGGGAAGCGGTGTCACTACGGTTTGCACGCTCGTCTACAGCGATCAGCCAGCGACACTGACGCTGGTCAAGCACGTGGCGAACGTGAAGGGCGGCAAGGCGACCCCGACCAGTTGGACACTGCGTGCCACCGGTCCGATCACCGTCAGCGGTGCGACCGGCTCGGCGGCGGTGACGGCAGCTGCGTTACCAGTAGGAACGTACGCGTTGAGTGAGTCTGACGGCCCGCCGGGCTATGCGGCCAGCGCATGGACGTGCACCAACGGCGTGACAGTCAGCGAGAGTCAGATCCATTTGAGCAATGGCACGAGCACGACTTGCACGATTACCAACAGCGACACCTTGGCGCTGCCCGGTCCGGTCAGCGGCGGCGAGTTGGTACCGACACCGATGTTGCCTGCATGGGCGTTGGTGCTGCTGGGGCTGATCGTGCTCGGCTTTGGCGCGGCGACACTACGGCGCTATCACCGCTGATGTTGAGCATCGGAATGTTTGTGGGCCAAGGACGGCCCGGGGGATGCGATCTAAGCGATATTCCTCAGAACGGAATTTCGTCATCGTCGAAGTTGTCGGGCGGCATCGGCGAAGGCGTGTTGCTGCGCGGTGCCGGAGCGGATTGCGGACCGCGTGCCGGGCCGCGCTCGCGTTGCCCGCCACCACCGTATCCACCACCGCCTCCGCCGTAACCGCCGCCACCTTCACCACCGCCTTCGCGGCCGCCGAGCATCTGCATTTCGTCGGCGACGATCTTGGTCGAATAGCGCTTGACGCCGTCCTTCTCGTATTCGTCGGTGCGCAGCTTGCCTTCGACATAAACCTGGCGACCTTTTTTCAGGTATTCGCCGGCGATCTCAGCGAGGCGGCCGAAGAAATCGACACGATGCCACTCGGTGCGTTCCTGCTGCTCGCCGGTTTGCTTGTCCTTCCACGACTCGCTCGTGGCAATGCGGATCGAGGTGATCGCCGTGCCCGACGGCGTGTAGCGCGTTTCCGGATCGGCGCCGAGATTACCCACCAGAATGACTTTGTTGATGCCGCGTGCCATGTCGTTTTTTCCTCCAAATCCGGCGCCGTGAATGACATAAGGATACCACGCCGATCCGCGCGGCTTGTCGGCGCGGATCGGCGGGATATGTACGAAATTCCCGGCAGCGCCTATTTCGGCGCCGGCACCATCGGAAGCTCGATGAAGCTCGCGTTCGCGCCGCCGCGGTACACGCGCTGCGCCGCCTTCTGGTAGTCGGCCGGCTTGGCGAAAAAGACGTTCGGCACGAAGGTCTGCGGGTTGCGGTCGTAGAGCGGAAACCAGCTCGACTGGACCTGCACCATGATGCGGTGTCCTGGCTCGAACACGTGGTTCGCGGTCGGCAGTCCGAATTTGTATACCAGCGGCTGATTCGCGGCGATCGCTTCGGGTTTCTCGAAACTCTCGCGATAGCGCCCGCGGAAAATGTCCATGGAAATGCCGAGCTCATAGCCGCCCATCTCCGGGCGCGACGGCACCGTGTCGGGATACACATCGATCAGTTTGACGACCCAATCACTGTCGGTGCCGCTGGTCGAGGCGACGAGATTGACCTGCGGTGCACCGCCGATGTGCAGCGGTTCTTTCAATGGCTCGCTCACGTAGGTCAGCACATCGGGGCGACCATCGACGAAACGCTGATCGACCACGAGCCAGCGCTTCCACGCATCGCCATCGGCGAAATGCACCGGTCGCGGCTGATACGGTACCGGCTTGGCCGGGTCGGAGACGTATTCATCGTAGGCGCTCGCCTCCGCGACCGGCGCATCGAACGACAGGCCTTTCTTCGCCGCCAGATAAAGCGGCTTGGGTTTCGCCGCGCAGCCGCCCGCACAGCTCAGCGGCCAGGAACTGTAGCGGTCCCAATGGTTCTCGCCGGTGTTGTAAATGTATACCGGCGGCGTATCAACCTTCGGCGCGCCGTCGACGAGGTACTGATCGAAGAACGGCTTGAGCACGTCGCGGCGGAATTGCAGCGCGGTGTCGCCCTCCCATTGCAGCGGCCCGAGCGAGGTGCCGTCGTAGTTGACCTGGCTGTGCCGCCACGGCCCCATGACGAGGAAGTTCTTGTCGTTATTCGTATCCTTTGATTCCATCGCCGGATAGCAATGGATCGCGCCCCACATGTCCTCTTGGTCCCACAGTCCCTGCAGCCACATGGTCGGCACTTTGAGCGGTGTGGCGGCCATTACCTTGTCGAGCGCCTGCCCGCTCCAGAATCCGTCGTAGGCGGGGTGTTCGGAAATCTTGCGCCAGAAGCCGAGCTGATCGAGTCCCGCCGCGCGCGCGAAATCGCCGGCAGAACCCGCGCGCAGGAAGTTGTCGTACTCATCGAAGCCTTCGCGCACGATCTTCTTGCCCTCGCCGCGCGCCGTGGTCTGGCCGGAGATGTAATCGAAATTCGTCTGTCGGAATGCGCCGTAGTGGAACCAGTCGTCGCCCATCCAGCCGTCGACCATCGGGCTCTCGGGCGCGGCAACTTTCAGCGCAGGGTGCGGATTCACCAACGCCATGACGACGGTGAACCCTTCGTAGGACGAGCCGAGCATACCGACTTTGCCATTCGACTCCTTCACGTTCTTCACCAGCCAGTCGATCGTGTCGTAGGCATCGGTCGAATGGTCGACGTTGGAATTGTTGAGCGGCCCGCGCAGCGGCCGCGTCATCACGTAGTCGCCCTCGGAACCGTACTTGCCGCGCACGTCCTGGAACACGCGGATATAGCCACCTTTGACGAACACCTCATCGCCCTGCGGCAGCGAGGAGAGCATGCCGCCGCTGACTTGGCGCTCGACGCGGTGCGCAGCATCATACGGCGTGCGCGTCAGCAGGATCGGTGCATTCTTCGCGCCTTTCGGCACCATGATGACGGTGTACAGCTTGGTCCCGTCGCGCATCGGAATCATCACCACGCGCTTATCGTAGTCGTAGCTCTGCGTCGGCATCGAAAAATTTTTCGGAATGTCGGGCGTCAGTGGCGGCGTATCGGCCAGCGCCGAGGCGACGCCGAACAGGAGCGGAAACGCGGCCAGACAAGCAGAACGAATCGGATTCATCGCGGGACCTTGGCGCTGGGGTGACGCGCGATAGTAGACGTGATCAGTCCTCTCGCCTAGCGCCAAAAGTCCCGCCTTTTTGTTGTGCGACCGCAAAAGAACGCTAGGGCCCCCGCTATAATCGAGGGGTCACCACGAGAACGACCCTGTCCACTGCCGCGATGTCCACTGCCGCCCAAGCCCTTCCCCACGCCATCACCCGCTTCGCCGATGCGCAGGCGCTCGCCGCGCCGGGCATGGCGCAGGTCAACGCGCTGATCCGCTCGCGGCTCGCGTCCGACGTGGTGCTGATCAACCAAATCGCCGAACACATCATCGGCGGAGGTGGCAAACGACTGCGGCCAATGCTGCACCTGCTCGCCGCCCAGGCGGCCGGCTACGACGGCAAGGATCATGTGCAGCTCGCGGCGGTGATCGAGTTCATCCACACCTCGACCCTGCTGCACGACGACGTCGTCGACGAATCCGACCTGCGCCGCGGACGCAAAACCGCGAACGCGCTGTGGGGCAACGCGGCGAGCGTGCTCGTCGGCGATTTCCTCTACTCGCGCTCGTTCCAGATGATGGTCGAGCTCGATTCGATGCTGGTCATGCGCATTCTCGCCGACACGACCAACCGCATCGCCGAAGGCGAAGTGCTGCAGCTGCTCAACATCCATAACCCGGACACCGACGAGAACGCCTACCTGCAGGTGATCGAGCGCAAGACCGCCGTGCTGTTCGCCGCGGCGACGCGGCTCGGCGGCGTGCTCGCGGGCGTGCCGGCCGCGCAGGAACAGGCGCTGTTCGACTACGGCATGAACCTCGGCTACGCCTTCCAAATTGCCGACGACGTGCTCGATTACGTGTCGGATGCCGGCACGCTCGGCAAGAACATCGGCGACGATCTCGCCGAAGGCAAGGCGACGCTGCCGCTGATCTACGCGATCGAGCGCGCGCCGACCGAACAGGCCGCCAGCCTCAAGCGCGCCATCGAAACCGGTGGACTCGACTCGCTCGACAACATCGTCGCCGCGATCCGCGACACCGGCGCGATCGAGCGCGCCCGCGCGATCGCGCAGAAATACGCCGACGCGGCCAAAGCGGTGCTGCACCTGTTGCCGAATTCCACCGCGAGAGACGCGCTCGCCGCCCTGGCGGACTACGCTTTGCAGCGCGATCACTGAGAGGTCGAAACCATGCCGATGCGCTGCGTTCTTCTTTCGATCTTCATTTCGCTCGCCACCGCTTCAACGGCCTTTGCCGACAACCCTGCCCCATCCACCACGCAAGCCACCGTCGTGGTCGCGGGAGAAAACGGCAAGACGCTGAAGCTGGACTTCGCCGCGCTCGACCGGCTGCCGCAGCGGCGCGTGCAGGCCGAAGCGCACGGGCACAAAGTGGATTGCGGCGGCACGAACCTGATCGATGTGCTCGCGCAAGTCGGCGCGCCGAGCGGCGAGAAACTGCGCGGCAAGGATCTTGCGCTATACGTGCGCGTGCGTGCTGCCGACGGCTATCAAGTCGTCTACGCGCTCGCCGAACTCGACCCGCTGTTCCGCGGCGACGATGTTCCGCTGCTGACGCATCAATGTGAAGGCAAGCCGCTCGATGCGAAAGACGGCCCGTTCCGCATCGTCGCCCCCGGCGAGAAGCGTCCCGCGCGTTGGATCCGCCAGGTCACGGCGATCGATCTGCTGCGCGCCCCGTAAAAGTCGATCGTTTCGCCAGGACGCAACTCACCGCGCCCTAGCAATCACGGATAGGTCTTACTTCGCTTCGAATATTTCGCCGAAGAACTGGTGCATCTGCGCGAACGCACGCTTCGCCGTGCGCTCGTCGTACTTGCAGCCCGGCACCTTGCCGTCCGCGGTCGGAATCGCGAAACAATGCACCGCGCCGCCGTAACTGAGGAACTGCCAGTCGGCGCCCGCATCGCGCATTTCTTGCTGGAAACCGGCGATCTGCTCGGGCGATTCGAACTTGTCGTCCGCGCCGTGCAGCACGAGTACTTTGGCCTTGATGTTGTCCTTGAGCGCCGGATCGCTGGCGAGGTTGCCGTGGAACGAGACCACGCCGGCCACCTCGCCAGCGCCGCGTGCGAGTTCGAGCGTGGTCGCGCCGCCGAAGCAGAAACCGAACGCGCCCCAATGCTTGCCGTCCAGCGGCGCTTTGCCGCCTTGTGCCTTGAGCTGGTCGAGCGCGGCGCCGATGCGCGCGCGCAGATCGCCACGGTGCGCGTACATGTTCTTCGTCGCCGCGCCCGCCTCGTCCGGATTTTTCGGCCGCACGTCGGCACCGTAGACGTCGGCGACGAGGACCACATAATCCTTGCCTGCGATTTGCTTGGCCAGCGCGATGTTATCGGCATTGATGCCGAGCCAGTCCGGCGTCATCACCAGACCTGGGCGCGGCGTCTTCGCCGCGTCGTCGTAGACGAGCACGCTTTGCATCTTCTTGCCGCCGACGTCGTAATCGAGATTCTTCGCCACCATCGCAGCATTTGCGTTGCCGGCGACGACCAGGGACATCAGAAAAAGACGAATAGGAAGTTTCATGGCGACTCTCCGTGACAAGGCTCGGGATCGCCGCTCCGGCTTGCGCCGGACCGACGGCTGAAAAACAACGCGGGCAGCAACCCGGTGGTGAGGGATTTTCGCATAGCCTTTGTTAAACTCGCTCGACCACCCGCCACCGCCATCGAGGCCGTCATGCTCGCGTCCCGCCTGTTCGTTGCCGCTTCCGCTCTCGCCCTGTCCGCCCTCGCCTTCGCTCACGGCAAGGAGGACGACGCAATCGACTACCGCATGGGCTTGATGACCGTGATCGGCTGGAACTTCGGCCCGCTCGGCTCGATGGTCAAGGGCAAAACACCGTTCGACACGGCCGATTTCGCCAAGCACGCCGACCGCGTCGCCTATCTGAGCGACCAGATCCTCGAAGGCTTCCCGAAGGGCTCGGACAAGGGCCACACCGACGCAAAGCCCGACATCTGGGCGAACTGGGATGACTTCCAGTCCAAGGCCAAGGACCTCAACACGCAGGCCAAGCTGCTCGCAGACATCGCCAAGGCAAACGACGAAACCAAGGACAAGGAACAGTTCAAGAAAGTCGCCGAGGCCTGCAAAGCCTGCCACGACAAGTATAAGAAGAAGGACTGACGTCCTAGCCGCCGTAGCGGCTCAGCTCCCAGACCACGGCGGCCGCGACAGCGAACCACATCAGCGCCCGCCAGCTGCTGACGAAGCGCATCGGCGCCGGTCCGCCGTTGCGCTTGCGGCCGGTGATCATCGGTGCGATCAGATTGTCGTGCTTGATCACCCAATGCAGCAGCACAGCAGCAATGTGCAGCGTGATCAAAACCAGCAACACCGTTTCGCCGAGGTGATGCAAGCGCGTGGCGAACTTCACTGTGGCATTCGACACCGCGCCGACGAACGGCCCGTCCTCGTCGATGCCGTCGCTCGAGAATAAACCGGTCAGCGCTTGTACCAGCAGGCACAGCAGCATAATCACGACCGACCAGCCGCCGAGCGGGTTATGACCGATATGCGTGCCCGATTCCGCAGACGACGCTGCTTTGAGGTAACGCGCGACCGCTGCCGGCCCACGCACGAAAGCGGCGAAGCGACTCGTTTGCGAACCGACCACGCCCCAGATCAGACGGAACAGGATCAGCGCCAGCGTCGCGTAGCCGAAGCGATAATGCCATTCCATCGACAGCCAGCCGAACTCCGCCGTCGCGAACTGCAGCGCGATCAAAACCACGAGCGTCCAGTGGAACAGGCGCGTCGGCAGATCCCATACGCGCGTCGTCGGTTCGCCGTGGTTCACGGGAAGTCTCTGTTATTCAAGGTAGGCGGGAAACTTCGGCAGCGCCGCGAAATCCGCCGGATCGCCTTGTGCGACGACGCGCGCTTTCTGTACGGCGGCGATCTTTTCGATGCGGTCGAACGTCGCCAGCGTATCGGCGCGGCTCACATTGATCGACGGTACGCGCTTTTGCGTGCGGTTCTCGCGCAGCGGATACAGCCCGCCCGTGAGCATCACGGCACCCGTCTTCTTCAATCGCAGCAGCAGCACCTGATGCCCAGGGGTGTGACCGGGCGCTTTGAGGATGATCACACGGCCGTCGCCGAACACGTCGAAGTCGCCGTCGATGTGCTTGACGTCCGCGGACTCGGCGCCGGAAAACAGCGCCGGATCAACGCGCAGCGGTGATGGCTCCGACTTGGCCCAGGCGAGTTCCTTGTCGTTGATGATCCAGGTCGAGGTCTTCGCGAACAGATTCGCGTTGCCAACGTGATCTTCGTGCAGATGCGAGAACGCGACGACACGGATGTCTTTCGGCGCCAGGCCCAGCGTCTTGAGCTGCGCGACGAGAGTAACCGGCACTTGCTCGTGCACGAGCCCGCCCAACAGCTCGACGCCCTGCGGCGACTGCGCGATCTGATCGCCGAGGCCGGCGTCCCAAAGCATCCAGCCCGCCGGATGACGGATCAGAAAACACGGCGCCACGATACGGCCCGGCTTGCCGTCGTAGTCGCCCGTGTCGGAAAACATGCCGAGGCTTTTGAAATCGAGATGGCCGCAATCGAGCGCGTATAACCTCACGTCGTCCGTGGGAGCCGGCGCCGCCGGCTTCTCGGGCGGCGGCGCGGCATTCGCAGCCGCTGCAAAGAACAACAGTCCCAGCAGGGACAGGTAGGTTTTCCGGTTCGACATTCCCACTCCTTCGCGATTGCGATCGCCGTAGCGCACAGCGGACCATTGTGCAGAACGCGCTACTGCGACCACAAGCCGACACCGGGAGTTCATCGCCCGGCATCGGCCGTGGGAATTTGTCAAATCAATTCAGATAGGCCGGGAACTTCGGCAGTGCAGCGAAGTCTTCCGGCGCGTGCTGGATCACGAAACGCGCATGCGTATTCTTCACGATGCGCTCAATGCGGTCGATCGACGCCAGCGTATCCGCACGTTCGGTATTGAACGCCGGAATCAGCCGCTCGGCGCGATTGCGCAGTTGGTGGTACAGATCGCCCGACAAGACCACAGTGCCACTCTTCGCCAGCTTGACCTCCAGGCACTGATGGCCCGGCGTATGCCCCGGCGCGGCAAGAATCGTCACGCTGCCGTCGCCGAACACGTCGTAGTCGCCGACGATGTCTTTGGACTTCGCGTTTTTGTGCGCGCTGATCAGCTTCGGATCGACGCCGAACGGCGGCTCCTGACTTTCCGCCGCGGCGAGCTCTTTCTTGTTCAACAGCCAGGTCGATGCACCGAACAGGTTGGCGTTGCCGGTGTGATCAAAGTGGAAATGCGAGAACGCGATGTAAGTGACGTCCGCAGGCGTGAGCTTCAATTGTTTGAGCTGATCGACGAGCGTGACGGGTACTGTGACATGCACGCCAGGCTCCGGATCGGCGCCCTCCTTGTTCGCCGCGATGGCGTCGCCTAAGCCCGAATCCCAGAGCAGCCAGCCTTTCGGATGCTGAATCAGGAAACACGGCGCGGACATATTGCCCGGCTTGCCGTTCCACTCGCCGGTATCGGAAAACTCGCCCATATCTTTGAACGTGATGTGCCCGCAGTCGAGCGCATACAGGCGCACTTCTTTGGCGGGATCTACCTTGGCCGGCTCAGCCGCGGAAACGAGGGCGGATACGGACAGCAGCAACGCGGATGAAATTGACACAACGGAACGCAACATGATGATTCCTTGTCGATGGCTTGCGTGGAAGAGGGGTGACGCAGTGAAGCCTTCCGATCTTGGCGATCGAATACGGCGATTCAAGGTCATTCGTCCCGCGGCGTACACACGCGTCGCCGCAGGCCGTTTGCCGACGAACGCGGCTTACATGAGCTTCGTGCCGAAGACGTCGGCGGCCACGCCGAGGGCGTTGTTCACCGCCGCACCGCCTGCATAGAACAAGGTCTGCAGTATTGCCTCGACGATCTGCTCCCGCGTCGCGCCCGCGGTCAAAGCCGCTTCGATATGCGCGCGCAGTTGCGGCAACGCATAACCGAGTGTCACGCAGCTGCCGACGATCACCAGTTCGCGAGTCACAAGATCCAGACCCGGGCGATCGAGTACGCCGGCAAACGCCCACTCCATCGTCATCGTCAAGAAATCCGGACAGAGTTCCTCACGCGATTCGGCGAGCTTCTCACCGCTATGCCCGCCATGCAGGCGCGCGAACAGGGCCAACCCGCGCGTATAGGCTTCGGCGTCTCTGGACAGAACGCGTTGTGTAGTCATTTTCGTCTCCACTGATTCGCCGCATCGTGCAGTGGACCCAGTCTGCACGCCCGCGGCGCCTCGATAAACTGCGCTATAGTTTGGTCATTATCAACCAATAGTTTTTAATTTTATGGACCGCCTTACCAGCATGACGGTATTCGTGCGCGTCGCCGAGCTCGGCAGCTTCACCGATGCGGCGGACGAATTCGAGATTTCAGCGACGATGGTCGGCAAACACATCAAGGCGCTGGAGACGCGTCTCGGCGCGCGCCTGATCCACCGCACGACGCGGCGTCAGCAGCTCACCGACGTCGGCCGGCTCTACTACGACCGCTGCAAGGCCGTGCTCGAGGAGACCGCCGCGGCCGAAGCATCCGTCGATGCGCTGCACGGCGCACCGCGCGGCATGCTGCGCGTCACCGCCTCGGTGACCTACGGCGCACGCAAGATCGCGCCGGCGCTCACTGATTTCCTGCGTCTGTATCCCGAAGTGCGCGCCGAACTGGTGCTCAACGACCGCGTCGCCGACATGATTGAAGAGGGATTCGACGCGGCGGTTCGCATCGGCAAGCTGGATAATTCCGGCCTGATCGCCCGCCCGCTCGCTCCTTACCGCATCTTGATCTGCGCCGCGCCGAGCTATCTCGCTGCCAATCCCACGCCGCGGCGGCCGCGCGATCTGGAAAAGCACCCCTGCCTCGCCTACTGGGCACAGCAGGGACGCTGGCGCCTCATCGGCCGCGACGGACGCGAACACATCGTGCGCGCGGAGAGCCGCCTGCGCACAAACAACGGTGAAGCGCTGCGCCAGGCCGCGCTGGCCGGTTTCGGCATCGTGATGCAGCCGCAGGTGCTGCTCGAAGACGATATCCGCGCCGGCCGCCTCGTGCCGCTGCTGCCGAACTACCAGCCGCCGGCGGCGCCGGTGCACCTGGTCTATCTGCCTAACCGGCGGCCGACGCCGAAGCTGCAGAGCTTTATCGACTTCGTCATTGCCCGCCTGGAAAAACCCGATCCG
>Ga0207694_10000924_pt1 | contig 26012 bp, 23 predicted proteins | sample KBSC34metaG_FD_184353 | JGI IMG/M metagenome (GOLD analysis project Ga0207694, IMG submission 184353) | Corn rhizosphere microbial communities from Kellogg Biological Station, Michigan, USA - KBS C3-4 metaG (SPAdes) (version 2) | ecosystem: Host-associated > Plants > Roots > Rhizosphere > Soil... | reverse complement strand
AGGATGCGGCATGACGACGCTGGGACAACTCCCTCGCCTCGCCGGCATCGTCGCCACGATCGCGCGCTATCGGCTCGATGAGATCGTTGACGGATTTGAACCGCCACGTGCGCTGCGCCTGCTGCGTGCGGTGCTGCCAAAGGCGCCAGCCGACATCGCGCAGCAGCCGCGCGGTGCGCGCCTGCGTGCGGCGCTGATCGACGCCGGCCCGATCTTCGTCAAGTTCGGCCAGATCCTGTCCACGCGCCGCGACCTGCTGCCGGCCGACGTCGCCGACGAGCTCGCGCAATTGCAGGACCGCGTGCCGCCGTTCCCCGGCGAGCAGGCGCGCGCTGCGGTCGAAGTCGCGCTCGGCGCACCGATCGCATCGAGTTACGCGAACTTCGACACGACGCCGCTCGCTTCCGCGTCGATCGCGCAGGTGCACGCAGCTCGCCTGCACACCGGCGAAGAAGTCGTGGTCAAGGTGTTGCGTCCCGGCATCCACGCGCGCATTCGCGCCGACATCGCGCTGCTGCGCGCACTCGGCGAACTCGCCCAGCGCTGGCATCCGGCCGCGGACAAGATTCGCCCGCGCGACATCGTCGCCGAGATCGAGACCACGCTCGAGAACGAACTCGACCTGCAGCGCGAAGCGGCGAACGCCTCGTTGCTCAAGCGCAATTTCGCCGCGGGCGACGACGTCTACATCCCGAAGGTGTATTGGGACCAGACCAAGGAATCGGTGCTTACGCTCGAACGCGTGCACGGCATCGCCGTCGATAATCTTGCCGCGCTCGACGCTGCCGGCATCGACCGCGTCGCGCTCGCCGAGAAGGGCGTGCGCCTGTTCTACACGCAGGTGTTCCGCGACAACTTCTTCCATGCCGATGCGCATCCGGGCAACATCTGGGTTGATCCGGCGCGCAAGGAGAATCCGCGCTTCATTGCGCTCGATTTCGGCATCGTCGGTTCTCTGCCCGACCAGGACCAGTTCTGGCTCGCCGAGAATTTCATGGCGCTGTTCGACCGCGACTACCGGCGCATCGCCGAGCTGCACGTCGCCGCCGGCTGGATTCCACCGACTGCGCGCATCGACGAGCTCGAAGCCGCGGTGCGCACAGTCTGCGAGCCGTACTTCACGCGCCCCCTGAGCGAAATCTCGCTCGGCGAAGTCGTCGCCAAACTGTTCTCGGTTGCGCGCCGCTACCAGCTCACCGTGCAACCGCAGCTGATCCTGCTGCAGAAAACCCTGCTCAACATCGAAGGCGTCGGCCGCTTGCTGCATCCGCAGATCGATATCTGGGCCGTCGCGCGGCCCGTGCTTGCCGAGATCCTGCGCAAGCGCTACGGCGTACGCCATGCGCTGAAGCAAGTGCGCAAGCGCCTGCCCGAATGGCTCGCGGTCGCGCCGCAGATGCCCGAGTTGATCCATGCGACGCTGCAGCGCGCTGCGGCCGGCGAGCTGACGCTGCGAGCACAAACCGCCGCGCTCGAACAAAACGAACGCCTCGCGCGTGCGCAACGCCGCCAGCTCGCCGTGCTGCCGCTCGCCGCAGCGTCGCTAGTCAGCGCGGCGCTGCTCTACGCGTTCGACACGCACGGCGCGCTTTGGATGCATGTGCCTGTGTCGGCGTGGATCGCACTGATCGTCAGCGCGACTGCGTTTTTTGTCTCATGGCGGCGAGCAAAGTAGGGGCGAACTCCAATTCGGTTGCCTTGTCGAAGGTCCTATGGGTTTCCGATGACCGGGGGCATGCATGAAGTCGTTTGGTGTCCGGCTCATCTGGACCGCTCTGCTTACCCTGTGCGGAATCCTCTCTCACGTAGCATTCGCCGACGAGCAGGATGATCCTATGCTCAAAGCTTGTCCGGCTCTGCGCGAATGGCAAGACCAGCAAAAGCAAAAGCATGGAAAGGAAAAACTGGCGCCCGCATCGTCTATGGTTTTGCCGAAGCTGCGCGAGCAATTGCTGACATGGAGCAAACTCGACCAGAAGGCTCGCGAGCCAATGATGAAGGGCTCAGCGATCGGACAGGCCGAATTCAAAATTGCGCTTGCGCGAATGCGCTCGGTCGATGCGCTTAACTATCGGCGCATCCGCGGCGTGATCGACGAGTACGGTTTTCCGACCATCACCATGGTAGGCGGAGACGGTTCCGCAGCGGCGTTTCTTCTAGTGCAGCATCAGGCAGAGCATCCCGAATTCCAGCAGTTCGTCCTCGACATCATGGGGCCGCTTGCGAAACGTGGTGAGGTGGGCCGCGAAGGCTACGCGTTGTTGCTCGACCGGGTGCTTGTCATGGGCCAACACAAACCGCAGCGTTACGGCACCCAGTTCACGCAAGCCGGCGGAACGATGCAGATGGAACCGGTTGAGGATGCCGAACATCTCGACGAGCGCCGCGCCGACATGGACATGATGCCGATTGCTGCCTATCGTTGCGTGCTCGCGCAGATGTATCACACGCCGGTGAAATGACTCGCACAAGTTCGGAAAGCGCCATCGAAATTCTTTACGAGGATGGAGAACTGCTGGCGGTCAACAAGCCTGCCGGCTTGCTCGTGCACAAGAGCAAGATCGCCAACGACGAAACCGATTTCCTGCTCGAGCGGATCAAGGAGCAGGTCGGCGCGAACTTGTATCTCGCTCATCGTCTCGATCGCGCGACCTCGGGCGCGCTGCTGCTGGCGAAATCGCGCGAAATCGCAGGCGAGCTCGGCCGCGCGTTCATGGCGCGCGAGGTGACGAAGAAGTATCTCGCCGTCGTGCGCGGTTGGCCGGCGGCCGCAGGCGAGATCGACTATCCGCTGCCTGGCGTGCGCGAGCACGGTCCACGCAAGCCGGCGCTGACGCGCTGGCGCACGCTCGCCACGACGACGGTGCCGATCGAGATGGGGCGATATCCCGAGCAGCGTTACGCGCTCGTCGAAGCGTCACCCGAAACCGGGCGCTATCGGCAGATCCGCAAGCATTTCCATCATATCTCACACCACATCGTCGGCGATACGAGCCACGGCCGCGGCGATCACAATCGCCTTTGGCGCATCCACTTCAGCATGCATCGCATGTTGCTGCATGCGTGGCGGCTGGAGTTTGCGCATCCGGCGTCGGGCGCGCGCGTGGTGCTGGTCGCCAAGCCCGATGAGGTATGGCAGCGTGTGGCGGAGCGCTTCGGCTGGCAGGGCGCGATCGCGGCCTGAGCGCCGGCTGTTCTAGCGCGGCAATGCGAACCGCATCTTGTTGCGCTCGCGCGCTCGCGCCACTTCGATTTCGCGATTGCGCGGATCGGCCGTGGTCACGAGCGAGTCGATCAGGCTGCGCGCCACGGCGGTGACATCTGCGACCGCACGATCGAACACGGCCTGATTCACTTTCGACGGCGCGTTGAAGCCGCTGAGCTTGCGTACGAACTGCAGCGCGGCGTCGTGCACTTCGGCGTCGGTCGCGGGCGGGTCGAAGTTGAAAAGTGTCTTGATGTTCCGGCACATAAGGCTCGCAGTCACCTCCACGTTGATCCATGCGCATTGCGTTCGCGATGCGCTCAAAAGTTGATCGGTGAGGTCGGGGTAACGTACTTGACCACCTCACGGAGAATGTTGAAGGCGGCTGCATCGGTGGTAGCGTTCTCGCTCTTGGTGGCCTCGACCGTGATGGTCACTCCATTGGCCAGGTTGTAGGCGAATGCACCGCTGTAGCCATTGATGCTGGGATTTTGCACGATCCAGCCGTTAGCTACGATGAATCCATAGGCAAAATATAAATCAGGCCTGTTGTGGCCTTTGCCGACGGAGGTGGGAGCGATCTGCTCCTTGAAGTGCGCGCGGGAAATCAAACGGCCCGTTCCAAGGATGGGGCCCCATTTGCCGATATCGTGAAGGCTGGAAATGGGCAATCCCGGCGTCGAGCCCCAGAACGGATTCCAGTACGTGCAATCCTCGTAGAATCCACGCTCTTTCGTAAATGCGTGCAGCACCGGTCCCGGGATTTCTTCATTGGAGGGGAAGGAGGTCTGTCTCATGCCCATCGGCTTGAAAATGTTCTTCTCGTACAACCCTGCCATGGACTCCCCGCTAGCGCGCTGAATCACCTGGCCGAGAATGACATTGTCGGTATGGGAGTACCGCTGGCTGGTACCGGGCGCAAACTGCATCTTGCCGTCGCGCACCGAGTATTGGATCAGCTCGTCATCGGTAAACGTCCGAAACGGCTCGGCCTGTTGCAGCTTGTTGAAGTCGGCGACATAGACGTAGTCGATATAGCCTGCGGTATTGGCCACCAGCATGCGCGGCGTCACCTGATCGGCACCCAGCAAGTGCGGGAACCAGCGCGAGATCTTCTCGTCCAGGTCGATGCGCCCCTGCTCCTCCAGCATCAGCAATAGCGTGGACATGAAAGTCTCCGCGATACCGCCGATGCGATAGTGCATATCGGTGGTGGCCGGGACCCTAGTCATCGAATCACCGAAGGCGGTCGTCAACACCTCGCGGTTGCCCACCCATATGCCGAATTCGACTGCCTTCGCTCCATCCTTTTGTGCTTGGGCCCGAATAATCTCTTGAATCTTGTTCGGGTCCAGGGATGGTCGAGAAACGCCAGCGACAGCCGGGGACACCCATGCAAAGCCTGTCAATGCCAGGATCAACGCCACGGCGCGATAAACGGGTTTCATCGATTTCCCTTGTTTAGAGTTGCTACATAAATTGGAACAGCCATGCGGAGCCACGGAAGAAATTTCCAAGCGACTCTTTCGGGAGTGCGCGGTTGCTCGGCGACGTCATTGGAAACGATTTTGGTCTTGCGATCGACTTTGGTTGCAGATCTGGGCATGAGCGTGTGCCCACAGTTTCTCGGCAAGTTCGATAGCTGTTTGAGTGTCGCGTTGCTGGCTTCACTTGTCACCACCGGCGAGCAGAGAGACGCCATCGTCGCTCATGTACGCGGCGCACCGCTACCGATCATTGTCCCGTCTAGGTCCGTGCGCGGAGGCGGACGCCATTGCCATTCGTACTATCTATTCCTGCTCGCCCGCGCCGACCGTTGTTCCGCCTGGGACTGTCGGCGAGGCAGGGACGCCATCGTCACCGCTGCCATGCGGCTCGCTCGAACGGCCGCCTCCGGTCGGTTGGGGCGCGCCTGTGCCTAACGGCACCTTGAAGATTGATCCGCAGCCAAGTCCGTCGGTCTGGGTGTCGATACAGCTGGCAGGTCCAGTGATGCCACCGTATGCCGTCGTTCCATAGAGCGCGCCCTGGTAGAGGGTTACGGGGCCGACGGGCTGGCTGTTCGTAACGGGGCCGTTGGTGGAGTCGAAGCTCGTCAGCACCGAAAGGGTCCGGTGAGTTCCGTCCCAGTGCGGTGGTCCCAACTTGAAAACCGTACCCCAGCCGTTCCCGTACTTGGCGCTACTGGGCCCACCAATTTGGGTCGTACCGTAAAGGTTGTTTTGCGAGTCGACGATCAAGGCAGCAACCGGGAAGTTGCCGCGCGAGTGATTGGCAAAGCTATAGGTCACGCTCTCTGTCCAGTCTGTTGTGCCATTCCCGGGCGGAGTCAGCTTGAAAACTGTGCCACCGCCGCCAGAGTACGCGCCGTCGGGTTGCCCACCGGCGGAGGTCGTGCCATAGAGGTTGTGCTGCGTATCGAAGACCAGGCCGGATGCGGGGTAGAGGCCGTCATAGCATTGCTGAGTGAATTCGTGCGAGCAGAAATTATGCAGCACGGTCTCTGTCCAAAGGCCGGTGCCCGTCGCCGGCGGCGTCAGCTTGAAAGCGATTCCCGAACTGTGGGCACCGCCATATTCCGCAGTGCCATACAGCGCGCCTTGTTTGTCGGCAATCAGCTCAGCCACGGGATGGTAGCCGTCAAGGCAGTAGTATCCGTTGCTGCAGAAGTTATAAATCACCGCATAAGTCCATTGATAATCAAGGACCGGATCGCGTGTTAGTTTGAAAACCGTCCCGTAACCATTTCCCGTGTAGGGGCCGCCCTCCGAGGTCGTTCCGTAAAGCGCGCCGTCGGCGCCAACCAGCAGGCTGGCCTGGGGATAGGTGCCGTCGTCGCAGTGCGACAACGAGCAGAAGTCGTAGATCGGGTATTCCACCCAACCGTCCGAGGGATTGACGGGCGGCACCAACACGAAAACCGTCCCCCAGCCCCACTCGCCGCCTTGATTTGTCGTGCCGTAGAACTTGCCTTCGTTGCCGTCCCAGATCAGGCCGGCCTCGGGATGGGCACCGTCGTCGGTGAGGCCGAATGAGCTGCGGCCATGGAAGTCATGCAGCACGGTTTTCGTCCAAGCGCCCTGGCCATTGGCCGGCGGCGTCAGCTTGAAAATCGTTCCAAGGTCGTCGCTGCCCCCCTTCCATGTCGTGCCATAGAATTCGCCGTTGTGTTCGACCAGGCCGGCGTAGGGCCACGTTCCATCGTCACCCCCCTTGAACTGATAGATCGTGGTCGTGTTGTCCGCCGTGCAGGGGGACACCCATGCAAAGCTCGTGAATGCCAGGATCAGCGCCACGGCGCGATAAACGGCTTTCATCGATTTCCCCTGTTCAGACCGGCTACCCTCAATCCATCTTACTCGCCCGCGCCGGCCGTTGTTCCGCCTGGGACTGTCGGCGGGGCAGGGACGCCATCGTCACCGCTGCCATGCGGCTCGCTCAAACGGCCGCCTCCGGTCGGTTTGGGCGCGCCTGTGCCTAACGGCACTTTGAAGATTGACCCGCAGCCAGTTGTGCCGGTGAAAGCGTTGGAACAGCTGGCAGAAGGTCCATCGCTGATACCGAATGCCGTCGTTCCATAGAGCGCGCCCTGGTAGAGGATCACAGGGCCGGCGGGATACCTGTTCGTATCGGGATCATCGTTGTTGTCGACGAAGTTCGCGAGCAAGGTAGCGGTCCTGTGAGTTCCGTAGCGCGGCGGTCCAAGCTTGAAAACCGCACCAACGCCGAGTCCGCCGCTGCGTGACCCACCAGAGTAGTTCGTACCGTAAAGGTTGTTTTGCGAGTCGACGATCAATGCACTAGACGGGCTGCAGCCGATGAGCCCAGTGGAAAAGGTATGGGTCACGTTATGTGTCCAGCCTGTTGCGCCATTCCCGGGCGGGGTCAGCTTGAAAACTGTGCCGCCGCAGGAATTAGCAGGGGGAGGGCCGTCGTCGAACGTTCCACCGTCTGAGGTCGTGCCGTAGAGGATGCCCTGCGTATCGAAGACCAGGGCGGTTAAGGGAGTGTTGCCGTCCTCGCAAACTTCGGATTCGTTGGAGCAGAAATTATGGAGCACGGTCTGTGTCCAAAGGCCCGCGCCCGCCGCCGGCTGCGTCAGCTTGAAAGCGATTCCCGAATTGCCATGACCGTTACCGCCATTTTGCGTGGTGCCATACAGCGCGCCTTGTTTGTCGGCAATCAGCTCAGACACGGAATTGTAGCCGTCAAGGCAGTAGTATCCCACTGTGCAAAAGTTATAAATCACGCGAAATAGCTTGTCCTCGCCGTATTTCAGTCTGAAAGCCGTCCCGTAACCGCCGTAGTAGGGACCGCCCTTCGAGGTCGTTCCGTAAAGCGCGCCGTCGGCGCCTAGTAGCAGGCTGGCGTGGGGATCGGTGCCGTCTTCGCAGCCCGGCATCGAGCAGAAGCTGTAGATTGCGGCTTCATACCACTCGCCTTGGGGGTTGGCGGGCGGCACCAACGCGAAAATCGACCCATAGCCCAACCGGCCGCCTTGTTCTGTCGTGCCGTAGAACTTGCCGTCGTTGCCGTCGTAGATCAGGCCGCCCCAGGGATGGGCACCGTCAAAGTCGCCGTTGGTGATGCCAAGGAAGTTATGCAGCACGGTTTTCGTCCAGAGGTTGTGGCCCGCCGGCGGCGGCGTCAGCTTGAAAATCGTTCCAAGGTCGGAGGTGCCCCCCGCCCATGTCGTGCCATAGAATTCGCCTTTGTATTCGAGCAGGCCGGCGTATGGCCACGCTCCATCGTCACCCCCCTTGAACTCATAGATCGTGGTCGTGTTGGCCGCCGTGCAGGGGGACACCCATGCAAAGCCTGTCAATGCCAGGATCAGCGCCACAGCGCGATAAACGGCTTTCATCGATTTCCCCTATACAGACCTGCTACCCCGATTGGAACATCCATGCGGAGCCACGGAAGAACTCCAAGCGACTCCACTGCATTCAGGCGCAATTTCAAGCGGCTTCCGCGTGTAAGGGCACGCGCGATGCTGGCAGCATGGTCGGATGCTTGGACAAACCGCGCATCTTCGCGAGTGCGCAGTTGCTCGGCGGCGTCATTGGGAAACGATTTTGGTCTTGCGATCGACTCTGGTTGCAGATCTGCACGCAAGCGTGTGCCCACAGATTCTCGGCAGGTTCGATAGGTGTATGAATGTCGCGTTGCCGGCTTCACTTGTCACCGCCCGTGAACAGCACGATCAATACACCGCGGCATTCGGTGCAGCACACACGACGGACGGGATCAGCGTCGATTTTCCTTTCCGACACGCCGTGCGCGAGGCGGCGAAACTGGTCGGAATTGCCGTGTGCGAGGCCCGGTGCACCGATACTCGCACGAACGATCTGTCATTGAGCGAATGGGTCCAATCCAAGCGGACCGCGCTCGTCTTTGCACGCGTCAGCGGGTTGTATACCCTGGACTACATGGAGTCAAGCGCGCGCATTGCTACAATGCCGGTGCCCGCGAAGCAGTAGAACCTTATGCCCTCGTTCGACATCGTCTCCAAACTCGATCTGCACGAACTGACCAACGCGGTCGACCAGGCCAACCGCGAGCTCATCAACCGTTTCGACTTCAAGGGTACGGGCGCGGTCTACGAGCGCGAAGAGACCGTGGTCACGATGAAGGCGCAGGCCGAGTTCCAGTTGAAACAGATGCTCGACATCTTGAAGCAACGACTCGCGAGCCGGCAGATCGACATTCGCTGCATGGAAGTGGACGACGCGGAAACCAATCTCGCCAGCGCGAAGCAGAAGGTCACGCTCAAGCAGGGCATCGAGCAGCCGCTGGCGAAAGAGATCGTATCGATGATCAAGGGCGCCAAGCTCAAGGTCGAGGCGCAGATCCAGGGCGACAAGCTGCGCGTGACCGGCAAGAAGCGCGACGATTTGCAGACGGCGATCGCGTTGCTGCGCGCGGCCGAGCTGAAGATGCCGCTGCAATACGAGAATTTCCGCGACTAACGTTGTACTGCCGGACGCCCCGGCAGCGGCATCGCCGTCGGCAGGCGCACGGTCAGCTCGGCGGCGACGTCGATGAAGCCGAGCACATTGGCGACGTCGCGCGGCGTGCGGCCCATCGAGTCCGTGGCTTCCGGATCGGCGCGCGCGGCGAGCAGAGCACGCGCGGGCAATATCAAACCGTGCATAGCGCAGGCATGCAGTGGCGACACGCCGCGCTCGTCCTGCACGTTGACGTCGGCGCGGCCGACGAGGAACAGCGAGAGCAGCGCCTGCAGATGTTGCTGGTCGCCGACGCTGCCCGGTGCCGCATGTGCGCCGAGCAAGGTGTGCAGCGCGGTGCTGCCCTTGGCGTCGCGCGCATCGAGTTCGGCGCCCTTGCCGATCAGCGGTTCCAGCGTCTGCCGTGCGCGCGTGGTGTCGCGGCCGGCGAAGGCGAATTGCGCAGCGGCGTGCAACGGGCGCTTGCCGCGTTCGTCCTGCGCATTGGCATCGGCGCCGCGCGCGAGCAGGCTCGCGACGAGGTCGGGATAGCCCAGCGCCGCGGCGATCATCAGCACGGTGCTGCCGCCGGGCAGGCGCTGGTCGACCGGGATGCCGCGGTCGAGCAACAGGTCGACCACGCTGGTGCGGCGCGCAGTGACGGCTGCGGACAACGGCGTCGCGCCGCTTGCCGTGGCCTGGGCGAGATCGGCGCCGCGTTCGAGCAAGAGCACGACGATGTCGGCGTGGCCCGCGCCCGCGGCGCGCAGCAGCGCACTCGCACCCTGCGCGTCGGGCGCATCAACGGCAAAGCCGAGGTCGATCAGTTTCGCCACCGCATCCGCGTCGCCGAGTTGCGCAGCGGCCGGCAGGTCGGTCGCGCGCAGCGCGCGCTTGGGCAGCTTCCATTGCGTCCAGTCGAGCCAGCGGCGCGGGCTCGACTGCGCCGAGGCGAGGGCGAGACCGAGCGGCGTCTCGCCGTTGGCCGAAGCGAGTTCCGGATCGGCTCCGGCGCGCACCAGCGCGCGCGTGACCGCCTCGGCGGCCTCGGCTGGCAAAGCGAAGGCCGCGAACAGCGGCGTGCGACCGTGCCGATCGCGCAGATTCGGATCGGCTCCGCGCAGCAGCAGCGCGTCGGCGATGCGCGCGCTGCCGCAGGCGATGCTGCCTGCGAGTGGCGTCTGCGCATTCGTGTCGGCAGCGAAAATATCCGCGCCGCGTTCGATCATCGCCAGTGCGAGGGCTTCGAGTCCGGCACGCGCATCGGGCTTGCGCGCGATCGCGTCGAAGACCGGGCCAAGTACGCCCACGCCGGACGTCTGCGCGCCGGCATCGAACGCTTCGCGCAGCGCGGCCAGGCTCATCGGCAGTTGCGCGAGCAGCGCGCCTACGAGTGTGCTGCCGTTCGGCAGCGTGGCGTTGACGTCGAGGCCGTGGCAGAGCAGCCACGCGCGCGCCGCCGGATCGCGGTGCTCGGCGAGGTCGAGAAAAAGTTGCGCGCGCCGCGCCATCGGCCAGGAGCGTTGCGTCTCGGCGAAGCCATCGGCGATCTGCCAGTGGCCGAAGCGCAGCGCGTCGAGCAGGTGCGCGGGCGAGTCCTCGCGCGCCACGGCGGCAGTCGTTGCGCCCGCATCGACGCTGGCCGGCAGCGCGTAGTCGGGATCGAGCAGCTTGACCACGCTCCAGCGCCCGGCCGCGGCAGCGAAATCGACCGCGCGCTTGCCCTCGGCCGTCGTCGTGGCGGGCGAGGCGCCGAGCGCAAGCAGATGCGCGACGAAGGCGTCGTCGGCGTACATCGATTCGGCGGCGAACATCAGCGCGGTGCGGCCGGTGTGGTCGGCGGCCTCGAGCATGGGCGCATTCGCGCCGAGCACGTCGAGTGCGTCGGCGGCACCGGCGAGCGCGGCTTCCATGAGCGCGGTGACGCCGAGCGCGTCGTCCGCATCGATCGCGGCGCCGGACTTGAGCAGCAGCGCGACGATGTCGGCGTTGTCGTGCTGCGCGGCGATCGCGAGCGGCTTGCGGCCGTGGCTATCGCTGACGTCGATGCGCGCGCCGCGCTTGAGCAGCAGCTTGATCACGTCGGTGTTGTCGTCGGGCGAGGCCGCGGCGGCGATCAACGCGGGCACGGCACCGGCGACATGGACATCGGCGCGGCGTTCGATGAGGAAGCGTACGAGGTCGCCGCGGCCCAGCGCGCAGGCGATCGCGAGCGGCGTGTAGCCCTCGCGGTTAACCGCATCGATCGGCGCCGAGGCATCGCACAGCAGCGCGGCGACGGTCGGCTCGGCCGCGCGTACCGCGAAGTGCAGCGGCGTGTTGCCCTCGGTGTCGGCGCACTGCGGATCGGCGCCGTTGGTGAGCAGGGTGACGACCACATCGGGCCGGCCCTGATAGCTGTCGCGCGTCGCCGCGATCAGTGGAGTCAGCCCGGCGTGCGCACGATTGATGTCGGCGCCCCTGCCGATCAGCGCGCGCAGCAAAGCGAGATCCTGGGCGACGCAAGCGAGCACGACGACCGAGCGCTGGTCACGATCGCCCGCATCGGGCACGAGGTTGGCATCGGCGCCTTGCGCGAGCGCGGCGAGCGCCGCCGCGCCATCGCAGCAGCGCGCGTGACGCAACAGGCGCGCATCGAGTTCGGCCTGGTCGATCGGCGCGGGTGCAGGGACTGGCGCAGGCGCGGCGACGGATGCCGGCACAGCAATCGAGATGGAAGGCGTGGCCGCAGTCAAGGCATCCAGCGAAGGCGGCATGCGTTGCGGCCGCGCATCGCGTCGATGCGATGGGCGCAGCAGATCGCGCTGGTCGAGTACCGCCGCGAGACTCGCGCGTACGATCAACCAGTGGGCGAGCGGCGCGAGCACCAAGGCGTAGACGACCAGCGCGATCAGGCGCGTCGTCTCGGCCAGGTCGACGCCGATCTCGGCGATCGCGAAGGCGCCGAGCGTCAGCGCGAACAGGGCGAGCGAGACGACCAGGCCTTGCGGGAAATACAGGTCTTCGCGTGCGGTCATGCGATGCGCCAGCTCGACGCTGTTGCCGATCGTCTCGACGAGACCCGGCGGACGCCGCCGTGCGCGCAACTCATCCAGCAGCGCGGCCAGGCCGAATGCGGGCCAGCCGCGCCATGGCGCGAGCAGCAGCAGGAACACCGCGGCCGAGAGCAGCAGCGCGGCGCTGAACGATGGGTTGGCGAGGATCAGGCGCGACGGAAAGAACGCGACAAGCGCGAACACTGCAGCGTAGGCCGTGAGCAGCGCCGTATACGCGGTGCCGCCGAGGACGAGCGGTTCGATGTCGACCGGCCGACGGCGCAGATGCGCGGCGTGCGCGATCGCGATCATCGTCAAGCCGTCGCCGACGAGCAGGGCGATCGCAATTGCGGGATGGCGAACGAAGGCAGCGAGCGAAAACACGGCCAGTGCCGGCACGAACCAGGCGACATCGATCAGCAGGTTGTGCGGGCGCCCGGGCCTGGGGTTCGACATTACCGTTGCGGTCTGCGGTGGGGAATTCGGCGCGAGTATACCGAGAAATGGTAGGCATTCTGTTAGCCGCGCGTAACGAAAAATCCTCGCGACTCGTTGCAGAATATCGGTTCGAGTCGCGCTCGGCCCCGGCGCGTCCCCTTCACTGCACGAGAGTTGCCATGATTCGCCCAGCCGCCATTCTGATCGTCGCCGCTTCTTTTTTCGCCATCGTTCCAGCTTCGGCACAGCAGGTTGCGACAGGCAAGTTCGACGCACCCGCGCCGACACCGCCATTCACCGATTTCCGCTACGAGTCGCCCGGCACCACGCGCAAGATCACCCCGGCCGATATGCCCGCGCCGTATGCGACCAAGGGTGTCGGCAACGGCCCGCGCATGGTGCCGCGGCCTGCGGATGCGTGGCCGAAGGCACCGCCGGGATTCAAGGTCGAGCTGTTTGCCAATGACTTGAAGAATCCGCGCCAGATCCGCCGCGCGCCGAACGGCGACATCTTCGTTGCAGAGACGAGCGCCGGCCGCATTCGCGTGCTGCGCGGCATCGGCGCCGACGGCAAGCCGCAGCAGGTCGAAGTGTTCGCGAGCGGACTCGATGCGCCGTTCGGCCTGGCGTTCTATCCGCCCGGCGCCGAGCCGCAGTGGCTCTACGTCGGCAATACCGGCGCGGTCGTGCGCCTGGCGTACCGCAACGGCGATCTCAAGGCGCGTGGACAACCCGAGAAACTCGCCGACCTGGCGCCCGGCGGGCATTCGACGCGCGACGTGGTTTTCTCCGCCGACGGCAAGCGCCTGTTCGTCGCGGTCGGTTCGCGCTCCAACGTCGACGATCCCGACACGACGCCGGAAGAGAAATTCCGCGCGAATATACTTGTATACAATCCCGACGGCAGTGAGCGCAAGGTGTTCGCCGGCGGTATTCGCAATCCGGTCGGGCTCGCGATCGATCCGAAGTCGGGCGAGCTGTGGACCAGCATCAACGAGCGCGACATGCTCGGCGACAACCTCGTGCCCGACTACATCACGCATGTGCAGGAAGGCGGCTTCTACGGATGGCCATGGTGGTACATCGGCGCCAACCAGGACCCGCGCCACGCCGGCAAGCATCCCGAGCTTAAGGACAAGGTCATCGTGCCCGACGTGTTGATCCAGCCGCACAGCGCCTCGCTCGGCCTGACGTTCTATGACGGCAAGCAATTCCCGCCCGAGTACGCGGGCGACATCTTTGCCGCAGAACACGGCTCGTGGAACAAGGCGGCGCGTGCCGGCTACGAAGTGATCCGCGTGCCGCGCCACGGCACGGCACGGGCCAGCGGCGAGTACCAGGATTTCCTCACCGGCTTCGTCCTCGACAATGGCGACGTCTGGGGCCGTCCGGTCGGCGTTGCCGTGGCAAGCGACGGATCGCTGCTGGTCACCGACGACGGCTCGGGATCGATCTGGCGCGTGAGCTACGCCAAGCCGTGAGGCTATGCATGCGTTCGGACTTCGCCTAACATGCCTGCCGTCCGGGCCTATAGCTCAACGGTTAGAGCAGAGGACTCATCGAAAGGTGCCGCCGCGCGGAAACGCGCGGACGGGAACGGGATGAATTCAGGGAACCCTTCTCGGCTCATGCCGATGGCAACCCTGAGCCAAGCCGGCGGTGCACCGCCGGAAGGTGCAGAGACTACCTGAGGACTTCAGCGTCCTTGATGACAGGCTAGAGCGTCCCGCACCCTACCAGCGATCGCTGCGGGTGAAGAGATAGTCCGCACCGAATGGAAACATTCGGATCATGCGAATCCTTTGGTTCTAGGTTCGAATCCTAGTGGGCCCACCATTCAGTCGCACGAGCGGAGCATTTGGCCGCTGCAATGTCAGAAATGTGAATTAGGTAGTACCCATCGCCTGATATGCTGCGAGCGCCCTCACGCGGGATTGCCCAAGATCAACTATCGGTTTGGGATATTTTGCGTTGCGTATGAGCGACGCATTCTTCCAGGGTTCGTGCAGGAGCTCCACAGGCTGTGCGGCGAGCTCCGGCAGCCAGCGCCGAAGATAGTGCCCATCAGGGTCGAATTTCTTTGCCTGCGTTACCGGATTAAAAACACGGAAATACGGTGCCGCGTCGGCGCCCGTACCGGCGACCCATTGCCAGCCTAGTGAATTATTGGCGAGGTCCGCGTCGACCAACGTATCCCAGAACCAGCGAGCGCCGTGATGCCAATGCTGGCGCAGGTTTTTTGTTAGAAAGCTCGCGACCACCATGCGGACACGGTTGTGCATCCAGCCCGTATGCCAGAGTTCGCGCATACCCGCATCAACCAGAGGTATGCCAGTTTCTCCATGGCACCAACGCGCGACCCACTCTGCATTATCTTCCCATTGAAACTTGGCGAAACGCGGGTTGAAACTCGTACGGGTCGAGTCGGGGAAGTGATAGAGCAAGTGGTGCGCAAATTCGCGCCACCCCAGTTCACGCAGATAGGGCTCGATGTTCGGGTGCGGCGAACTTGCGCCGGCGTGACGCAGGAGTTGCGCATGAATTTGGCGCGGCGTGATTTCGCCAAAATGCAGGTGAGGAGAGAGTCGAGACGTGCCCGGCTGCCCGGGGATGTCGCGCAGCGTTGCATATCCGGAGAGTGCGTCTTCGCAGAATTGTGCCAGCGATTCGCCGGCGCCGGCCGAGCCCGGGCGCCAGGCGGCCTCCAAGCCGGTGTCCCATGGAATGCGCGGCAGCAAATGGAGATCCGAAAGCGTCATGCTTGAATCGACCTTCAACCAATCTCGAAGCTCCGGTACAGGCAGTGGAGATGCAGCATCGAGCGAGGCGCGGATATTGCGCCAAAACGGGGTGAAGACGCGGTAGGGTTCTCCGCTCTTTGTGGCCACTTCCCAGGGTTCTCGCCACAAATTGCCGGGTTGGCTGTGTACTGCGAGGCCAAGCTTGCGCAATCCCTTTTTTACCCGCGCATCACGAGTGACGGCTGCGGGTTCGTATTGGCGGTTCCAGTACACCGCATCGATACGATACCTTGCTGCGAGTGCTTCCAATATTGAGAGCGGATCTCCTTGTTGAAGCAACAACGTTGCACCGGACTCCTCCAACTCGCCTTGCAATGCCTCGAGCGAATGATGCAGCCACCATCTGCTGGCAGCGCCTGGTTCCCATGGAGCTTCCAGCTCTGGCGCGTGAATATATAGCGGCAGCACCCGAGAGTGCCGAGAACATGCGAGCGTCAGCGCGGGATTGTCCGCCATGCGCAGATCGCCGCGAAACCAGACGATTGCCCTCATCCGCGAAAATCGGTCATGGTTTCGAGGCCTCACTCGTTCTTTGCGGCACCTTCCTCAAATTTTCGATCGGGTAACCGAGCTGTTCGACCTTGCCTATCAGCCGTTGGTAGTCCTCGGGGGAGATACTCGGACTGCGAGCCATGATCCAAACATAGTCACGGGCGTCGCGGGCAATAATGGTCTGTTGATAATCCCGGTCAATGTAGGCAACGATGTACTGAGCACGAATTGGCCAGACGAATTGCATTCCCCAAACGGCATTCTTGCTATCCGCATTTGCGCGAGCCACAGGGTGGAGTGTTCTCGGCGGCGCGTCAAAGCTGCCGTTCCGATATCGGAAAGTAGTCTGTATTTCACCATCGGGCGACAGTACGTAGCTCTCAACTGCATCGTAAGCATTCCTTTCGATGAAGGTTGGAATGTGTGCGATGACGTACCAGTCTCCCATGAAGCGAGGCAAGTCGATTCCGTCGACCGGCTTGATCGCCTCACGATGTGGAGAGCAAGCCGCCAGGATCATGGCAGATGCAAGGGAAGAAAAAATTCGTCGTTTCATTCCCATCGTTCATGCCCGCCCGATTTGGCAAAACGGTAGTGAGCGACCAGCCATTCGCGTCCATCGGCATAACCGAACAACTCCGCGCAGGCCATCCAGAACATACGCCAGCGTTGCAGCCACAGTTTCGCAGCCTCGCCATACGTCGATTCGAGAACCGGCATGATCGCTTCACCGTTTTCATCTTGATTCTTGAGCCAGTCTTCCGCAGTACGTTGGTAGTGGCTGCCGCTCACAAGCCAACGCTGTTCCAGCGTGAGATGTTGTTGAAACCAAAGCAACGTATCGGCGGCGGGCATGATGCCTCCCGTGAAGAAATGGCGGCCCAGCCAATTGTCCTCACCTTGGGTTTCGAACGGATACATCAACACGCGATGGCAGAAGATGTGGACGAATAATTTGCCGTCGGGACGCAACCAGGACGATATCCGTGCCAACAATGTTTCGTAGTTGCGCAGATGTTCGAACATCTCGATCGAGACGCAGCGGTCGAAGCTTCCTGCCGGCATTTGTAAGTGATTTATGTCGCAGGTGACGACCTGAACGTTCTTCAGCCCGTACTCTTGGCAACGCGTCAGGATAAATTCGCGTTGAGATCGCGAGTTCGACACGGCGGTGATTCGCGCCGTTGGAAAGCGCTGGGCCATCCATAGCGTCATCGATCCCCAGCCACAACCAAGTTCGAGTATTTGTTGACCATCGGCTAGGTCAGCCCGTGCTGCACAGAGAGCCAGCATGGCTTCTTCGGCCTCGGCGAGGGTCTCGCCGCCGGTGGGGTAGTAGCAGGCCGAATATTTCAAGCGCGGGCCCAAGCACCGTCGGAAGAATTCGGTCGGCAACTCATAATGCTGCTGATTCGCATCGTCCGTGTGCACTGCGATGGGGCTCTGACGTAACAGGTCCATGTCTCTGGCAAACGCTTCGCTCTGATGGCTCCGCGCTGCTTCTTCCCTGAGCCGCGCTGCGCATAAGCGCCTTATACCCATGCGCACAAGTGTGTCAGGAAGCCAGCGACGCTCCGCCATGCCCAGCAGACCTCCCGCGGGCGAATCGTGAGGCAACTCAGTGGTGGAAAAGGTCGAGGCTTGGTTCATGGCTCGCTCCGTGGAAACCAGGGAATCAACATGGGAGTGGTGCGCTGATAGGCTCGGTAGAGTTCGCCCCGTGTGCGCAGCGCTTGCGCTTCGGTATGCGGAATACCACTCAGCCAGCGCAGAAAGACATACATGAGCACGGGCCCTAGCCAGCTGATGGCCGCACCCGATGCGAGTGCGACATAGGAAAACCAGTGCAGCCACTCGAAAAAATAGTTCGGGTGTCGGGAATAGCGCCAAAGACCCTCGCGGCATACGAGACCCTGGTTGCCGGGTGTAGCGCGAAATTGAGCGAGTTGAGCGTCCGCGAGTGTTTCCCCGGCGACGGCAAAGACCCAGATCAGGACCGCGCTGACAAGCCAGATCGAGGTTGGCGCCTCAGCCTGATTGGATGCGGGAATGAATGGAATCGCAAACAACACGACGAGCAGCGCCTGGAACTGGAAGAACGCAAACCACTTGCGCTGATCGTCGCCCCAGAGCGTGCGCAAGCGTGCGTAGCGGCCATCCTCATGCTCGCCGCGTACACGCCGCAGCAAGTACAGCGCCAGGCGCCATCCCCAGATGCCGCCTAACGCCGCCAGCATGACGCGCGAGACAGTTGAGCCGTTGCCAAGGGCCGCGAGCAGCAACGCGGCCGACCCTAGGCTCGCGGCCCATACAGCATCCACGATTCCCGCGTTGTGGTTACGACGTTGCCAGGTCCATGCGACGGTTTGCGCGGTGGCAGATAAGCACCATATGACGAAAAGTTGCTTGGTTGAGCTCATCTCGGTATCTCCGCGCTCAGCTTTTGTACGAAGCGTCTACGAAATTGACCAAACAGATACATGACAAGCGCCCACGCAGAGCCAAGGGAAACCAGTCCCGTCCAAGTCGTTTCAGCAAATGCAATGGCACCAAACCCTCGCGCCGCAGCGAGATACGCGAGCGGTGCACCAATTGCGCCCAGTACGGCAGCTATTGCCGGGCGATCAACGATAAAAGCGAAGGAATGGTTGATTGTTAGGCCGAACGATGCCCAGATCGCGAGAATCCAAAGCGGTGCCAGCGCAGCGGGTTGAGGCGCCGCATAGCGCAAAAGGCCGCTCGCCATTAATCCTCCGTCAATAACGATTCCGAGCGCGAGCGCGAGCATCAAAGCGAACATGTCTGCTTTACGGTTACGCGATGCGTATCCCTGCAAGCAGACGAATATTCCAGCACTGACGATGCCAAGCCAGGGGTATGCGCGAGCCGCGCCAATTACTGATGCAAACCAAACAAGTTGATATCCCACAACATTGCTCAAGTTCGCCATGGTTAGGCCTCGAACCGCTCAAGTTCCACAAGGTACTCTGCGTTGCGACAACCGGGCTTGGCCATAAGCAATTGTGAAACGCCGATCGAGCGTTCACGGAAGCCTCCTTCGCAGTAGGAAAGGTAAAACTCCCACAAACGGATGAACCGTTCGTCGTAGCCCAAGGCACGAATTTTTGAGAGATTGGCAATGAAGCGCGCACGCCAGGCTCGCAATGTAAATGCATATGAACTGCCGAAATCTTCCAGATGAGTCAAGGCAAGATCACTGCTGCGCGTCTTTGCAGCGACCAGCGCCGCGACGGAGGGGATGAAGGAGCCGGGGAAGATGTGGCGCTTGATGAAATCTACCGAGCGGAGAGCCTGTTCGTATCGGTGATCCTCGATGGTTATGGCCTGCACGAGCGCCAAACCGTCGGGTTCGAGCAGTTCGCCAATCTTTCCGAAGTAAGTATCGAGCTGGCGCGCTCCAATCGCTTCCACCATTTCGATCGAGACGAGCCTGTCATACCTGCCGCGCAGATCGCGATAGTCATCGAGAAGTACGGTCACGCGGCCATCGAGACCGGCCGAAGCTACGCGCTCGCAAGCCAAGGCATGTTGCTCGCGAGAAATCGTGGTTGTCGTGACATGACAGCCGTAGTGCGTTGCGGCGTGTACCGCAAAACCACCCCAGCCTGAGCCGATCTCAAGTACGCGGTCGCGTGGACTCAGACGCAGCTTTGCACATATGCGGTCAAGTTTGCGCGCGGAAGCTTCTTCCAGTGACTCGCATTCGTCGGCAAACAATGCGGAGGAGTACATCAGATCCGGCGACAGAAACAGCTCAAACAGCCCATTGCCGAGATCGTAGTGCGCAGCGATGTTGCGTTGCGCACCGCGACGCGTGTTTGTTCGCCAGAGGTCAAGGGCGCGCATCACCCAAGCACCAAGACGCGCAGGCCCTCTTTCCATACCATCGAGGAGGTCGCGATTGCGCAGGAGCAGACGCACGAGGCCCACAAGATCATCGCAGCGCCACCAACCGTCTCGAAACGCTTCGGCCGCGCCGACGCTGCCGTTGGCCGCGACGGCTCGGTAGAAGCGTGGGTCGACTACGATGATTTCGGGGCTTGGCAGAGTGGAATCGACTTCGCCGAATTCGATTTTTCCGAGGGCGTCGATCAGCCGCAGATGCCCTTGACGTAATGCACTCAGCCGCCCGACAAGCTGACTGCGCAACAAGCGTTCCATAGGTCCTATGCTGACTGTCTGGGCCGCCACGCATTCGCCGATCTCGCTCATTTGGGTACTCCCGAAAAAGGTGGATGTGGATAGATTGGGCTACGCTTCAAGTACAGGCGAAGTGCTTGCCAATAGATCGCGCCCAGTACCTGGATAGTCATTGCCGGGTATCGAATCAGCACGCGTGCAAGGGCGCTCCCGTCGAGGGTGCGGCGTTGCAGGGCGAGAGTTGCGTCGAAGTCGCGCTTGGGCCCATTAAGGACGTCCATGTGTACATGGAGATCCTCCGCAGGTGCCGTGAACGTCCATGCATACTTCCGTTCCATCGGCAGGAATGGTGAAACATGGAAAGATTTGTCGAACTCCCAGCGCAGCGCGCGGCCGTGGACTCGTGCGAAAGAAGACGGCAGCACATAGGCATGCCGCTCGCGCCAGGGGGTATTGGTGATTTCTGCGACGATGCAATCCAGCGTCGTGCCATCCTGCGCGTAGCAGTAATAGAAGCTCACCGGGTTGAATACGTGTCCGCAGTAACGCAAGTGCGTGAGCAGGCGGATGGGGCCCGCGGGTGGATCAAACCCGGCGGCCGCGATGCGCCGCCGGACTGCGTCGGCAAGTGATAAATCTGCTGGGCCAAGATAGTCTTCGCGACGGAATTCCGCGACATTGCGGTGTCCGGTCGACCAGAGCCATCGCCCGGCGAAAACACGATCGATCTCGTCCAGATCGAGATAGAGTTGGGCGATGCGATAGGAAAAACAGTGCGCCATGGGCGAGTGCCGGCGATGGCGCACGCGACCTTCGTAGACGGCGCTGGAGAGCGCGACGCTCAAGCGGGCATCCATTGGAGATCCAGTGCTGATGACCGCGCGGGCGCCTTCTCCTTCCAGTGAGTGCCGAGCGCCGCGGCCACATCGACCGCGCTTCGCATGCCATCTTCATGAAAGCCCCAGCCCCAATACGCGCCGGCGAACCAGGTACGTCGCCGGCCTTGGATTTCGCCACGGCGTTTTTGCGCCGCCACCGAGACGTGGGTGTATACGGGATGGTGATAACTCATTCGCCGCAGGATCTTGCTTGGATCAATCGCATGGGTTCGATTGAGCGTGACGATGAAAGTTTGTGGTGCGCTAATACCCTGAAGTAGATTCATGCAGTAGCTCACCGTGCATCCTTGCGCTCGGTCTTTCTGGACGGTCACGTTCCAGGCGGCCCATGCCTTTTGCGAACGCGGCAGCAAGCTTGTATCCGTGTGAAGTACGGTGTCGTTGGCCTGATACGTGAGTGCGCCGAGAATTTCACGCTCACGCGCGTCGGCATCGGTCAAGAGCGCAAGGGCTTGATCGCTATGACAGGCGATTACCAATTGATCGAAATATTCGGTCCCGTTGGGGGTGCGTACCTCAACGCGCCCTGTCTCTCGCGTCACGCCGACCACTGGAGAATTCGGGCGTTCGTCAACGCACCAATGGGCGCGAAGCGCCTCGACGTAGCGGCGCGATCCTCCCTCGACGATGCGCCATTGAGGGCGGGATCCGAGCGACAGCATATGGTGATTGGCCATGAATCTGACCAAATAGCCCATAGGAATTTTCAGGATGTTGCTTGGCGGTGACGACCAGAGTGCCGAGGCCATCGGCACGAGATGATCGTCTCGGAACGTATCGCTGAAGCGGTGCAGCGCGAGGTAGTTCTCGAGTGTCGGCCCGTCGCCGTCCTGGGTAAGCAAAGCGGGTGCGAGCCGATAGAAACGGGCGATGTCGCGCAGCATGCTTAGAAAGCGGAACGACAGAATATTCCGTCGTTGGCAGAAGAGCGTATCAATGGTCGCGGCGTTGTATTCGAGACCCGTTGCTTCGTTGCACACAGAAAAGCTCATGGTCGTCGGTTTGGTCGCCACGCCCAGTTCTTCGAACATTCGAGTCAGCAACGGGTAGTTCTGGCGGTTGTGTACGATGAAACCGGTGTCGATCGCATAATCTCCCTGAGCATCGGAGATATCGTGAGTGTGTGTATGTCCGCCGAGATAGTCGTTCGCTTCAAAGAGCACTACTTCGTGCTCGCGTGAGAGCAGCCACGAGGCAGCGAGCCCAGCGATTCCAGAGCCGATGATGCCGATCCGCATATCAGGCTCGGCTTCTTGACAGGACCCAGGCGGGTACGGGTTTCAGGTTATGCACGACGCCGCAGTAGGCGAGAGCACGCAGACCGATCCACGTTAGATCGAGCTCCCACCAGAAGAAACCTTGCCGGGCGCTGCCTGGGAAAAAGTGATGATTGTTGTGCCAACCCTCCCCAAGGGTCAGTACGGCGAGAAGAGCATTGTTGCGGCTATCGTCGCGCGTGGAGAAACGCCGGCTGCCAAATCGGTGTGCTAACGAGTTGATGGTCACCGTCGCGTGAAAAAGTAGCGTCGTCGACACAAAAAACCCCAAGACGAGCATCTGCTCACCATTGGTCTGGAGTTCGGGTGCAACATGGGCGAGTATCGCTCCAAGAAGAAATAGGCTCGTCGCCAAAGCGAGCGGGGCGACAATGTCGTATCGGTCGAGCCAGCGAAGCTCAGGGTATTTAGCGAAGTCAGCAATGCGCCTGAGATCCGTCTGGAACGCGCAAGGAGTCAGGAACCAGCCCATATGGCTCCACAGGAAGCCACGCACGCCCGGCGAATGGGGGTCAAGGTCAGTATCTGCGTGTCGATGATGGTCTCGATGATGCGCAGCCCACCAAAGAGGGCCACGCTGAGCACTTGAGGCGCCGATCAGCGCAAATGCAAATTGCGTGACTCGAGACGTGCGGAACGTTCGGTGTGCGAAATATCGGTGATAGAACCCCGTAATCGCGAACATGCGCAGAAGGTAAAGCAAGCCCGCGGTCCAAAGAGCGGTCGTGGAGACGCCTGTGAAGAACACTCCGAAACAGGCTAGATGCATGCCGATAAATGGCACAGCGCGCCACCAATCGACGCGCTCTGCCGCCAATGTGTCGGCTGACACCGCAACTGCCGAGTCGAACCACTGCCTCAAGGCACTTAATCGACGAGGCGCCCCCGTTTGAGAGTTGGCTGGCGAGCGCCCATCGCTGTTTTTTGAGGATTCCGACATGTCGGCCTGACCCTTGGTTACCCAGCTATACGGGAAGAACAGGCAACTAGATTCAGCAGTAGGACGAAATCCAAACTGGGCGATCGTTCGTATACACAGAAGCAAACGAGAGATCGGGGCCGGAGATTCGGCAGCCAGCTAAGCGCATGCAAGAGCCCTAGCGTCTTGGAGCGCTGCCACATTCGAACTTGATAGGTAAACGCCATAGGCCGCGAAGCACCGACTCCGGTGCCTTGGCGTCGTTAAAGGGTGCCGAGATGATCCGTAAGCAGGTAAAGTCCAACGTCGTCGACTTCTCGGTTAAACGGCGCATGCCGATCTCCCCAACTACCCCGGTCCTGGATGCCGAATACTGGGCCGCGCAGATCGACGAAGTCGCTCGATTGCGCGACCCTGCTGGCTTCATGCGCATTTATGATCATTTCGCGCCGCGCCTAAGCCGCTACTTGCTCGGCTTGACCAAAAGTCAGGAAGTAACCGACGAACTTGTGCAGGAAGCGATGTTACGCGTTTGGACGAAAGCAGGGTCTTACGATGCGGCTCGCTCAAATGTGGTGACCTGGATATTCCGCATCGCCAGAAATCTCTATATCGACCGCGTTAGAAACGAGCCGAACTGGTGTGCGATCAACGAAGGAATCCAGTACCTCGATGAGATGCAAGCGCGATTCGGAATGTCAACTACCGAATCGTTCAACGACGAGTTGACCTTGCAGAATGCAATCAATGCACTGCCTGCGCTGGAAGCACGTCTGGTACGAATGTCTTATCTCGAAGCGAAGTCGCACAGTGAGCTGGCCAAAGAGCTCGGCATGCCCCTGGGATCGGTCAAGACGGTTTTGCGCAGAGCATTTATCAAGTTGCAATTCGCCATGAGGAACAGGTAGTGAAACCCACCCATCATCTCGATATTACTTCGCTGATGAGCCACTCTGCCGGCGGTATGCCGTCGGCCTTCGCCATAGTCGCGGCGACGCATTTGAGCCTCTGTCCGCACTGTCGACTCGAGCTGGACCATGCGGATCGTATTGGCGGTGTGCTTCTCGATAAGCAGGAACCAGCGATGCTCCGAGCCGGCGCCCGAGAAATGATCCTAGATCGGATTAAATCGTTGAGCCTCGAACAGCCGGAGATCCATGCTCAAGATGTTTGCGACCTGGATGCGCTTCCGTTGCCATTACGCCCATATTTTGGCGAAACGTATAGTCAACTTGCTTGGCGTTTTGTGGCTCCTGGCATCCATCGAGCCACGACACGTGAAGCTGTGGCTGGTGGCGATTTGATGTTGCTCCGAGTCGCGCCCGGCAAGAGCATTCCCGAGCACACCCATGGCGGCAACGAGATGACGTGCATTCTGCGCGGTGCCTACGATGATTTGTTGGGCCATTTCGGGCCGGGTGATCTCGCCGATCTTGATGGCGAAACTTTTCATCAGCCCGTGACATCCCCCGGCAGTCCATGCATATGCGTCGCCGCGACGGATGCGCCTCTGCGTTTCAAAGGCTGGTTTGCACGGACGCTGCAACCGCTATTCGGTCTCTAGGGGTATCGCCAGGTTCATGACATTGCGATGTAGCCGCTTCTGGCGGTTTGCGAACCAGCAGTTCAGCATGCGCAAACCCTTGCTCCTCACCTTCCTTTCTCCTCTGGAGGAGGGTGCAATTCCAGAACCAATGCATGGCATGCAAGACGTACTCACGCGATCAGACCGCAAGGCTGATGCCGATATTCCATGGCGGGCATGTTTTTTTCTACCGCTTCCCACTCTGGTCTTAAGATGGATGTGTCATTGATCGGCACATTCCTGATTGATGCGCAACTTGACGCGGTGTCGAACCAAATTTTCGGATTGCGATTACTGAGTCCGATAGCGCAAAGAATAGAGACGTAGGATGGGAAGAAGGCCTGAAGCGGGCGAGCGAGAATGGTCAAGTGGGGTCTTAAAATGAAGAAGTGGCGAAGTTTGGTCGTCTTTTTTCTGCTTGTGGCAGGTGCTTCAGCCGTCGGAGCCTTCGCCCACCCGGACCGCTGGTACACGACTATCACCAAACCGGCATTCACCCCGCCTGACGCTGTTTTCCCGCTGGTATGGACCTTGCTCTATGCGTTCATGGCTATCGCGGCTTGGCGCGTATATCGCCGATACGGGGTGGACAGGTCGATTCTACTTTGGGGATCTCAACTCGCTGTCAATGCGACGTGGTCGCCTATCTTCTTTCGCGCACATGCGATCGGCTGGGCGTTCGCGGATATTCTCTTGCTTCTGGTGCTTGCTGCTTTGACCACGTATTTGTTCTTGAAGAGAGATAAAGCAGCCGGACTTATGATGGCTGCCTATGTTGCGTGGGTAGCTTTCGCGGCCACGCTTACTCTGCAGATTTTTCGCCTCAACTAGTCAGTCCTATTGGCAGGGTTCTAAACGCGGTGATGACGATGCCGCGGTACTTCGCTGCGGCCTGATCGCCTGCATCACAACCAATGTTGGCAGTCGGTGTGCTTGGCATGTTGCCCCACACGGCACTGGCTCATGCATACCGATGCAGACGTTGGTCATTGCGTTCAGCGTGTGGCCGATCTGTGGGTGCTCGAACTGCCCAGGTTGTAGAGCAGTTGAGAGTCCTCTGCGGCGCTCCCTCATGCGAAACGAGCCCTCGACCGGCTGCAGCTTTATACCGAACTGCTAAATGCCAAGAATGCCACCTTTCGCTACGATTGGTCCGCTCGGCGCCGCGTGCGGCATGCCGAGCTGTGGCTCGAGCGTGACCGCGAGCGTCGCGCCGGCGACAAGCTCTTTCTGCAGCCCGATCGGCACCGCG
>Ga0207694_10000923_pt1 | contig 26018 bp, 22 predicted proteins | sample KBSC34metaG_FD_184353 | JGI IMG/M metagenome (GOLD analysis project Ga0207694, IMG submission 184353) | Corn rhizosphere microbial communities from Kellogg Biological Station, Michigan, USA - KBS C3-4 metaG (SPAdes) (version 2) | ecosystem: Host-associated > Plants > Roots > Rhizosphere > Soil... | reverse complement strand
TCCGGCGGGTACGCGCAGCTGCGCCTCGAACCATTTGCAGGCGGCCTCCAGCGCGTCGGCCAACGTCTTCAGCCGGTCGTATTTCTCGGCCTCCTGCGGCCCGGACTTGGGCATTTCGAGCCCGGCCGCGCCGGCCAATTGCTCGACCGCCTCGGGGAAGGACAGGCCGTCATGGCGCATCAGGAAGCCGACCGCGTCGCCATGGGCGCCGCAGCCGAAGCAGTTGAAGAACGCTTTCTGGTCGTTGACGTAAAAAGACGGGGTCTTTTCCGCGTGAAACGGGCAGCACGCCTTATATTCCCGGCCGGCCCGCTTCAGCGCGATCCGCCGCCCGACGACATCGGACAGCGGAACCCGCGCCCGTATCTCGTCAAGGAAGGCGGGGGAGATGGTCAAGCGCTATCCACCCAGCTTCGCTTTGACGGCGGGACCGACGGCGCTGAAATCCATCTGGCCGGAATATTTGGCTTTGAGCGCGGCCATCACCTTGCCCATATCCTTGATCGAGGTCGCGCCGGCCTCGGCGATGGCGCCGGTAATGGCGGCATCGGTCTCGGCTGCGTCCATCTGATTGGGCAGGAAACGCTCGATCACTGCGATCTCGCCCTGTTCCTTCTCGACCAGGTCGGCGCGGTTGCCCTGGGTATAGAGCGCGACGGATTCCCGGCGCTGCTTCACCATCGACTGGAGCAGCGACAGGATTTCCGGATCGCCGATTCCACCGGTATTGCCGCCGGGGCGGGCTGCGATATCCTTGTCCTTGATACCGGCCAGGATCATGCGCACGGTCGACACGGTTTCGGTGTCGCGGGCACGCATTGCGTCCTTCATGGCTTCGGTGATCTGCTCGCGAAGCATTCGTCTGACTCATTGCTGCTAGGGTGTCGATCACAATAGCGCCCGGCCCTTCTTGACGGCAAGCACGATGGTTCCCTATTTCTAGCCACCTGCCCCGTTATAGAGACTCGCGATGAACGACGCGCCTAACCCGCCGCCGGGTACGACTGCCGCCCTGGTTCTTGCCGACGGCACCGTTTTCTGGGGCAAGGGAGTCGGCGCCGCCGGCAAGGCCGTGGGCGAGGTCTGCTTCAACACCTCGATGACCGGCTATCAGGAAATCCTGACCGACCCGTCCTATGCCGGGCAGATCATCACCTTCACCTTCCCGCATATCGGCAATGTCGGCGCCAACGCCGAGGATATCGAGACGATCACGCCGGTGGCGCGCGGGCTGGTGCTGGCGGCGGACATCACCGAGCCGCAGAACTGGCGCGCGGCGAAGGGTTTCAACGAGTGGCTGGTGTCCAACAACCTGTCGGGCATCTGCGGCGTCGACACGCGCGCGCTGACCCGGCGGCTGCGTGACCTGGGCGCGGCCAACGCCGCCATCGCCCATGTGCCGGATGGCAATCTCGACATCGCAGCGCTGAAGGCCGAGGCCGCCGCCTGGCCGGGGCTGGACGGGATGGACCTGGCGATCCAGGTCACCGGCCGGCAGACCCGCAGCTGGAACGAAACCTCCTGGACGCTGGAGGGTGGCCACGGCACCCAGGATGCGCCGCGCCACCATGTCGTCGCCATCGATTACGGCGCCAAGCACAATATCCTCCGCGAGCTGGCGACGGCCGGCTGCAAGGTGACGGTGGTGCCGGCCGACACGAGCGCCGCGGACGTGCTGCGCCATAATCCGGACGGGATATTCCTGTCGAACGGCCCGGGCGACCCGGCGGCGACCGGCGTCTATGCCGTGCCGGTGATCCGCGAGCTGATCGCGACCGGCAAGCCGATCTTCGGCATCTGCCTGGGCCACCAGCTGCTGTCGCTGGCGGTCGGCGGGCGGACCGAGAAGATGCATCACGGCCATCGCGGCGCGAACCACCCGGTGAAGGAGCTGGCGACCGGCAAGGTCGAGATCACCAGCCAGAACCACGGCTTCATGGTGATCCCGGAAAGCCTGCCGGCCAATTGCGAGGCGACCCACGTGTCGCTGTTCGACGGCAGCAACGAGGGCTTCCGCATGACCGACAGACCGGTCTTCGCCGTGCAGTACCATCCCGAGGCCTCGCCCGGACCCAAGGACGCGCATCATCTGTTTACCCGTTTCGTGGAGATGATGGACAAGCCGTGACCGACCTTCCTTCGGCGGAGCGTCCGCCACGGCGGATCGCCTCCGCCGTCGGGCTGCTGTTCGCGCTTATCGTACCCGCCGCCCTTTCGGCCGGCAGCCCCGGCGAAATCCCCCAGGACGCCAACGTCACCCAGGCGATCCTTCTGAACGAAGCGATCATGTGGGGGCTGACCTTCGCCGTGCTGGCCATCGTCACCTTCTGGGAACGACGCCCGCCCGCCTCCATCGGGCTGGGGCCGCTCAAATGGCCGGCGGTCCGTTCGGGCATCCTGTTCAGCGTTCTGCTGGTCTTCCTGGCCGGCCTGACGGCGCGGCTGGTCCAGCTTTCCGACCTGCCGACGCAGGGCGGGGACCAGCGCGGCATGATCGTCGCCATGCCGATCTGGCTGCAATTGTTCGTCGCGCTCTCCGCCGGCTTCACCGAGGAAACCCTGTTCCGCGGCTATGCCATCGAGAGGGTGACCGAACTGACCCGAAGCCGCTGGCTGGGCGCGCTGATCCCGGTCTTCATCTTCGGCGCCGTGCACGCACCGTTCTGGGGCATCGGCCATGCGGTGGTGGCGGGGGCGAGCGGCCTGTGGCTGACCTTGATCTATCTCAAGACCCGCAACCTGTGGACCGCCGTCGTCGCCCACGCCCTGCTGGACGGCATCGCCTTCGCCGGCACCGACTATCTGACCGCGATCGGCGCGGCCTCTTAGCGTTTTCCCCCGAACACGCGCTTACCCGGCCACTCCCCAAACCGTCATGCCCGGACTTGATCCGGGCATGACGAGTAGAGGGGAAGCGTAAGGACTAGCATTTCGGCCACAAGCTGCTGATAAGCTGCTTCACAAGAATCGTGAGGCCGCAATGATCCGCGCTGTCGTCCTTCTCGCCGTTTTTCTCGGCATGCCAGCGCGGGCGGCGGCGCTCGATCCGGCGACCGAAACCGCCATCGATGCGACCGCCGCGGACTGGCTGGCCAAGACCGGCGCGCCCTCGGCCTCCATCGCCGTGGTGAAGGACGGCCAGGTCGCCTATGTGAAGGCCTATGGGCTGGCCCGGCTCGACCCGCGCCGCCCGGCGACGACCGAAACGCGCTATGCGATCGATTCGGTATCCAAGGAATTCACCGCCGCCGCCGTGCTGATCCTGCAGCAGCAGGGCAAGCTGTCGCTCGACGATCAGGCCGGGAAATACCTGCCCGACCTCGGCCCCGCCGCGGCGGTGACGCTGCGGCAGCTGCTGACCCATACGTCCGGCCTGCGGGACTACTGGCCCCAGGATTTCGTGCCGCCGGACATGGCGCGGCCCACCAGCGCGGATGCGATCATCCAGACCTGGGCCAGGCGGCCGCTCGATTTCCAGCCTGGAACCGACTGGCAATATTCCAACACCGGCTTCGTCCTTGCCGGAGCCATCGTCGAGAAAGTGTCCGGGCAAAAGCTGCTGCCGTTCCTGCGCAAGCACATCTTCGCGCCCTTGAAGATGAGCCGTGTCACCGAGGATGACAGCGGTCCGCTGCCGCTGTCGGATGCCGGCGCCTATACCCGTTCCGGGCTGGGGCCGGTGCACCCGGCGCCGAAGGAGGGGCCCGGCTGGCTGTTCGCCGCGACCGACCTGGCGATGCAGCCGGGGGACCTGGCGCTTTGGGACATCAGCCTGATCGATCGGGCGCTGCTGAAGCCCACCGCCTACAAGGCGGAGCTCACATCGGTCCACCTCGCCGACGGAACAGACAAGCATTACGGGCTGGGGCTGGATATCGAGACCGTCCACGGCCGCCTCAGGATCGGCCATAGCGGCGGCGGATCCGGGTTCCTCGCCGAAAACCGTATCTGGCCGGACGACAAGACCGCCGTCGTCGTCCTGACCAACAATGATTGGGCCAGCCCCGGCGACCTGGGCGACCGCATCGCCTTCCTGGTCCTGCCGCCCAAGCCGGAAGAGGCGCGCGCCAAGGCCGTCTTCCTGGGCTTCCAGAACGGCACGGTCGACCGCAAGCTGTTCACCGACGGCGGCAACTTCTACCTGACGCCGCAAGTTCTGGCCGACCTCAAGACCAGCCTGGGGCCGCTCGGGCCGATATGGCTGATCTCGCTCGACCGGGAATCCAGACGCGGCGGGATGGTGACGCGGCGCTGGAAAATACTCTGCGGCGACAAAAAGCTGGAGGCGGTGGAGCGCGGCTATCCCGACGGGAAGCTGGAGGAGTTCCTGGTCACGGAAGCGGGCGATTGAAGTATCGCTCCAGCACGCCCTCATAAATCTTCGTCAGCGCCAGCACGTCGGCGACGGCGACGTTCTCATCCACCTTGTGCATCGTCTGGCCGACCAGACCGAACTCGACGACCGGGCAGTGATGGTGGATGAAGCGGGCATCGGAGGTGCCGCCGGTGGTCGAGTAGTCCGGAACAAGGCCGGTCGCCGCCTGCACCGCGTCGCGGACGATCTGGGCCAAGTCACCCGGCGGGGTCAGGAAGCTCTCGCCCGTGATCTCGAACTCGAGGTCGTAGCCGCCGCCGGCAGCATCCAAGGCCTTGCGGATCAAGGCCTCCAGCGATGCGCTGCTGTAGCTGTCGTTGAAGCGGATGTTGAACACCGCCCCGCCCTTGGCCGGGATCACGTTCGATGCGGTATTGCCGACATCGATCGAGACCACCTCCAGATTCGACGGATCGAAATGCGCGGTGCCCTGGTCGAGCTTGAGGTCGGTCAGCGCATTGAGCAGCCGCACCAGCCGGGGCAGCGGATTGTCGGCCAGATGCGGATAGGCGACATGGCCCTGAGTGCCATGGACTGTCAGCCGCCCGGTCATGCTGCCGCGCCGCCCGACCTTGATCGTGGTGCCCAGCGTATCGGGGTTGGTCGGCTCGCCCAGCACGCAGGCATCGACGGTCTCGCCATTCGCGGCCATCCAGTCGAGCAGCGAGCGTGTGCCGTTGAGCGCCTTGCCCTCCTCGTCGCCGGTGATGAGGAAGCTGATCGAGGCGGTAGGCCGCCCTCCATCTGCAAGGAAACACGAAACCGCGGCGACCATCGCAGCCAGCGCGCCCTTCATGTCGGCGGCGCCGCGCCCGCGCAGCTTCCCGTCTTCCACCGTCCCGGCGAACGGATCACCGCCCCAGGCCGCCGCATCGCCGACCGGCACAACGTCGGTGTGGCCGGCGAAGGCGAAATTGGGGCCGCTGTTGCCCAGCCGCGCATAGAGATTGGCAATGGCGGGACCACCGCGCTCGTCCGAACTCAGGCGATGGCAGGTGAAGCCGAGGCTTTCCAACGCATCAGCAAGGACACCGATGGCACCGGCGTCAGCGGGGGTGACGCTCGGGCAGCGGATCAGGTCTTGGGCTAGGGCGATGGGGTCGATAGGCATGACGGAAATCCCCCTCACCCTCCCAGCCTGCGGCTGGGCCCCTCCCTCTCCCGCAAGCGGTAGAGGGGCTCACGAAGCCCCTCGCCCATGAAACGGGAGAGGGAGGGGCCCGTCGCGTAGCGATGGGAGGGTGAGGGGGATTTCGCCTTCACCTTCAATCCCGCAGCAATGCGTTGATCGATGTCGAAGACCGGGTCTTCGCATCCACCCGCTTCACGATCACGGCACAGGCCAGCGACGGCCCCATCGTGCCATCGGCCAGCGGCTTGCCCGGCAAGCTGCCCGGAACCACCACCGAATAGGCCGGCACGCGGCCATAGGTGACCTCGCCGGTGGCGCGGTCGACGATCTTGGTCGACTTGCCGAGGAACACGCCCATCGACAGGACCGAGCCCTGCTCCACGATCACGCCCTCGGCCACTTCGGAGCGGGCGCCGATGAAACAGTCGTCCTCGATGATCACCGGCTCGGCCTGCAGCGGCTCAAGCACGCCACCGATGCCTGCGCCGCCGGAGATATGGCAGTTGGCGCCGATCTGGGCGCAGGAGCCGACCGTCGCCCAGGTGTCGATCATCGTGCCCTTCGCGACATGGGCGCCGACATTGACGAAGCAGGGCATCAGCACAACGCCCGGCGCGATATAGGCGGAGCGGCGCACGACCGCGCCCGGCACGGCGCGAAAGCCGGCGGCAGCGAAACTGTTATCGCCCCAACCGGTGAACTTGAGCGGCACCTTGTCATAGCCGCCGGCCATCGGATGGTTATCGTTGAGGCGGAAGGAGAGCAGCACCGCCTTCTTCAGCCACTGATTGACGACCCAGCCTTCAGCCGTCTTCTCCGCGATCCGGTATTCGCCGTGGTCGAGCCCTTCCAACGCCGCCTCGACCGCGACGCGCGCCGGCCCCTGGGTCTTGGACGAGAGATGCTCGCGCTGCTCCCAGGACTCTTCGATGATCTTTGCGAATTCCGGCGTGGACATGGGCGCTCTTTGGACGTGAGATTTTCAGGTTGCGCGGACCATGCGAGGCATGAACGGCCCCTGTCAACGCGGATGCGCGCAAGCGATCTATTCGCCCGCGTCATCCTTGCGATGGGCGGCGTGCTGCTTGCCGCCCGATTTGCGCCAGTAGTCTTCGGCGGCAATCGCGAAATTGAGGTTCTCGGCATCCTCGATCTTGAAGCTGGTGATGCCGAGCAGGTTGCCGCGCTCATCGAACAGCCCGCCGCCCGAGGAGCCGGGCGAGATCGGCGCCGAGGTCTGCACATAACGCACGCCGCGCTGGGTCCTGAGCCCCGATATGATCCCCTCGCTCAAGGTTGAGGTCAGGCCGCTGGGATTGCCGATCGTATAGACCTTCTCCCCCACCGACAGATCGCGATACGGACGGACGCCGACGATCGGGCGAAGCTGCATATGCTCGGTCTGGATGATGCAGCGGTCGGTGCGCGGATCGGAAGCGACGACGGTGGCCGTGTCTTTCTGCTTCTTCTGGATCAGCAGCAGCTTGGAGCGGCCCTTGACGATGTGGCAGTTGGTCAGCGCCAGGGTCGGCGTGATCGCCACCGCCGAGCCTTCATAGATGCCCTTGCGCTCACGGAAGGCGGCATCGTCCTTCGCCGCCACGATCAGATAGATCGACGGCGCGGTCTGCTTGAACAGATCGACAGCAGATAGGACCGGCCCGCTGTTGGCGGACGGCATCGGGGTTTCGAGCTTGGGATAGTTGGCGGGCGCGGCATGGGCTGCGTTAGCCACGAAGGCGAAAAGAATTGCCGGTAACAGCCGCAAAGAAACCTCCCAAGAATACCGGGAGAGTTTTACGGGTCGAAGCACCACTAAACCAGATACTTTATTCTCGTCATGCCCGGACTTGATCCGGGCATCCACGGGGTAACACAAGTGCGGAAGACCGAGGTCAGCGCAAATGGAAACGCGTGGATGGCCGGGTCAAGCCCGGCCATGACGGTCAGGTGGTGGAGGTCGGGACGACGATCCCCCGCCGATCCAGCACGCCGTCTAGCCATGAGATTAGATCGTCGGCAACGAAGTCGATATAGCGCGGAATGCCCATGGTCTGCGGCTTGGCCCAGGCGGCCTCGCCCTTCAGCCACACTGTCGCCATGCCGACCGCCTTCGCCGGTTCCAGGTTTGCGGCGATGTCTTCGATCATGCAGGCGGTTGCGCCCTTCACCCCGTGCCGGCGCAGCATCATCGCATAGGATGTGCGGTCGGGCTTGGGTAGGTAGTCGGCGGCGGCGATGTCGAAGATGTCTTCGAAATGGTGAGTGATGCCGATCCGCTCCATCACCCGTTCGGCATGGATGCGCGAGGCGTTGGTGAAGATCAGCTTGCGGCCCGGCAGGTGCCCGAGCTTCTGCACCAGCTCCGGATTGGCCTCGACCGTGGCGACATCGATGTCGTGGACGTAATCGAGGAACGGGCCGGGCGCCAGCGCATGCTCGACCATCAGGCCGCGCAGCGTGGTGCCGTAGCGGTGGAAATAGTCCTTCTGTCGCTTCAGCGCCGCGTCGGGGGCGATGTCGAAATGCTCGGCGATGAAGGCGGTCATGCGGCGGCTGATCTGGTCGAAGACGTGCGACGCCGCAGGGTAAAGCGTGTTGTCCAGGTCGAAGACCCAGGTTTCGACCGTGTCGAAAACATCCGGAAAGCTCATCGCCGGGCCCGCAGTGCCGCGGTCAGCGTTCCGTCGTCGAGATAGTCGAGCTCGCCGCCCATCGGCACGCCGTGCGCCAGGTGCGTGACCTTGACGTCCGCGCCGATCAGTTGCTCGGCGATGTAATGGCCCGTCGTCTGGCCCTCGACCGTGGCGTTGAGCGCCAGCACGATCTCACCCACCTGCGGATCGCGGGCACGCTCGACCAGCTTGCCGATCGTCAGATCGTCCGGCCCGACGCCCTGGAACGGCGACAGCGTGCCGCCCAGCACGTGGTAGCGGCCACGGAAGGCGCCGCTGCGCTCCAACGCCCACAGATCGGCCACCTCCTCGACCACGCAGATGATCTCGCCGTCGCGGTGCGGGTCCGCGCAGATGTTGCACGGGTCCTTGGTATCGAGATTGCCGCAGGTCGAGCAGTTGGTGACGGCGTTGGCCGCACTCTCGATCGCCTCAGCGAGCGGCATCATGATCGTGTCGCGCTTCTTCAGCATGGTCAGCGCCGCCCGCCGGGCGGAGCGCGGCCCCAGCCCCGGCAGCTTGGCCAGAAGCTGGATCAGCCTGTCGATCTCGGTGCCGGCCAAGTCAGTTCTTCGGAGCAACGCTGAGGGGGTGGACGCCGTCGGGCGCGGCGGCCAGCAGGCGCTCCCATTTCAGCGCTGAGACGACCATGGCGTCGAGATCGTATTTGGGCTGCCAGCCGAAACGTTCCCTGATCTTGTCCGCAGCGGCGATCAGCTGCGGCGGGTCGCCCGGCCGGCGCGGCGCGCTCCTGACCTTCAGCGGCTCGCCGGTCGCGCGCTCCACCGCGCGGATCACCTCGCGGATCGAGATGCCTTTGCCGTGGCCGCAATTCATCGTCAGGTTCTCGCCGCCGGCCTCCAGATGGTTCAGCGCCAGCAGATGCGCATCCACCAGGTCGCTGACATGGATGTAATCGCGCACACAGGTGCCGTCTTGTGTCGGGTAGTCCTCACCGAACAGGCCGAGCTCCGGCAGGATGCCGACCGCGACCTGGACCGCGCGCTTGATCAGGTGGCTGGGCTTCTTGATGCTCTCGCCCGCCCTACCCTCGGGGTCGGCGCCGGAGACGTTGAAATAGCGCAGCGCCACATAGTTGAGGCCATGCGCCGCCGATGCGTCGCGCAACATCTGCTCGGTCATCAGCTTGGTCCAGCCATAGGGATTGATCGGCTTTGTCACCGCCTCTTCCTGGATCGGCTGCGCCTCCGGCTCGCCATAGACCGCGGCGGTGGAGGAGAAGACCATCTTGCGGATGCCGGCGGCGAGCGCCGCCTCGATGAAGGTCAGGCTGCCGACCGTATTGTTCCGGTAGTATTCCAGCGGATGGGTGACCGACTCCCCCACCTCTATGCTGCCGGCGAAATGCATCACGGCGTCGATCGGAAAGGCGTTGAACACGGCGCTCATCGCCGCCGCATCGCCGATATCGGCCTGGATGAAAGTCATCTCCGGCGGCACCGCCCAGCGCCGGCCGGTCGACAGATTGTCGACCGCGATCACCCTGTGGCCTGCTTCGGACAGAGCGAGAATGGCATGGCTGCCGATGAACCCGGCAGCGCCGGTGACGAGGATCGTGCTCATGGCACGATCATAGACCGCCGCTTCGCCCGCGGCCAAGCATTGCCGCACGGAATTCCGGTTACAGTTCAGTAAGAAAGCGATATGAAACCAATAACAACGAGCACGGGATGCAAGAGGAGGATGTCGTGAGCTCAGAATTTGCGGGGAAGGCCGTCATCGTGACGGGTGCCGGCGGCGGTATCGGGCTGGCGACGGCAAGGGCCTTTGCCAAGGCCGGTGCGAATGTCGCGCTCGCCGACATTCAGGATGTTCTGGGCGAAAAAGCCGCGCGGGATATCGTCGCCGAGGGCGGCAGCGCGGTCTTCATCCACACCGACGTCAGCCACACCAAATCCGTCGCCGCCCTGGTGTCGCGCACCGTCACCGCTTTCGGCCGTCTCGACTATGCCATCAACAATGCCGGCATCGATCCCGAAGTCGCGCCCAACGCCGAGTGGGACGAGCATGTATTCGACAAGATCACGGCCGTGAATCTGAAGGGCGTGTTCCTGTGCATGAAGCACGAGCTGCACCAGATGGAGAAGCAGGGCGGCGGCGTGATCGTGAACGTCGCCTCGATCGCCGGCCTGACCGCGGTCTATAACAAGCCCTCCTACACGGCGAGCAAGCACGGCGTCATCGGCATGACCAAGGCGGCTGCCCTGCAGTTTGCCCGCAAGAACATCCGCATCAACGCGATGTGTCCGGGCGGGGTCGACACGCCAATCACCGAGCAGAACCATGGCGGAGACATGGGCTTCCTGGCGAGGATGAACGACGCCCACCCGATCGGCCGCATCTCGGCGCCGGAAGAGATCGCCGACGGCATCCTCTATATGTGCTCCAGCCAGTCGTCCTTCATGGTCGGCCACGCGATGGTGCTGGATGGCGGTTTGACCGCGGGGTGATGCACTAGGCACCGCACCTTTACTCGTCTCATGCCCGGGCTTGACCCGGGCATCCACGGGGTGCCGGAAGTGCAACTGGTCAAGGTCAGCGCGGGCTGACACGCGTGGATGCCCGGATCAAGTCCGGGCATGACGATTTAGGGAAGTAACGGGAAGAGTAGCCGGACCAGTCTTAGATCGGCATCACCCAGGTGGCTTCGCGGCCCTTCTCGACATCCTGGACGCGCATCTGCACGCGCTGGCCGGCTTCGAGGATATTGAGGCCCGAGCGGCGCAGCACGCTCTTATGGACGAAGACATCCTTGGCGGAATCGTCGGCGGTGATGAAACCGAAGCCTTTGTCGGGCTTGAACCACTTCACCGTTCCGGCCATTTCCTCCTCAGGCCCGGGGGCGGGCATCGCGGGGCGCTGATGGGTCGGCGCGGTGCCGAGGCTCAGCGTTTCGACGATGCGCATCACCTGCGGCCCCTTGGGGCCCTGGCCGATCTCGCAGACAAGCTCAGCCTGGTCGCCCAGCTCCTGAAGGCCGGCACGATGCAGAACGGAGACATGGAGGAATGCGTCGGGCGCGCCGTCGGTCGGCGACACGAAGCCAAAGCCTTTGGCTGCGTTGAACCATTTGAGCCGAGTACGGACGGCTAAACCGCCGCCACTTTCGTTATCAAATTCGTGACCGAACCGCGACAATGAACTAACCTTCGCCAGAGGATAGTCCAACTCCACTAGGAACTGGTACTTAACTTTATCGCCCGGAATGCGCGACGCCAAACGGTTTTTTCAAGCCCGAGGCCCGATTTTCAAAGTTTTTGCATTGTAAACGGCCAAACGGCAGTCTCACTTGGCGTTTCGCGTGTTTCGCATACCGAATTGGGGAAGATTCTGAAGATGACGGCGGTTCCCAAGACCGAAGACACTGCGTGGCCGTGGCTGGCCCACTATCCTGCCGAGATGGACTGGCACGCCGAGATCCCGGTGAAGCCGCTCTATGCCCTGCTGGACGACACGGTGGCGAAGCATGCGCAGCATCCGGCGTTCAATTTCATGGGCAAGAGAACGACCTACGGCGAGCTCGGCAAGATGGTCGACCGCTTCGCCTGCGGCCTCAAAAAGCTGATAAAACCCGGCGATCGCGTGGGGCTGCTGCTGCCCAACTGCGTCTATTATCCGGTCGCCTATTTCGCCATCCTGAAATGCGGCGGCACCGTCGTGAACTGCAACCCGCTCTATACCGAGAGCGAGCTCAAGCATCAGATCCTCGACAGCGGCGCGCAAATCATGGTGACGATCGACGTCACCCCGATCGCGGCCAAGCTGATCGCGCTGGCGGATGTCTGCAAGCTGAATACCGTCGTGTTCTGTCCGATGGCGGACATCCTGCCCTTCCCGACCAGCCTGCTCTACAAACTGGCCAAGCGGAAAGACATCGCCAAGGTCCCGTCGGACCCCAGGTTCGTCCATTACGGCCAACTGGTCGCCAATGACGGCAATATCGTGCCGCATCCGGTCGATCCCCATCGCGATATCGCGGTGCTGCAATATACCGGCGGCACCACCGGCGTGCCCAAGGGCGCGATGCTGACCCATGCCAACCTCTACGCCAACGCGGTGCAGATCGAAGGCTATAAGATGGAGCTGACGCCGGGCGTCGACAAAATGCTGGCGGTCATTCCCTTCTTCCATGTCTTCGCCATGACCACCGGCATGAACAACCCGATCCTGGCCGGGATCGAGATCGTCGCCCTGCCACGCTTCGACGTCCTTCAGGTCCTGAAGACGATCGACAAGACCAAGCCGACCCTGTTCCCCGCCGTGCCGACCATCTACACGGCGATCAGCAACCATCCAGACCTCAAGAAATACGACGTCTCCTCGATCCGGTGCTGCATCTCCGGCGGGGCGCCGCTGCCGCTGGACGTGAAGGAGACGTTCGAGCGGCTGACCGGCTGCCAGCTTCTGGAGGGCTATGGCCTGTCCGAGACCTCGCCGGTCGCAAGCTGCAACCCGCCGAAAGGCGTCAGCAAAGCCGGCTCGATCGGCATCCCGGCGCCGCAGACGATCATCGAGATCATCTCGATGGAGGATCGCATCACCCCGGTGCCCCGGGGCGAACCTGGGGAGGTCTGCATCCGCGGGCCGCAGGTCATGGCCGGATACTGGCAAAAGCCCGAGGAGACCGAGTTCGCGATGTTCGGCGGCCGGTTCCATACCGGTGACATCGCGACGATGGACGAGGAAGGCAACACCTTCATCGTCGACCGGCTGAAGGACATCGTCATCGCCTCCGGCTACAAGATCTATCCACGCAAGGTGGAGGAGGAGATCTATCGCCACCCCGCGGTCGAGGAGGCCGTGGCCGGCGGCGTGCCCGACAAATATCGCGGCGAGACGCTGAAGGTCTGGATCAAGCTGCATGAGGGCCAGACCCTGACCGCCGAGGCGCTGACCGAATTCCTGAAGGACAAGCTGTCACCCATCGAGCTGCCCAAGCTGATCGAGTTCCGCGACAAGCCGCTGCCCAAGACGCTGATCGGCAAGCTGTCCCGCAAGGACCTGATCGCCGAGGACATCGCGAAGGCAAAAAATAACGCTGCCTGAGCAGGCTTTTTGCATCCGATGCCGCTTGCGTCGTACAATCCGCGCACTATTTAGCGCGATATCGTGGCTCAGAACCCCACCGGGCACCGCGGTGGCTATACTCTCAATTCCGGATGCGACTTAAGACAGTCGGAGACAATAATTTCATGACAAACGCCGTCATCACGCATTTCCGCCGTTCCCCGTTCCACTTCGCCACCAAGGGTGCGCTCGCCAAGACCAGGCCGGACGACATCGCCGCCCAGGTGATCGCGAAGCTGGTCGCCGACAGCGGGGTGAAGCCCGACGACATCGAAGACCTGATCCTCGGCTGTACCTTCCCGGAGGCCGAGCAGGGCCTGAATCTGGGCCGTATCCTGGGCTTCATGACCCATCTGCCGCTCTCGGTCGCGGGCACGACGGTGAACCGGTTCTGCGGCTCGTCGATGACGGCGATCCATATGGCGGTGGGCGCCATCTCCGCCGGGGCCGGCGACGTGTTCATCTGCGGCGGCGTCGAATCCATGAGCCGCGTGCCGATCCCGGGCTTCAACCCCTCGCCCAACCCTGCCCTCTATAAGGAATATCCTCAGGCCTATATCTCAATGGGCGAGACCGCCGAGAACCTGGCCAAGAAGTACCAGATCAGCCGCGTGAAGCAGGAAGAGCTGGCCGTCACCTCGCACAGCCGTGCCGCGGCCGCCGCCAAGGCCGGTAAGTTCGACGAGGAGATCGTGCCGATCCAGACCAAGGGCGGCATCGTGTCGACCGACGGCACCATCCGGCCGGACACCAGCCTGGAAGGGCTGGCGGGGTTGAAACCCGCCTTCGACGTCAACGGCTCTGTCACCGCCGCCACGTCCTCCCCGCTGACCGACGGCGCCTCCGCCGTACTGGTGATGTCCGAGGAATACGCCAAGGCGAACGGCTTCAAACCGCTGGCCCGGATCAGGGCGATGTCGGTCGCGGGCTGTGCGCCTGAGATCATGGGCATCGGCCCGGTTCCAGCGACGCAGAAGGTGCTGAAGCGCGCCGGCCTGACGCTCGCTGATATCGACCTGATCGAGCTCAACGAGGCGTTCGCCGCACAGTCGCTGTCGGTGATCCAGGATCTGGGCATCGATCTCGCCAAGATGAATATCGATGGCGGCGCGCTGGCGCTGGGCCATCCGCTGGGTGCGTCGGGCGCCCGTATCACCGGCAAGGCGGCCAGCCTGCTGAAGCGTGAGGGCAAGCAGTTCGCGCTGGCCACCATGTGCATCGGCGGCGGCCAGGGCATCGCGACCGTTCTCGAGGCCGTCTAAATGGCGCGCGAAATCAAAAAGGTCGCGGTCATCGGCGCCGGCGTCATGGGCGCGGCCATCGCCGCCCATGTGACCAATGCCGGGCTGCCGGTGGTGCTGCTCGACATCGTGTCGAAGGATCCGAATAACCGCAGCGCGATTGCCGAGGGCGCGGTCGCCAAGATGCTGAAGACCGAGCCGGCGCCGTTCATGAGCCCGCGCAATGCCAAGCTGATCACCGCCGGCAATCTGGAGGATAACCTCGACCTCCTCGCCGACTGCGACTGGATCGTCGAGGCGATCATCGAGAATGTGAAGATCAAGCACGACCTCTATTCCAAGCTGGAAACGGTGCGGAAGGAAGGCTCGATCGTCAGCTCCAACACCTCGACCATTCCGCTGAAGAACCTGATCGAGGGCCGGTCGGACGCCTTCCAGCGCGATTTCGCCATCACCCATTTCTTCAACCCGCCGCGCTATATGCGGCTGCTGGAACTGGTGTCCGGCAACAAGACCGCGCCGGACGTGACCGATACGCTGGCGAAGTTCTGCGATATCCAGCTGGGCAAGGGCGTCGTGCGCTGCCACGATACGCCCGGTTTCATCGCCAACCGCATCGGCATGATGTGGATGCAGGCCGGCCTCAACTCAGCCGAGGATTCGGGCCTGACCGTCGAGGAGGCCGACAAGGTCGCGGGCAAGGTGATGGGCTTCCCCTCCACCGGCCTGTTCGGCCTGTTCGACCTGGTGGGCATCGATTTGATGCCGCATGTCTCGTCCAGCATGGCCGGCAACCTGCCGCCGACCGACTCCTATCATCAGGAGCTGCGCGTCTCCCCCCTCATCACCAAGATGATCGAGACCGGCTATACCGGCCGCAAGGGCAAGGGCGGCTTCTACCGCATGATCAAGAACGGCGCCGAGCGCCGGAAGGAAGCGGTGGACCTGAAAACCGGCGAGTATCACGCGGTGCAGCCGGTGATGTTGCCCGGGCTCGACGCCGCGCTGGCCGACCGCAAGACCGGGCTGAAGACCTTGCTGTCAGGTGACGACAAGGCGGCGAATTTCGCCTGGGGCATGCTGGCCCCAACCTTCGCCTATTCGGCCGACCTGGTGGGCGAGATCGCCGACACTCTGGTCGAGGTCGATGACGGCATGAAGCTCGGCTATGGCTGGAAGTTCGGCCCGTTCGAACTGATGGACCAGGTCGGCACCGCCTGGCTGGCCGAGCAGTACAAGGCCAAGGGCCGCACTGTGCCGAAGCTGCTGGAACTCGCGGCGGGCCGCAGCTTCTACCGGGTCGAGAACGGCCAGCTGCAGTTCCTGGGTCTGGACAGCGAATATCACGACGTGAAGCGCGCCGAGGGCGTGCTGCTGCTGGCCGACATCAAGCGCAAGTCCAAGCCGCTGTCGAAGAACGGCTCGGCCAGCCTGTGGGATATCGGCGACGGCGTGGTCTGCCTGGAGTTCCACTCCAAGGCCAACGCGCTGGACCCTGACATCATGGGCATGATCGGCAAGGCGCTGGCCCTGATCGGTGACGGCAAAGGCGATTGGAAGGCGCTGGTCGTCGCCAACGACGCCGACAATTTCTCGGTCGGCGCCAATCTCGGCCTCGTGATCTTCGCGATCAATATCGGGCTTTACGACCAGCTCGAGGAGATGATCGGCACCGGGCAGCAGATCTACAAGGCGCTGAAATACGCCCCCTTCCCCGTCGTCTCGGCCCCGGCGGGCCGGGCGCTCGGCGGCGGCTGCGAGATCACCATGCACAGCTCGGCCGTCCAGGCCCATGCCGAGACCTATATGGGCCTCGTCGAGGTCGGCGTCGGCGTGTTGCCTGGCTGGGGCGGCTGCAAGGAATTGCTGGGCCGCCAGCTGGAAAACCCGCGCCTGCCCAAAGGCCCGATTCCGGCGGTGGCATCGGCATTCCAGACCATCTCGACCGCCCAGGTGTCCAAGTCCGCGGCCCAGGCCAAGGACCTGCTGTACCTCCGCGAGAGCGACGGCATCACCATGAACCGCGACCGGCTGCTGGCGGACGCCAAGGCCAAGGCGCTGTCACTGGTCGAGGGCTACACCCCGCCCAAGCCGCACGAATACCACCTGCCCGGCGCGACCGGCCGCACGGCCCTGTCTATGGCGGTGCATGACTTCGTCACCGCCGGCAAGGCGACGCCGTATGACGTCGTGGTGTCGGATGCGGTCGCCCAGGTGCTCACTGGCGGCGACACCGACTTCCTCGACACACTGACCGAGGACGATATCAGCAAGCTGGAGCGCAAGGCCTTCATCGGCCTGTGCAAGCAGGATGGCACGATCGACCGGATCGAAACCATGCTGACCACCGGCAAACCGCTTCGGAACTGACGAGAGGTTTTATCCGCAGATTACGCAGATTAACGCAGATGGAAGAGGCGCTTGGGTCGTCATTCCCGCGAAGGCGGGAATCCAGTTTGCGGGCGTCCGCCCGCACGAGACTCATGTCGCCGCCGACGCGGCTTTGGCTGGATTCCCGCCTTCGCGGGAATGACGGATTGAAATCTGCGAAATCTGCGTCTGCCGAAGGCAGATTTATGTATCCAAAAGCGTCCTCCGGACGCGCTGCGGATAAAAGTTCTTAAGAATACCAAGGACATAACCAATGCCCACCTATACCGCACCGATCGATAATTTCCGTTTCGTCCTCAACGACGTGCTCAATGTCGGCGATACCTTCGCCAAATTGGGCCTGACCGAGGCGACGCCCGACCTGTTGGAAGCCGTGATCGAGGAGGCCGGGAAGTTCTGCGAGAACGAGATCCAGCCGCTGAACCTCAGCGGCGACAGCGAGGGCTGCCATTTCGAGAATGGCGTCGTGCGCACGCCCAAGGGGTTCAAGGAGGCCTATGACAAGTTCCGCGAGGGCGGCTGGGTCGGGCTGACCGCCCATCCGGACTATGGCGGCCAGGGGCTGCCGCACACGATGAGTTCGGTCCTGGACGAGATGGTGTCGGCCGCCAATACGGCGTTCGGCATGTATCCGGGCCTGTCGGCCGGCGCCTATCGCGCCATCGCGCTGCACGGGACGGACGAGCAGAAGAACCTCTATCTGCCCAAGCTGACCGACGGCATCTGGTCCGGGACGATGTGCCTGACCGAGCCGCAATGCGGCACCGACCTGGGCCTGCTGCGCACCAAGGCGACGCCCGGCGAGGACGGCAGCTGGAAGCTGACCGGCACCAAGATCTTCATCTCCGCCGGCGAGCATGACCTGACCCAGAACATCATCCATCTGGTGCTGGCTCGCCTGCCCGACGCCCCGCCCGGCATCCGTGGCATCAGCCTGTTCATCGTGCCGAAATTCCTGCCCAAGGAACAGAACGGCGAGATCGTCCCCGGCGCCCGCAACGGCATCTTCTGCGGCTCGATCGAGCACAAGATGGGCATCAAGGCCTCATCCACCTGCGTGATGAACCTGGACGACGCCACCGGCTGGCTGATCGGCGAGCCGCACAAAGGCATGCGCGCCATGTTCACCATGATGAACGCCGCCCGCCTGGGCGTCGCCATCCAGGGGCTGGGCCTGGCCGAGGTCGCCTATCAGAACGCGCTGTCCTACGCCAAGGACCGCATCCAGGGCCGGGCGCTCACCGGGGCGCAGGCCAAGGACAAGGCGGCCGATCCGATCATCGTCCATCCCGATGTGCGCAAGAACTTGCTGACGGTGAAGGCCTTCGTCGAGGGCGCCCGGGCGCTGGGCCTGTGGGTCAGCCTCCAGCTCGACATCGAGGAGCATTCGACCGATCCCAAGGAGCGCGAGGCAGCCAACGACCTGCTGGCGCTGATGACGCCGATCGTGAAGTCCTACTTTACCGACGCCGGCTTCGAGGCGGCCAATACCTCGATGCAGGTGTGGGGCGGTCATGGCTATATCCATGAGAACGGGGTCGAGCAGTTCGTCCGCGACGCCCGCATCACCCAGATTTATGAGGGCGCCAACGGCATCCAGGCGCTGGACCTGGTCGGCCGCAAGCTGCCGGCCAATCTGGGCCGGTCGCTGCGCCGCTTCTTCCACCCGGTGGCGAAGTTCATCGCCGACAACCAGGGCGACGAGGAGTTCGGCGAGCTGCTGCTGCCCTTCGCCAAGGCGTTCGGCAAGCTGCAGCAGACGACCGCCTTCATCGCCCAGAAGGGGCTGGTGAACCCGAACGAGGCGGGCGCAGCGTCATCGCCGTATCTGCGCATGTTCGCGCTGGTGGCGATCGGCTTCATGTGGCTCAAGATGGCCAAGGCCGCCAAGGCCAAGCTGGCCGAGGGTGGCGATGCCACCTTCTACGGCTCGAAACTGAAGACTGCCCGCTTCTTCATGACCAAGATCCTGCCCGAGGCGGAAATGCATTTCCGCACCATCATGGCCGGCGCCAAGCCGCTGATGGATCTGGGGGTGGACGAGTTCTGACGAGGTTACCTGGGGCGGAGCCATCCGCCCCAGGGCCTTTTCAATGCCGCGTCATCGTCTCGACGATGCCGGCATAGAATGTATCCGACCCCAAGGCATGATTGTCCGGGGTGATCCTTTCCCGGCTGAGCTCACTCTGGCCGAGCATCAGCCGTTTCGGGACCAGCGGAAAATAATATGGAGCGATATAGACCGCTCCGTGCGCGCGATGATCCTCGAACATGCGGGCGATGTCATCGGGCGAGAGGGCGGTGCGCGGATGCAGCTCGCCCACGCCATAGCGCTTCCAGCCTTGCGCCTCTTTCCAATCGAAGAACGCCTGCCCGAAGGCCGCGCCGCCATAGAGGGTCGCGCCCGGCTGATAGGAAGCGTTGGGTTTCAGAGAGTCCGCCACAGCCATCAGGTCGGGATTCCAGGACGCGTTCAGCTGGGGCGTGATCTGGTGTGAAAAGATGATGTCGGGCGGCAGGCAGCTTCCACGCGCGATCCGCGCGAAATGCTCGATATAGCGGGTCACGCTGACGTTCCTGTATTCCAGCCACAGCCGCGCCAACGGGTTGTGATAGAGCCGCGTGAGTGCCGGCGGCCCGTCCATGTAGGATAGCAGGCTGGGGACGGTCTGCGGCTCGTCCGCCGCAACCGGCAGGGCCGGAATTTCAGCCGGCTTGTCCTGCTTCGGATCGGCCACCACGATCTGGCGGGTCGCCAGCCGGACCGGCGCATGGCCGGTAACGGTGGCGGTGACCTCGAGCGTATGGATACCGGGTTTTTCCGTGCTGTAGTCGAGATCGTAGTGCCAGCCCACGTTCGGCGTCTTAACGGCGGCGTTGCTTTCGGGCACGTCGGTTCGGCTGAGATCGGCCTGCACCACGCCCCGCCGCACGCCGTCGAGATAGACCTCGATCCCGACCGGGCCGCCGCCGGTATCGTAGGCCCAGCCCTGGACCGCCACCGAACCGGCAGCATAGGCGTCGATATGGTCCAGGATGCCGGCGAGCGGCTCCTTCTTGATATCCTTCGCCGGCGGCGACACCTCGTCGAAGGACTTGAATTCCGCCCCCAGAGACGCATTCAGCGCCCCGACGCTGCCGAACTTTTCCCTAAGCCAACCATGAAAGCCAGCGACTGCCTGGGGGGCGTAGTCGGTGACATCGAAAGGCTTCGTGTAGCCGAGATCGCCGGTGAAATCCGGATAGAGCTGCTGAACCTCGCCCAGCAGCGAAACGGCCCTGATCCGTGATCGGACGGCCGGGGGCAGCCGGCACAGTTCCGCGATCGCCGCCCGAAAGGCCTCGTCCCGCATCGCGGTGATCGGCGCGCGGAGGTTGGACAGGGTCCAGCCATGGACCGATACGGTGAAATACCCGCCGCCGGGCAACGGCCCATCCTTTGTCCACATCAGGTTGGCGGGATCGGCCGCGAGCTCCTCGCTGAGCTTGGGATTGGCGTCGGTGAAATGGTTGGCGGAGAGATAGACGACGACCGGCCTGTCGACTTCCGCGATCATGCGCACGCGCGTCCGGATCGCGGCGCGGTCAAGCGCCCAGGATCCACCGGATTGCCGGTAGTAGCGCATCAGCGGAAAGTCCAGGACATAGCCGAGCTGAAAATGACCGGACGGGCTTGTCACCGGCCCGACGCTGTCGAGCATGGCCCTGAGGGGTGCGGACGAATTCTGGTCGCGGCTTGCGCAATATGCGTCAGCCGCCTCCTCGGTTGCGATATCGGGATTTTCGGCCGCCAGGGGGCAGAACGCCTGGCCGGATATATGGGGGGCAATGAGCAGAGGCGCGGGGTCGGCAAATGCGCCGTCCACAGCAATAAGAATAAGCGCCCCTGTCACGGCAGATGACAGAAGACGACCGAGCAGCGACAAGGAAACCAAGTGCAGGATTTTCAGGATTCGTATTGCAGGAAACGCAACGATATATCCGGCCGGCGATATACGAAACACTTGTCAGCGTTGATGGATTACGAAAGGCTTGAGCAGCTTCCGTAACCGATCCGAGCGATCCTTGCCCCAGAGCCGCGCCTCAACGATCCCCGCAACGCATCGTGCGCGGGCCTATTGCAAGATCGTGAGCGTGGCGCTGGGGCTCGGCCTGGTGCTGGCCCTGCTGGTCTCGTTCGTCAGCCGCGAGAACGTCAACGACCTGCGCCACCACCTGACCTTGTGGCTGGTGATCGCCATCGTCGCGATCATCAATATCGTCTCGTTCCTGATGTTCACCCTGTTCTGGGTGATCTATCGCTGGATCAAGCGGGACCTCGATCCGGAGGACGAAGACTAAAGGGTCCGTCCCAGCCTGCCGCCGTCCAAGGTGGCATGGAGCATCCGGCGGGGCGAAAGCGCATCGCCGATCAGATGCACTGGAACGTTGAGCACGCGGAATTCGCCCGCCAAACGGTCGTTTGGCACCCGCGGACCAACTGTCACCAGCGTGTCGATACCGGGGATCAGGCCGGGCTTGCCGGTCAGGCTGTTGCGGATCCTGAGACCTTCGACGGTGAGGCCGACAGCGGCGGTTGTCGGCAGGATCGCGGTTTCGCTGTCCAGCAGGCGCTTGGTCAGCATCACCAGGCTGGCGATTTCGAGCGCCGAACCGGGAGACAGATTCTCGGTCAGCAAGGTTACCTTACGCTCCCCACGGGCAAGAAAATCGGCCAGCAGCAAGGGCGGCAAGTGGTCGTCGAGGCCACCGGCGACGGCAACGCTTTGGCCGAGCGCAGACGGGTTTTCCAACGCCATCGCGGCATCGACGGCGCCTTCGGGTACGGCGCCGTAGGCCGCGCCTGTGGCAAGCACGACGGTATCGGGCGCCATATCGCGCACCAGGCCGGTATCGGCCTCAACACCCAGCCTGAGTTCGATGCCCAGCGCGCCGATCCGTTCGCGCATATGGGTCAGGTACTTGCCGAACTCGGCCTGCTGCGACGCCTCCGCCAACGGAATCAGGAAGCCGCCGAGTTCGGACCGGCGATCGACCAGGGTCACGCGGTGGCCGCGCTCGGCGGCGGTCGCGGCGCATTCCAGGCCGGCCGGGCCGGCGCCGACGATCAGTATGTGCCTGGGCGCGGCGGCAGGCACGATCTCCATCTCGGCCTCGCGCCCGGCGACGGGGTTGGTGGCACAGGCGACGGCGCGGCCGTAATGGCATTCATTGCCGCCGATGCAGGGCGTCACTGTCCTGACCTGCCCGCTGAAGGCCTTGGCGATGGCGTGCGGGTCGGCGATCAACGCCCGGACCATGCCGATCATATCGGCCTGGCCGTCGGCCACCGCCCACTCGGCCAGGTCGAAATCGACCATCCGGCCGGCGACGATCACCGGTATTTCGACCGCGCGCTTGACCGCGGCCGACGTGCCGAGGTTCGGCCCCTGGGCGACGAAGGCCGGGGCGACATAGGGCAGGTTCGCCCCGCCGCGCAGACCGGCATAGGAGCCGCCGGAGAAGCTGACATAGCCGGCGCCCTCAGCCTCCAGCCGCTTGGAAACAGCGACGATATCGTCGATCGTCAGCCCGCCTTCGACATGGTCCGGCGTCGTCAGGCGCACGCCGATTAGCATGCCGCCCACCGCATCCCGCACGGCGCGGAAAATCTCCAGCAGGAAGCGCATCCGGTTTTCCAGGCCGCCGCCATAGCCGTCCGCGCGCCGGTTGAAGAGCGGCGACAGGAACTGATGCGGCAGGTAGCCATGGGCGGCGTGGAGCTCGATGCCGTCATAGCCGGCAATGACTGCGCGGCGGGCGCAAAGCGCATAGGCCTCGACCAGATCGGCGATCTCCTCGCCGGTCAGCGCATGCGGATTGTGGTGCTCGTACTCGTCGGCGACCGGCGACGGGGCGACGGTCGGCTGGAAGATGTCGGTGTGTTGCGCGGCGCCCGCGTGATAGAGCTGCCCCACGCATTTGGCGCCATGGGCATGCACGGTATCGGCCCACGCGCGATAGGCCGGGATCTGGCTGTCGTAATAGGCCCGCCCCTCCGCCGTCAGCGGGTGGAACGGCACGGCGTCGAGATCAGCCGCGTTGGCCGCCGAGGCCCTGCCTGGGCCGAACGGGAACTGCATCAGCCCGAGCGGCCCCAGGTTGAAGCCCATCAGCCCGACCCCGCCGCGCGCCCTCTCCTCCAGATAACGCAGATAGCGCGGCTGGGAGAGGCGCGGGCCGTGCGTGGTGAACATGATCCGGTTGGGAACGGTGATGTTGCCCAGCGCGATCGGCTGGCGCAGATGCGGAAACGGCCCCATGGACGCGATCACCTCAGTTGCGGCGTTCGATTCCGCCGAAGACCAGGGCAACCCGTGCATCGATGATCTCCTCCACCGAATAGCGGCCGCCCGGCTGATACGAGCCGACCGCTGCCGCGGCGAGATCGTTGATCGCGCGCAGCATCAGGCGCGGATCGAGGTCGTCCCGGAACACGCCCTCATCCACGCCGCGCTGTATCACGCCGTACCAGACGGCGTTGATCTGCCTCCAGGCGGTCTGGACATAGGCGAAGGCAGGATGGCGGGCGAGGAACTTGCGCTCATGCACGGTGATGGCCACGACCTCAGGATTGCTGACGGCAGTGCGCAGGCCCAGCGCCATCATCTCCTTGATCGTCTCCTTCGGCCCCTCGCCGCGATCGACGATCGCCTGGTAGTGCGGGACCATGGTGACGAAGCGCCTGACCAGCTCGTGGAGCATTTCCTCCTTGGTCTGGAAATGGTGGTAGAGGCTGCCCGATAGGATGCCAGCGGCATCCCCGATCTCGCGGATCGTGGTTTCCTCATACCCCTTGGCAGCGAACAGCTCGGCCGCGACCTGAAGGATCTCGTCCCGCCGCTTGCTGACCTTCTCGACCGGCTTCAAGCGGGCGACGGTGCTGACTTTGCGTTTGGCTTCCACATCCAACTCCGGCTGATTCCTTGGGCAGATTACGCAGCCGGAGCGGAAATGGAAACCAAGCGCTAGCTTGCCACCGCCGCCTGATGCTCGGCCATCAGCCTGGCATCGGATTCGCTGACCTTGGCGAAGGACGGGCGGCTGGAGACCCGCTCGACATAGGCCATGATCTCGGGCAGCCCCTCGACGATCTTGAAGCCCGTCATCCAGCGCAGCGACAGGCCCCACAGCAGATCGGCGGCCGAGAAGCGCTCGCCGAGGATATACGGCCCCGCGCGCAGCTGATCGACCAGCGTTTTGAACATCGTGTCGAAATCGCCGTAGGGACACATCGAGGGCGGCGCCGGATCGCGCTTCAGGGCGCGGTCGACGACACCGGGCTCGAAGCATGAGCCGTAATAGGCGATCCAGCGCAGATACGGCCCGCGCAGCGGATCGGACAGCCCCGGCGCCAGCCCGGCCTCGGGGAATGCATCGGGCAGGTAGATATACAGTGCGACCTGCTCGGTGATCAGGGCATCGCCGTGCAGCACGGCCGGCACCTTCCCCATCGGATTGACCTTGAGATACCCGGGCTTGCGCTGGTCCCCCGCCTTCATGTTGATGACGTGCATCTCATAGGGCACGCCAAGCTCCTCAAGCAGCACCCGCGCGCCCGCCGATCGCGTGTTCGGCGAATGGAAAAAGACGAGTTTGCGATTGTCGCTCATGCCGGCCTCCTCATAGATTGGGAGATGGAAGACTAGAACATATCAAGAACCAACACAAGGCGACGTTGCTTTCGTCATGCCCATCCATCACCTTTCTACCGTCATGCCCGGGCTTGACCCGGGCATCCACGCGAAATGTCTGGGTACTGGATTACGACGTTCGGCACTGGCGGCGCGCCGTGGATGGCCGGGTCAAGCCCGGCCATGACGATATCGAGTGTGGCTAGGCCTCTTCGCCATCGCCGGTCAGGCGGCTGCGCAAGGCGGGGTCGGAGACGAAGACCGGCAGGTTGTCGCCATCGGTATAGGGCGCCCGCGCCAATGCGCCGCCGTCGATGGCGATGGTCTGGCCGCTGACATATTCGGCGAGGTCGGACAGCAGATAGAGCACCGCGCCGGCCACGTCCTCGGGCTCGCCGCGGCGGCCGAGCGGGATGACGTCGCGGGTCTTGCGCTCCATCTCGCCGCTGTCGCCCTGGTCATAGCGGGCGCGCCACAGCCGCTGGGTGCGGATGGTGCCGGGGGCGACGGCGTTGACCCGCAGGCGATAGCGGCCCCATTCCACCGCCATGGTGCGGGTCAGGTTGATCAGCGCAGCCTTGGCCGCGCCGTACCCGGCGCCATAGGCCATCGAAACCAGGCCCGCAGCCGAGGCGACATTGACGATGCTGCCGCCCAGCCCATGCGCCGCGACCGCGCGCGCGACCGCTGCCGAGGCATTCAGCGCCGGCTTCAGGTTGAACCGCATCACGTCGTCGAACGCCTCGGGCGCCAGCGGATCGGTCAGCGCCGTCCAGTGGTGCGGCATCATTCCGCCGACGACATTGACGGTGCCGCGGATCGCGCCGGCCTTGCCCGCCTCGGCTATCATCGCCTCGACCGACGCCGTGTCGGTCAGGTCGGCATCGAGCACCAGATGGCTGTCACCGAATGGGGCCAGCGCCTCGGCCGCGACCTGGCGTCCCTGCTCGGCCTTGTCGACGGCGACGACAGTCGCCCCTGCCTCGGCCAGAATCCTGCAGATCGCCGTGCCGATGGCCCCGCCGCCGGCGCCGCAGACCAGATAGGCGCGGCGATTGAGGTCGATAACCTTGCCCATCACACCGACATCACATCGCCGCCGTCCAGCATCATCGTGGTGCCGGTGACGACGGCGGGACCCGTGGCCAGTGTGGCGATGAAGCCGGCGACATCGGTCTCCAGCTCCGGCGTCTTCAGCGCCGGGGGAACCTTGCGTTCCGTCACCGTCCTGTTGTCGTTGGGGGCAAGCTGTTCCTGGGTGAGCGCCAGGCAGTTGACGGTGATGCCCTGGGCGCCCCAGCCGCGCGCGGCAGCCTTGGCCAATGACCGGGCGCCCTCGCCCACCGCGCTGTAGGCTGCGAAATCCGCCGCGCCCAGCATCGAGATCGTCGGCACCAGCAGCACGATCTGGCCGCCACCGCGCTCGGTCAGCACGGTGTGCGC
>Ga0207694_10000922_pt1 | contig 26025 bp, 17 predicted proteins | sample KBSC34metaG_FD_184353 | JGI IMG/M metagenome (GOLD analysis project Ga0207694, IMG submission 184353) | Corn rhizosphere microbial communities from Kellogg Biological Station, Michigan, USA - KBS C3-4 metaG (SPAdes) (version 2) | ecosystem: Host-associated > Plants > Roots > Rhizosphere > Soil... | reverse complement strand
GTCATGGCAAGGCCCAACAGGATTGAAGGAGAAGGAACATGGCGAAGGAGAAGTTTGACCGGTCTAAGCCGCATGTGAACATTGGGACGATTGGGCACATTGATCACGGCAAGACGACGTTGACGGCGGCGATCACGAAGGTGTTGTCGAAGCACAACCCGAAGAACACGTTCCGCTCGTTCGACACGATTGATAACGCTCCGGAAGAGCGCGAGCGCGGCATCACGATTGCGACGGCGCACGTGGAGTACGAGACGGCGAACCGGCACTATGCGCACGTCGACTGCCCGGGCCACGCGGACTACATCAAGAACATGATCACGGGCGCAGCGCAGATGGACGGCGCGATCCTGGTGGTTGCGGCGACTGACGGCCCGATGCCGCAGACCAAGGAGCACGTTCTCTTGGCTCGTCAGGTTGGTGTGCCATACATCGTGGTGTTCCTGAACAAGTGCGATGCGGTTGAGGATCCCGAGCTGATCGAGCTGGTAGAGATGGAGGTCCGCGAGTTGCTGTCGAAGTACGACTACCCGGGCGACGACACTCCGATCATCCGCGGCTCGGCGCTGGGCGCGCTGAACGGCGAGGCGCAGTGGGAGGCCAAGATCGACGAGCTGATGGAGGCGGTGGACAAGTACGTACCGCAGCCGGAGCGCGCGGTTGACCTGCCGTTCCTGATGCCGATCGAAGATATCTTCTCGATCTCGGGACGTGGCACCGTGGTGACGGGCCGTATCGAGCGCGGCAAGGTGAAGGTGGGCGAGGAGTGCGAGATCGTTGGCTTCCGCGAGACGCGCAAGACGGTGTGCACGGGCGTGGAGATGTTCAAGAAGCAGCTGGACGAAGGACTCGCCGGCGACAACGCAGGGCTGCTGCTGCGCGGCATCGCGAAGGAAGATGTGGAGCGCGGCATGGTGCTGGCCAAGCCGGGATCGATTACGCCGCACACCAAGTTCAAGGGCGAGGTGTACGTGCTGTCGAAGGAAGAAGGCGGGCGCCACACACCGTTCTTCAACGGCTATCGTCCGCAGTTCTACTTCCGCACGACGGACGTGACGGGTTCGGCCACGCTGCCTGCGGGCACCGAGATGGTGATGCCGGGCGACAACGTGCAGCTTGAGGTTGAGCTGCAGACGCCGGTCGCCATGGAAAAGGGCCTCCGCTTCGCCATCCGCGAGGGCGGACGCACCGTAGGCGCGGGCACCATCTCTGAGATCATCAAGTAGCTCGGAACACTGACCTAAAAAGAGGGGGCTGCCTGACGGGCAGCCTCTTCCACTTTGGCCGGTTTTCGGGCATACTGTAGAGAGACCAGCGTGGCCTGACCGCTGGTCTTTCCGTTGCAATTCAGGATCTGGCAGCAGGGGCCGAACAAGCCCTGCGTCGCGGCGTGTCAAGCGGGCAGCGATTTTGGTGGCCGAGGGAAGAACCCTGAGGCGGTCCAAAGCGTAAGCCCTTGAGACAAGCTGCTTGCCTGCCGAAGCGGCAGGCCACGATAGGAGCAAAGACAATGCGCGAGATAATCACCCTGCAGTGCCCGGACTGTAAGAACCGGAACTACTCCACCACCAAGAACAAGAAGACGACCACCGGCCGGCTTGAGTTCTCCAAGTTTTGCAACACGTGCCGCAAGCACACCGCGCACAAGGAGACAAAGTAGCTCTTAGCTGTTAGCTCCTAGCCTTTAGCTAAAGGCTAAAGTTCTGGAGACCAGCAGTGAGTGCTCTACCCGGGGGAGTAAGCTCAACGGTTAAACTGTCGGTCTCCAAAACCGAACTTCTCGGTTCGAATCCGAGCTCCCCCGCCAGCTTCACTCGACTCCCGGCAAAAATATGAAGGCCCCAGTCCAGCGGGACATTGATTGAAGCAACACCGGTTTCAAAAGGCAATACGAGGCACCTATGGCGAAGGCGGTTGCAGTGGCGGACGAACAAAATACTGGCATGGAGCGGCTGAAGTCCCAGCCGCAGCGGCTGGCGGAGTTCCTGAAGGACGTGCGGGCTGAGATGCGCAAGGTGGTCGCGCCCGGCAAGCAGGAGGTCATCTCCACCACGACTGTGGTACTGGTGACGGTCTTTCTGTTCGCGGCATATTTCTTCGCGGTGGACTCCGTGATCGGCCAGGGCGTGACGCGGCTGATTCAGCACTTCACGCAAAAGTAGGGCCGTCGTGCGAAAGCGCGCGAAATAGGCGGCAGCAACAGGATCGACTAAGAAAAGGCGTAGCCAATGGCAGACGAGCAAATCATCGAGACGCAGGCGGCAGAGGGCGGCGAGCAGCCGGCCGAGCAGCTTGCACCGCCGGTGAACGAGAACTTCAAGTGGTACATCATTCACGCCTACTCGGGCTTTGAGCGCAAGGTGCGTGAGTCGATCGAGAGCCGCATTCAGGCCTTCGGCCTGCAGAACCGCATCGGCCGCATCATGATTCCGACCGAGCCGGTGACCGAACTGCGCAACGGCAAGAAGTACACCATTGAGCGCGTCTTCCTGCCCGGCTATGTGCTCGTCGAGATGGATCTCGACAACGACCTGTGGCACGTGATCAAGAACACGCCGCGTGTAACGGGCTTTCTTGGTACCGGCGACAAGCCGGTTGCGCTCAGCGAGCAGGAGGTTAGCTCGATCCTCTTCCGCAGCGAGGCGGCGAAGGACAAGCCGACGCTGAAGATGAAGTTCGAGAAGGGCGAGCAGGTTCGCATCAACGAAGGCCCGTTCGCCAACTTCAATGGCACCGTGGACGATGTGAACGAAGACCGCCAGACGCTGAAGGTGATGGTCTCAATCTTCGGACGCTCGACTCCGGTCGAGATCGAGTTCGCGAAGGTGGACAAGGTTACGGAATAGGTATGCGCGAGGCATGCGCCGCGCGGATGTGAGATTGGCAGGGCGGCGGGGAGTTAAACCGCCAGAAAATTTGAAGCAGAAGAGGACAGTTCCATGGCACCCAAGAAGGTCGCAACATACGTCAAGCTCCAGATCACGGGCGGCAAGGCCAACCCGGCGCCGCCGGTCGGCCCCGCACTGGGTCAGGCCCAGGTCAACATCATGGAGTTCTGCAAGCAGTTCAACGCGCGCACCTCCACGCCGGAGATGACCGGCATGACGATTCCAGTCGTCATCACCGTCTACGCCGACCGCAGCTTCACCTTTATCACCAAGACGCCGCCGGCCTCCGTGTTGTTGCTGAAGGCGGCCAAGATCGAAAAGGGCTCCGGCACGCCCAACAAGGACAAGAAGGGCAAGGTTACCGAGAAGCAGATCCTCGAGATCGCCAAGACCAAGATGCCGGACATGAACGCGGCAACGGTTGAGGCTGCAGCGAAGACCATTCGCGGCACCGCGCGCTCCATGGGCATTGAAGTCGTAGCGTAAAAAAGCAAAAGCTGACGGCTGCAACTTAATTCAGACGGTAACAGTAACTTATTTAGCACGAAAGGCGCGGAGCGATTTTGCTCCGCGTTTTCTTTTCGGTGCGAAAGTTCAAGGAATTCAGTGAAATGCGTGCTAGTGTGGGTGTCTCAGACAGCGGGGGAGAACGATGCTCCGTATTGGAATCATGCTGGACTCCTACTCCTCCACGGCGTGGGTAGCTAAGATTGTTCGCGACATTCAGGCATCCGAGTTTGCGCGGATCGAACTGGTCGTACTGAATACACCTGCTCCGGCCCGGAAGATCGCATTAGGCAAACGTCTGAAGAACTACTGGAACCACAGCCTTTACCATCGTTACGAACAATGGGATTATGCGCGGAACCGGATCGAACCGGATGCCAAGGCTGCGTCAGATCTCTCCGGCGCGTTGGCCGGTGTGCTCGAACTCGCGGTACATCCGGTTCGCAACGGATTCACAGATCGCATTCCGGAAGATGAACTGGAGATCATCCGGGGCCATCGACTGGATGTCTTACTGCGCTTTGGGTTTCGCATTATTCGCGGAGGAATACTGGACGCCGCGCGCTATGGCGTATGGTCTTTCCACCACGACGATAATCAGGAGTATCGGGGTGGACCGCCATTGTTCTGGGAGATCTATGAACAGAACCCGGTTTCCGGGACCATCCTGCAGATCCTGAATGAGTCACTCGACGGCGGCAAGGTCATTTATCGTGGACATTCCTCAACAGAGAAATCCTCCCTCTATCGCAATCGAAACCCGATCTACTGGAAGACGGCAGAATACATGCTGCGTAGGTTACGAGATCTGGACCAGCGTGGGATGGCTTACATTCACTCGCTGCCGACCTACAATGAGAAGCTCAGTTATGACAAATCGATTTATCGAACTCCTGATGCCCTCCAGATGCTGCGCTTTATGGGGCGAATCGGCATGCAGTCGATACGCGGCCGGCTCAGATCTATAGTGCGAGGGCAGCGTCCACAATGGTTTGTGGCGGTCCGAGCACGAGGCGCACGCAGCTTCAACGACGCGAGCGGATATGCCATTATCGCGCCGCAGAACAATCGCTTTTATGCCGATCCATTTCTGATTGAACGTGACGGGAAGACCTACCTGTTCCTCGAGGATTACTACTTCCATGACGGTCGTGCCGCAATCTCCTGCTGCGAGATCTCTGCAGATGGCACACCAGGGCAGATAAAGGAAGTGCTGCGTCGCCCATATCACCTCTCTTATCCGTTCTTGTTTGAGGAGGACGGTGAGGTTTTTATGATTCCGGAAACCAAGGAAAATCGCACGATAGAGATGTACAGAGCAGTAAAGTTCCCGGACGAGTGGACGCTCGATACAGTGCTCATGAAGGACATCTACGGGGTGGACACAACGATCTACAAAGAACGCGGAGGCTACTGGATGTTTGCCGCCACATCGAACGGACGATATTCCAACAGCGATGAATTGAGCCTCTTCTTCTCCCCTGCGCTCCGCGGTCCCTGGCAGCCGCATCCGTGCAATCCGATCGTAAGCGATGTGCGGCGAGCGCGACCGGCTGGCGCGCTTTTCCGCGATGAACAGGGCAGGCTGATACGTCCGGCACAGGACTGTTCCAAGGCGTACGGCTATGCAATTGTCTTTTGCGAGGTGGGGAAGCTGAACGAGACGGAATATGAGGAAAAGCCTATCGCGCGTCTGGAACCCAACTGGGTAAAGGATAATCTGGGATCACATACCTACACTCGTACGGAGCATCTGGAAGTAATCGACGGCAACTTCGCGGCAAAGGTCAGTACCGCGAGACCGCAGGAAGACCCAGCACCTCACGCCGAACCGTTGAGGGCGAAGAGCGATCGCTGAACCGGAAATGAGAGCGCCGATGCGGGCGGCTTGCGCTCAAAACCTCGCGTGCGTTGGGTAGTGGGCCTGACAGCGGGCGACGAGCTGAAGATGGTGTCTTTTGTAAGAGTGGTGTCGCGGGAGCGGCGGTTGAGACCGTGCCTCTCACAGGCTCGGGCGACGATGCGAGAGAGGGCTTTGGCGTAGCTGGGCGCAGCGAAGTCGCGCAGGGCGAAACGGCGCTGGGTCTGCGCCAGCTCAGAAGGAAAATGCTCGCGAACGAAGCTCAGGTAGGTAGGACGCGAGCAAGCTTTGAGGAAGAGCGGATTGGCCGCGAAAAAACTGGCATTGGCTTCGGCGGCCAGTTGGGCCATGCGGTCGATGGCGGCCTCGGAGTCGGTGATGCCGGGCAGCAGCGGGCAGCACATGACTCCGGCAATGAGTCCGGCATCGCGCAGCTTACGCACAGCAGCGAGGCGGAGATCGGGGCGCGGAGCTCGCGGCTCAAGCTTGCGCGCGAGGTCGACGTCCGGCGTGGTGACCGTGATGTGGACGACCATCGTGTTGCGGCGGGCAATCTCTCTCAGCAGGTCGAGGTCCCGCAAAATGAGTGTCGACTTGGTGATGACGCCGATGCGGAGCCCTTCTTTGCGCGCAAAGACTTCGAGCAGGCTGCGCGTGATCTGCGCGCGACGCTCGATGGGCTGCCATGGGTCGGTAGCGGTGCCAATGGCGATCTCCTGATCTTTCAGCTTTGGTCCCAGGCGGCGAAACTCCTGCTCCAGCAGCCAGGCGGCGTTCTGTTTGAGGAAGATGAGGCGCTCGAAGGTGAGCGGATCGGAGTAATCAGGTTTTGTCACATTGCCAGCCTTGGGCCAGACGGCAGCAGCGATTTCGGCAGCGCTTCCCTGCCGTGCACCAAACTGCTCTACCGCGAACTCCGCCGCAGCCGGCTCCGGCACCCATTCTCCGGGACCGGCCGCGGCGCCAGGCACAGTCCCCACCGCGCCATCTCGTGGGGCCGAAGCGAGCTTCGGCGCGAGAAAGCTGTGGGCATACCGCGCGTAGCAGTACCTGCACCCGAACTCGCAACCGCGGTACGGGTTGATGGCGTATTCCAACGCGCGAAAGCGTTTGGAGACAGTCTTGTTGAGGATGCTTTTGACCTGCATCGCGCGGAACTCGACGAGATAGCCGTCATCTGCGTGTGAAGCTTCTTCGGCCAGGCGTGCGATGCCTTTGAGCTTCGGCTGGAGGATGGGAAACACCGCATTCCCCGCCAAACCTTCCTGAATGTCGAGTTGTTCCGCTTGAGCCATTTTTCGCTTTTTTTTCGCCTTCAATGAACAGACGATAGACTGGCAGCCGATGTGAGTCAAGGCATATTTTCGCTTTTATTTCGCCAATCGTGCCCCACTGAAACTACACGACTTCGGTGATTTTTTCAGTCTCTTTGGACATTGTGGCCGTGCGCTCCAGTTTGTCCCAGGCAAAGGGCTTGCCGTCGATGGCGCGCTTGATAGTGCGGAAGAGCACCACTGAGAAGACCTGGCGGTAGGTGAACCGCTGAATCCAGATGTGGAAGAGGAGCCAGGCGTCGCCTCTGCTGGCGGGATGTTTCCGCTCGAGCAGGAAAGCCAGTGCAGACGCGATGAAGTCAATAATGAGGAAGGCGAGGAAGAAGGCGAGCAGCTTCTCAAAGCTCTGGGTGGAGGCCTCTGCCGGATGGAAGTGCTTGTCCACGAAGTAATGGACCACACCGGCGACGAACATCAGGTCAATCAACGGCGAGACCAGCGGCAGCAGAATCTGGAAGACGACGGTATTGGGCAGCGCGAAGAGACCCATGGCGCGGCGATTGCGGATGGCGGCGCGGTGCTTGAAGACAGCTTGCAGAATGCCGAAGGACCAGCGAAAGCGCTGGCGCATCAGACCGTTGACGTTTACGGGAGCTTCAGTGAAGGCGAGCGCGCGGTCCTCATAGATGACGGAGTAGCGCTGCTCCAGCAGGTTCATCGTGAGGTCAGCGTCTTCGGCCACGGTGTTGGTGTGGTAGCCGCCGCCGGCTTTTACTGCGGCCGTGCGCCAGGCGCCGATGGCGCCCGGCACCACCATCACGACGTCGAAGAGGTCCAGCGCGCGGCGCTCAAAGTTCTGGCTAGTGATGTATTCCAGCGCCTGCCAGCGCGTCCACAGATTGACGCGGTTGCCGACCTTGGCGTTGCCGGCCACTGCTCCCACTTTGGGGTTCGCAAAGTGGGGGACGAGGTTGGTGATGGCGTCGTGGGCGATCACGCCGTCGGCGTCGATGCCGATGTAGATCTCTTCATCAATGTGTTCCAGACCGAAGTTAAGTGCGTCCGCCTTGCCCCCGTTGGGTTTAGTAAGCACCATCAAACGACCTGACGCGATGTCCGCCGGATAGGCGTCGCGCGCAGCGCGGTAAGTGTTGTCGGTCGAGCCGTCATCGATGACGACGATGTGCAGGTTCTTGTAATTGGACATCATCACGGAGCGAATGGTGCGGACGATGACCTTCTCTTCGTTATAGGCGGGGATAAGCACGGCGACGCGCGGAGCATAGTCGGGCGTGGCAAAGTTTTTGCGCTTGCGGAAGCGGTCGATGAGCGCAAAGATGCCGATGATGATGAGGCGCGCGCTCATCAGGATGTCGCCGATGAAGAAGACCGCGACCACGAAGTGGTTGAAGAAGGCGGCGATGGCGAAGGCGACCGAGTCGACCCGCGCCTGCCAAATCTGCTTCTGGCTGAGCGGCGGCATCACGTCGACCCGCGTCTTGCCCATCAGCTCGGAGACGGGAACGATCTTGTAGCCATGCGCCCGCAGCGCATCGATCAGCGGGCCAAGCGCTGCTACAGTTGCCGAGCGGTCACCACCGCCATCGTGCAGCAGGATGATGGAGCCTTTGACCCATGGCCGCGGGTCATTCATCTGTTGGAAGACGTTATCGATGATCTCCTGCGGACTCTTACGCGGATGCTCGTCCCAGTCGTCGGTGTCTATCTTGTCTCCGACGATGATGTAGCCCAGGTCCTGGATGCGTGAGGCAGGTGCCGCCTGGTCGTTGGTGTCAGGCTCCTGGTCAATGGAGTAGGGCGGACGGAAGTAGAGCGGCTCGACACCCAGCTCAGAGGCAAACAGGCGCTCTGTAAGGTTCAGCTCAAGGTCTACCGCCGGCCGGGAGATTTCGCTGATGTCCGGATGGCTCCAAGTGTGATTGCCGATCTCGTGGCCTTCACGGTAGATGCGTTTCAGGTCGCGGATATCACTCAACGCCTCCTCACCAATGATGAAGAACGCGGCAGGCACATTTTTCTTTTTCAGGATGTCGAGAATCTTCGGCGTCCATGTGGGGTCCGGACCGTCGTCAAAGCTGAGTGCGACCTCTTTGGGGTTGTATCCGGTCTGGTTCACCGTATAGGAGAGCGGGTATTCGTCCATCGTCTCGTCGACAATGTTGCGATAGCCGATGGGGATGGAGTCATCGTCATCCATCGTGATGGTGCGATGGCCGTTCTGCTTCTTGCGCGTGATGTCGAGGATGTCGCCGGTGCCTTCATTGTCGACGTCGTAGCCGGGCTCAACCTGCGCGAGGGCCTTTACAGGATCGGTGGATACGGGCTTGTCCCAGATGTTCCAGAGCGAGTTGTCCTCCTCGCCCAGCCGCCAGAGCGCAAAGGTCTCAATGCCCAGAGCGCGCGCGGCACGCATCTGGTTCTGCACCGTTACTGCATCCAGAAACCAAATCTGGTGCCGCTGGTGGGTATCTTCGTCGTCGTAGGCATAATGCGGGTTCAGGGAGTCGGAGTCGAGTTCAACATCGGCATCCGTATCGACTGCACGCTGCCAGGCCTCCTGCGTAGTAAATTCCTGGCCGTGGCCGATCACCTTCGCTTCTTCAGGCTTGTGGCCTTTTTTTGCGGGCGGGGGAATCGTCGTGGTCCAGTCATACCCATAGCTGCCAATGGCGCAGATGGCCTTCTCTTTCGGCACCACCTTCAGTTACTTTCTTCAGGTTGTCGACAACCAGTCCTGCGCAGCGATGGGCCCGGGATCACTGCTGGTCTGGTGCTGGTCATAGTTCATCAGCAATAGCCCATCAGAGTGGTCGGCCATGTACTTCAGGTCGTAGTCATCATCGCCGACGGGCGTGTTCACGTAAAGCTTCAGGTTGCGTCCAGGCGCGTGAAAGTCGGCGTAGATGGCCGTAAGCAGAGCCATATAACCCTGCTGCGCCTCGCTCGGAATCTCCTCAAAATCCAGAGAGATGCCGCGATAACTGGGATTGGCGGCGAGAAACTTGTCGAGCTGTTGTAGGAAGTTCGCGCGCCCATCAGGATTGGTGAGAAAGTCCCCGATCGATGCCTGAAACTCATTTTTCGCAGGGTCAAAGTTGTTGATGAGCGGAAATATCTCAGCCGGCGTGGGATCGTTCGCCACGCGCTGAATGGCTTTGGCGACGCGGTCCTCATGGTCAACCGGATGCACGCCTGAGGAGTCGACCACGTCGAACGGACGGTTATCGCGGCTGAAGGAGGTGAGCGTGCCATCGCTGTCCAGAACGTGCAGCCACTCCGGAAAAAGCAGGTCGATCTGGCTGATGTGCTGCCACAGTGAGGAATAGCTCGCCTCATCCCCGTCTTCGACGTAGTAGGCGGCGCGCAGGCCTTCGCCTGAGTTCAGAATTACATCGGAGGGCTTCAGGTCTGTGCGGCGGTGCGCGGAGCGGCGCAGTTTCGCCCCGCGGCCCGGACCAAGTTCCACAGGCAGCGGCGCATAGTCATGCTTGGGAGCCGTTAAAAGCAGTTCCGGCAGCGGTGTCATCTTGACAAGGCTGATGGCAAAAACCGCGCCAACGACCACGCCGGTCACGGCCAGCACGTCAAAGACGCGCCGCAACCGCTTCCAACGCTTGCGTTGTGGATCGTAAAAGACCTGCTTGGTCATAGCTCCTGGCTTGCTCAATGGGTGTTGCGTGCAGCGGACGTGTGGCTAAGACGACCGCACTGGCACCCTGCGCCAATGTCTATCGTAATGCAGCCTCTCCATTGGACGTTGAAAAGCCGCCAATACGCGCGAAGCGCACACGGTATGATGCTGGTTGATGGATGCACCGAAAGCGCGGCCCGGGCGAGGAATGCTGTTGAGCGCAGTCGCCGCAATGGCCGTGGGGCTGGCGCTGCGTCTGTGGTTTATCGGGCATTACGCGCTGATCACTGGCGACAGCCTGGTCTACGGGGACATTGCAAAGAACCTGCTCCTTCACCATGTGTACGGCCTGTCTGACATTACGGCAGCGGGCATTCCGTTCGCGCGGCCAACCCTGATCCGCCTGCCGGGATATCCGATCTTTCTTGCGGCCTGCTTCCGGATCTTCGGTGTGGAGCACTACACCGCTGTAATGCGCGTGCAGGCGGTGGTCGATACGCTAACTTGCGCGCTGGCTGCGATGACAGCGCAAAGGCTGTTTGGCAGGCGCGCCGCTCTTGCGGTGCTCTGGCTTGCGGCGCTCTGCCCATTCACCGCAAATTACTCCGCCGCGCCGCTGACCGAGATGCTGACGCTGAACGCAATGGCCTTGGTCTTCTATGCGTTTGTGCGCTGGCAACAGGTGGGCTGTGGGACGGGAATATGGTTGTGGGTGATCGGTGTCACGCTTGGCTGGGCCATCTTGCTGCGTCCGGAGCAGGGCCTGCTGTGTGCGGCGGTGCTGCCTGCGATGTGGATGGCGGCGCGGCGCACGCATTGGTTGAATCAGAACTTTCGCCGCACGATAAAGCCGGTCATTCTCGCCGCACTATGTGCAGCGCTTCCGTTTGTCCCCTGGACTGCACGCAACTGGCAGATGTTCCATGTAATTCAGCCGCTGGCTCCGCCCGCCGCTCTCGATCCTGGAGAGTTCAGCCCGATCGGGTTCAACCACTGGTTCCGTTCCTGGGCCGTCGAGTTTGAATCGAATCAGGTGTGCTGGAGCTATGGTGACTCTCCTATTCTGTTGGGCGATCTGCCCGCGCGCGCTTTCGATGCCGGATCGCCCATCGCTACAGCAAAGATGCGTGCGCAGACCGCTTCCCTGCTCACGGACTACAATCGGACGTTGACGGTTACGCCCACAATCGATGCGAGGTTTGGCGCACTCGCGCAGGAACGCATCCAGGCACATCGGATTCTCTATTACATTGGCCTGCCGGTAGCTCGGCTCACAGACATGTTGCTGCGTCCGCGCCTGGAGTTGCTGCCTGCGCCGCTCGACTGGTGGAGGTGGCGCGTATACCGTGGGCAAACGGTGTTTGCCTGGTGCTATGCCGGGCTGAATCTTGGGTATCTCCTGCTGGGTGTTGCGGGATTCCGAGCCTGGAGACGGAGAAAGTGGCTGGCGACGGATCGCTCCAGCTACGTTCCGCTTGCCTTCGCCCTGGCCGCGAGTATCGTTCTTCGCTGCGCTCTGCTGCTCACGGTTGATAGCTCCGAGCAGCGCTACACGCTGGAGTTGTTTCCTGTGATCTTCGTGTTTGCAGGAGCGCTGTTTGCACGGCGGGCGAATCCCGCACGAAGCACGAGATAATAGCCTGATGCCTCTTCGCTCCGGATTTGTCTCTATCGTCGGCCGTCCCAATGCCGGTAAAAGCACACTGCTGAACGCGCTGGCGGGACAGAAGCTCGCCATTGTTACGCATAAGCCTCAGACCACACGCACTCGCATCCTCGGAGTACTGGAAGTTCCAGCGAAGAAGAAGGCGAAGGGCGAGGCCGGCCATCCAGCCGCGCAGGTGGTCCTTGTAGACACGCCCGGCGTGCACAAGCCGAACACGCAACTGGATCGGCGCATGATGCAGGAGGTAACCGACGCGCTGGAATCCCGCGATGCGGTTCTGTTCATCGTGGACGCGACGCACCGGCTGCCGAAGGCTGAAGCGAATGGAGAAAGCAGCGGCGCAAAGAGCGGAACAAGGATTACGGGCCGCATGGCGATGAGTGCGGCGGAGGATGACTACGCGCTCTCACTGGTGAAGCGGCTGGACTGCCCGGTGATCCTGGTGCTGAACAAGATCGACGCTGTGCCCAAACCCGACCTGTTGCCGCTGATTGCCCACTGGAGCGGACTGCACACATTTGCCGATGTGGTTCCCATCTCCGCGCGTAAGAAAGATGGTCTCGACCTGCTCCTGGAAAAGATTGTTGCGTTGCTTCCGGAGGGCCAGCGCTACTTCCCGCGCGACCAGGTGACCGACCAGCCAGAGCGGTTCCTTGTGGCGGAGTTGATCCGGGAGAAGATTCTGATGCTGACTGGCGAAGAGGTGCCGTATGCCTCTGCGGTTGTGATCGAGCGGTTTGAAGAGCCGGAACGTGCGGGCAAACGCGGCGCAAACGGCAAGCCACCTGTGACGAAGATTGCCGCAACCATCTACTGCGAGCGCGCCGGCCAAAAAGCGATCCTGATTGGCAAGCAGGGCGCAATGCTGAAAGAGATCGGCTCTTCGGCGCGCAAGGAGATCGAGTCGCTGCTGGGCACGCGTGTGTTCCTGGAGCTATTCGTCAAGGTGCAGCCGGAGTGGCGCTCCAGCCGCGGCTTTGTGGAAGAGCTGGACTGGCGGCGGCAGTTGGAAGAGATTGCCGCGAAACAACAACAGGCTCAGAACGAGTAGCTGGGCCTCAGGCGATGACCGTCTCCTTCTCAGCCACCAGCGGGCACTTGGGATCGACGAAGAGCCATGTCACGGCGCCGATAAGCCCGAGCACTGCTGCGGTGCCGAATGCCGCCTCCCAGCCGAAGCGTGCGGCGATCAGCGGGGTGAGCGAGGTGGTGACTGCGCCGCCGATCTGCCCGCCCATGTTGATGACACCCGCAAGCACGCTGGTGTTCTCGCCGGCGATGTCCGCGCAGACCGCCCAGTAGCTGGACTGCGAGAGATAGAGCGATCCGCCGCCGCCGGCGAGCAGAATCGCAGCCGTCAGCGGGCTTTGAACAGCAGCACCGGCCATTAAAAACACCGCCGTCAGCACAAACGCGATGGCAGGGAGACCACAGCGGCCCCAACGCAGGCCAAAGTGGGCAACGATCCAGTCACAGACGGTTCCACCGGTAAGGCAACCGACAGTCATCGCAATGAAGGGCAGCATGGTGTACAGCGCGCTGGCCTTCAGGTTCACGCCGTGAGCCTCGGCCATGTAGGTGTACATCCAGCCGAAGAAGATCCAGACGATGTAGAGGTAGCCGAAGTAGCTTACCAGCATGGCCCACACGGTCTTGCTGGAGAAGATGAGTGCCCATGGTACCGGCGCCTTTTTCCCTGCTCCTGCTTGCCGGCGCTCGCGCAGGATGAGATCGCGCTCAGCGACGGAGACAGACGGATGCTGCTCGGGCGTGTCTCGCGCCACCAAGAACCAGATAAGCCCGGCGATGGCGCCGGCCGCCGCGCTGAACACGAAGGAGGCGCGCCAGCCATGGTGCGCGATGATCCATGTAACCAGCGGCGGCGTGATGGAGGAGCCCAGGCCGACGCCGGCGAAGACGATACCGTTGGCGCGGCCGCGCTCGCGCGCCGGAAACCAGCGCTCGACGAACTGCGTCGCCGCCGGGTACATGACCGCTTCCCCCAGTCCCAGGATGAAGCGCAATGCCAGAAGGATGGTAAGCGCGGCGGCAGCCTGGTACGGAATGCAGGCGATGAGAAAGATGAATATCCCCCACCAGGCGCCGAGCAAGGCGAGCGATTTACGCGGGCCCATACGGCGCGCAAAGAGACCCGCTGGAATCTGGAAGCCTGCATAGCCGATCAGGAAGGCGCTGAGGACGTGGCCAAAGACGACCTTGCTGATGCCAAACTCTTTCTCAATGGAGAGACTGGCGATGGAGAGGTTGGTGCGGTCGACATAGGCCAGCGCGCTGAGAATAAAAACACAGAAGACAAGCAGATAGCGGACAGGGATACCGCTCGGGCGGTCCACATTTGCAGAAGCTGAAGGTACGGAAGTTGGCGAAGAAGACATCAGTACAGTGGCCCTCCTGGCAGGCCACATAACTTTACCGGATTCAGAGCACAACAGGCCAAGGGCCGGCCGAATCTTGCTCGCCGCAAAACGAAGCGGCATGAGGATGACCCCATGCCGCCTGGCTTTATGACACTTTGAGTTGCTTAGGCCTGTTGCAGCTTGCCTTCCACCAATCGCCAGAGGCCGAGCGGATTTCCATCCTGCAATGACTCCGGCAGCAGCTCTTCCGGCAGGTCCTGATAGCAGACCGGCCGCAGCCAACGCTCGATGGACATTGCGCCGACCGATGTGGCGCGGATGTCCGAGGTGGCAGGAGACGGGCCGCCGTGCACCATGGCATAGCAGACCTCAACGCCTGTGGGGAAGCCGTTGACGAGCAGGCGGCCTGCCTTGCGCTCCAGCACCGGCAGCAGCTTCTGCGCGAGGGCGTGGTCAGCCTTCGCGAGATGCAACGTTGCGGTGAGCTGACCGTCGAAGTGCTGCGCGAGCTTCAGCATCTCTGCCTGGTCGGCGCACTCGACTAGAAGTGATGCTGGGCCGAAGACCTCGTCCAGCAGATGCGGCGTGGCGATAAAGTGCTTCGCGGTCGTAGCAAAGACGGCGGGCTGACCGGCGTACGGCCCCTGCGGCTCGGCTCCCTTGGCCAGCGACTTCACGCCGCTGTCCTTGCCCCATGCGGTTGCGCCCTCGCAGAAGGCGCGATGGATGCCGGGCGTGAGCATGGTGGTTGCGGCTTTGGCAGCGATGGCGGCCTGCGCGGCGGCTTTGAACTTCTCAAAGTCCGCGCCGGCGATGCCGATGACGATGCCGGGCTTGGTGCAGAACTGCCCGGTGCCCAGGGTGACGGAGTCAGCGAGTCCCTGCGCGATCTTCTCCGCGCGCTCACTGAGCGCCGCGGGCAGCAGGAAGACGGGGTTGATGCTGCTCATCTCGGCGTAGACCGGGATGGGTACTTCACGCGCCGCAGCCAAGCCAACCATGTGGCGGCCGACCTTGCGTGAGCCGGTGAAGCCGACGCCCTGAATCGCGGGATGCTTGACCAGCGCCTCGCCCACGCGCGCGCCGCCGCCCACCATCAACGAGAAGACGCCTTCGTGCAGGCCTTGGTCGGCAACGGCTTTCTGGATCACGCGGCCGACGAGCTCGGACGTGCCGGGATGCGCGGAGTGCGCCTTGGCCACCACAGGACAGCCGGCTGCGAATGCCGAGGCGGTGTCACCACCGGCAACGGAGAACGCCAACGGGAAGTTGCTGGCGCTAAAAACCGCGACGGGACCAAGGGGAATCTTGCGCGAGCGCAGGTCAGCGCGCGGCAGCGGCTTGCGGTCAGGCATGGCGCGATCGAGTACTGCGTTGAGCCAGCGGCCCTCACGCGTGACGTTGGCAAAGAGGCGAAGCTGGCCGACGGTGCGGGCGCGCTCACCTTCAATGCGTGGGCGGGGCAGGCCGGACTCGGCCATTACGCGCTCCACGAGCACGTCGCCAAGGTCGAGGATGCCCTGCGCAATCGCTTCGAGGAACTGTGCGCGCTTTTCCAGGCTCAGTGCGCGGAAGGGATTGAAGGCTGCTTCGGCTAACTCACAGGCCGCATTGACCTCTGCCTCGCCGCCCTCGCCGAAGGCAGGCTCCATCTTCTCCCCAGTTGCAGGATTCACCGCCTGAGTCGATCCGTGCGTGCCGCGCACCGCGCGCGAGCCGATCAGCATCTCTCCCGTCAAACCTTCCGTCAACGTCATCTCCGCCACTGCACTCATCCTGAGAATCCTCCGGCAACCATGGTACGAACTTTGGCCCTGTGTGGACAAATCCGGCCAAAAATGCGCAGTTTTAGCGCATCATTTCATTAGATTGTAATTCGTGTGCGGCGATTCATCGCCCTGCGCGCATCGCATGGTCTGCAGCGTTCCGGTAAAATGAGTAGTGACGCGCACGCCGGGCACGCGCAAAAAGAAGGAGCCAAAATGGCCACATTTCTCGAGCAGCTTCGCAGCATGACCACCGTAGTCGCCGACTCCGGCGACCTGAACTCGATCAAGGAGTTCAAGCCGACTGATTCGACCACCAATCCTTCGCTGATCGCTACTGCCGCGACTATGCCCGCCTACTCGCAGATTGTGGATGGAGTGCTGATGCAGGCCCGCGAGGACGCCGGCTCCAACGCCTCGGACAAGGACGTGGCCGCACGTGCCTTCAAGTCGCTGGCAGTTGCTTTCGGTCTGAAGATTCTGGAGATCGTACCCGGCCGTGTGTCGACCGAGGTGGACGCGCGCATCTCCTATGACACCGAGAAGTCCATTGAGACGGCGCGCGACATCATCGCGCAGTATGAGAAAGCCGGCGTCAGCCGCGAGCGCGTGCTCATCAAGCTCGCCTCCACCTGGGAGGGCATTAAGGCAGCCGAGGTACTGGAGAAGGAAGGCATCCACTGCAACATGACACTGCTCTTCGGTGTGCATCAGGCCGTGGCCTGCGCCGAGGCGAAGGTGACGCTGATCTCGCCGTTCGTCGGCCGGATTTTAGATTGGTACAAGAAGGACACCGGCAAGGACTACACCGGCGCTGACGACCCTGGCGTGCAGTCCGTGACAACGATCTACAACTACTACAAGAAGTTCGGCTACAAGACGCAGGTGATGGGCGCGAGCTTCCGTAACATCGGCGAGATTGAAGAGCTGGCCGGCTGCGACCTGCTGACCATTGCTCCCAAGCTGCTGGGCGAGTTGGAGGCCAAGCAGGGCACGCTCGAGCGTAAGCTTGATCCTGCCAAGGCGCAGTCGATGGCGATCGAAAAGATCCCGATGGACAAGGCCACCTTCGACAAGATGCACGCCGCCGACCGCATGGCGAGCGACAAGCTGAGTGAGGGCATCCAGGGCTTCTCCAAGGCGCTGGAAGAGCTGGAACAGCTGCTCGAAAAGCGGCTGAGCGAGATCAGCGAGAAGCAGATGGCTGGCGCGCACTAGATTTTGTCGCAGTAAGAAATCGGGCAGCCCATCTTTTCGCAGACATAAGCGCGGAAGGGTGGGTTAGCTTTTTGGGCTCCGCCTTTGCATCCAACTGCCATGGCACGTGCAGCTCACACAACGCACCCTATTGAGGCTTTGAGCGAGGCCATCCGCTCGCTTGAGGCTGCGGCGCTGGTCTGCCTGGCTTCCGCGAAGAAGAAGCCTGTGCATCAGCTCCGCACCTGGACGCGCCGGGTCGAGGCTCAGTTAGAACTGATTGCTCTCTTGCCTGATGCGCCATCTGCGCCAAAACAACGCGCGAAGGCCATGCGTCTTCTGAAGAAGCTTCGCCGCGCCGCAGGCTCTGTGCGCGACATGGATGTTGAGCGTAGCCTCCTAGCCCAGGAATCACGGCGCGTTCGCGGGTCTTCACAGGAGGCCGTCAAACTCCGCGACGATATCGCTTCCCTGCGCCGCCATTGTGGGAAGCAACGTGAGAAGAGCGCTAAAAGACTTGCATCGCTGCTGAATGAGGAAGAGAAGAAGTTGCCACCTATATTCGCGAAGCTTGTTGAGGCCTTTGAGCCGGCCGAAGATGCAGAGATCACCGAGCAGAGGCTCATTGTTCTCGTGAGGGAGTGGTACGCGAACTGCGGTGCATTCTCAGGGACAACGCAGTCGGTGGAAGCGCTGCATGGGGTCCGCAAGCGCGCAAAACTGGGGCGGTACATGGCCGAGTCTGCCCCCGCCTCCGCACGACGCGCCAGGGTAATGGCGGGGCGATTTGAGGCGCTGCAACAGGCGGGCGGCGACTGGCACGATCTACTGCAGCTCCGCAAGACCGCAGCAAAACGAATCGGTCAGTCATCGGTGCTTGTACGTCGTCTCCAGATGCAGTCGGAGCGCGCGTTGCGGACTTACAGAAAAAGGCTGGACAAGTCTGGCCTTCACTGACTGGTGGCATAAAGACGCGCTGCCCTCAATGAGAAAGAGGCGCAGCCGGAGCCGCGCCTCTTGCATTGAGTGGAATTGGTTTAGAAGCTGAAGTTCGCCTGCAGCGTGATCTGGCGGACCGAGCTCGAACCACCGCCCGCCCGGGCGAAGCCTGCATTGCCGCCCAGCGAAATCTGCTGGCCGAAGCGTGCATTGTTCAGTTGGCTCACCGGAGTTCCATAGGGGACCTCGTTGAAAAGGTTCTGCGCCTGTGCACCGATCGTGAGGTTGTACTTGCGACCGGTGTTGGTACCGCGGCCGCCGCCAAAGCCACCGCCGCCGCCACCACCAAAGCCGCCACCGCCACGGCCGCCACCACCGCCGCCACGTGGGCCGCCGCCAGCACCACCACCAAAGCCGCCGCCAGGGCCACCGGGGCCACCACCACCAGGTCCACCGGGGCCACCCTGTCCGCGGCCGCGCGCAGCCTCAGTCTTGGGGCCAAAGCCGAAGGAGCGTGAGAGCCGCAGGTTGAAAGTGACGTTCGCAGGTCCGGTGCAGAAGTTGACCGGAATCTCCTGGTAGTTCTCACCCTGAATCGGTGTCTGGGAAATCGTCTCTACATTGAAGTTGTTGGAACTGCGGCAGAATGCGGCAGTCGCTCTCTGCAGCCCCAAGCCGCCGAAGCCGGGACGGTCATTGGTCACTCCGTCGTTATTGTTGTCGACGCCGGTCGTGATGTTGTACGGGTTACCGGACTGCGCAATCAGCGATGGGCTGGCCGTGATCAGGAACGGGAGAGGGATCGTACCGCCCAGGGTCATACGGCTGCGCACCGCGAAGGCCGCGCGTCCGTAGTCGGTCTGGGAGTTATACGGATTGGTAATTCCCGAGATGTTCGAGTTGGCCCAGTTGGCCGAGTAGTAGCCGAAGATGCTGATCCCCTTCGGAGTGCGGACGTTGATGTTGGCGTTGATCTGGTTCTGCCGGTAGATGCCCTCGGACTGGTCGCACTGGATGTAAGAGTTGCTTGAGACAGGAATGGTGGCTGTACCCGTGTAGGCACAAGGTCCGTTGCCGTAGCGGAAGACCCGCGTCATCGACTGGTGGAAGCCGCGAGCGTTCAGGTAAGTGACCGATACGTTGATGGAGCTGGTGACCTGCTGCTCGAGAGTTCCCGCCATCTCAAACGTATAGGGGCTGCGGATGTTGGGAGCGACGGCAGGCACCGTAAAGCGCGCAGAAGAGATGCCATTTCCCTGCGTGCAAGTCGAAGTGTTCGTGGGGGTGCAGGCTGCGCCGGGGTTGAAGTAGGTAACGGACGTCTGGTTTGCCGGATCGCCCGCGATGATTCCGCGGATGGCTCCTACCGAGTAGCGGTCGAAGAAGACGCCGGCGCCAAAGCGCAGCACGGTGGTGGTGCGGCCGTTCTTGCGCGGCACACCCCAGGCCAGCGAGGTACGTGGGCCAAAGTCATGCGTGCTGTTGATGAAGTTCTGCGTCTCCAGTCGAAGACCGATGCTCCAGGTGAAGTTCGGCGTCACCTTCCAGTCGTCCTCGGCATAGAACTCAGCGTCCCACTGGCGGGCGCTGATCGTTGGGTTGTGGTACGTGGTCTGGGAGAATGTGTATGGAATTCCGCACTGGTAGGAAGCGAGGCTGTTGAGATTCAACGCTGCCGCACCCGCCGAGCAGGGCGACGACTCGGTCACGTTTGAGCAGCCAGCAGGTTTGTTGGTTATGGTCGAGTCGGTGCAGGGATCCAGCAGGTACAGATACGAGAGCGAACCGGCCGTGCTGTTGTTCGGATTGATGAGGTTCGAATTGGTCACGGAGTTGGTACGCAACCGGCCGCCCAGACGAACGAAGTTCCTGGTCAGCTGGATCGAGGTATAGTTCTGCAGCTCGTAATGGGTCTGCGTGGACTTGGTAGCCGTGCCGCCGGTGCCGAAGGCGCTGAAGTTACCGGAGACGTTGACACCCGTGCCCAGATTCAGAGGCGTGCTGTTGCTGGTCTCGCGCTCCCACTCGCCGCGCGTCTCGTTGATGATCTTGTCGGTGAGCACCTGCGTGTCGCTCACCTGGATGGTCTCGTCACCGCTGGTTGAGGTGCTGGCACTCGCGCTGGGCAGCGCGTTGCCGCCGCCATTGCTCGAGCTCGACCCATGCTCAGACTCAAAGCGCACCGTCAGGGTGTTCTTGCTGCCGATCATGGTGTCAAAGCGTGGATTGATGTCCCAGCGCTTCTGAGGCGCCACAGCAGCGCGCAGGCTGATTGGATATGGGTTCGCGCTGCAGGTTGTATATGGCTGTGTGCCCGGCTGGCAGACTGTGGTGGACGAAGGACCGGTGGAATAGATGTTCGCCGGATTGATGATGCTGTTGTTGACGATGTCGCGATAAGACCCATTGAGGGAGTACGACATACCAGTGCGGATCGGTCCGGTGATGCTGCCGAAACCGAAGATGGTGTGATAGTCCGGCTGATCTTTCACAAAGGGCGAGGAGGTGTTCAGAAACTTGTCACCGCCCTGGATGCTCCCCTGGCCGTGAATCTTGTCCGTGCCGGGCTTGGTAAGTATCTCGATGCGGCCGTAGCCGAGCTGGTCATACTGCGCGGAGAAGGGGTTGGAATTGATGCGAATCGCCAGAATGGAGGACTTGGGCGGCAACTGGCCGCCGGTAAAGCCGTCGATATAAATCTGTCCACCGCTCGGGCCGGCAGAGGGGCCAGCCAGCGCCGAAAGCTCGCTCGCCAACTCATCCGGATCGTCCGAGAGCGCATTCAGGGCGTCACCCTGAATAACTGTGGAGCTGGCATTGCTATCCGGATCGACCGAGAGCTGCGTCGCATTGGTCGTGACGTTGACCGTCTGCGTCTCACCGGCCAGATCCATCTTTACGTCCGAGGTGACATTCGCCCCGTTCGCAACTGCCACTGGCTGCGAGGAATAGTTCGCGAAGCCCGGCGCCTGTGCCGTAACGGTGTAGCTGCCGGCCGACAGACCGCGGAACGTATAGGTTCCGTCGCTCTTGGAGACGCCGCTTTGCGCCTTCCCATTGGCCGGCGTGATCGTCACCGTCGCGCCGGGAACCAGCGCGCCATCGGGATCAACCACGGTGCCATGCACGGAGGCGCCGCCGGCCGGCGCCTGGGCAAAGCCGTGGCCGGCAAACGGAACCATCGCTGCGAGAACGAGCGAAACAGACAAAAAGAGACTGCGTAAAGACATCTTCACTCCTGAAAAAACCAATGCCGCTAAGAAAAATCAGATCAAATCAACCGCTAAAAACTTTTGCCCGATGCCGGAAAACGATGCGATATTCAGTTACTCCGCACCGCCGCCGCCACCAATGCTCCACGACGAGAGGTTCATGCCGCCGTTAGGATTCGCTGTAAGGATGGGATCAACACCGGTCAGTACTGTAACGGCTGAAACCTCGCTGGCCCCTGGTGTCGGTTCCAGCGCTACGATCATCACTGCCTCGCCCTTCACCAGGTCGTCAACCTTTACTGCCTGAAACTGCGGGATCATCTGCGCCAGGTCACCGCCAGCGCCGCGGCGCCCCGCACCTCCCGGACCACCAGCTGCGCCGGGACCGCCGAAACCTCCCTGGCCGCCGGCTGGAGCACCGCCGCGTCCACCCGCTGCGCCGCCGTTGGCCTGCGCTGCAAAGCGCTGCGCCATCATCGCAGGCATCACGCGGATGTCAGTATCCTTCGTTACGTCTACGGTTATCGTCCTCTTTGTGGCCAGGTCCTTCAGTGTGATCTTTCCGGCCGATGCATCTACCGAGAGCAGCAGTCCAGACAGGTCTTTGAACGCCCCGCTCAATACTTCAACTGCCTGAACCGTGAGCCCGTCGGCAGACTTTGTACCACGGGCCTGCAACTGGTCCTTCACCTGAATCTGCGCCAACGTGCCCGGCTTGGCATCTGCATACTTGGCCGAGTCGCCGATGGACCGCTTGAAGGAGGTCTTGGCTGATGTGTTGACCGTGAAGGTCTTGCCGCCGGCTTGCAGTGTGATCGTGCCGGACGCAGGGTCCACAGCCGTCACCGCGCCGCTCACGCCGTTTATCTTCCAGTCGGCCTGTTGATCGGCCTGCATCTTGGCAATGTCGGCGGATTTCATCAGCACAACCTGCTTCGCGGTGAAGCTGCTTGGCGTGTCGCCGGCCTTCACGGAGGCCAGTACGCGGTCGCCTACTGCGATGTCAGAGAACTGGCTCGGTGTCGCAGTCTTCAGATCGGTGCTGCCTACAGCCAGCACAGAGACCTTCACTCCGTCCGGTACTGCGATCGTTACAGTGGGGCCAGCGTCCGTCGCAACCGTCAAGGCACTGCCGGAGATTGCTTTTACCGTGCCTCGCTGCGGCGGAGTGGCCGCAGCAGCTGCAGGCGCCTGCGCCAGGGCAGTGGGCATCGCCATCCAAGCCGCGCCAGAAATCAACATCCCTGGGAGCAAAATCCCCAGAATCATAGCTTTGCGGGCGATCTGCAGTGTGTTTGAAGTTGCCATTGAAATTTAGTTCCAACCTCGGGGTGAACTATCTAAGAATACGCGATGAGATGTGCGAAAGTTTCGTAATACGCAACAATCTACGCAGGAAAAATCATGCATGGGAAAGCGAAGAAATGGTGACTTTTGCCTTTCCGTCTTTCCTGCCCAGATGGACGCTTTCAGGAGCCATAAGGCCGCACCGGTGTCCAAGCCCCGGAGAGTGTAAAGGCCGCATGGACCAGCGAAATATGGGACAAGGCCTGCGGAAAGTTCCCCACCATGCGCTTCGCGCGCGTGTCATACTCCTCGGCCAGCAGGCCAACATCGTTGGCGAGTCCTAACAACCGCTGGAACATCGCGTGCGCTTCACGCCTACGCCCAATCAGCCATAGGTTTGACACCATCCAGAAGCTGCACGCCAGAAATTCGCCTTCGCTGCCACGCAGCCCATCGTCGATCGCCGCCGTGGCGTAACGCCTTACGAAGCCACCTCGCGTCAGCCTCCGTTCAGTTGCCTCAACCGTACCGATGACACGCGGGTCGTCTGCCGGCAGAAAGCCCACCAGCGCTATCCTCAGACACGACGCGTCCAGGGTGTGCGCTCCGTAATACTCCACAAAGCTGTTGAGCTTCCTGTTGAAACCCTTCGCGCACACCTCTTTGTACACCGCATCGCGCTCGCGTCTCCAGCGCGCGACGCTCTTTGCTCGCTCCCGCGTCCATCCTTTCCCGCGATCGCTCCGCCGCTGCTCTTCCAACATGCGGATGGCGCGGTCTAGCGCCACCCATGCCATGACTTTGGAATGTACAAAATGCTTCGGCTCTCCGCGCACCTCCCAGATGCCCTGGTCCGGTTCTCGCCACACCTCGCACAGCTGGTTGGTGAGCGCCACCAATACGGAGGTCGCCGAAAAGCGAATGTCCTCCTCAGCCAGGGGCATCCGGGCCAGGGCCGAGGCTACTTCGCCAAACACATCCAGTTGGAACTGCCCCGCAGCACCGTTCCCAATGCGCACCGGCCGGGAGTTCTCGTACCCCGGCAGCCAGGCCACCTCCCATTCCGGCAGATCGCGCTCCCCTGACAAACCGTACATGGTCTGCACCTGGTCAGGTGCGCCCGCTACCGCGCGCAGCAGCCAGCGTCGCCACGCTTTTGCCTCATCGCGATACCCGGCCCGCAGTAGCACCAGCAGCGTGAATGCGGTGTCGCGCAGCCAGCAGTAGCGGTAGTCCCAGTTGCGCTCGCCACCAATCTGCTCCGGCAACGACGTTGTAACTGCCGCAACGATTCCTCCGGTCGGACGGTACGTCAGCGCCTTGAGCGTCATCAGGGAGCGCCCGACCTGCTCTGCAAATTCACCGCGATACTTGCTGCGGGCCGCCCAGCGCCTCCAGTATCGTTCCGTCTCCCTAAGCGCTTTCTTCGGTGAACTCTTGCGCGGAATCTCTTCAAGCGACGATGCGTGCTTCAATGTGAACGCAATGCTCTGCCCTTTACGCACCGTGAACACTGCAGCGGTTGTATGGTCTTCGCCTTTCAGCTTCGCGCGCATTCCGGCATCCGTCTCCAGCACCACCATGTCGCAACCTGCCACCGCACGCAGTTCGCTGTTTGAAGTGACCCACGGTACAGTCCTTCCGTAATCGAACCGGATGGCCAGTTCCATGCGCATCTTCACCACTCCGCGCACGCCGCACACAATGCGCATCAGTTGCGAGTGCTTGCCGCGGAGCGGCATGAAATCGACGACGCAGACCTCGCCATGCGCAGTTCTGAAGGATGTTTCAACAATCAGGGTGTCTTTGCGGTACTCCCGCCGCGTCTCCGTTACTTTTCCGGAAGGCGCAATCTTCCAGAAGCCATGGTCGCGCGTGCCGAGCAACGCAGCAAAACATGCCGGGGATGAGAAATTCGGCCAGCACAGCCAGTCGATCGAGCCGCTCAGGGAGACCAACGCCGCCGTCTCGCAGTCGCCAATCAGCGCATAATCCTCAATGCGCTTTCCATGCAGCCGCCCGGGTTTGACGGTGGTCTTCTTCGGCACGGACTTGCGCGTGCCGTGCAGTAATGACTCATTTGCTTTCCGCCTCATCGCTGTTCACTGAGATGCGGTCCACTGCCGTGTAGCATCACATTCAGCACGTGGTATCTGGTTTTCGAACCCGGAACCTCGAACCTTGCATATGATGAAACCCACCGAAGGCCGTCAGCGCGTCGTCATTGAAGAAGTCCAGCCCCAAGTCAACTGCGGGCGGTATCCAGCGCGCCGTTTCCTGGGCGACCAGGTCGAAGTCCGCGCCGCCATCTTCTCCGACGGCCATGACCACGTGGCTGCGGAGCTGCTCTACAAGCGCGAGGGCGAGCATGACTGGCATCGCACGCGCATGACCGCACTGGTCAATGATATGTGGGTCGGACATTTTCCCGTCGATGCCCTCGGCCCGTGGCGCTTTACCATCCGCGCCTGGGTCGACCACTTCGACACCTGGTGCGCCGACCTGCGCAAGCGTCTTGCGGCGCAGCCTGACCCGACCGATCCCTCCACGCGCGACCTTCCGCCGCAGGATATCCCCCTCGCCTTCACCATCGGCGCGAACCTGCTGGACCAGGCTGCAGCGCGCGCATCGGGCAATGATCTCGCACAGCTTAAATCCGCAGCCCGCCATCTGCGAGAGCTCGCCGAGCAGAAGCTCCCGCTCTACGACAACCCCATCACGCCCGAGCTCGAAGCCCTGGCCGCGCGCCATCCCGACCACTCTTTCGCCACGGCCCACGACAAGGAATTGCCGCTGTGGATCGATCGCGAGCGCGCCCGCTTCTCCGCCTGGTACGAACTCTTCCCGCGGTCAGCTTCTCCCGATCCTGGCCCACACGGAACCCTTGCTGATGTGGCCGCACTCGTCCCAGATATCGCCGAGATGGGCTTCGACATCCTCTATCTGCCGCCGATCCATCCCATCGGCCGCGCCTTCCGCAAAGGCAAGAACAATTCGACGACGGCGCAGCCCGACGACGAAGGCAGCCCTTGGGCCATCGGTGATCGCCACGCAAGCGTTCCCGGCGGTGGCGGGCACAAATCGATTCATCCCAAGCTCGGCACCTACGCTGACTTTGACCATCTCATCACCACCCTGCGTTCCAACAGCATGGAGTTGGCGATGGACATCGCCTTCCAGTGCTCGCCCGACCATCCCTGGGTCACGGAGCATCCGGAGTGGTTCACTCAGCGCCCCGACGGAACCATTCAATACGCGGAGAATCCGCCCAAGAAATATCAGGACATCTATCCGCTCAATTTCGAGTCGCCCAAGTGGCAGGCGCTGTGGGACGAGTTGCGCAGCGTCTTCCAGTTCTGGATTGACCGCGGCGTGAAGGTCTTCCGCGTGGACAATCC
>Ga0207694_10000914_pt1 | contig 26136 bp, 17 predicted proteins | sample KBSC34metaG_FD_184353 | JGI IMG/M metagenome (GOLD analysis project Ga0207694, IMG submission 184353) | Corn rhizosphere microbial communities from Kellogg Biological Station, Michigan, USA - KBS C3-4 metaG (SPAdes) (version 2) | ecosystem: Host-associated > Plants > Roots > Rhizosphere > Soil... | reverse complement strand
CCTGTCGAATATGGATCTTTTGCATGGTCCCTTCCCCTTGTCCTGCTGGCATTCTTTATGCCACCCAAGGTTGCGTCAAGCGCTTTGTGCCAAAGATTCCATGCTGGATATCGCCATGGACCAATAGCGAACGCACGCCCCTAGTGCAAGGCCAGCGAGATCCCCACAAACTGGTAAGCGAACAACATATATGGAAGAGCTACGAGTACGGCGATGATGGCAGACCTTACCTTGGCTTGAGAAAAAGCATTCCCAGACATCCATAAAGCCATCAGGACGAGGAAAAGCCCTATCAGGGAAATGGTTAGACTAAGGATCAACTTTGAAGTGATGGCTTCGGCCGACTCGCCTGGGCTCGGATCTCCATACCTTGAGAATCCCAGTACACACAGCGCCCAGCCCACCACGACCGAGCACAAACCCACATTGGCCACTATTGCCTTTCTCATGGCATGTTCCCCGTGATTCCTCCGTCGCTAGCGGACGGCGAGCGCCTGGAATTCATAGAATGGAGAATGGTGGTGGCGATTTAGTGGCGATGACCTGACGGGATTCGGAACTCCAAACTACTCATGGGCCATCTGGGGCCTGGTCATCGTCTCAGTTTGCCGACGCTTTGCCTTCTTCTTCGACTTGACCGAAGTACAGCGTATGCCCTTGGTCATCCTTTATGGCGAACTCTCGGGTTCCCCAGTCGGTTTGATGCACACCCTTGATGAATTCCACTCCCCTGCTTCTCAACATCGCCGCACAGGCTGAAACGTCATCGGTCTGGAGATAGAGGTGAAAGTGTTCGTTGTCGTCCACGAATGATATGGAAGGATCCACTTCGTCGACGAGCTTTAGATGGAACATCTGGTTTCCAGCGCAAATACCTGCGTAGAAATCCTGGTAACGGAATCCCAGGGTCAGCCCGAGTTTCGTGGTGTAGAAGTCTATCGACGCCGAGATATCCGTCGTACGCAGCTGGGCAATCACATTCGATATCTGCATGTCCGGCCTCTACCGCGACAACTCACAGATCCAGTTCACTTCCCAATGCCTGCCGCCATCAGGGGAGAACGATTGTTCCATTCGTAGCGTTTCCGCGAAACGTGCGGCATCAACGATGGCGCGACGATGGGTCCCCTCGCCTATCAGACCCGCTTCGTCGTGGCAGGCTACCTTGAACAGCAGCGATCGCCCCTCAACCGACACCAGTTCGATCCGAGCCGTCACCGCCATGCCCACCGGGGTTGCGTCTGTGCCGCCCTTCGCGTTCTGCCAGGGCTTCCTGGCAAAGGGTAACCTGACGGCACGCCGGCTGGAAAGAGTTGACCGACTTCCGCTCGATGCATCATTTCCGAGGAAAGGGTCGCTATGCAAGAATGGCGTCGGGCCTACTCTTGGGAACATGAGCCAAGTGCACTGCAACATCAGCGAAGGGCTTTGCGCGCGTCATGGATGAGCGCGAGCCGGGATCCCGGTGGGCTGCCGTCCCCCTTATCGCCTTGCTCGTCCTGGTGTCCCTGGCTGCCCTTTATGCGTTGCATATCGAGCGCACCAGGCCTGCGCTCAAACCCGCCTTGGCGACGGGACCGGCCCTGCCCGTCGTCGAACTCTGGGTAAGTACGGCCGATCGCAAGCTGAAGCTGCTGCAGCAACCTGATATACCGATGAGCGTACGAGGCACATCCACCGCCGACGTGGTCATCGATGTCCAGAAGACGTATCAGACCATGGAAGGTTTCGGCGCGGCGATGACAGACTCGTCCGCTTGGCTGCTCCAGAACAAGCTCAATGCGCTGCAGCGCGCCGAGTTGCTGCACGAGCTTTATGGACCACCGCCCAATCTCGACCTGAACATGATGCGCCTCCCTATCGGCGCCTCGGATTTCTCGCTGGAGCTCTACACCATGGACGACATGCCCTTCGGGCAGGTCGACCCGCAGCTGGAACACTTCAATGTCGCGCCCAACAAGACCGCGATCATACCGACCGTGCGCGAGGTTCTTTCCATCGACCCTGACCTGCACATCATCGCATCGTCATGGACCGCGCCGGCATGGATGAAAGACAGCGGAAACCTGCTTGGCGGAACGTTGCTTGAGCAGTACGAAGGCGCGTACGCGGATTATCTCGTCAAATATCTCGACGCTTTCCGAAGCTACGGCATCCCGATCTTCGCGCTGACCCTGCAGAACGAGCCCAACTTCGAGCCCATCACTTATCCGGGCATGCGGCTGGGCTCCGACCAGCGGGCCCGCATCATCTCGCAATATCTTGGTCCGAAGCTGGCCAAGCGCAGATCGACCACGCGCATCCTGGAATGGGATCACAACTGGAACCACCCCGAGCAGCCGTTGGCCGTGTTGTCCAACCCGGATGCCGCGCGCTACATCGATGGCGTGGCCTGGCATTGCTATGAAGGCAACCCCCGCGCCCAGGGCACCGTGCATCGCCAGTTTCCCGACAAGGACGTCTACATTACCGAGTGCTCCGGCGGAGACTGGGCGTCGGGCATCAACGGTGAACTGATCTGGTTCTCCAGGGACCTCCTGATCGCGGGAATCAGGCAGTGGGCTCGCGCCGTCGTGTACTGGAACCTGGCGCTCGACGAGAATTACGGCCCGCATTTTGGCGGCTGCGCCCTGTGCAAGGGCGTCGTCACGATCGATTCCGACACAGGAGCGGTAAGCCGCAACGACGAGTACTACGCCATTGGGCACTTCAGCCGCTTCGTGCTTCCTGGCGCCGTACGGGTGAATTCCACGGCCACCGACAAAGGCCTGGATAACGTGGCATTCCAGAACACGTCCGACGGGTCGATCGTGCTGGTGATGGTGAACAGCAATGAGATCGTGCGTCATGTTTCGGTGGCGGAAGGCAAGACCCGCTTCGAATACGCGATGCCCCCGCGAAGCGTGGCGACCTTCGTTTGGAGCCCGGATCAGGCCGTTGCCATCGTTCGGCGCGCTCTTTGGTGGCTGAAGAGAGCCGGCAGCAAGACGCTCTGACCTCTTGCTAGCGGGACTTGTGTCTCCCGATGGTTGTATTGCATGGAGTGGACTTCAGGCGAAAGATAGTAGATCGCGGCATATGCTGACATGCGCTCAAAGGGGGATGACAATGGATTTTTTTGGCCGGTTATTTTCGTCCGTTGCGCCTTGGCTATTCGCCGTTCTTATCGTCGTGGTCGGTCTCTCCATAGTAGGCAAGGCGCCCACAAGAGGCATAGGCCACCAAAGAGAAGCCTTGTCGCTTCACACGTTGATCGTAAAGATAAGTGGGATTTTAGCCTTCGTATGCATCCTAGGAGGAATTCTGGCCCTCCTGGTTGGAGGGAGTGCAGAGACATCCATCGACCTGTTCGGGGCCAAGCTAACGACCACTCACGTCGGGGTCGCATTCGTTGGCATTGGCCTTCTTGTTGGCTACTTCACTGTGAAGCTAGTACTGAAGAATCAGCGGGACTTGGCTAATATCCCGGATTCGAAGCCAAACGATAGCCACTAAGTACGCCTGGCCGTCCAACAGGGAATTACGCCCGCCGCCCTCAGCTGGTCGAACTGGGCGAATAGCATGGCGGACGTCTGTACGTGCTCAACAAAGCCATGTCGCCTGGCCTTGCTGCCGTCAGCAAACATGTCGTAATCCCACGACCAGACAAAATCGGCGAACGCCCAGGACGAGACATCCTTGTACGGTATGCGCGCCAGGTCGTGGCGTTCCTGCATCGCTTGCCACGCGGGCCCCTTGTCTGCCATTACCGTGGCTAGTTGCAGCGGTAGCGGCGGCGCCACTTCCATGTCGAAGTACTCGGCGATCAAGGGCCACATCTCCCTCCAACGAAAGACATCGCCGTTGTTGATGTTGTACGCCTGGTTCTCCGATTCCGGGTTGGTGGCAGCCCAGATCGTGGCCCGGGCCAGCAGGCCGGTATCGGTCATCTCCACGATCTTGTCGTAGGCGCCGGGCTTGCCCGGGAACCGCAGCGGTAGCCCCGCTTCCTTCGACAGGCTCGCGTATACCGCGATGGCCACCACCAGGTTCAACGGATTGCCCAGGGCTGTGCCGCCGACCACCGCTGGACGCATCGCGGACCACGACCATGGCTGCCCTTGCTGCCTGGCCTCCAGCAGGCGCTGCTGGTCCACCATGAATTCCGGCGGCATGAAGTACGGATCGGTTTCGCGGGCGGGTGTCTTGAACGGCCCCAGATGCCCGCCGTATACCTTGTAGCCCTGCATCAGGCTCACATGGCGCAAGGCGGGACCGGTGACCGCGTTGAGCACGTTGTCCAGCATGGCCACGTTCGGTGGTACCAGCTCCGCCCAGGTGGGACGGTCCTGATAGGCCGCATAGAAGAGATGCGTCACCTCCAGATGCGAGCCGATCACGCGGGCCACGTCGGTGGCGTCGAGCAGATCCACGCCGAGCATCTGCACGCCGGGGATGGACGTATTCGCGCGCCGGCCCACGCCAATCACACGCCAGTCGTCGAGCGTGGCCAATTCCTCGACCAATCGCCGCCCGACCACGCCGTTCGCACCCGCCACCAAAGCCACCTTCTGTCCTGCCATCGCACCGCCCTCGTCATGGATGGGCCCATGGTGCTTATTCGTCTAAGCCGGCAGAAGCCTGGAATTATCGATTACATTAATAAGTAATGCTTATGACCTAGAACCCGCCATGGACCGCCTTGCCGCCCTGCAAACCTTCGTGCGCGTCGTGGAGCTTGGCTCGCTCTCGGGAGCCGCCCGGGACATGGACTTGAGCCAACCTGCGGTAAGCCAGCAGATGGCTGCATTGGAAAAGCACCTCGGCACCCGCCTTCTGCACCGAACCACGCGACGCGTCACCGCGACGGCCGCCGGCGAGGATTACTACCATCAGGCGAAGAACATCCTGGCGCTGGTGGATGCGTCCGAGGCCGGGCTTAAAACAAACGTGGGCAGTGGGTTGAAAGGGTCCCTCCGCGTGCAGGCGCCCACTGGTCTCGGGCGCCATGTCGTGGCCGGCGTGGCGATCGACTTTCAGTTACGGCATCCCGGCGTGCGCGTGGAGGTGCTTTTGGACGACCGTGTCGCCGACCTCGTGGGCGAAGGTGTGGACGTAGCCATTCGGTTGGGACAACTTGCTCCTTCGATGCTGGTTGCCAAACGCCTGGGCACCCTCGATCGCATGTTGGTCGCGTCACCTTCGTACGCGCAGAAGTACGGATTGCCTGAAACACCGGAGAGCCTCGCCACGCATCCACATGTACGTTTCAGCTGGCTGGCCAATGGCGACGACATCACGCTTCTGGGAAAGAGCGGGCCTGTCACAGTACGAGTCCCGACCTGCTTTGCGGCCAACAATACCTTTGTGCTGATCCAGGCTATTGAGGCAGGCGTAGGCATTGGCGGCGTGCAGAGCCCGCTGGTGCGCAAGGCGCTGGCCAGAGGCTCCCTTGTTCCGGTCATGCCCAACTTTCGCTACCCGCCGCTCGAGGTTCATGCCGTATATCCATCTGCGGCCTACATTCCCGAGATGGCGCGCGCATTTGTTGTCTTGCTAGAAGACGCCATGCGAATCGCGCTTGCGCAGTAGCACATGGATTGCAATTAATGATTAGTTGGCATACAGTTAATCATAACTTGCAGGACTAAGCTATGACCAGCGATGTTGTTGAGCGCGTGGAGCGCGGCGCTTTTCCCAGCATTGACCACATCCATCTGTCCCGCTTGGCTGATGCAGGTGCAGTTGATGGCGCACGAGCCATCGGTATGGCGGGCAAGTGGGTATTGCTAGTGGTTTCCAAAGGCCACGAGTGGGTGCTGACAGCCACTCGATCAAAATCCCCCCGCGGCTTCGCAAAGGTCGAAACGCTCTTGGGTTATTTGAGGGAACTGCATGTTTCCCAGCTGGATGTGGATGTCGGCACGGCGGCAAACGCGGCTGCTAAGACGCGGCGACGTGAAGATCGTTCGGAAGCGCTCCGTGCACTATGGGAGGCCGACATCCAAGAAGCGAAGTCCGATCCGCGGCCTCAGGTGGCGCACGCCGACGTGCTCGCCAGGTCGCGAGCTCGCTGGGCGGCTGACCTTGAGGAAGAGGCAAAGTCAAAGTCTGCCAGCTTGCGGAAACCCCGATCACGATGATCTAGGGTCAATTTATCAAGGATGAGCGATGACAGTGGTCTGGGAGGCCAAGGCGCAAGACGATCTGGACAACGTCTACGAAAGGCGAAGAAGTTTCGCCGGTGTTCGCTCGGCAATGGTGTTCGAACAACGAATTCATGATCTGATTGAATCAATCGACATCGGCTTGATTTCTCACTTGCCCGAGTTACCACCAGCCCCCGAATGCAAGGCGCTTATTGGTACCAGTCACTTCATCGTTTATTCCCGAACCAATGGCGTGACTACTATTGTCCGCATTCGCGGCGTCGAGCCCTAAGAAGGGCCACTCGCCATCCGTGCCTCGAACACGTCAACCCACCCTGGCGCCTCGACGCACGCTTCGCGCATGAGCGCTACTTCCGACTTCCATCGCCCGAACTCCTCGGGCGATTGCTCTACCCGAAGAACGTGGTGAACCAGGTCGTTCCTGCGGATCCGAATTCGTCCCAGGCGGCGCAGCCAGCGGCGGAATTCCACCAGGGTGGGGTCGTGCCGCTCGTAAAGAAGCAGCGACACTTCACGCAGGGTCGCCAGCTGGTTGGTGAAATTCAGCCGCCTTAGCACCGGCTGCGAGAATTCGGCCGTGCCGCCGGGGAGGCAGGCGGCGATGCAGGCTTCAAGGCAGGATTCCACGCGTGCGGACCACACCATGATTTCGCCGATAAGGGTGTGGAATTCTTTTTCGTCCGTGATTGGCATCGATGCTCCGGGGGCGTGGCCACCTCCCACGTGGGAGGTGGCGGCGTGCCGGGCTCAAAAAACCGCGCTCAACGAAACGGCTCGGGCAAAGCCCGCACCGGCACGCCGCCGTAGGCGACGCACGGACGCCGCGAGTCGCTCGCGGCGTCCGTCGTAGAGCAAAACGGGTTTTGAGACCCGGTTACCTCGACCGAGGTAACCCTGCAATGGTGCCGTCCGCGACGCTGGCAGTCGATAGTAAGCGTCTCAAACTTAAGTAGCGTCTTCTATCGGAGCTTGCTCAATCTTCCGGCCCGGTCAACGGCGGTGGCAAATCAACTGGTGAGAACGGGGTCAGAGTGATTACGCTGACCCCGTGATCGTCAACTGCGACGACGAATCAGTTGTTGGCCACGCCAAAGCAATGCGAATAACCGTAAGCATGGACTTCTCCTAACCGGCCTGCTGGAACACAAGCTGGAAGTTGTCCGGATCGCGCAGGCTGAATTGCCTCAGGCCGTAGGACGCCAACGTCGGCGGATCGATCTTCAAACCCGCCCGCGTGAACGTGGCATAGGTTTCATCAAGATCCGGGCAGCCTATGTACATACCGGTATCGCCGTGCGAAGCCATTCGGAATGCGTCGGGCGCACCGGGCCTTTCGCCAGAGTCGTAAGCCGTGTTGAGCATCAGATCGACGCTTCCCGAGCGCAGCCACATCCAGTGGGAGAATTTCCCCTCCGGAGTGTCGACAACGGGCGACGCAGAGACTACTTCGAAACCGAGCTTGTCCCGGTAGAACGCCAGGGACGCCGGCATGTCGAATACTTGGATGAGCGGCGTAAGCCCTACGAACTTCGTTGACATGGAACCTCCCGACCCCCATCCCATTCGCGAAGCATACGCCGGGATATCAGCAAATTCCTTGCAGGAAGAATGAGCCCCGACTCGAACGGGGTCAGGAAGATGGTGAACAGGACAATCAGGAGAATGCCGGCAGTTCGCGAACGCGGGTCGATGGCGCGGCAGGTGTTGTGCACCAACAAGGTATAGAGAAGAACCGGGGGCACGGTGATCAGCGTGAACAACAACGCTGTCAGGACTCCAGTCCGCCCTACATCCGCGGCGCCCAATGCGCACATCAACACGAACCAGACGACATGAACGACGTACGCCTTCATCAGACGCGATCGTCTTTTGCGTAGTAGCTCTATCAGCGGCGATTCCATTCCAGGATTCGTTCCGTGTTGGCCGGAAGCGGCGGTCATGGTACTTCCACGGGGGCAGTATTAGCGCTGGCTATTTGTAAATAGAGGTTTCTCGCACTAGATCCCTTCCAACTCGAAGGCTTCGCATGGCGTCCCCTGGTGAAACACCATCTGCCAACGGGAATCCTCAAATCTCCAGATCGACGAGCGGTTGGTGTAACGCTCTACCGATCCAGAATGAGAGACGTGCGCGGACTGATAGGTAAGCAGCACCACGGAAGGTGCAAGCTCAAGTGCCTTAAAGCCCTGGGCTTGCACCTTGGCTGGCGGAACTTCGTTGGAAAGCAACTCGAAGATGTCCGCTCGCTCGTAGGCCGCGCCAGAACGGCCAAATTCCCGGAACCCCGGATCCAACAGCTCAGCCAGGCGCTTCTCATCGCGCCTGGCTTTCGGCTCATGCAACTCGCATTCCAAGGTTCGCAGTACGGAAAGCAATGTATCGGCTGACATGGGAACTTCGTCACTCCAGCGGGCATCGCGTGGTCTTGCGAGTTCCGCTGGAGTCTAGTTCACCATTATTCCTCGCGTCAGCGTGCCAAACGGGCCACATGCCATTCGCGATTCAAGCCGCGTAACGCTCCAGCCAATGCGCATACGGCGCCGGCAACGTCCACGACGGGCGCTCCACGCCCAACGCTCGCGCGGCCTGGTACGGCCAGTGCGGATCGGCCAGATGGCCTCGGCCCACCATCACCAGATCAAGCTGCCCTGCCTGCACCGCCTGCTGTGCAAGCTCGGGCGTACCGAAACCCCACGCCGATGACACGGGAAGTCCCGACTCGTTGCGCACGCGTTCGGCGATCGGACCAAGGAAGGCGGGGCCCCAGGGAATATTGGCCGATGGCGTGGAGAAGCCGACGCTTACGCCAAGCATGTCCAGGCCACGCTGCTTGAATCCCTTGGCAAGCTGGATGGACTCGGCGAGGGTTTCCTCATCGCGTCCGTCGTATTCGATCACACCCAGGCGAGCGGTGAGCGGAAGATGTTCCGGCCAGACTTCGCGAACGGCGGCCACGGTTTCAAGCAGGAGGCGGCTGCGATTCTCCAGGCTGCCGCCGTAGAGGTCGTCGCGATGGTTGGAATGCTTGGAGAAGAAGCTCTGGCCCAGGTAGCCATGGGCGAAGTGCAATTCCAGCCACTCGAAGCCGGCTTCCAGCGCGCGCTTGGCCGCGGCGACGAAATCCGCCTGCACGCGGATGATGTCCTGCCTGGTCATGGCCTGCGGAAGCTTCGACAAGCCGCCGCCATAGGCGACCGCCGACGGAGCGATCGTCTGCCAGCCGCGCGGGTCGTCTGCAGCAATGTGGTCGTCGCCTTCCCACGGTCGGTTCGCACTGGCCTTGCGCCCGGCATGGGCGAGCTGGATGCCCGGGACGGCGCCGGCCGCCTTGATCGCCTGCACCACCGGCACGAACGCGGCCGCCTGGGCGTCGCTCCACAGGCCCGCGCAACCCGGGGTGATCCGGCCTTCCGGCGACACCGCCGTGGCTTCCACGATCAGCAGTCCCGCGCCACCACGCGCGATGCCGGCAAGGTGCACCCGGTGCCAGTCGTTGATCACGCCTTCTTCGGCGGTGTACTGGCACATCGGCGGCACGGCGATGCGGTTGCGCAGGGTCACGCCCTTGAGTTTGAACGGGTCGAACAGGGAAGCCATGGGGACGATTCCTTGAGGGTAATTCTTAAGTTCGATAATATTCGAACTATCGAGGAATGGTCAAATGTCCTAGAATTCACCCCATGCGCCCGTACAAGCACCCCACCGCCGACCAGTTCGCCCTGGAACGGATATTCCAGGCGTTGAGCGACCCGATCCGCCTGGAAATCGTCCGACACCTGGATCGCGTCACCGAAGCTACCTGCGGGGAGCTGGACGGCGGCCGGCCGAAGTCGAGCATGTCGCACCATTTTCGGATCCTTCGGGACGCGGGCCTGGTGCATACGCGTGGAGCCGGCACGGTGCATCAGAACACGCTTCGGCGTGCTGAATTGAATGCGCGGTTTCCTGGGTTGCTTGACGCCATCCTGGCCCAGTCGGCCGGCTGATCGCGACGACGCACTCGCGAAAGCCCGGCGCGATGCCGGACTTTCTCAACGATTGAAGTCACCCTATTGCTTCATCGCCACCAGGGTCGTTTCACGATTGCTCGGCTTGTCCGTCACGACCGTGGTCATGGTCTTTCCATCAGCCGATACCGTCATCTTCGATACGGCGGTTTCCTTTCCACTCATCATCGTGGTCTCCTGCAACACCTTGCCGACCATCTTCACGGCGACCATGTCGGTGCCTGGGTCGCCCTTATAGGGCGCCGGCTTGCCGTCCAGCTTGGCGATATACGACTCCCCGCGCGGGGTATTCATGCTGACGGTGTCGCCATCGATCTTGTAGGTATAGGTGAGCATGTTTTCCGAGGCATCCTGATAGCTCGATGTGCGCCAGGAGCCCGCCATGGCATGCGATCCCGGAGGCGCGGCGGCGACACGTGTCATCGTTCCCTTGACGCTGGCGTCGGCGGTGCCTGGGCGGTAGGAAATAGCGTCAAACGTTGCTGTCTTGCCATCCGCCGCAATGGTGGTGGTTTCGGTGTAGACCGTCTTGCCGTCCTTCTTTCCAGTCTCGACCACCGTGTGGTCGTCGACCACTTTCACCGACATCGTCTCGATGCGTGGATGCCCGCTGACGGGATGATCCATGCCGTCCGCTGCAACCTTGATCGGCGGCGAGCAATCGCATGTGTACTGGCCATCCTTGAGCGTGATGACCATCGGCTTGGTGGAGGCCTTCACCTTGTCGACGTCGATCTTCCACGTACCGTCGAATGGACTTTGCGCCATGGCGACACAGGGCAGCAGGCATGCCAAAAGCATCCCGCTGAAAAGTAACTTTTTCATAGACCATCCCCGACTAGCTATAACCGCGGCCGAGATCGCCCAGATAGCTCAGGTCCCCCAAGGTGCCAGTTCCACCTCTTTCTCCGAGTCCCAGCCACGGCAACGTATCACCCGGGCGACGCGCGGGGCATTGGCCGTTTAGCCGAGGTGCCGCGTGCTCAGATCGAAGCCGGGTTATCCGCGTGATTGTGAACAACGCGAAGCGGCGCAGCGTTGGGCTGGTCGATGACCATGAACATGTCGTCGCCCAAGCGGACCAGTTCGCGATTTCCGTCCTGCAGGAACCAGCGAGGGTGCGGGGTGTCGGCGTCCGTCGTTAAAATGGAATGAAGCCGGCCGAAAGTGTCGTGTACCGTGAGCTGCATAAGCTTCTCCAACGACTGGGGTCGCTGAGCGTACGCGGCCATTCGCCCTGATAACAATAGGAAAAGAGGAGGGCCGGGGGCGACCCTCCTCTGCGCGACCAGTGTCGCGCATACCTTATCCCAACAATTTCAAACTCGTCCGTGACTTAGTTGACGCAACCGTTGATCTTGGTCTGGATCTGGGCCGACGTTGCACCGTTGATGCTCAGCCAGGAAAGACCCGCACCGGCGACACCGATGGTGTTCACCTGAGCCTTCACGGTCGAGTTGTACGGCGAGAACAGCACGCCACGCACTTGGCCAACATCCAGGCCGTTGGACTTGGCGTTGCCCAGCAGGTAGGACACTGCGACGATCGGATAGTTGGTGGTCGAGGTCGCGTAGTCTTCCGGATTGACCAGGCCAATGCACTGGGTGGTCAGGCCCGAAGCGCCGAGCGTGGGACGGCCGTTGGCGTCGACACCAGTGATGATCTCATCGAAGTTCACGCTCACCGGCAGAGTGGTGGCGCCGTAGTTGCTCGGATCGAAACCATTCACCGTAGCGAAGGTCAGGAAGCCTGCAGCAACGTTGGCCGCTTCAGCGTAGCCGATGCTGCCATCGGTGATCGAGATCCCGTTGACAACGGCCGGGTTGCCCGACTCGGGAAGCGTGGCGGAGTAGGAGTTGAAGTAAGTCGGAGCGGAACCAGCACCAGTCGCAACGGTGAACGTCTGATCCGTCTTGAACTTGGTGGCCACGCCGTTGCCGCCAGTGCCGGTAGGCGGAGCAGCGGTGGCACCGCAAGCCTTCGACAGATGGTTGGTGAAGTTGAAGGTGGTGCCGCTACCATCCGAACGATAGACGATCGTGATCGGGCCCGTCACCGAGACGCCCGACGGCAGCGCCGAGGCGAGAGCCGGATCCTGCCAGGTCTTGATGGCGCCGGAGAAGATCTTGCACACCTGGGTCTCGTTCAGATCCAGGGAGCCAACCGGGTTGCCCGAGGTATCGAGCTTGTTGAAGGCAATGGCAATGGCGCCCGAAACCGACGGGATCTGCACCGGCTGAGCGCCGGTGATGCCGGTATGGCCAGCGGCGTAGTTCGACAGGTCCGTGCTGTTGAGCGGCGAGTCGGAACCCACGAAATGCGGCTGGGCCAGCGTTTCGCCCAGCGAGGTGGCACCGAAGCCGATCGGGTTGGGCGAGGCGACGCAGTTGGCGTTTACGGCAAATGCCGTGAGCTGATTGCCGGCGAGGATGTTCTTGCCGCCGCCACTGCCGGTCTGGCAGTAGGAAACGCGCAGGTTGGACGGCGAGCTCTGGGTCTTGGCGTACTCGCCCAGCAGCGTGCCGTCACCGGTGGTGTCGGCGCGCAGCGGTCCCTGCAGACGGGTGGAGGTGTCACCGCCGTAACCAGCGGCCGGCAACGTGGCGCCGCCGCCAACGATGATGGAGTTCTGTGCGCTGGCGAGCGAGGCAAAACCGAACAGCAACGCACCCGCGAGCAACTTCATGCGGGTATCCCCAATGGAAAGTCCATTGATCATGGTGTATCCCCTTGCATAAAAGCCTCCCGAATTGAAGGCTCGATGACTATGCGCGTCGCGGATAACCAGCCAATTACCATGGAGTGTCCGATATTATGTTGATGCAGTGACAATGATTAACTTCACTACTAATTCGCCAACCTCTTCACTGAATTCACGTTAGAGAAATTTACCTTGTAATTAAGCACCTACACAATTTCGGCACCTACACAATTTCTGCACAAAGGTAAGCTTTGCCGTCAAATATGCATAATCTGATAATTAAATAATTGCGATTTAGTTCGAGTAGTTTATGAAAGGGTGTGCGCTATCAGTGATCATTCGGCCAGGCGGCTACGTTCGGCCTGCGTCAAGGACGACTGCCTGCGTGCACTAAGCCGCCCTGCGCCAATCACTTGTACGGGGCTGTCCGGATCGTAGGCATGCTTGTCGCTACCCCCGTCGATGCTCGCGCCATTGTTGCCCTGGCTCAGCACCTGCACGGAGATGATCGACGGCATGCGATCGCGAGCGTCGTCCTGCTGCTTGCGCGCAACGTCCTCGGCCACCTTGGACGCTGCACTGGCTGCCGCACTGGCGGCATTGAGCGCCCCTACGTTTACCTGCGCTGTCACAGGCACACCGATCGAGTTTCCCTTCACCTGGATGTTGTCCGCATTCGCCACGCGAGCCGCGGCAACCACCAGGTTGCCTGCGACGCGGATACCCGCGTCACCGGCATCGACGGTACCTCGCGGGGCGATCAGGAACACGTCCCCTTCGGGACCTCCCGCGACCGTCTGCAGCGTCGCGATGCCTGCGCCACTTACTTCGCCGCGCGCGTCGATCCGGCACCAGGCCTCCAGAGTGCACTGGTAGGTGGGCGGCGGAATCTCAGACGACGTCTTCGCACCCTGGCCGGCGTTGATGTCGCCATTGGAACTCCACATCACCAGATCGCCACCCTGCTCGGTGAAAATGCGGCTCTGGGCCAGCAACACGCTGCGATCGGTGAACATGTTGATGTTGCCCTGCTCCAGCGTAAGCACACCCATGGTGTTCGGCCCGGCAAGCACGTTGCCCCCTGCATCGACGATCTGCGATGGCGCCGACGTACTGCCAAGCAGGGCCTGCCCGCCTGGGCCTATAACGGTGACATCACCACCCTGCTGGGTTTGAATCGTGGAGCCGCGGATATCCAGATCGCCGGTATCGATCGTCTGGGCTGCGCCGTTGAGGCCACCCTGGCCCGCACCGTTAGCCGTGTAGCCATACGAGGCAGGGAACAAGGTATCGATCGCGGCGTAACCGCGCTGGTATTTATTGAAGAATGGGCTGGAAGCATTGTTGTAATCGCTGCCAACGATAGCCAGGAACTTGAACAGCTCTTTCTCGGCGAACAGCCTTTGTACGTATTCCGGCTGTGTATCGAAGAGCGCCCGGGCCTGATCAGGCGACAGGGTTACCTGCTTCTTGTCCGCCACCAGGCCGGTATCCACCACCTGCCCTGCGACACGCTGCTCCATGAAAGCGACAAGATCCGCCGTGGCATCACCGAAGCCGTCGGCCTGGTTGGCGTTATCCACATAGCGGGAAATGAAATCCTGCGTGGCCACGCCCGGTCCGACGCCGAAAGCGACATTGACATCAGCACTTTCGTGCGGAAGCGCCGCCTGGTACAGATTGCCGATTGCCTGTATGCCGGTAAGGTTCCCAGCCATATTTACCGAGCTGCTGGTAATTTCAGTCTCGTTGGAAAGCGGCCCGATGTTACGACCGGCCTCCACAAGGAAATTACCCGGCCCACCAAGCAACAACGACGGCACGAGCTCGTAACCATCAGGGATAAAGAGATCCCATGGCGCCGCAGTCAGAGCGGTATCGTAGATGTCCCGGCCCGCCGCAATCCGCGTGACGTCGGCATCGTGCAGATGCTGGCCAACAAACGAGAGGTTGGCAATGTCCCGCCCGGCGTACACCAGCGCCTGCTTGGCGGGATAGAGCACCAACGAGACGAAATTGAATCCATTCGGGGCAGTGATGCCATCAACGATATCGCCGTTCAAGGCATAGATACGAACGGGGGTGTCGTCCGTCCGGGCTAGCGGTGGCGTTTGCCCCGCCGATGACACTGCCGTCGAGATGTAGGAACTAAGCTGGCTCGTCGACAGCGGCGATGGCATTTCCCCAGGCGGAGTATCGATCAAGCCAAATGACGTGGATTGAGGTTGCGACCGGTCGAAGACCGTTTGCCTTGAAAACTGGATCGAGCCATCGGCAAGCAACTGCAGGTTGCCGCTGGCGGAGGGATAAAGTTCACCAGCGCTCAAAATATTGATATCGCCCGACAGTGCGCTAAGTTCAACGGTTGATGGAAGCACGGGGCTGGTGATGCCGCTCAGGTTCGCTCCAAGGCTGAACAGAGCTCCGGGAACGGATGTGCTTCCCAACGCCACATTCCCTCCGGTACTGGTTACCACTAGCGAGGAATCACTACCCAAAGCCTGCGTGTCGACGTGCGTCGCAGGCAGCAGGAACAGGAAATCCGGCTGGGTATAGTAAGAAGGATTGAACACACCACCGAGGTCTGCGCCCAGTCGAGCGCGCACATCCACCTGCGCATCCTGCACGCCAAGGATGGTGGAAACCGGCGTCGTCAGTGAGCTTCCCCCTGGACCAAAGTTGGCGGTGAAGTTGTAGTCGGCGGCGATCTGCCCACCCGCTTCGATATCCGCAGTACCTTTCGACACAAAATAGTTGCCACTCAAGATGTCGCCACCGGCATGCACCTGGAGGTTGCCACGTCCTATCGTGGTGATCGCAGTGCGATCGGCATTGGCGATCCAGGTGGTCGGCAAAGACACCGCAAGCTGACGGATGTCGCCGCCAGCGTCGACGCTGACATTGCCCCCTACGCTCATGACACCCTGCGCAAAGTTGCCGAAGTTGATCGACGAACTACTTCCATCGGCGGCATTGCCCGTCTGCATCCACGGCCACCAGAACTGCTCGATGCTGCTTCCCTTCGTTCCCTTGGTGATGCTTCCCTCGGTATCAACGGCATTGGCGATGCTATTGATGTCACCGCCGGCCACCAGGGAGATATCGCCGGCGTGGTCGGGGTTGACCAGGCCGGTCACCAACATATCCGGAACGTTGACGCTTGCCGGGTCCAGTTCAGATGGGCGCAGTACGCTCACTCCCGTTCCCGCGGAAGTGCCTGCCACTGGCGTGCCTGCCGTATAGATATCGGCTGGCGCCGTCTGGTCCAGCCACTGGATATCGTTGCCGGCAGCGACGTCGATGGATCCGGTGCCCGTTCTCACGGTGGTCGGAAACACTAGCGTCTTACCCGAGTAGGGGCTCCCTTGCGTGACAACATTGGGGTCGGTTAGCGAATCGACGACGGCGAAGTGTCCGTCCAGCGTAACGTTACCGACGCCATCGGAGGAAATGGCAAGCGGGTTAACGGCATCCAGGTCTGCACCGGCAACCAGCCGGTACGAACTGCTGGGTCCGTCCATCAGTGTCGCCGACGCCAGCGATGCCGGACTGCCCAAGCGAGGCATGTTGGAGGGGCTGTTATCAGCCACGCTGGCAGGAACTGGGACTGTGGTAGGGCCACCACCGCCCGCGGAGGCGGGGTCATCTTTCGGCGCGAACGGCGCATAGAAGAGCTGGCTACCGGAGCTGGTGTTACCGACTTTCGTCGACACGTAGGTGTAGTAGGCGGCATGACCGGTGATGTATTGCGAGTAGTCCGCGGTATAGATGCCGTAGTCGCTATCAATCGGTGACAGCAAGGGTGATGGGGTGCTGGCGCGCTTGGCCACTGGCGTCAAGGCAAAATTGGCAGTCAACCAGCTCTGATAGGCGGTGACGTAGTCGGCATAGCTGCCGTACGCCGCCGGCTGCGGTGCCATCAGAGTCGTCGGGTTGTATGCGAGGAAACGACGCTGACTGAAATTGTTGATCAAGGCGAACTGAGCCGCCCACTTTGGATTATCGGCGTCGCCATACTCGCCGATATATCCCTCGTAGTTGGTGTAGTAGTTGGCGCTCTGGTTCTGTAAGGGCGCCTGCAATGGCTGGTAGTACGGATCGCTGGTGATATCGATGGTCGGGCCACCCGGCGTCATGCCATTGGCCACGGTACCGTTCTTCAGATTGACTGTACCGTTCCAAATGCTGTTGTCGTCCAGGTATTGCTGGGTATTCTGATAAGCCGTCAGCGCCGCATCGTAGGCCGGGTTATCGTTGGCAGGATTGGCTTTCGGTGCGAACGGCGCATAGAAGAGCTGGCTACCGGAGCTGGTATTGCCAACTTTCGTCGACACATAGGTGTAATAGCTGGCGTGACCGGTGATGTACTGCGAGTAATCAGCCGTGTAGAGGCCATAGTCGCTATCGATCGGCAAGAGCAGGGGCGATGGCGTGCTGGCTCGCTTGGCCACCGGCGTCAAGGCAAAGTTGGCCGTAAGCCAGCTCTGATAGTCCGTGACGTAGTCGGCATAGCTGCTGTAAGCAGCCGGTTGCGGCGCCACCAGTGTTGTCGGGTTATAAGCGAGGAAGCGACGCTGGCTGAAATTGTTGATCAATGCGAACTGCGCCGCCCACTTTGGATTGTCGGCATCACCATATTCGCCGATATACCCCTCATAGTTGGTGTAGTAGTTGGCGCTCTGGCTCTGCAAGGGCGCCTGCAGCGGCTGGTAGTAAGGATCGCTGGTGATATCGATGGTCGGACCACCCGGCGTCATGCCATTGGCCACGGTGCCGTTCTTCAGATTGATCGTGCCGTTCCAGATGCCGTTGGCATCCAGGTATTGCTGCGTGTTCTGGTAAGCGGCAACAGCGTCGGAATAGCCATTGTCATTCACCGGCGGTGGCGGTGCCGGTGGATCAGCAAGCACGGCACCATCGTTCTGCTGGTAGAACCCATCGGTGATGCTGGCCTGGATATCCAGTTCATTGGCAGCGCGCACAGTCAGGATGGGCGCCTGACCCTGGTATCGGTAGGCCAAGGTGATCGTGCCATCGGTACCGGTAACTCCTGCACCGAGGTTCCAGTTGGTCAGCACCGAGATGGTGCCGCCGTTATTCCCGCCCAGCGGATTACGCAGCTCGATACCAGGACGCACAGCCGCGTTGGCGATGCCGCTGAAGCGGTCGCCGAAACTAAAGCCCGGTTGTTCCACGAACCCCATCAGCGTGCCGGCGCCCTGGCTGGCATCGCCACCGATGTAGCCGTAGAACGTTTGATGATCGGCATTCGCCGTATCAGGCATGAAGTAGTCGTTGGTGAGGTACTGCTTCAGCTGTGCGTCGTCCGACGGCGCGTCCAGTACGGTGCCCGATGCATCCACCCACTTGCCAGCGACCAGTGCCGGCGCGCCCGTTCCACCCGCGGCATACCAGCCCGAGGGATCGATCACGCCGTCGAAATGCTTGCCTGCGCTGGCCGGATCGGTGGCATCGAATGCATCCTTGGTGCTCCACACCGCGAACGGCTCGATGTCTACCTGCCGCGCACCGGCAATGGCCTTACCGCCGCCATCGATGGCGATGCGAACGTCGCCGTCGGCCAGCAGAGGTGCACGGAAGCTCACATGGCCTCCGTCGGTGGGATCACCGGCTCCTCCCGAGACATCCACCAGCGCATTCGTGCCCAGGTGAATGAAGCCCGAGCCCGCCGCGTCCACATTTTCATAGCCATAGGTGCTGTTTAACGAACCATTGGCTACCCCATCGGTATCGATCACCACGTCGCCGCCACGCTGGGCGGCAATCGAACTGGTGGCACGCAACGTGCCTTCGATATCCACCCCACTCTTGCCGTAAAGCTCGATGTGACTGCCCGACGGCGCCGATGCATCGATGGTGCCGTCAATGATCACATTGCCATCGGTGGCGTTGGGAACTGTCCCGCCGTTGGCGGTGAGATAGACCTTCTGAGCCATCAGGTCGTGGCCGGCCGAAAGCTGCAGATTGCCCGCACCGCTGGTTACGCTCACCATGCCCGTAAGGCCAGCGCTGGTCGCCAGGGCAGCGATATTGTCCAGGTCCACCGCTGCGCCCGAGGTCAGGCTGAAATAGCCGCCGCGGTAACCATCGCCCGCATGGCCATCGATCTGCCCATCGAGTGTCGCCGAGTCGCCGGCCGTTACACTGAGGCTGCCGGCATCGCCACCTTGCGCGGCTCCCGCGAAATCAAGCGATGCACCTTGCTGCAGGTTCACATTGCCATGGCTGGCCGAAAGAGTCAGCGCGCCGCTCGGTGCGTAGGTCTGCGTGTCGAAGAAGGTCTTGTTGACACCGGCGGTGTCCACGCGACTTCCGGCCAGCAAGTCGATATTGCCCGACGTCGCCGTAAGGTTCAGGTTGCCTGCCGCTGCCTGCAGGTTGCTGCCGATGGCAAGGCTGCCCGCCTGGAGCGCAAGCGCGCCACCCATCGCGTCACGTTGCAAGGCAGTACCTGCGCCCGGAGCGATGGTCATGCTGCCGGTAGTGGTCAGGCTGGTATCGGAACCGCTGTCGGCCATCAGGATCGGCGTCTGCAGATGCACGTCCAGGCTGCCGAAGTCGACGCCGCCCGTGCCCTGCCCCACCATCCCCTGAGTGGCTGTGGCTGCAAAGCTACCGAAGCCCTGCAACGTCGTGTTGCCAGGGCCGAAGTCGATTTCGTTAGCCTGTGCGGTAAAGCCACCGGTGCCCGCCACGAAGCTGCCATCCTGGCTTCCCAGCGTGTTGCCCAGGCGCAAGGTTCCCGCCTCTACCGTCACCTGGCCGCCATCGCTGGCAAGCACCGGCGCACTCAACTCCAGGGAATTGCCGAGCGACACATCCACGTTGCCGACGAAGTCGATGGCGCCGCGGCTGCGCAGGGTGACGGAGTCGGCGTTGCGGAACAGATTCAGCGTCTGCGGGCCGATAACGAGCCCGCCCAAGCCGGTCGCCGCGTCGTTGCCGACGAAGGTGATCAGGTTGCTGTTGGCATCGATGGCCTTGGCGGTGAACGTCGCCGTGGGATCGACCACGGTAGCACCGGTGGCATCGAGGGTAAGCGCACTGCCGCCGTCGATGTTGGCACCAGCGTCGATGGTCAGGCGGCCCTGCGAGGTACCTGCCACGCCATCCATGCCTGGCACCTGGTAACGCGTCGTGGTGGCGGCGCCGTTCTGCGAAACGCGCAGCATGGAGCCGTCCCCGCTGATGCCGGGAATGGTGGCGCCATTGGCATCCACCGACGGATCGCTGCCGAACAACAGAGGATGCGTACTCGAAGCATTTCCGTCGCCACGAGCCTGGATCACGCCGCCACTTTCTACCAGCACGCCTTCCGCACCAGTATCGGTAGTACCGCGCGTGACCAGCATGATTTCCTGGCCAGCCAGCGGATGGGCTGCGTCGTTGGACACCACGACGCTGTCGGCCACGCTGGTGATGTGGTCGCCGTCATCAGCCGTGCTGCGCGTACCGCCCAGCAACAGGCTGCCGGCACCCAGTTGGGTCAGGCCGTCGGCAGAGAGTTGCAGGTAACCATCGCGTGCCGTCTCGCCATCGCCCAGCACCTGGATGGCCTGGGCGGCTATGTCCACCTGGGAACTACGCCCACCATCGGCAGGTTGCGCCGTGAGGGTTGCGCCAAGGTCGAGGGTCTTGCCGGCGGAAAGTACCAGGCGCGCAGCATCGCGCGGCGTGGGCGGCGCGACGTTACCGGCCTTGCTGGCCAGGTTGTCGAAGAAGGTATCCGCATCGGAAAGCGTGTACTGCGAGTACTGCTGCCATACCGGGCCACCCTGCAGGAGGAACGTGCTGGTCTGTGCCGAACGCGCGCCGCTTAGCGCATCAGCCATGTAACCCACTGCGCTGATGGTGCCATCGGGCTGGATAGCCGTGCGACCGGCCACACCCGAGGACGCGCCGGTGTCCTGCACCACGCGGAACGCACCGGGAAGCGTGGCGTACCCCGATGGCAACAGTGTGTAGACGCCATCGGGCAAACCCGGCACGCCCGATAGATAGATCGCCTGCCCCAACAGCGGCGGCGTATTTCCGTTCGCCTCGATCGAGGCGTCATGGGCTGCTACCGGTCCGTGATAACCCGGGACGATGGCGTAGACCGCGCGCCCATCGGCGTATTGCGGTACCGCCGTGCCCGAACCATTACCCTGCGTGAAGTCCGTGCTGTACTGCGCAAGCACGTCACGCGTTCCGCCGGTGCCGGGTACCCATTCCTGGGCCTGAAGCTTGCCGCCGCCGGACAGGTCGATGCCCGCGCCCTTGTCCAGGGCGAGATCCGTACCGCCAATCGTGATCTGCCCGGAAGGCGGAGCCGTAAGATCCGCTGAATTGGTGCCCGCCGCCACGTTGTAGCGCCATTCCGTACCATCGACAGTGGTTCCGAAGGGAACAGTGGCGCCGTCAAGAGACACAGACGTAAGGCTGCCGTCGGCCAAGTGCACGCTCTTGGCGGTAACCAGCGGAAACGTCGAAGGATCCAGGCCGAAAGCTGCTGCATCGGTGGATGGGTCTTTCACGCCAAGAACCAGGGTGCCAGCCGGCACCTTGATGCTGCCTTCCTGCTCGATGTGGTCCGCGCTTACAAGCAGCGCGCCGCCAGCGGATAGGGGAGCATCGGATACACCATTGGGCAAGATGGTTACCGTGGTCTCGCGCGCGTTGCCGTTGGCATCGGCGATACCTGATGCGTTGGCATCGATCACGAACCGATAGTTGGTAGCCGGGTACAGCTGGGCAGCCTTGAAAGTAAGGTCGCCCGTGGTAAACAGCAGTCCCGTCGGGATGACGCCGTTGACGGCCGGTACAGCATTGTCGAAGCGAATATCACCGCTGGCGTTAACCGTCGTGTTGGCCCACTGCTGCAGATTGAGGCTGTCGCCGATGTCGATGAAATCGGCATCAACAACGAGGGTTCCGTCACCAGCTCGCGCCGCGGGACCGTCACCGGAGACATTGATGCCGCCGGTGAAGCTGGCATATGGTGCACGGATATGTACTGTGCCGTTGCCAAGCGCGTAGGAACCAGCAGCCGTCGTCAGGCTCGTGCTTTGTGCTGGCAAAGCGACAAGCGACAACGCTTCGGCGGTAAAGGCGCGGCCGACGTCAATATCCACATCACCGGCAAAGCCGATCGCTTTCTGGCTATTGAGGTCGAGGCTGGTTATGCCAGAACCCTGCAGGCTGTCGGCCACGAAATTCAGGATGCCCGAAGGGCCACCGGCTTCCACCACATCGCCTGGCTTGAGGGTGGGATCCAGAGTGTTGCCCGATTGCCGGACCAGAATACCCACGGGCCCGGGCAATCCCGGGACGCCAGCGGGCAGTGCCTCAACGGTCAACGCACCGCCCTCCGCCAACGGCGCACCGCCATGGGCGACAAGCGTACTGTCGACATCCAGTCCTGTGGTCGCGGCGAGCGTAATGCTACCTGCATCGCTCCATACGGGCGAACGCCGATAGCCTTGGGATTCGCCCGCAAACAGCTGCGAGGCCACAGGCAAGTCGAATTGATCTGCCGTACCCGATACGTCGATACGCGAACCTTGACTGGCGAGAACGTAACCGTTCTGACCGGTAAGCAATACCGAACCTCCCGCCAGTACGGTCCCCGTGCGGGGCGTAAACAATGGCGCACCATACGACGAGTCGCGCACGGACGACGCCAGCGGATCGATCAGCGTTACACCAGAAGCGTCCAGCGAGGCATCCGGACCGAGCCATACCTGCCCGATAGCGAACTGCCGTACAAGGCCTGGAGATAGGGTGGAAACGTCGATGTTTCCGCCATGCGCGGTGATGTCACCCAGCACCGTGACCGAACGCACGCTGGCGAGATTGACGCTGCCGCCGGCATCCACGTTGATCGAAGCGCCTTCATCCATCAGCAAAGCGCCGGAAAGGCCAGCGTAGATGGGAGGGCCGGCCTGCAAATTCTGGGGGATACGGAACCAGGTAAGGTAGCTGCCCGTAGTAAGACTGAACCCCGGACCACTTCCGTCCGCCGTATCGCGCGTTGTCCAACGATGGAAGGCATCCAGGCTACCAATCGTGGCGTATGTGCCAGCCGGATGCGCGGCATCAACAGCATACAGATCGGTGCCGGTGGGCGCCGTGCGTAGTGCATCGAGATCCGGAAGGAAGTTGTCGCGTTGCACCTGCACGGTAGTACCGGCGGCAATCGTCGCGTCGGCGATGGCGGTCAGCGCGTAGTTGTCGAATCCGTTGCCGGCGAAGAATCCCGCGTCGAGATACAGCGTATCGGGCGTCAGTCGGTTATTGGGGTCGCCGCCGATCTGGATCGACGGTGCCTGCAGGGTGAAATTGCCACCACCGCTGAAACCGTAACCTAGGATGCTGCCGTCCATGTCGATACGGCCACCGTGAAGGCTGGTAGGCGATCCTGTTTCGATGCCGTAAAGCTGCTTCCCGCCATACGTCACCAGCGATACATCACCGCCTCTACCTTCAGGCACGCCGTTGCTGGTGCGGACCAGCCCATCAGGTCCTACATAACCGCCGCTCGAAACATCGATCGAGCTACCAGACTGAAGAATGATCGACCCCGTGCCGTCGACGAGGTTGTTGGAGTCACCCGAATAGGCCTGGTTGGTCGTCAGGCTGACACTACCGCCGTTGATGTAGTGATCGCCCTGAAGGGTATCCGGACTGGCACCACTGTCGTTCACCCATAGCCCGCGAGTGCTGACAAGCGCACCATCACCTAGGGTGATGTCCGCGTCCAGCTGCAGGTTGGTGTTTGTCGACCCGGCCGCTGCGTTCGGCCCGGTGGTAGTGAGCTGGATTTGACCCGACGGCGCGCTAAGCGTACCGAGGACGTCGATGCGCGAACCTTGCAGGTTGATCGACCCGCCCGGCGCGACCGCCAGCACCGTTCCCGACGCTTCGACGATTTGCCCCGTGTTGACGACGGAAACGCTGCCGAATCCGGCGCGCGCGATGGCATCGGTGGGAAGGATCAGCCAGTCGCGGAGATTGTCACTGGCATTGGCCATGGCGTCCTGCGCCGTAAGCGCGACATCCCACGGAGTATCAGCGCTGAATCCGGGCGCAAGATCGTCGAGTACCAACGACGACTGCTGCAAGCGAATGCCGGCGACATCCGCCCGGCGGGTCACCGAAGCCGGCATCACGCCAATCTCCAGTGCCCCGGGAGCCGGGGGCGTGCCGTTGACGATCTGATTGCGACCGACGTAGGCAATGGCGGAAATATCGCCATCGAGTACCAGTGCGTCGTCGGCTTCGATAGTCAGGTTGCCCGCCGCACTGCCGCTGATGAAGCCGTCGTCCCAGCGACGTGTACCGGCAAGGATGGGCGAATTGTATGTTTGCGTAACGCCCCAACGCGGGTGATTAATCGAGTATTGGCCCGCAAACCCAACGTAGTCCATCTGCGGGTCGGCTGTGGCGATGTTGTAGATCCGGCCATCGGCGCCAAGCAGGTTAGGAGTGTCTACCCAGCCGGCCTGGTAGGCCAGGTAACCGCCGTCGAGCTTCAGCTGGGCGCCGGAGCGCACGATCACTTCGTTGCCGTTTAGGCTGATGTTCCCGCCTCGCGTAAGCATCTGCGAAATATCGCGAGGCACGTTGTCGACATAGCCGCTCACGTTAAGGATGGGGCTGCCCACCCAGTCCAGGCCGTCGGCACGCGTTCCCGACTGGCTGCTGTCGATAAGGATGTCTTTTTGCGTATAAAGAAAACTGTTGCGCAGCAAAGGCGAGTTGGCCAGTTCGTTCTGGCCGATGCGTGGAATGTCCACGAGTAATGCCGACATCGGCAGCACGACATTGGCGAGACCCGAGACGTCGATCACCGCGCCATCGTCCAGGTATACACGGCCTGCCGTGGACGGAAGCAACGCAGGATCCGCAGCAGCATCCCTTATCGCGGTGACATTGAGGGTTGCCGCGGGGGCCTCCAACTGCGAGCCCCCGGCGAAAGTCACCGTGCCACCGGCGAGAGTCACCGTGCCGTTGACGAAGACCTTGTCTGCGCTTGGACTTGACGAGGTGGTAGTGCCGTCTTTTTCCGGCAGGATGGTGGTGACCGATCCATTGCCGAGTGTCAGATTGCCCGAACGAGGATACGCACTTGCGCCAGCGGTAGTGTTTCCTTTGGAATCCTGCGCTCGCAGTTCGATGCTGCCCGGGTGGCTGATACTGGTGGAAGCCAGTACCACGCCTTCCTGGTCTACGTTGTAGCCAAGTACTTGCACGCTGCCACGACGTGCCTCTACCAGGCCCGTATTCAGCGCAGTGCCACGATTGGCCGCGTAATCCAAGCCGACAGATGTAAGTGCACTGGCGAACACATCGAGTGGGCCAGTCGCACCGGTGGTGCCGACATTAGTCGACGCCACCAGGATGGCCTGCCCATCATCGGCCACGACCTGGCCGGCGTTGCTGACATTCGGCGCGGCCACTAGCGCGAAACCTTGGGCACCCGCATTGAGCGAGGCACCCTTTTCTATCACCACATCGTGCTTCTGGCCATCCGTGAAGTTGGAAACCAGCATGCCTATGCGGCCTGCACCATCCGGGGTTGCGGCTAGGCCCTGGGTGAGAAACGTCTGGTTGCTCGTCGCCGTATCCGCACTAAACAAATCCAACGACGACACCAGCAACGAGTGCGTATTAACCGTACTCCCACCACCAAACAGGAACCCATTCCGGTTAAGCAGATAAACCGTGCCCTCCGCCTTCACGTGCCCCAATATCTGGCTGGGCGAATCCCCCGCCGCGATACGGTTGAGCACGATCCACTGGTTCCCACCACTGGTCTGGTTACCCGCACTCTGGTTGAAGTAAAGCGTCGTATCGCGCCCAACATTGAAGCTATCCCAGTTAAGGATCGCCTTCGCCGCCGTCTGCTTCACCACCACCGTGGTCTGGCCGTTGGCCACGCTCTGCGTCGGCGCATTGGCGTTCTGCCACAACGTGGGATCAGTGGCGATGCCCGCCGCCGGCGCAAGGCCACCCGTTGCCAGGCCATTGGGAATGTTCGACGGCACCTTGCTGGCAAGGGTGGCTGCAGCCTGCTGCGCAGCAATCTGCGCCGCGACAGCCTGGGCAGCGTTATTCAGATTGGTGATCGACTGCTGCACGTTCTTCTGCAGCAAGGCATTGCCCGGTGTCAGCGCGCCGCCGGTGTTCGTGCCGCCCGTGCCCGGCGTGGTGACATTGTTGGACGCACCAGGCTGACCCTTTTGCGCCAGCCATGCGGCGCTGAATGCCTGCGGTC
>Ga0207694_10000913_pt1 | contig 26149 bp, 20 predicted proteins | sample KBSC34metaG_FD_184353 | JGI IMG/M metagenome (GOLD analysis project Ga0207694, IMG submission 184353) | Corn rhizosphere microbial communities from Kellogg Biological Station, Michigan, USA - KBS C3-4 metaG (SPAdes) (version 2) | ecosystem: Host-associated > Plants > Roots > Rhizosphere > Soil... | reverse complement strand
GCTCGTCGGTCAAGCTGTCGATATTGTCGAGCATCGAGCGAGCCTTCTCAGGTTCCATGATGAAAGAGAAGAACAAATTCTCAAAGCTGCGTTTGGCGGGGACGGATTCGGTCGAACCGACGAAGAATCCCCAGGTCATCGAACCTTGCGGATGAACGGCAGTTGTATCGTTCTCATCGACACCTCCCGCGCACAGCCCTGGCGCGTAGGAATAGGGCATCATGCTGGGGTTTTGCCACTTCTCGGTGACAATCGCCTTGATGTTGGAACTCTTTTCGGTTGCCACATAGTCGAGCGTCGTCAGCACCGTGAAGACCAGCGTGACAACCAGGACCAGCATCATGGTTCCCAGCGACGTCAAAACTGTTCGAATCAGATTGCGTCGAATATTCTCAAAAATCAGGACAAGGAATTTCATGTGAGCTGTTCCCGACCAAATCGCATTTGCGTGAAAGAGTCTGGACAAAGATCCGTGAGGGAGTGGCCCTATAGAGTCGAGAAATCAGTTCGACCAGCTCTCTGCGGGTTGCGCTGCCAGTTGACCTTTTTCCAGGTGCACAATTCGATCCGCTCGTTCGGCAGCACGGGGATCGTGCGTGACCATGACGATCGTTTTGTTCAGTGTTTTTTTCAATTCGGTTAGCAGGTTCAGAATCTCATTCGCCGATTTCGCATCCAGGTCACCAGTCGGTTCGTCCGCCACGATCAGCGATGGATCGGTCACGATTGCGCGAGCGATACCAACGCGTTGCTGTTGTCCGCCGGAAAGCTGACCCGGCCGATGCCACATCCGGTCCTGCAAGCCAACGATTTCCATAGCAGTGCGAACCTGTTGCCGTCGCTGCGCGCCCGAAAGTGGTAGCAGTAGCAACGGCAATTCAACGTTACGAAAGGCTGTTAATACGGGCAGCAAGTGATAGAACTGAAAGACGAAGCCGATGCTGCGCGTTCTCCACGCGGCGAGTTGTCCTTCCGACATCTGCGAGATTTCGACACCTTGAACCTGAATCGATCCCTGGGACGGCTTGTCCAGTCCGGCGATCAGATTCAGTAGCGTCGTCTTGCCCGATCCGGAGGGGCCCATCAGGGCGACGAACTCACCCTGCTTCACTACCAGGTTTAATCCGTTCAACACATCCAGGACTTCGTTGCCTCGCTTAAACGATTTATGGACGTCGTGCACTTCAACACAGGTTTCCGCGTCGGCCATTCACGTATCCTCAATAGTCGTTGTCAGTGTTTGTCGTCGTTTTCTCTCTGATCGCGCATGAAGCCTGTTGGCCGACTGAGCTCAAGAGACAATGATCGCAGCACCATCAGGTTCGCAGCCTCATTGAGTTGCGCCCGGCGAAGGTTCTGCGGAACTGGGGGTGAGGGAATTCGCGGCGCTACGCGCTGGAATGAAATCGTCCCCGACGATCTCGTCGTAGAACCGAACAATCGCCCCCATCTCTGGTTTCAAGAATTGGCCTTCTTCATCGGCCGGAACTTTCAGTCGCACTCGAACTGGAACAGCCCCCTTTGCTCGATCAGCAATCGGCATCAACCGCGAGACCACACCATCGTACGAGCGATCCATATAGGCTTCGGGTTGAACCTTACATCTCTGTCCCTTTTTGACTTTGGCGATTTCGCGTTCCTGAATCGAAAGCTCGACTTCCAGCTTCGACAAATCAGCCATATCGCACAGGCTGAACGAGCCGTTAAAGGCAACGGGATTTACCAGGTTGCCCAATTCGGCGTTCTTCTTCAGGACCGTGCCCGAAATCGGCGCGACGATGATACAGTTATCGAGTCGCCATTTGGCTCGTCGTAGTTCAGCTTCGGCTTGTCGCACTTGGGCTTCGGCGGCACGTTTGCGTTCGCTGCGCGGTCCATCGACCATCAGTTGGGTCGTCGCACTTAATTTGTCGACTCGTTTCTTGATCATCCGATACTGTGATTCGGCCGTTTCGTAGTCTTGTTTATTTCCGAATCCATTGCTGACCAGATCCTTCAATCGTCTGTAGTCGCGCTCTGCCTGTTCGAGATTTGTTTCGGCTTCGGCCAGTTCGGCTTTGACCTGTTTGATCTCGTCTGGTCGGGATCCCTCACGAAGTTCGGCAAGGTTTTCCTGCGCTGCCTCCAGTTGAGCCGTGACACGTTCAAATTCTGCGCGGTATTCGGTATTGTCGAGCACCGCCAGAACGAAGTCCCGTTCGATCCGTTGACCCGCTTCAAAATTCAATTCCAGCACACGGCCACTGACTTGAGGGCTGACCAGAATTTGTTGTTCAGGGATGATATATCCCTTCGATTCGACAACGGGACCGGTGGCGGGGCTATTTGGTGTGATCGGTTTTGACGATTCCGCAGGTGCCGCCGCCGTCGAACTGGCGTCAGGTGATTTCGAATCGTCAGGCGGCGGTGCGAATGGATTGCCAACGATGAGCAGGTATGCCACCGCACCCGAAAGGATGACGACCAATAGCCAAGGCAGTTTCGATCCACTTCCCGAGGATTGACCTGGGGGCGGCAATCGTAGCGATTGAACCCGATCCTTAAGGCTACCGAGAGATGAATCCGACATTGATGCTCAGTCTTCCGCAGAAATGAGAACACAATCGCGCGAGCGGCTTGAAGTCCGAATTGAGAACGTGATCTTTCGAACGGTGTGATTCCAGGTTTCGATCCCGAATTCGAACCGACTCGAACGAGCTTTCAAATTCGGAAGGAACTGGAACGCCATAATGATTACATGCGAGCCGGAAAATGCCAGCCGAGACGTCCCAGAACCAGTCGACCCGGAAAATTCGATCGACTTATGACGATAGGCGATCTGGATGAGTCAGCGTTCGATGGCTCGAACAGAGATTGGTCTGTCGCGTCAGTCGTTATCGCGAAGGTGGTCGATCTTGCCGCGGTCGCCAGAGGAGCAGCACAGTCGCCAGTGCGGTCAGCGGCGTCAGAATCAGTTCGTACCGAAGCTTTGCTGTGATGACACGCATGGGCGCAATTTCGGTTTCTTCCAAGCGATCATCCCAGGCGAAACCGAGGCCCGCCCATTGCCAATGCAACGACTCAGGTTGATACCACAGCTTCGTCATTGACATCGACGCAATCCGATCTGCAATGTCGACGAACATTTGTGGCCGCCAATGACTCGTATCGCCCGGAGTGATCTTTTGCCAAACGATTTCTGATCGGCATGAGGCGATCATCTGCAACTCCCGCCCCGTCGAAACCGGAATCAGCCGACTGATTTTAATAAAGCTTCTGATCCATCCCATTGCCAGGATCAAACTGATCAGCAATGTGACGACACCCAGCTTGCGTCGCCAACCTTGAAAAAACGTCAACATCGATCGGCTCCAATTGTGGTGCTTCGATGATGCATCCCTTACCAACCGTGAACTGTTTAAGGCGCGAGTCGATGACGCCAGCTTGTCATCGTGTTGGTCATTTCAAGGGCCTTCAGACGCAGTTCGAATCCACGGAGATTCATGCCAGAAGGTCAAGAATAACCTCGAGATAATCTTGGGGCAATTCGGTTGTGAGGCTTTGATGGACTGATCCATTCTCGAATTCAATCTTTCGCAATCGCTTTCCGCAAATGTCGGCGACGAATTGAATGTCCGGGCAAAATCTATGCTGTCAACACCGTCCCAGGGTGTGCTATCTTCGCAATTCCCAATAGCATCACGCGATCCGAGATGAGGTGACCTGTGATGACGGTGGTTCCCCAGAGAAGGGACTGAGGCCTGCCCTCGTCATCGGGTGACAATCTTTTTTTGTGGATTCATTCGTATTCCAATTCAAATCGCCATAGGACCACAGTTCGAAGATGCTGCTTGAGCAACGACCACCCTCTGCAAATTGGGAATCGGTTCCGTTGGAACCTTCGGGTCAACTTGCCGTCTGGGCATGGTTCCGACCGGCATCAGTCCCCAACGGGCTAATGCTATCACTTCCCGCAGCGCTTTTTGCCAACCCTGAACTCGCTGGCTGGCTTTCTGTGCGCCCGATGATCATTGCCGCTGGTCTCGATCCAAATCGGATCTATGGTTGGGGCGTCAACGGGATGAGTTTCGACGCTGCGGGCGGAATGTCTCCGTTGCTTGATCAGCCACTGCCTCCGCCACCCGTGGGTGCCAATCTCGATGTGACGGTTTGGATGATTCCAGTCATGCCGCCCGCGTGGAGTGATTCCTCGAGCGTCATTCCAATACCTCCAGCAGCCTCAGGTCCGGCTGCATATGCGACACCCGGGAACCTCTCTCAATCTGACTTTCAGATGCTGGAAGCAATCGGCACAAGTTGGGATGGAATCCTGCAACTCGAGGCGCGGGTTTCACTGGTTCGGAAGGAACTGACGGGGGCGTTGTCGAGAGTCTCGTCATTGAATCGCGATTTGAATTCGGACGAACGTCGTACGGCCGATAGTCGAGACATCCAGGACTGGTCTGATGCACGGCGATGGTTGCGTGATTCGCAGGCACTATTGTCCAGGTCGGTCAAAGAAATCGATCTCGGCACCACTAGTGGAGCCGGACAACGACACCGCTTCGAAGAAATCTATCGCAAATATGTCGAGCCTCGCGTCGCCTTCGCGGGACTTGCCCAGGCGGTGAATGAATTCGAATCGCACCGTAAGACCATCCAAAATGTTCTGGCATCGGCACAAGCCACTGTGGCTCGATCAGGCCGCGACGCTGAACAACGTGCGAACGGAGTAATGCAACGTATTCGGACCAAAATGCGTTCGACCAAGCGCTAGGGCACGTCAGACAGCGGATCGAGAAACGATTGGACCGCGGTCCGTGATCGCCTGATCGATCTTCTCGATCTGAGCCGCCGTCAACATCCACGTCATCGCCGCGGCGTTGTCTTGAATCTGATCAGGTCGCTTTGCTCCACACAAAGCTACGGTAATTCCCCGTCGCTGAGCCGTCCAATTGAGAACGACCTGCGCGACCGATCGATGGCATTCGTCCGCGATCGTACGCAAGTGGTCGATGAAGTCCTGATTTTTGTCCCATTCGACACCGGAAAACATCGGGTACTTACGCCGGCCATCCTTCGGATCGAATTGATAGTCGCGCGGCAGTTTTCCCGCCAGCAATCCTTTCATCAGCGGCCAATAGATCATTGCCGACACGTTATTTTCGATACACCACGGCAACTGCGACGACTCGATCTCGCGCTGCAACATGTTGAAGTGAGGTTGATAGCCCGACAGCGGACAGACTGCGTGAAACTGCTGTAACTGTTCCAGGTTGGCATTGGACAGCCCCACGGAGCGAATCTTGCCCGACTTTAAAAGCTGTGCCATTGCCGCAGCCGATTCGGCCAGCGGCGTATTGGGGTCAGGAGCGTGCAGGTAGTACAGATCGATTCGATCGGTTTTCAGTCGGCGCAGGCTTTCATCGCACTCGCGCAGCAGTGTGACAGGGCGAGCGTCCTTGAACTGAACCTTATTCTCGTAGTGAATGCCGCCTTTGGTGGCAATAACCAGTTGATCGCGTCGATGCCCCAACGCCTGAGCGATCAACCGTTCGCTCTCGCCGTCGTACCCGTAACAGTACGCCGTGTCAAAGAAATTGATTCCGTTGTCGGCTGCAGCCTGCAGCGTTGCCAGGCTTTGATCTTCGCTGACGTCAATGCTGGTGATCCCGGCGATTGGCCAGCAACCCATTGCCAGCGGCGTCACCATGATTCCGGTAGTTCCAATTTCGCGCAGCGGAAAGACCATCAGGTCTCCTTCAGTACAAACGGAGTAATACGTCGCCACCCTTCCACCACCGGATCGGACAACGACTGATGCTCGTCGATCGCCCAACGATTTCCAAGTCGGCGGCCATTGCTCAAGTCGTCTGGCGGCGATCGAGGATCTTGATAGACACCGGACGAACGACAACAGGCCATGCAAATGCATGGCCTGTTGCGGTTTTCGAATGGTGTCTCGGCGACAATCAGTATTCTGATCAATCAAGCCGACATCATTCGGCGGGCTCGTTCATTTGTTGAATGGCGTATCGGACGGCAGATTTCAACTCGGCGTCGCTGGTGTTTTCAGCGAGTCGAGCCAGTTCATCCGCGGTCGGTTTGGCATAGGGTCCGATTTCGGCCAGGGCTCGGACCGCGCCCAGTCGAACCTTTGGCAGCGGATCTTTGGTGGCTTTCATCAGGGCCTGTACGGCTTCCTGAGACTCAGGAGCCAGTTCCGCTAGCGAGAAAGTTGCCATCCAACGGACGTTGTCATCCTTAGACTTCAGGCAGGTCAACAGCGTTTGCAAAGCGCGATACGACCAATTGTCGTGTCGAATCAACACTTCAGCGACCCGAATCTGAATCAAGCCGTCGCGATCGTCCAGGCACTCAGCCAGGGCGCGCAGAACATCGTTGGCCTTGGGCCCCATTTCATTCAGGACGTTGGCACTGAACGACCGCAGACTGGCGTCCCGAGACTTCAATGCGTCCGTCACTACGACAATCGAATCAGACGAAGTCATCTGCAACCGTGACATCGCCAAAGCTGCGTGAACACGAACGAAGGCGTCTTCGTGCTTCAACATCTTACGCAATACCGGAGCTGAGGGATTTCCGTCGTCGCCCAATTGGCTGATCTGATGCAGACCGTGCTTCAACGATTCAGGATCAGCGGGATCCATTCCTTTCAGGATCTCGTTGAGTTGAGCGTTGGCATCAGGACACATCGCCTGGAAGCTATTTTTCCTGACGGAACCCTTGCTGCTGCCTGCCGCTGAAGCTGGACGGGGTTCATCGGCAGTAATCGTTGGTTCTTCGTGCGATACGGTTTTGCGTTCGGGGATGAACGGTTTGTCGAAATCGTCATCGAAAGAAGGCGAACTGTGCGACACCTTGCTTGACTTGGACTCCACTTCGGTCTTGGCAGTGGCCCAATCGGCCAACTCGTCGCTGTCAGCATCCTTGGCGACCTCTTTCTTCACTTGAACGAGGTCATCCTTGGTGCCACTCTTCCGCGCGACCGGTCGTTCGAATTCGTCGGACGATTCCGTCTTGGCAAATTCTTTGCGCGATGGGGGCGACGCAGGTTCGATCTTGTTCAGGAACGCATCCAGGCTGTCATCGCTGTTTGACGTGTCGGCAGCCGACTTCGGAACAGCGGCTTTGTTTGGACGAGCGTCTGCAGCGGCCAATCGCACATCGCCTTTGGTAGCGGGAGTACCGGCTGTCGGAGACTTGGCCTTCTTCTGACGATCAGCCGCCGTGTATTTTTCATGCTCGGCGTCGATCGACTTGTTCCCCGCAGGCTTAACAGTCTTGCTCTCTTTCGATTTCGCGGCGTTGCCTGACTTGGCGTCGGCAAGTTCTTGCGATGATTTGGAATTGCTCTTTGCCGTTTTGTCTTTGGACGTTTTGTTACCCACCTTCTTGTCGGCGGCGGCAATTTTTTCTTCACTCTCTTTGCCGGACTTTCGAGACAACCAACTGCCGGTTTGAGCGCAGCCAGTCAAATTGGCAACCATGGCGGAAACCAACAATAGTCCGAAGGGCTGATACCACTTGCTCATGTCACGACCTTGTGAACCGATTTTGGGGCTCTATGGAAAGAGTTTGCTCCGCGCAAGCAAACCCGGCCTCACGTGAGAATCTGGTGATTCTTCTCGAAGTATCGGTCGCAACGGTCGTAAGAATTCAGCCGATCAATCCATGAATATGGCGAGCGGCAGAAACAGCACGTCAAGGTTGATCGCGGGTGATTTACTTGTCTTCGGGGTTTATCACTCTAAAAACGACCGCAGCGGCGGCTGCTCCGGCAAAATCGGCTACCAGATAGACCCACAAATTAGTCCAGGACGCCATGCCGATGATGGATACCCCGATCGCGACAGCTGGGTTGAACGCCCCGCCCGAAATCTTGCCGACCGAAACGGCCCCAGCCAGCACTGTAAAGCCGATTGCCAATCCATAGAACGAGTTATTGGCATTGGCTTTGGCAGTCGCCACGTTCAGCACCACGTAAACGAGTGCAAATGTATAAAGCAATTCTGCAAGCAGTGCTTTTGCCACGGGAAAATTTGTGCCAGGTTTGATGCCGTCCAGCACTGGTCCCGCCAACAGAAATTTGACGGCAACAGCAGCGGCAATCGCGGCGGCCACTTGAGCGACAATGTACGGGATCGCATCAGCCACCGAACAACGACCACGCATCGTCACGCCCAAAGTGACCGCGGGGTTGTAATGACCACCGGAAACATGGCCGCCCGCAAAGATCATTGTCATCAGCACAGCACCGATGGCCACGGGAGCCAGAGGGTAATCCGGTCCAGCTGTACAGCCGATGGTCAGGACAAGAAAAAATGTTCCTATGAATTCGGTCAGGTACTTACCCATCGGGAATCTCCTTCGGCGACGATGCTGACTGGTTTCGGATGCCTTCATACTTGAACGCGCGCTGTCAGATTAGCCGAATACGTTTGACCGAGAAACCGTGCCCCTCTTCAATCAACCAACTTCAATGGCTTTTCAAGCTGAACGGAGGAAGATTGGGTAAACTCGTCAGTGCCCGGTTCAAAGAGCACGCTTTTGTCGGGGACTCCAAAAACGTGGCACCCCGGTGTGGAAAACTGCCGTGTCTCGCACTCCCGCGATGTTCGAAGTACCCGTTCAGAATCGCGCTTGTCGCTGTGATAGGTATTCGATCAATGCACGATCGAACGGCATGCTCGTATCGAGTGCCACATAGTCCACACCCATCCGCAGACATTCACGCTTGTATCGTTCACGCAACGACTGGACGGCTTCCAGGTAATCGCCGCGAATTCCAACGGCATCGACAATCAACCTGTCACCTGATTCAGGTTCTTCGAAGTCGGACAGGCTGTCGAACGGAAAGCTAACTTCGGCCTCATCGAGCACGTGAAAGACAATCACATCATGGCCTCGGTGTCGCAACATCCGCAGCGAATCGATGACTGATTCGGCATCGCACAGCAGATCAGAAAACAGCATGAACAGACCGCGCTGGCGAACCATCGCCGCCACTCGACGCAGATTGCCAGCGACGTCGGTCTGACCGGCAGGCCGCGCACGTGACAGCAGCGCGAGCATGTTTCCCAATTGAGTGCGCTTACTGCGCGCAGGCAGACTGGCCCGCAGTTTGTCGTCAAACGTCATCAGGCCAACCGGGTCCTGTTGATGAATCATCAGGTAACCCAGCGCCGCAGCAAGGCAAATACAATAATCGAACTTGGTCAACTCTTGTCGATACGTGTAGGCCATGCTCTCGGACAAATCCATCAGTAGATAGCCGGAGATGTTCGTTTCGGCCTGATATTTCTTGATGTAGAAACGATCTGTTTTTGCGAAGACCAGCCAATCGATGTCCTTGGGATCGTCACCCTGGGTATAGCGACGATGTTCGCTGAACTCGACGCTGAACCCCTGAAACGGACTAGCATGCAGGCCCGTTAAAAATCCTTCGACGATGAACCGGGCACGCAGATCCAACCGCGCCACATTGCGGATCACCGATGGCTTCAGATACTGCTCGGCACCTGTCATCGCGCTTCGTCGTTCCTCGATCAGTGTTAGCGACACCCCTACCCGTTCACACGATAACAACAAGTCTTTCATCTTGTGAAGTGCGCACCGGTCGGCGGATCGTTCAGTTCTGCTGATGGTTGTGGTCGACAGCCCGCTTCCTGAATCTCCTCCGCCTGCTTTCACACACGGGAAAAAATCTGTGGAATTCTTGCTTGACGTCCGACCAAACAATTGTATTATTCCATTAATACAATGACGCAGCATTCAAGCAACGTCGGTTGTGCAGTCAAATTCGCTGACGCGTCCTTTCCCCGACAAAACGGTTCCCACAGGCATCGAACGCTGGAAGGCAGGATCTATGCAGATCCATATCTCGACGAACGATGGCGTGCCGATCTATCTGCAGGTCGTCAATCAGATCAAGTTTCTGATCGCCTCGGGACGGCTCGCCGCGGGTGCTGAATTGCTACCAATCCGCGTGCTGGCGTCTCAACTTCTGGTAAACCCCAATACGATTGCCCGTGCGTATCGAGAACTCGAGATGGCGGGCATTGTGGAGAAACGGCGTACCAACGGGACCTACGTTTCCGAACAAGGGTCACCTTTGGCACGGCGCGAACGAGTGAAAATCCTCACCGAACGCATCGACGCCCTGCTTGCCGAGGCCAGCAATCTGGGTGTCGAACTTGACGACGTTATGAAACTGGTCCAGCAGCGCTATGCCAGCATCCAATCCACTCGCGTCAATCAATCTCTTCAGAATCAGGAGTGATCACATGCACGATCCCTTCCCCTCCGCGACTCCGCCGATTGTCGACATTCGCCGACTGAGCCGTCATTTCGGCGAGAAACAGGCATTGAATGATGTTTCGCTCACTGTGCCAAGAGGTGGCGTCTTTGGGCTGATCGGTGGCAACGGGGCTGGCAAAACTACCCTGATCAAGCATCTGTTGGGAATGCTGAAGCCACAACACGGAACGGTACAGATCTTTGGTCTGGATCCCGTGGCCAACCCAGTCGGGACCTTGGGCCGAATTGGCTATCTGTCTGAAGAACGCGATCTGCCGGATTGGATGCGCGTGGGCGAATTGATGCGGTATACACAAGCCTTCTTTCCCAATTGGGACGACTCCTTCGCGGAAGAACTTCGAGACGCCTTTGACCTCGACAAAAATGCACGCGTGAAAACGCTTTCACGCGGCCAACGTGCTCGAGCGGGTCTGCTGGTGGCTCTCGCCCATCGCCCGGAATTGCTGGTCCTGGATGAACCTTCGTCTGGACTGGACCCCGTCGTCCGCCGTGACATTCTAGGTGCCATCATCCGCACAATCGCCGACGAAGGGCGAACAGTCCTGTTTTCGTCGCACTTGTTGGATGAAGTGGAACGGGTTGCCGATCGTGTCGCCATCATTCACCAGGGGCGAATCTTGCTGACCGCGTCGATGGAAGAGATCAAACAACAGCATCGCCGAGTCACTCTGCGATTCGAAACAACCCAGGACCAGCCGCCAGCACTCGTTGGAACATTGTCTTCAACGGGAAGCGGGTACGAATGGACCTACGTCTGCAGCGGTGAGAGGATTCAACTCCATCGCGCCGCGGAAGCCATTGGCGCGACAGTGGTCGATGACGCGGCACTGAGCCTGGATGAGATATTTGTCTCGCGAATTCTGTCTTAGTCGGCTCATGTTGGCCGAGGGCGCTGGCGCAAGACGTTCGATCTGGCACATCTTTTTTCGCGATCCAAGACACGCTCGCGATGTTATCAGGGAGATTTCCCATGCGATCCATACCTGCAACAATGATCTGGGAACTTCTGCAACGTGGCCGTTGGCAACTGATCGGAGGGATGCTGGGGGCAAACCTGTTGCCAGTGATCCTGTTCACCCTGCTCAGGATGGAGGCAGGGGGTGACTTGGATCCGGTCGAACTGCGCGGCGCATTTACCTCGCTCTCACTGATCAACATGCTGGTATTCGCAACGGCGATTTTTTCCAGCCAGGGTGTTCCCGCGCGACTCTATAACTATCCTGTTCCCTCGTCGACATTGGCGGCATGGCACATGATTCCTGCCATGGCACTGATGGGACTGGAAGTCGCACTGAGCAATGCATTCATGAATGCGGTCTTTCATCTTGGGTTGCCGCTGTGGCCACCAACGTTGTTTACAGCAGTGATGATCGGTGCCTTTCAAGCATCGCTATGGTGGTCCGAGAAATCCGTCTGGATGCCGGTGGTCGCGGCGGTCGTCGTGGGAGCACTTGGCTGCTGGTACATCGTTCCCATGATTCGTCCCATGGGTGCCACGGTCGAACGTCAACTTCACGGTTTAGAAATCGCGTTGCTGGTGGCAGTGGTGGCCGGATCCTATCACTTTGCCGTTGCAGGAATCTCGCGCAATCGCTGCGGCGAGCCGCTTTCATCGCCAGCAATCGTCATCTGGCTGCTCGGACTGCTGGAGCGGATCCCCGATGCAACAATCAGCTCAGCATACTTTCGCTCATCCCACGACGCACATTACTGGGCCGAATGGACCAAAAAGGGGTGGGCCATGCCGGGCATCTGTGTCTTCGGATTGTTCATGTGGGGTTCAATCTGGTTGGTCTTCGTCCGAAACCCCAAGGACTTGATGGAGTCGCTGCTGGCCGGCGGCGCATTACTTTCTGTATTGGGCATGATCTGCGGTTTATTGATTGGAAATCTGGGCCCCAGCGACTCGAATTGCGACATCGGATCGTTCCTGTCATCACGCCCGATTTCCAATCGCGCGCTGGCGACAATCATCCTGCGAGTCGCCTTGAAGAGTGTAGTGATGTCATGGTTGATCTGGGTTGTCACATTCGCTTTTTGTTTCGGCGTGATGCAGATCTCGGGTTGTGAACCTCAAAAATACCTCTCAGCCGAAATCCGCTGGTGGTATTTACCCGGCGCACTCGTCGGCGCCTGGACGGGCGTCGGTGTCATTGCGACGGTTGTATTGACGGGCCGACTGAAGCAGTCCTTTCAAATCGCGACTGCTCTGTTCGCGGGAATCATCGTCACGATCTGCGTCTCCAAATATGCATTAAATCACCAATCACAAGTTCAACTATTCGATGGCATCGTAGCTGTCTGCGGCGTGGTGTTCATCGGAATCGCAGTGACGTTGATGTTAGCTGCGTGGCGCAGTTCACTGATCGGCGCACCGGCCATTACGATGCTTGCCGCGACATGGGTTCTGCTCGTTGCGAGTATTGTCTTCGAATGGCAACAGCAGCCATCTGTTCATCTCGCAGTCTATGTATTTGTGACCGGACTGGCGGCATTGAGCGTCGCGCCCGTTGCAGCAGCGCCGCTGGCGATTTCGTTCAATCGACACCGCTAACTTGGTCCAGGTGTCTCAACCGATGCCGCGTCGAGATTCATGAAAGATTCCGATCGCCGCAGTGAAAAAAAGATTTTCGTGAACCGAAACTTGAAGTTCTCCGTTTAAGATCAGCAAAATCAGAATTGTTTAATAATCAGTGCGTTCTTCCGTTGGTTGCAAAGTGAATTTCCGCGGACAGAACTGGCGAACGGCTCACAACCGGTTTTCTCAACCTCGTTCCTCTTCGCGTCTTCTGTCCGATACAGCGACCCATGATTTGAACGGCACCAATCGCGTTGGTTGGGCTCGTTCAGATTTGTCAGAACCAAATCCCACGTCTTTGTAACCTCTCGAAAGGAATCACATGCTTCGCGCGTTTTCCCTTCCCACCGTCTGCCTGATGTTGAATGCAACACTGGCATCTGCCCAGGTGAATCTCGAACTGAAATACCCTGAAGGAACTTCCGTCGTTCAGGCAGAGACCAAGACGAACCAGACACTCACGCTCGTTGGAATGGATCTTGAAACAAAGTCGAGCACGTTCATGACACTGCAAAAAACGATCGGTAAACGTGCCGCCGATGGAACTCTGAAAGTCGAAGAGAAGATCACGTCGCTCCAAACCGAGCTTGGACTGCCGCAGGGTCTGTCGGCGCAGTTCGATTCGTCGAATCCGGATAAGAAGGCCGATCTCCCTCAGCTCGAGCCCATGATGGAAGTGCTCAGGGCGGCATTTCGCTTGCCTGTCACAACCGAAATGGACAGCAAGAACAAGATTACCAACGTCACGCTGCCAGAGGGCGAATACGACAAGTTGACAGACGCAGCCAAAGAACGTTTCAAGCCCGAAACGATCAAGAAAGCGGCCGAGCAAGCGCATCAGTTTCTGCCGGATGGTCCGGTCAAGAAGGGCGACACTTGGGAGCGATCGTCAGAGTCTAATCTGGGATCAGGACAAGTATTGAGTTTTCGCACAAAATATGAGTACGCAGGAACCATTGAAAAGGACGGCAAAACGCTCGACAAAATCACCAGCCAAGCTCTCGAAGTCAGCCTGACGATTAGTGACAACCCGCAATTACAGATCACAAATAGCGATCTGAAGGTACTTGAGACCGCTGGAACCTATCTGGTCGATCGCCAATTAGGTGGCGTGATTTCAAGAACTTCAAAGGTTCGGATCGCAGGCCCATTGACGCTGGTCATCAACAGCATGGAACTGCCGGGTAAAGTCGATCTGACGATGGAAGAGAACGTCACACGGCAGAAATGAGATCCGAACGTGTCGGCCACAACGGTCCACACGTGGACTTAGCGGACTCAACTGAATTCGGAAACAGTTAAGGCCATGCGGAATCCAATTGGATTCCACATGGCCTTTTTTTGACCTGTTCGATTAAGAAATCGAGTCTCGATGGCTCAATCGAACCGATCGACTTCGTTTCAATCCTGTGGAACTAATCGCTGCCGCGAGTGACTGGCGGACCGATGATGGCCGAGATTTCATCGATGTCCAGCGATTCACGTTCAACCAGTGCCGCCGTCAGCGAATCCAGTTTGTCGCGGTGTTCGGTCAAGACTTGCACCGCACGCTGGTCAGCCTGAATCAGGAATCGCTGTACTTCGCCGTCGATAATACGCGCCGTGTCGTCACTGTATTCGCGTTGATCCGAGACGATTTCTTTTCCCAGGAACGGATGTTCTTCGCCATCACGAAACGCTACCGGCCCAATCGCCGTACTCATGCCCCACCGCGTGACCATTCGACGCGAGATTTGCGTGGCACGCTTCAAATCGTCTTCGGCGCCGGCTGAGTATTCATTGAACACCAGCTTTTCAGCCGCGCGACCGCCCAGCATGAAGGCCAACTGGGAATGCAGGCGCTTTTCACCGATGTTGTACCGATCTTCGTCGGGCATCAGTTGTGTGACGCCCAACGCGCGTCCGCGCGGAATCACTGTGACCTTGTGGAGAGAATCGACCTCTGACAACAACCAGGCCAGCAACGCGTGTCCCGCTTCATGATAAGCGGTCATTTCGCGTTCTTTCGGCCCCAGGACTTCTTCTCGCTTGGGCCCCATCAGGATCTTGTCTCGTGCTTGATCAAAGTCATGCGTTGTTACTGAATCGCGATTCTCACGGGCCGCGTTCAGAGCGGCTTCGTTGACCAGGTTCTTCAATTCAGCGCCTGAAAATCCAATGGATCCCGCCGCAACCGATTCGAGATTCACATCATCACTGAGCGGAACTTTGCGACAATGGACTTTCAGAATTGCCGCCCGCCCATTTTTCGTGGGACGGTCGACTGTCACATGCCGGTCAAAGCGACCCGGACGCAGCAAGGCTGGGTCCAGAACGTCAGGGCGGTTCGTGGCGGCGATGACGATCACAGCTTCTGTCTGCTGGAAGCCATCCATTTCGCTGAGGATCTGATTGAGTGTCTGTTCGCGTTCGTCATGTCCGCCGCCTAAACCCGCACCACGGATGCGGCCGACGGCATCGATTTCATCGACGAACAGGATGCAGGGGGCACTTTCCTTGGCCGTGCGGAACATGTCGCGCACCCGGCTCGCACCGACCCCGACGAACATCTGAATGAATTCCGAACCGTTGATCGCGAAGAAAGGCACGCCGGCTTCGCCAGCGGTCGCCCGGGCCAGCAGTGTCTTGCCCGTACCTGGCGGCCCCATCAGCAGGACACCTTTCGGAATCTGGGCACCCAGTCGTTGAAATTTTGCAGGTGTTTTCAGAAATTCGACAACTTCCTGCAGGTCCTGTTTCGCGTGTTCCATTGCGGCAACGTCGTCGAATGTCGTTTGCTGTTCGCTTGGCTTGAACCGCTTCGCAGGACTGCGGATGAAGCTGCTCAATGGGCCTGAGCCAAACGGATCGCTATTCCGACGAATGATGATCCAGACCAACCAGAACAAGATGATCACAGGAATGATCTGCATCAGAATCCAGATCAACTCGCGCGAGTTGAATAGCCCATCAGAGGGCTTACCTTTGATGGCCACTCCATTGACTCGAAAATGCTTGATCAAGTCGTGATCCAGGATCATCGGCATGACCATTTCAAAATCTGCTGTCAGCTTTCCCGTTTTGCTGTCGGGTGCTTCCGGAATCTTTTTCCAATGGCCTTTGACTGTTTCTCCCTGGATTTCGACCCATTCGATATTCTTCTCTTCAGCCTGCTTCCAGACGAAGACATAGTCAACAACCGTGTTCTTCGATGGCGTGAACGTGAAGACCACGAAGGCAATCAGCAGAAAGACGAGCAGCAGCATTCCCCACGGAGATGAGTACAGCGGGCCGCCACTATCCCGGCGTACGTCACGTCGCCCCGAGGAGGGTTCTGAACCACGATCTTGCGAATCATCTGTCATGCGAAAATCCGACTCTTCTGAGGATCATCGGATTTGCTCCGACGTCCGTTTGTTATTGTTTGATCTGCTGGAGAAGTTGCTGTTCGGTGCAATCGTTTGACCAACCGAACAAAACTTGCCACCCCGTCCGGGAGACACGACCGTATTCAGGCGTGCTCACCAAGCATCAGGATCCGGACCCGTGATTTCAGTCTTTCCACCAGTAGCGCACGATACACCAAAGTGCCTGAAACCCGTCCTTCATCCCGATATGCTTACCCTCCTGATAAGTACGCCCGTGGTAGCTGACCGACATCTCGAAGACCCGCAGCCGCCTTCGAGCCACCTTGGCGGTCAATTCAGGCTCGATTCCGAACCGATTCTGTTTCAGGGTTGTTCGGATCGACTGTAGTGCGTCACGGCTGAAAACCTTGTAGCACGTCTCCATATCCGTCAGATTCAAATTCGTGAAGGCATTGGAGAGCATCGTCAGCACTTTATTGCCCACCGAATGCCAAAAGTAAAGAACTCGGTGCTCGCGATCACCCAGGAAACGGCTGCCGAAAACGACGTCCGCCACACCTTCGATAATCGGGCTGAGCAGTCTGGGGTATTCGGCCGGATTGTATTCCAGGTCGGCGTCCTGAATGATCGTTGCGTCACCCGACGCAATCGAGAATCCGGTTCTAACTGCGGCACCTTTGCCTTTGTTCACGTCGTGATACGTCACCTTGATGATATTCATTGGGTCAGGATTGGCTGCGGTCTCGGCTTCCAGACGTCGCAGAATCTCGCACGTGTTATCCTTGCTGCAATCCTCAACCAGTACCAACTCTTTGCGGATCGGCACCGCGCGGACGCGGTCGATCAGCACCTGTAGAGTCTTTTCTTCATTGTAGATCGGAATGACCACCGACAGCACGAAATCATCCGGGATCGCATACAGACCCAGTTGGCGGCAGGCGACTTCACCCAGTGTGCTTTTCAGTGACTGATACCACGCCTCCGAATAGGGGCGAAGTATTTCATCCAACTCCTCGGCAACCATGCAGACTCCAAGTCTCGAATCGCGAATCATTCTTTCCGGCGTTTTCCAACTTTCGAATCAGTCGACGATCAATGGCCCGGGTCTTGCGCTGCCGTCTGAAAGCAAAGTTGGTTGCGGCTCGATGACCTGTTCCTTACGTGGAAACAGATTCGCAGTGATGGACCGCCCGATCGTCGCGAAGTTTGGGTGGTTGTTGTACATTCTCGCGACGATCCTGTCATCAGACTTCCGTTCGCCGGATGTCCTGAACAGGTAACGAATTGACATTAGGCAATCTGCGAGATGCGGAAGTGACGCCGAGTGGATTCGGCACGTTTTTCCGCCGCGCAATGGGCGCGGTCGACAGCTGAATTTTGAGTATTCGAGGGATGCATGACGATTCAAACCCTGGTTTTGACCGATGCCGACGCCGGAGTTCACCTGGATCACGGCGAACTGCGTCCAAACAGCTTGCTCGACCTGAACGGTTCGCCAAACTGGTCGATTCGCTGGAAAACCTTGCGTGGCGGCGTGTCGGAAGGGGTGGATGTCGTTGAAGTCGATAACGGACACCTGTCACTGTCGATCCTGCCGACGCGCGGGATGGGCATCTGGAAAGGTCGTTTTCACGATCTGCCACTCGGCTGGAATTCGCCCGTCGAACGACCTGTCCATCCGGCTTTCGTCAATCAACTGGACCGGGGTGGCATTGGCTGGCTGCACGGATTCAATGAGCTGCTCTGTCGCTGTGGCCTGGCGTTCCTTGGCCCTCCGGGTCTCGATCAGGGAGACCATCTGACACTCCACGGTCGCATCGCCAACCTGCCCGCGCATCGAGTTGAAGTTCGAGTCGATACTTCGGGGCAAGGATCACTGGAAGTCAGTGGCGTCGTCGATGAATGTTCGATGTTCGGACCACGTTGGCGATTGACGTCGACACTCAGGCTGGAAGCAGGTTCGAATCGCTGTTCGATCGTCGATGAGATCACAAATCTTAGTGGTCAACCGTCTGACCTTTCGTTGCTGTATCACATTAACGTGGGTCGCCCATTCCTGGAACCGTACGCAACCTACTCGGTACCTTCGATCGAAGTGGCTCCGCGGGATGCTCGTGCCGCCGAAGGGATCGATACCTATTCGATCTACGGAGCTCCCGTCGCAGGTTTTGCCGAGCAAGCCTATTTCCACACGCCGTTGGCTGGGGCCGACGGGTGGTGCACCGCCCTGTTAGCGAATGCGAGCGGTCACGCCGGTTTTGCCGTTCACTTCCAGACGCGCCAGTTGCCTACGTTTACCGTTTGGAAAAACACAGTCGCAGAAGCGGACGGATATGTTACCGGACTCGAACCGGGCGTCAATTTCCCGAATTTCCGCGGCCACGAACGGGCTCATCACCGATTGCCAAGAATTCAACCAGGCCATACCTACAAGAGCGAGTTGTGTCTCGAAGTAGCCGACACTCTGAATTCAGTGCGGCAGATTCAGGATCGCGTCTATCAATTGCAAGGCTCGACGTCCCCGATGATTCATCGCAACCCGGTCGCTCGGCTGTCGCCGGCCGGTGAATGAATCCGCGCCTGATCTATTCCAACGTGACAAGAATTCGCGGTCACGTGCCGAGCTCGTTGCGGCCTTTGGCTAGATCGAAGCAAATCGTCGTCCGTGCGGCATTGCGGTAGTATTGTCCGGAGTGAAGCTGTAACAGCGACTTGCTTTCGCGCAACGGAGTATTCGTTGAGACTTCGTTGCCAGTGGCGCCCACCGCAAGCGACGGGATGTTTTCGGTTGACGGAACTTCGATGGTGAAACCCGGACAGGCATACGGTGCCGACAGCGTCAGACGTTCGCCGCGCCGTTCGATCTTGGTCAATTCACGCGCCGCCCAGTAGCGGGAAATGTCGCTAAGCTTCATCCACAGCAAATTGTCGTAACGCGTGTGAAGCCGACTGACGACTTCCTTGAAGACGTTGAATCCGTATTCTTCGCCGTTGAAATAAATCCCTGGCCAGTGACAAACCAGGATGGCTGGTTCGCCGCGCTCAATGACCTGAGGCAATCGTCCACCGTGTAGATCGGCGGTGATGAATTGATCGACAGATCCTTTCACCAGCCCGTCCCAACCGCCAAACCAGTCACCCGTACATCCGATGATCGAGACGACGCACTCCGGATTGGGAGTATCGAGTTTGGCGGCGCGTTGAACCAAGGGAGCGACACTCTGCTCGCTCGTATACAGATCGCGGAAGTAGTGCGGGATCTCAACACGAAACACGTCGCGGCAGGCATTCAATGTTGCCTGACTGAGCGCCGGACGAGATCGATTGCCAAATCCACCGGGAGTGGTCACGCCTTCGCAGTGTAGCCCCGCGAGTTTCAGGATGCGGAGTGCGTAAGTCAGGTATTCCGTAAGTTCATCTGCCGATCGATTGACGCTCCATTCCCAGTTCTCCATGAACTGAGGTGACCGTTCATAAGCCGGCATTCCTTTGCGAGTATCAATCACGAAGGTATGGGTGACCATCTCGGGATGAATGTCCCAATTGGGCATCATCAGGTCTTGAACCAGCTTAAGACTTGCTTCAAGTTCTGCGCGAGTCCAACCTGGCAATCGTTGATCCAGCCGCCCGACGCAGGCAGGATAGGGAACAACGCTGTATTTGCCTTTGATTCCCCGTTCACCGCACCACTCGCCGAACTTTTTGACGAAGTCATCCGGAATCTCGCGAGGTAGCTTTCGCCAATCCTGCTTGTATTGATCGGGAAAGATTTCGGCGAATTGAGGGATCGCGAAATGAGACAGATTCGCCAGGCAGGTCGAATCATCAATGATGAAGCTGACTGGCACGCGTCCGCGTGGATTGACCACTTTCACGTCTGCGGGTGGCGGGGGAGGACGATCGCCCGCCGGTGGCAGGTCGCTGGTCTGAGCAAGCAACAATGGCGAACGGAGTGCAAGTCCCGCAGCAGCGGCTCCGACGATGCCTCGAGCCAGAAATTCACGTCGCGTCGTCAGCATGATGCCTCCTCCTGAAACGTGCGATCGATTTCACTTCGACATCTTAACCCACAATCGTGGCGACATCACGCACGAAAAGATCCGACTTTGAACAGCGCAGGCCGGCGACGACAGGCCGCGTAAGGCTACAGCGATCGGCCCAGAACCGAGGCATAGACCTGGCGCAGATCGGCCGTCATCGTCTGATGTCGGAATCGGTCGGTGAATCGCGTACGACCGGTCTCACCGAGACGCCGCCGAAGCTCTGGATCGGCAGACAAGTCACACAATGCATCAGAAAGTTCGTCGGTCGATCGCGCAGGAACCAGGTAACCGGTCTGGTTTGGGATGACAACTTCCTTCGCCCCATCAATGTCGTAGCTGACGACAGGTTTGCCCGCAATCAGTCCTTGCGGCAGAACACGCGCTAATCCTTCCCAGACGCTCGTGTGCACCACGATATCCATCGCATGAATTAACTCGGCAACTTGTTCTGGAGGTACCAGGCCAGCAAACACAAAGCGATCTCGCAGCCCCATCTGTGTCAGTTCCGCTTCAAATTGCGGTCGCAGGATGCCATCACCCACCAGCAGGAATTTGACGGCAGGACATCGATCGACGACAGCCTTTGCCGCCCGCAGCAGGTACTCATGCCCTTTCAATGGGAAGAGGCGTGCGACTTTGCCAATGACAACGTCGTCCGGTGTCAGTCCCAATTCCCGCCTGACGGTTTCCGGTGGTCGTGGTGGAGTCAGAAATGGCTCGACATCGAATCCGCTGTAGACCGTCACGAACTTGTTTCGCGGCGCGATCCCAGCTTGCACATATTGGTCCGTCATCGCGTCGCAGACAGACACAAACTTGTCTGTCCGTTTCGCTGCCCAGCGTTCGAGCAATCGATACAGATTGAATGCGATGGGCGATTGCCCATAGTGGAAGGATGCCCCGTGAATCGTGTGGACGCAGGGCAGTCGCAACTTCGCAGCAGCCGCGCGGCCGATGATTCCGGCTTTGGACGAATGAGTATGCAACAGGTCCGGCTTCAGTTCACGCAGCATCCCGATCAATTGGCGATAGGTCTGCCAGTCGTACCTAGGATGGATCGCGCGACGCGACGCCTCGATCAATCGCACATCGAGTCCACCACGATGAGCACGCTCTTCGAGCGACCCCTCAGGACCAATTCCCGGTCCTGTGATCAACGTGACGCGATCGCCGAATAGATGGTGCTGATCCTCGACGGTCAGCAACGTGTTTTCCTGTGCACCGCCGATGATCAAGCGAGTGATATAGTGAACGATATGCATTGCGGCGTGCAGACTATCGCATCCAGGTCGACAACTTCAATTTAGTGGACGCGAATGGTTTTCTCATCGCAGAGCAACTCCACATCAGACGACCGTCGAATCTTGCTCCACAACATTCCAAGCGAATCGATCTACAGTCGGTTCTTCGCCTGATCGCTGGCCTGCTGCAGAACGGCGCGTTCACGTTCAGTCAAGCTTTCGGAACCTTGCGCGTGAATCTTGGCCAGTATGGCGTCCACCTGTTCTTCCAGATTGATCGTCGATTCCGGCTGATAGACCTTCAGATTTCGGGCTGTGGTCGCACGGCGAACGGATTGACGCATGCGCCCGAAATCGAAGAATCGCTCGATATCAGACAATTGCCACTTCATCCGCCTGTAAAGATAGCCAAAGGCGATTCCCCACAGATTGGACATGTACGCCATCGCGATCAGGGGAGCCTGTCCAGACATCACCTGCAAAATGTTATAGGCATCAAGTGCGACGTAGATCAGCAGCAGGACGCGGATCTGGATCGGAACGACCCAACAAAACAAAATCTGTTGATAGGGAAAATGTGTGGCGTAGAGCGTGAATAAAGCCAGGACGCAAGGACTTGCTCCCATTTGGGGAATGGGCAAATGGATCTTCAGGCCAAATGCGGTGAAGATCAACCCGGTGACGACCCCAGACGCGATGTAGAAATAGAGCAGTTCACGCCTGCCATACATCCGTTCCAACACCGAACCAAAGAACCAGAGCCCCAACATGTTGAATACGAGACTGAGCGGTGATCCGTCGCGATGATGGCAGAAGAAATAGGTGAATACACGCCAGACTTGGCCATGCAAAACCTTGTCCGCGTCGAGCGCAAACCAATCTTCGACGTACGACGGATGCACCCCCTGTATCTGCGCGGCGAGCGCCGCAATCGCAGGGTCATTGACGTCAGCGGGCAGTTGAGGTCGGTGCGTGAGAATTGTCTGAAGGAAGAAGACAATGACTGTCGCAATGATCAACCACTTGGTGGTCGGGACGTCGTCAGCCCACGAACGACCGCTCGATTCGCTTTCGTCGCGCATGTAGTCGCGGTTGCTGAAGCCCATCGTCCGTGTTGACCTTCACTCGGCGATTCTTCCGGCCCCAACTTGCACGATCGGTACAAGTTGATTGGGCGCGGAAATCAGATGTTATTTATTCTGCGTCACCTGGCTGCGCGGGGTTGGCTCAGGCAGACGTTGCGCCAAATCGGTATTCTCACTTTGCAATTGGAGAATGTCCGCTTCGATATTCCGAATCTTGCGACGCAACTCGTCGATTTTGCGCAGCGTGGAGTTTCGCTCTTCCTCGGTCTGTTCCACGGTGACGACCAAACCATCGCGATACTCGGCCGTGACCTTGTCTCCCTTGGGCAATCCATCACCACCGACAAGCGCCGCTTCGCGTTTTTTCAGTGCTTCTTGCGCCGCACCCAGCAACACCTGTTGACCATCGACGTCGCGCCGACGAGTCGCGAGAACTTCCGTTTGTTTGACAATCGACAACAATTGATTGTCGATCGAGTCGGCATACCCGGACGGAATTTCGTTTCGCCAGCGCCAGGGGCCTGGTTTCCAGGTACTGATGTCTTCAGGCAAAGCACGCCAGTTCGGCTTCAACACCGCACCAGCCTCATTTGCGGACACGACGATGAAACTGCCTTGGTACAGCGACGTCCCTTCGCCCAACTGAAAGCCGTGCAGGACCATCTTTTCACGAATCAACTGCTTCGTTCCCGCACCGATCTCAATCGTCCCATCTTGCTGCCGCACATTCGTAGGAACGCTATTCCAGGCTTCGCCCCACAGTTCGCGGGCGCGAAACACCTGGTTGTTCTTGCTTTCAATTTCCGCTTCAAGCCTTTCAATGTCTTCTTGCAGCTTGGCTGTTTTGGCTTTGAGCGCGACGTTCTTGGCCGTGTAACTGTTGCGGTACGTCACAACTTTGGCTGTGTAATCCCCCGCCAGAAACGCGGCGATTGTCACCAGCACTGCGAACGCAATTCCCCACTTACTCATGACACGATCCTTGCCGCGAGCCGAAACGGATTTGAATTCTTATCGACCCAACCTCGACGAAGTCGCCAGCGGAATCACTCAAGTTGTGACGGTGAATCTACCGCGTCTCCTACGCCCCGCAAATTCATCGTGGCACAACTCTTGCGAACAACCGCACCGAGCTGGAGATTGAATTGCAATTTCCAGTCCGATTTATTTGGTTTAACTCATACAACCCGGATCCGACAACTGCATTACCCCTTTCGGTGCTCCAGAATCATAGGACTGGCTAAAGAGGATGGTCAAGGAGAAACTTGCTGTGCAAATCAGTTCGCAATGGTCGCGCCTCACAGACGTTCCGATTCTACTCTGTGCGGGTGATTCGGGCGGATCTCGATCGATTGACGCGGCAGGTCGACACAGACCGAATTCACGGCATCTTCTTGAGACAGGTCCGGAAAACGAAGGTTTTTCAGGTTTATGAGGTAGAAAGTTGTTCGATCATGGAATCGCTTGTCCTTACGAGTTGTCAGTCAGTGCGAATTGCGAGTCCGTGAATTGAGAGGTAGACTTTTGTGGCGGTCCAACTGATAATGGAAGTAACAGCGGCAAAGGAAGTTAGAGCATTGCACATTCAAATCCGCGACGCCGACGCGCGAAGCGATTTGGATTTGAGGCAGACCGGTCCAACCGGCCCTTAAACTCTGCCTTGCCAAACAATTCAGTTCACCAACCATCGGAGTGGCGAACTGAAAGGAGTTGCCTGTGAGCATGAATGCATCGCAACCCGAAGTCTTCGAAATGGAGATCGAGCCGAATCGGGTACCTCGAACGCTGGTCATGGCGTGTCTCGTCAGTCTTGGTCTGCATGTCGTCGCCTTGGGAACTCTCGGCCTGATCAAGATCGCCCAACGACTGGAAGTCTTTTCCGAGATCTCCAGCGTGATGGACGATGTCACCGATGAAGACATGGTCCAGAAGTTCGATACGACAACCACCGACCACATTGGCAACGGAGGCGATGGCACCTTCAGTTCTTCGCAGGAAGCGTCCGCCGTTCTCTCTCGAGATCCCCAGCGGGAACTCGAAAAATCCGTGGAATCGACTCTTCAAGTGTCGGCTCCAGTGATGGATGAACTGCCGCAACCCACCCGCATGAACGCAATGGCCAAAGTGTCCACGACGGGCACCACCGAACATGCTGGCGGAGTCGAAGGCGCAATCGATCGATTGGCGTGGGAAATCGCGAACTCGCTGCGCGAGCGGAAAACCCTGGTGATTTGGTTGTTCGATGTCTCACCATCACTCTCGGTCCGTCGTGAAAAAATCGCGGAACGTGTCGAAAACGTCTACAAGCAACTTACTCAACTGAATGTCGATGCCGATTCGGCGCTGAAAAGTGCGGTTGCGGTGTACGGCGAATCGTGCACGATCGTCACGGACAAGCCGCTGGACAATGCTACGGATCTGGTGAAAACCGTCCGCAAGATCAAATCGGAATCGTCTGGCAACGAGAATACCTTTGGAGCGGTACAGAAGGTCGCCAATCACTTCTTGCCGATTCGCAGGAACGAGCACCGCGACGTGATGATCGTGATCGTCACAGATGAAGAAGGTTCGGATGCGCCACAACTTGAAAAGGCGATCAGCGATTGCAAACGGTATGGCATGCGATGCTATTGCGTTGGCGATTCCGCTCCGTTCGGTCGCAAGAATGTCGAAGCGCCGTTTGAAATGGAGAACGGCGAAACGGTGATCGGTGTCATGCAAAAGGGACCGGAATCGTTCTACACGGAACTGGTCCGATTGGGCTTTTGGGCCACAAATAGTTACGACTTGGATGACATGTCATCGGGGTTCGGACCGTATGGCCTGACTCGTTTGTGCGCCGAAACAAATGGGCTGTATTTCATCACCGACAACGGCCGTGGCCAGCACCGGTTTGATCCGGCAATCATGCGCAGTTACGCGCCTGATTACCGTCCGATCAACGTCCTTGATCGGGATATCCAGAGCAACAAATCCAAACAGGCGTTGATTGAATCCTGCCATGCGGTCGAGGAAGTCGCCAAGAACCGTAAGGTTTTAAACATTTCCATGCCGCGTCTCGATTTCCGATCAGATAACGACACCGTCTTGCGTCAGGAATTGACCGAATCACAGAAGCCGATCGCCGATCTGGTACTGAGTCTTGAAAATCTGGTCCGTGGATTGGAGCAAGGTGAAAAGGACCGCGCAAAGGTCAAAGAATCGCGTTGGCGAGCCAGCTATGATCTGGCATATGGACGCGCATTGGCCCTGTACGTCCGTGCGTTCGGTTACAACGACATGCTGGCCGAAATGAAACGCAGTCCAAAACCTTTTGAAAAGCCCGGTAACAATCAATGGGTGCTGGTCCCCTCGAAAGACATTTCGTCCGGTCCCACTGTCAAGAAGCCCGCCGCGAAAGCGATCGAATATCTGAGTCGGGTGATAGACGAACACCCCGGTACACCGTGGGCACTGCTGGCGGAACGTGAACGCTCGGTTCCTTTGGGTTGGGAATGGAAAGAATCACACTACAACCCGAATCCAGTCATGGCTG
>Ga0207694_10000912_pt1 | contig 26160 bp, 17 predicted proteins | sample KBSC34metaG_FD_184353 | JGI IMG/M metagenome (GOLD analysis project Ga0207694, IMG submission 184353) | Corn rhizosphere microbial communities from Kellogg Biological Station, Michigan, USA - KBS C3-4 metaG (SPAdes) (version 2) | ecosystem: Host-associated > Plants > Roots > Rhizosphere > Soil... | reverse complement strand
CACGCTGAACGTGCCGATGCTGGATGCCTTTCGGCGGAACGGGCACAGCTCGGAGGCGACGGCTTGGCACAAGTGGATGCACCGGCGGGTGGTGTAAGGGTGCTGGGGGGGGAGCTGAGCGCGGCGGCAGGGGGCTGAGCTCAATCCTCCTCAGGGTCCTGATCACTCGCCGGTTCATCGGCCAGCAGATGCTCGATCGCCTTCTGACACAGGTCCCGAATCATCTCCGGCGGAATCGCGTAGTCGCGCCCCGGCAGGAATGACACCGGGTCGGCGAGCGCCCCCTCCGGTCCGAAGGGCTCGACCACCACCTCGATGTCGATGACCGCGCCCTCCGCCAGCCCGAGCGGGACGTCGGAGTCCTCGACCAACTGCTCGCCGGCGTGCCGGTACCGGTAGCCGAAGCGCACGCCGACCGCGCCGCCGTACTCCGAGGCCTCCGTCGGGAGTGCCAGCTGCTCGGTGAGCGCCTCGACCAGCTCACGCGACGTCGCTCCGACACGGACGCGCACCTCGTGCGAGACCCGCAGCGACTGGTTGCGGGCGTACACGTGCAGCGTCGGCTCGCCGCCGTCGTGCGGCTCGGCGACCGGCACCGGCGCGGGGAGCACCTTCGTCCCGACCGCGCGGTCGCGCATCCACACCGTCGCCAGCTGCTGCGCGGCCGCCTCGCGGTGGCCGCCGAAGGCGTCCAGGTAGCGGCGCGGGGCCAGGACCGGGGGCAGTTCGCTGTCGTCGAGGCGCACGATGAACACGAACGGCCGCGCGCGCCGCTGCTCCAGCACCATCGCCGCGGAGATCTCGCTGTTCACCCAGTACCGGTCGCGCGCCGCCGCGGACCACATCAGCACGTAGAAGTCCGACCGCTCCAGCGCGCCGTTGATGCTCATCACGACGTCGTCGCCGGGGGCGATGTCCAGGATGTCGAGGAACGGATCGATCCCCCGCTCCACCAGATCCTGGTGGAACTTCAGAACCTCGGTCCGGTCGGACACCGTGTACGAGATGAAGACGGCGGGGCCACGCCCTTCAGGATGATGCGGCATGTTCTTCTCATTCGGTCTCAAGACGTGCGGAACAGGCGGCGGATCAGCAGCGCCGGCCCACGGGCCGACGCACGCAATATAGGCGCCTTCACCTGATGCCCCGAATCCCCGTACAGCGACCAGCACGCCCACCACGCCGCATGCCCCGGCTCCGGCACGTCCGCGCCCAGCGCGACCCGCCCCTCGCGCACATCGAGCTGCGCACGCTGCAAAGCGACATCACGCGGCAGATACCGCAGGTAGCCCTCGAACCGGTCCAGCAAAGCCGCCGTGACGGAGACCTCTGCGATCCACCGGGCCGCCACCACCGAAGCCGCTCCGGCATGCAGCCCGGCGCGCACGAAACCGGTCCGCTCGTCACGCCCCACGCGTTGAGCCATCCCCGACTCGCACGCGCCCAGGATCAACGTCCCACACGCCCGTAAAGCCGCCTGCTGGAACCGCCCCGGCTGAATGCGCCCGTCGCGCTCGGTCTTCGTGCCCGCGAACTGGAGCCAGGTCTGAGAGGCGTCCTTCGGATCGGACTGGCCGTGCCCGAGAAGGCGAACGCGCCGGTAGTCCCTCCGCGCGAGTTCCTGTTCGAAGTCCTCAGGCGTCGCTTCGAATGCGCTGACGAACAAGGCGCGGCTCCCCCGGTTTTCAACAGCCCGCCGACGCAGCAACGGACGCGCCGAAAGACACGGCAGATCCGACACCGCGAACCGGCACACGAGCGGCACCGAAGCGCCCTCCGCGCCACCCCCGCCTCCCGCGCCACTTGCACCCTCCGCGCCACCCTTGATCGGCAACGCCGCCAACGGAATATCGGAAAGCACTCCCCCGGCGACCACCACCAGCCGCTTGACCCGCCGCGGCATCAGACCGAGCACCGTCTCGACCCCGATCTCGGCACCGAGCTGCTCGATCAGCCGCGAAACAGCGGCCCGCCCCTCGGGCTGCCCCAGCCGGAATTCGTTGCACTCCTTGCGCAATGCCTTGACCAGCTTCTCCAGCTTGCCGCGATCCGCAGGAAGATCGACGTGATGCACCAGGCCCCGCCCGACGATCCCATGGTGCACGCGCCCCGGCCGCGCGTGCATGATCCAGATCGCCTCGTCCCGAGCCGTCGCGTCGGCGATCGCGCGCAGCCATTCCCAAGCGGCGGCGCCGTCGCCGGGTGCGGGAAGCCGGCGGAGCGAGCCCTCAGCGTCCGGCGCGATCCGGCCGAGGATCGCCGCCCCGCGCGCCGACTCCATCGCCACGATCGTGGCCGCGACAGCGGTGATCGCCGACGCGCCGCCGGGACCCGCCACCGCGAGTTCGGCGGCGACCCGGATCCGCTCGTCGTGCTCGGTGGGGATGTCCTCCAGCAGCGTGGCCCGCACCTCGTCGCTGATCTGCCGGGCGACGAGATCCTCTTCCAGCGCATGCGCCACCGCCCATCGCTGCGAGGCCTGCTCGGGCTGCTTCAGCAGCTCGAACGCCTCCCCGAGCAGCCGCAGGGCACGGATACGCACGTCGAGCAGCGGATCCGGCGCGGCGTACTCGGAAGCGGCCGTCAGGTCCCGGACCGCGTCATGGAGATCGACCTCCGTCTTGCGGCGCTTGAACGCCGCGATCGACGCCTCCCCCGAAGCCAGATGCCAGTACGCGCCGTCCCGGTCCGACGCGGCCAGCTCGCTGATCGCGTCCAGCTCCGCCCGGGCCTGCTCCACCGAACCCCGCTCGAGCAGCAGGAAGCTGTTCAGCAGACCCCTGACGAAACGTGCGGTCGGCGGTTCGGTCCCCTCCACCGAACCGCCGACCCTCACCAAGGTCGGGGAAAGCGCATCGCTCACGGCTTTGAGCGCCTTGCCCCGGCGCAGCGCCACCAGCAAGACGACCAGTTCCTCCAGCACCGGCAGCCGCAACGCGTCATCGAGATCGTCAGCCGCGAGCGCCGCCACGACGACTCGCAGCGCTTCCTCATATCGGTGCTGATTCCTGAGCGCCAGCGCACGAGCCAGGGCGCGCGGCACCGACGTCATCGCAGCCGGGTCCTCGGCCAGAATCGCCGACGTCGCCGACTCGTCGCCGTCACGGGCCTGAAGCAGCCGGAGATCCGCGTCGACGACGGCCACCGATGCGGTGTCGCCCAGAGCATCGAACGCGTCGCGAGCCTCAGCGAGATGGCGGTGAGCAGTGGCGCGATCGCCGGCCGCCAGTCCCTCCACGCGACGCAGGCGCGCATGATCGGAGACGTCCAGATCCCCGTCGCTGACAGCGCGGATCTCGGCCGCATCGGACACCGCCCCGGCGTGCGCTCCGGACTCGGAGCGCACCTGAGCCCGTTCGAGCAGCAGCGGCAGCCGGGACCGCGGTGTCAGGACCCGGTCTCGCCGGAGATAGTCCTCACACCGCGAAGCAGCGGCCGTCAGAAACCCCGCTGAACGAAGAACGCCGACGTGCTCAGCCGCGAGCACCACCCACAGCCCCGCGTCGTCGGCGGCCACGAGGTCCAGAACCTCCCCGTAGGCGGCATCCGCCTCCTCGACGGCAGCCGACCGCGCTCGCTCCAATGCCTTCGCCAACGGCTCCCCGCCATCAAGGACATAGTTCTCGGTCACGATCGGCTCCCATCCCGCTCAGCACACGGGCTGGCCCTTGCCGGCCAGCGTGACCAGCAGGATCGTCCCGGGCGCCACCGGCGATCCGGGCGCACCGGCCGTTTGCGACGGCGACGGCGGCGGGGCCGACGTGGGACTGCCTCCGTTGCCTCCCGCCGCAGCCGCTCCGCCGAACGGCGGGCACCCCGACTGCCCGGTGGCGTGGATGAGGCCCGCGGTACTCACCAACCGCCAAGGGCCACCCTCATACGTCCGCACATCCGGCTGCGCCGTCGTGCTTTCCGCACGCGGATCGTGGCCGAGCGCCACCGCCACCACCGCCACCCGGAACGTCGGCGGCAGCGACTCCGGCACGATCGGGCCGTCGGACAGACGCAGGGCCGCGCGCAGGCTCGGACTGAAGTAGATCCCGTCGGCGCCGGGCATCCGCAGCACACTGCCGAGGAACATCGTCACCGGCGCGCCACTGGGTGTCAGAGGGCTGGTGTCGTCCTGCTCGATCTCGTCCGGGATCCCCAGGTGCTCCTTGATGACGTCGAAGACCGCCGTCCCGTTCAGATCCGGCCCGAGCGCCCGCAGCACGCTGTCCGTGATCTCGCTGCCGAGCGGCGTCAGGAACACCGTGCCGTCGTTCGCGACGAGGGCTGCGCCGTCGCCGCCGAGCGCCGTGGCACGCACCTTGCCGTCCTTGGCCTGCGTCGCCTTCGCGATCAGCTGCTCGATCGCCGGGAACTCGCTGAGCAGCGCCGCGCCCGCGACCGTGCCGTTGACGCCGAGCACCGGATCGCCGGCCGAGACCGTCGCACCGTTGCCGTCCTCGTACACCGTGGCCGTCTGACCGTCCGGCGTGTTGACGACGACGGTCTTGTCCGAGTGGTCCGGCCGGCCCACGAACGCGGCCACTGCCGGATTCCCGCCCGAGGAAGGCTGCACATTGAGATACCCCGAGCCGTCCGGCGGACTGGGTCCGGCGGTGAAGCTGCCGTCCATGAACGAGGGCGCGCCGGTGTTCTCGTCCGGTCCGCCGATCCGGAACGACAGGGTGTCCGTGGCGTTCGGCACCGTGGCGCTGACGGCGAGCCACTGCTGGCCGGGCCCGCTCAGCCGGTCCCGGACCGAACCGTCAGGGTTCTTCATCTCGTACAGCACACCGTCGGACGCCGTCGGCGTGGACTTGCCCGAGGTGCCCTTGGACAGCTTGGCCTGGATCGACGACAGAGCGCGGAGCGCCTTGTCGACCAGACCGGAGCGCCACTGGACCGTGACGATGTTCGCCGTGTCCGAGGTCGTCAGCGAGCCGAAGTCCTGGCCCTGATAGGTGACGTCCTCCTCGACGCTCTGGCCCTCGGCGCGGACGCTGTAGCCGAGTTCCCGGTTGGCGTCGGAGGACCGCCAGACCTTCTCCTTGCCCAGCGGGATGACCTTCCGGCCGGTCGCCTTGACGTCCACCGTCGCGGTGTCGCCGTTCATCGCCAGCGTGCGCTCGACGCGCTCGGAGACCTTCCCCGAGTCGTCGATCGACACCCGGTCGATCTGGCCGGTCCCGGAGGCGTCGTCGTAGGTCGACTTCGGGTCGAACAGGCCGGCGCGGGTCACCGAGGTGGGCAGTTCCGGATGGTAGTCCTGGCCGGCGGTCCGGTCGTAGAGGTCGCTGAGGGACACACCGCCCTCGATCTCGACGTACCCGCAGTCGTCGAAGTCGCGGCTGGGGTTGACGATCAGCGCTTCCTGCTTCGCCGAGGGCGGAGTCACGAAGGCGATCGGGGCGCGCTCCTTCAGCTCCTTGTGCGAGCCGTACCAGTCCTTGAACGAGACCGGCGCAGGGCTCTGCGTCTGGACCGGGAGCAGCACCTTGTTCTCATGCGTCAGCCACTCCAGCGCGCCGCTCCAGCGCATGATCTGGTCCAGGCGCTGGTATTGCGGCTCATAGTCCTCGATGTCCTGCTGGTGCACGTCCCACCACTGCAGGGCCCGGCCGAAGGAGTAGCTCGGCTCGACCTCGGTGCCGTTGGGGCCGTCGTCGCGGACGAACAGCCGGGCCGCCTCGGCGCCGACGTCGATGTGGTCGTCGGTGGAGGCGAACGCGCTGTCGTTGCGGCCGAACCACAGCCGCCCCGACTCGTTCGTCGGGTCGTTGGGGCCGGCGCACTCGCTCCAGGGCGTCACGGCCGCGGGGTCGGCGAGGAAGCCGCCGACGGCCTGGGTCGGCACGCCCTTGCCGACTCCGGCGACCCAGTTCTTGGTCACGTAGTCGACGTAGGCCAGGGAGTCGCCGACCGCCGTCCCGGCGAGCCCGCCGTCGTAGCGGGCCTGGCTCATCGTGGTGTGGCCGTTGAGCAGTTCGTACAGGGCCCACAGCTGCGCGCGGTCGGTGGGCAGGCCGAGCTCGGCCATCGCGGCGTCCTGGTCGGCGCTGGGCGTGTAGAGCTCGTTCTCGATCTCGGTCTTGACGTCCGCGGAGGAGCCGAACAGCGAGCCGGTCCAGTTACCGGACACCAGCCGCGCGGCGGTGTCGGAGCTCACCGAAGGCGCCATCGCCCGGACGTCGGCGGCGGTCGTCGGGGGCAGCGGGTCCAGCGAGAAGCCCGGTGCCGAACCGTTTCCGGCGACGTGCGCCTGATAGCCGTTCTGCAGGACGCTGACGTCGTCCACGGTCATCGGGGCCGCCGGCACATCAGGCCACGACCATCCGTCGGCCCAGACCTGGCCGCCGCGGACCGACAGCTCGGACAGCGACGTGGTCTTGGCCAGGAACGCCGTGAGATCGCTGAGGCTGGAGATCGCGGTGCTCACGTAGCCGTGGGCGGTGCGGACCTGATCGGGGGTGCCGATCGGGTCGGCGGTGACGTCGGCCGTCTGCGTGGCCTGGTCGATCGTGTAATGGTGGATCTGGACGAGTTCGGGATCCGAGCCGTGGTCGGTGCGGTACTGGTCCAGCATCAGGCCGACGGTGCGGTTCTCGTGCGGATCGCCTTGCGGGACCAGCAGATGCAGCGTGCCGCTGGTGTCGGCCAGTTCGCGGCCCGGGCCGACCTGCTGGTCGGCCAGGTCGGTGAAGCCCTGGTCGCGGACCGGGAAGGTGTCGTACGAGGCGTCGCGGATCGCCGCGGTGCTCATCCCGAGATGCGCGGCCAGCGCCGTGCGGATCCAGTCGCGGACCTGGTCGGCGGTGTCCGAGGAGTTCAGGCCGGTCAGGCGGGAGGCCGCGGAGGAGTAGGAGACGAGGAAGCCGGTCCGGGTCACCATCTTCTGCGACGGCGGGGGCGTGGCCTTGCTGCCGCCGGCCCAGCTCCAGGTTCCCAGGCCGATGCCGGCGGCCAGGACGACGGCGGCCGCCGCGCCGGCCAGGCGCCGCCGGCCGGCGACGATGTCGCGCAGAGTCGAAGAGGTCATCTCGGTCCACCGTCCTGCCGCCCACGGCCAGTGTCAGTCTGTGCAGGTCAGCGCCGTGCGGCGCGGTTCGGGCCGGCCGGCTTCCCGGGTGTCTCGGGACAGACCCCGGGTCCCCCTGGGCCGGCCGGCCCGGCGATCACATCACGGGTTCGGCGCGTCACCGGAGTTCAGCGTCGAGACCGACAGGTTGCCGCCGATCTGCTCGGTCAGCGTCAAGGTCCAGTCCGAGTCGCTGAAGTCCCAGGTCGAGTCGGTCTTCTGGTAGGAGCACTGCCGCGTGAACTTCTGCGAGGCGCTGTCCCAGTCGGTGCCGGAGGAGACGTAGATGTCGAAGGTGCTGCCCGGGATGTTCTTCAGCGTCGTGTCGGCGTTGGCGCGCACGTAGACGGAGGCGACCGGGGTCTTGGTGCCGACCTTGGTCAGCGTGACGATGGCGTCGGTGCCGGAGTTGTTGATGGTCAGCGAGCCCGGGCCCGAGGAGTGCCGCAGCACCTGGCCGTTGCCCAGCTGCCGGGTCTGGTCGGCGATCGGCGCCGGCAGGAAGGCCGCGGCGTCCTTGCCGTAGGCGGGGTCGACGGCGTTGAGCGCAGTGGCGGCGTCCCGCAAGGCCTTGGCGCCGTCGGAGCGGGTGAACTCGGCCAGCGCCGCGCCCGAGGTGCACACGGCCGAGCCGAGGTCGTCGGCGGTGTGGGACGCCGAGCTGGAGAAGCTGCTCAGCGCCTGCGACAGCTGGGTGGTGGCCGCCGACAGGTTGTCCGGCGGGTCGCTGGGCAGCCCGTTCGACAGCGTCTGGGCGTCGGTGGACAGCTTGGTCAGCGCCGTCTTCGCGGCGTCCGGGTTGTGGGCGTTGACGACGGCCTCGAAGTCCGGCGCCAGCTGCGAGTTCACGCTGGTCAGGCTCTGCGCGAAGGCCGCGGAGCTCATCGTGGTGGGACTGGGCGACGACGAGGTGAGCGCGGCCGAGGTGCCGCCGGAACCGGAGTCGCCCGCCAGTGCGGAGGACGAGCTGCTCTTGCTGCTCCCGCCACCGCACGCCGCCAGCGATCCGGCCAGAAGAACACCCGCCAGGGCGTAACCGCCCCGAACGCTGGACCGCGATATCAGACTATTGACCATTTCCGTACCCCCATTCCGCGAGACCGACGAACGATCGGCGCCCCGTGACCCCTGAGCCCGTGTTCAGGAACACCAATATTCTGATGCCCGCGAGGGGTGCGTCGAGGCGATTTTCCGCAGGTTGCGTGTTGCGATTCCGCAGGGTGGGACGGGAAGTTCCGATTCGGTGACGATCGGGTTGCCGTTTACACCTGAGCCTGCGCCTGCCCCGCGACGACGAGTCCCGACTCGTACGCCAGCACCACCGCCTGCGCCCGGCTCGACAGGTTCAGCTTCGCCATCGCGCGGTTCAGGTGGGTCTTCACGGTGCCCTCGCTGACCACCAGCCGCTCGGCGATGTCGCCGTTGGACAGTCCGGTCGCGACCAGCCGCAGCACGTCCGTCTCCCGCGTGGTGAGCGCGGCCAGAGCCGCTCGTTCGGCGGACGACGCGCCCTCCGGACGCCGTGAGCGCGGCACGAGGCCCGGAGGCGGCCCGGCGGGCAGGGGCCCGGCGCCGGGGCCCGGCCCCTGCGGCTCGCCGTCGAGTCCGGTCGCCGTGACGTAGGCCTGCACCAGGCGGCGCGTCACGGTCGAGGAGAACAGCGTGTCGCCGTCCGCGACCGCCTTCAGCGCCGCGAGCAGACGCTCCGGCGGTGTGTCCTTCAACACGAAGCCGTCGGCGCCGGCCCGCAGCGCCTCGTACACGTACTGGTCCATGTCGAACGTGGTGAGGATGAGGATCCGCGGCAGCTTCTCCCGCCCCGAGCTCAGGATCGCGCGCGTCGCGGCGATCCCGTCCATCTCCGGCATCCGGATGTCCATCAGCACCACGTCGGGCTCGGTGAGCGCGGCCATGGTCACCGCCTCGGTGCCGTCGCACGCCTCGCCGACCACCTCGTAGCCGGGCGCGGCCCGCAATATGGCCGCCATCCCGGCGCGGATCAGCACCTGGTCGTCGACGATCAGAACCTTGACCATCCCGCGTCCCGCCGCCTTCTGTTCCCACCGGCACCGTCGCCGCTCTCACTCTGCCCCGACGTTACCGGACCATGCATGCTCAGTGGTTGGCAACCCGGTGAATCTCAGACGTTTCCGTCCTCGGCCCACATCTCGTTCGGGTCGCCGTCGCACGCCGCCTCGATCACCGAGCCGCCCGAGGTCTTCAGGCACAGGCTGTCGGCGGCGTTCATCAGTTGCGTGGCCCCGCCGGATCCTCCGACCTTGGACCACAACTGCGTCAGGTTCCCGCTGCACGATTTCACACTCACACCGCCGTGGCCTCCGGTCAGGCAGTCGTTGCTGTCCCCGTTGACCAGCTCCTCCTGGCCGGTGACGGCCCCGAGGATCCCGGTCAGCGGCACCGTGAACTCCCATCCCTGCGTCTTGCTGTCGGCACAGCCCTGGTGCGCCGCCGAAGCGGAGCCGCCGGGCTGCGTCAGGCAGTCGCCGCTGCCCGTGTTCTGGAACCGATGGTAGTTCGCCGGCAGCAGGGGCCCGGTCGGCGAGGTCGCCGGCGGCACCGCGGCGCTGGTGGAGGCCGTGGTGGTGACGGTGTGAGCCGGCGACGCGGAGCTCGTGTGCTTGGTCGGCGACGGTGAACTGCTGGAGCTGGAACGCGTCGCCGAGGCGCTCGGCGTGCTCTGCGCCGCGGAGGGGGCGCTGGACTGGGTGTCGGCCGAGGTCGGCGACGCTCCGGCGGCGTTCTTCTGCGACGAGCCAGAACCCTGCGTCACCAGCACCCAGGCCCCGACGGCGACCAGCAGTACGGCCGCAACCAGCGCCACCGGCTTGCCGATGCCCCGCCTGTCGTCCGCCGCGGCGGCGACGGCCGCGCGATCGCCGTATCCGCCCCGCCGGCCGCCCCGGTCACCCCGGTCACCCCGGCCGCCGTCCGGCGCCGACGAGCCGCGCCGGTCGTCGAACCCCGGCGCCGCCCGCCGGTCGTCGGGCCGCCGGCGGCCCCCGCCGCTGCGGGGACTCGGGATCGGCGCCTCGTCGTCGACGCGGTCCGGACGGACCATGGTGTCGTCCGGAGGGGACACGTAGTCGTCGTCCGCGGCGTACAGGTACATCGCGTCGGTCATGTCCACCGACCGCGACGGGTCCGCCGCGGGCGGAGGGGGCGCCGGCAGGTCCGGCTCCGGCGGCATGGCCATCGTGGCCGACGCGGGATCGTCCATCACCAGCGCGGCCAGCCGGCCGTCCGGTATCAGGGCCCGAAGAGCCCGCCCGAAGGCGGCGGCGTCCGGGAACCGGTCCTCCGGCTCCTTGGCCATGGCCCGCTCGATGACCTCGCCGAAACCCGGCAGATCAGGGCACTGCAGCCGGGGCGCCGGCTCGCTCAGCGCCAGATAGATCGTCCGGCGTACGTCCTGCCCCGGCGCGAAGAACGGCGGCCGGCCCGCGACCAGCTCGTACAGCGTCGAGCCGAGCGCGTAGACGTCCGAGGAAGCCGTCGGTACGCCCCGCGTCATCAGCTCCGGCGCGGCGTGCTGCGGCGAGAACACGTCCAGCACCGAGCTGGAGTTGCTGGCGTCCAGCAGCCACGACACGCCGAAGTCGGCCAGCGCCGGCTCGCCGTAGCGGGAGACCAGGATGTTGTTCGGCTTCACGTCCCGGTGCAGCACCCCGAGCGCGTGCGCGGCGTGCAGCGCGTCGGCGATCTTCGCGCCGACCCCGGCGGCCTGCACCCCGGACAGCGGCCCGCGCCGGTTCAGCCACTGCTTCATGGAGCCGCCGTCGTACAGGTCCATGGCCAGGAACGGCCGGCCCGCGGCCGTCGTGCCGGTGTCCAGCACGGTCACCACGTGCGGGTGGTCGCTGAGCCGGCCGGACAGGCGCACCTCGCGCACGAACCGGCGCCGGGCGTCCTCGTCGGGGCCGACGATCGTCAGCAGCTTGAGCGCGACGTCGCGTTCGAAGGACTCCTGCACGGCCCGGTAGACGACGCTGAAGCCGCCGTGCCCGATGCGCGTCAAGTCCCGGTATCCCGGGACGTGCTCCGGCTCCTCGGGCTCGCCTCGAACACCGACCGGGGCCGCCTTCGGCGCCGTACCCATCGAACCACCATGGCGTGTCATGACCTGCGTTCCCGTCCGTTCCACGTCATCCGTGACAACCGCGATATCCCCGGCAAAGCACGACGGGGCGGTGGTGTGGCGGCGCGCTCTTTCCGCGCCGCCACACCACCGCCGTCGCCGGGTGGGTGCCTGCTGTTCAGTTCAGTCCGCTCGCTCGCTCCATCCGGCGCGTCAGGCCGGAAGTCTTACAGGCCCTGGGTCAGACCGCCGACCAGGTTGCCGACGACCGGCAGCTGACCGACGACCGGCAGGCCGGAGCCGGCCTGGGTGATGTTGCCGAGCACGCCGCCGACCTGCTGCTGCAGGTCCATCAGGGTGCTGCGGACGGCGTCCAGCTGCGACTGCGCGGCCGGCCACACGCTGCTGCTGAACAGCGACGCCGCCGGGCCCTCCCAGACCGCGGGGTCGGTCAGGGCCAGGCCGTGCGAGGTGATCTGGGACAGCACGTCGCCGAGCGGACCCTGGAGCAGGTTCATCAGCTGCCCGATGTGCAGGTGGGCTTCGGCTGTGACCTTGACGGTGCCGTCAGACATGGTGGGACTCCATCTTCTTTTGCGTTCGGGGGATCCGCATTGGGACGGACCCGCCGGCTGGCTATCGGTTACGCCGAGGAATCCCCGGCGGCACAACCAGAAATCTACGGATGACGGGACGTCCGGTCGTCTAACGAGCGGTGTATTTCCGCACTACCCCGCTCGTTATAGAGATCGCCGGGCGTCGCCAGCACCAGTTGCACTCCTTCGATCGTGCCGTCACAGATGAGGTAGCCGCGGCCCGGCAGCGGGGACATCCGGTGCTGCCGGGGCAGCGGCGTGCCCAGCAGGTCGTGGTCGTGGTCGTGGTCCGGGACCAGCAGGATCCCGCAGCGGGCCTCGCGGACCCGCTGCGTCCACTGGCCGAACTGCCTGCGGACGCCGTCGTTGCGGCCGGCCGCGATCACGTGCCGCCCGGGTTTGACCATGAACTTGTCCAGGACCTGAAAGGTGTCCGTGACGGTGTCCGCGTCGTCAACCAGGAGGAGAGCCCGCTCGCCGGCCGACTCCAGGGCACGTTCGAGTTCCGAGTACTCCGTGCAGATGATGACCGTCGGCGGCAGGTCGCGCAGCGGGGAGCGCCGGGGCGCGAACGCCACCAGCGCGGGCGGCTCGGCGCCGGTCAGGACCATGTGCGCGATCGCGACCAGAGCGCTGCTGCGGCCCGAGCGCGACGGCCCGGCGATCAGCGCGTGTTCGTGCTCGTGCAGGCGCAGCACGGCCGCGGCCAGGGTGCTGTCGGTGAAGCCCACGGGGATGGACCACGGCTCGCCGCCGGTGGCCGCCGACACGCCCGCCCGCCGCATCCGGTCGATCGGGATCACCTCCGGCAGCAGGCGCACCTTGTTGGCCGTGCGCGGCGCGCCGGTCCAGTGCTGCGCGATCGATCCGACCGTGGCGGCGAGGTCGGCGCCGGGGTAGCCGATCTGCACGACCTGGCGCGTGGCCACGACCACGGCGCGGCCCGGAACGGCGGCGGGGACGGAGCGGCGCGGGATGTCGAAGTTCGCGTAGTCGGCGACGTCGGCCAGGCGCAGCAACAGTTTCTGCCTGCTGAGGGCGCCCCAGGCGCTGGGGATGGCGCCGAGGCGGTCGCCGGTGGCGGCGATGTAGAGACCGACCGCGGGGCCGTCGGCGAAGACCCGCTCCAGGTCGTCCAGCACGCTCATGCCGCCGTAGTCCTTCTCCAGCTCCGAGCGCAGCGACCCGACGTTGTCGATGAGCACCAGCACGCGCGGCGGACCGGGCAGGTGCGGATCGCGCACGGAGCCGCCGGCCTTGCGGGTGTTCAGCTCGGCTCGCAGCATCCTGATCAGCCGGATCTGCCGGTCGCGGTCGCCGGGGCCGATGTAGGCGCCGGTGTGCGGCAGCCCCTGCAGCGGCGCGAGGGCGCCGGAGCCGAGGTCGAGCACGTACAGGTGCAGGCGGTCGGGGGCGTCGGCGGACACCGCGGACAGCGCCAGCGTGGCCAGCGCCGTGGAGGTGCCGGAGTTGACGCCGCCGTATATCAGGATGTTGCCGACCGCCGGGTCCCAGCCGACCGTGTACTGCGCCTGCCGGTCCGGGTCGTCGGCCAGCGCGTACGCGGGCAGGCCGGGGGTGTCGGTCTGCAGGCCCTTCACCGCCGGGCCGAGTTCGTGCAGCGGGATCACCGTCGGCAGCGGGTCCGGCCAGGGCCGGCGGGGCTGGGCGAAGCCGGCGGAGTAGCTCGCGTGCTGCGCGGCCTCGACCAGCCGCGCCAAGTCGGTCGGCTGTCCGGTGGCGGCCTGCTCCGCGGAGACGATGGCTCCGGCGCGCTCCCCCGATGTCAACCTGAAGGGTAGGAGGGACAGCCGACCTGCGGCGTCGTCGATGGGAGTGATGCCCGTGGACAGCGCGGTCTGGACCGGGAGCACCTCGCCGGCGCTGACGCGGTAGAAGCCGCGGCCCCACTGGCGGCTGCCGATCCCGGCCGCGACCGGGGAGTCGATGACGTCCGCGGAGTCGGCGGCGCTCTCCAGCCGCAGCGCGAGGCGGAGTTTGACGTTGTTCTTGATCGCGTCGTTGACCGAGCCGGAGGGCCGCTGTGTCGCCATGATCAGGTGCATGCCCAGGCTGCGGCCCCGCTGCGCGATGCTGACCAGGGCGTCGACGAACTCCGGCAGAGCTTTGACCAGCGTCGCGAACTCGTCGATGACCACCACGAGGCGCGGCATCGGCTCCAGGTCGGGACGTTGCGCGTCGCGCAGCCGCTGGTAGTCGCGGACGTGGCTCAGGCCGACGCCGCGCAGCGCGTGTTCGCGGTGCCGCAGTTCGGCTTCCAGACAGCGCAGCGCGCGCTCGCCGAGCTGCTCGTCCAGGTCGGTGACCAGGCCCACGACGTGCGGCAGGCGCGCGCACTCGTCCAGCGCGCCGCCGCCCTTGTAGTCGACCAGCGCGAAGGTCAGGTGCTCGGGGTCGGCGCCGACCGCGAGCGCGGCTATCAGGGTTCGCAGAAGCTCGCTCTTGCCGGAGCCGGTGGTGCCGGCGATCAGGCCGTGCGGGCCGTCGTCGTCGAGGTCGATCTCGAACTCGCCGTGGTCGGTGACGCCGAGGACGGCGCGGGCCCGCAGGGTGCCGACGGTGGTGCGCCAGCGGTCGGCCAGGGCGGCGTCCAGGGTGCCGTTCGGGGCGCCGGCCAGGTGCAGCAGCGGCAGCAGGTTCACCCGGTCCGGCAGCCCGGCGCCGGCGGCCTTGACCTCCGGGTCCTCGAACCGGGCCAGGCCGCGCGCGACGGCGCGGGCCCGCTGGCGCGTCATGCCGGAGACCAGGACGTCGTCGACACGCTGGCCGCTCGCGACCCGGTGCAGGCGGCCGAAGCCGTCGGCCGAGACCGACAGGACCTCGGTGCACACCGCGGGCAGGCGCCGGGTCAGTACGATCCCGGCGACGGGGCCGGCCTGGCCGCCGAGCAGGTCGCGCAGCGCGCAGGGACGGCCTTCCAGCAGCGTGGCGCCGTCCACGACGAGCAGCAGGGTCGGCATGCCGGTGACGGAGAGGTCGGCGGGGCGTCCGCCGCCGAAGCCCCCGGGGCCGGCGTTGGCCTCGGCGAGTTCGGCGAGCAGGCTGCGGGCCAGAGTTTCGCAGTGCTCTGCGCCGACGGCGACGTAGCGCGAAGCGCTGGAGCGCGGGTCGGCACCGTGCGGCAGCCACTTGGTCCAGTCCCAGTCGGCGATGCGGTCGCCGTCGGCGAAGACCACGACGGCGACGTCGGCCGGGCCGCTCTCGGTGACGGCCTGGCACAGCAGCGACCGGGCCGCCGCCAGCGCCGCGCCGCGATCGCCTTCCAGCCCCAGGACGCCGCCGTCGGCGAGGTTCACCGCGACCGGGACCTGGCTGAGCCAGGAGGCGTCAGCGATCGCGGCGGTGATGGCCGGATCAGGCTCCTGATCGGTCCCCGTGCGGCGGCCGTGGTCGACCGGCGGGGTCCAGTCCTGGTCCGCCAGGCCCGCCGACAGGCGCAGGAAGTCCGAGGCACCGTGGCGGCGCTCCCACAGCCGCAGGCCCGGGACCGAGGCGCGGTAGACGACCTCGGCCGGGTCGGGGTAGTCATCGCGCAGGCGGTCTTCCTGGCCCTCGCGGCGTTCCTGCAGCTCGTCGGCGACGTCGGCCAGGCTCGCGGCGTAGTCCCGCTTGCCGCGGCGGAAACCGACGCGGCCCCGGGTCCGGTCCTCCAGCTGGGTGCCGATCATGATGACCGGGCTGAACAGCGCGAACAGGGCGAAGGCGGGGTTCTTCAGCAGGATGACCATGACCGCGGCCAGGATGATCGGCGCGACGATGCTGGTGATCCGCAGCGGCTGGGAGTTGGCGCGCTTGGGCGGCTGCGGGAGCTTGATCGGCGCCGCCTCGGCCGAGGCGGCCAGGCGCGGCGCGCGGTTGAACGGCAGGGTGCCGCCGGGGCCGGCTTCGTGGGCCGGGTTGACGTACTGGACCGGGCCGAGGTCGGCGACCGGGAGGATGCGGAAGGGCACGCGGCCGGCGGCGGAGACGATGTCCTGCGGCCCGACGCGTGCGGGGCCGGTCAGGCGCTGGCCGTTCAGGTCGGTGCCGTTGCGCGAGCCGAGGTCGCGGACCCGCACCAGGCCGTCGCGCGTGACGTCGATCTCACAGTGCAGCCGCGACAGGTCGGGGCTGTCTATTCGCACGTCGGCCTGCTCGCCGCGGCCGAGCTTGTAGCGGCCGGGCATCAGCGGCACCGAGAGCCCGGCGTCCAGCCCGCCGATGACGCGCAGCACGAAGCCGCGGTCGGACATCGTGCCGGTGTCGGGATCGGGGAGCACGGTCAGCGAGACCTCGGAGCCCATGACGAGCCCTGATCCGCTCAACGGCGTGGCCGGCGGGGTGAGCCGGCCGTCGATCATCACCGCTCCGCCGTAGCCGCCGAGCGCCGTGGCCAGGTCGGCGGCCACCGCGTCCGGGCGGCCGAGCCGCAGCTCCATGTCGCGTTCGACCCCAGCGTCCCGATGGACGAACCTCATCGCCTGCCACCCAGTTTTGTTCCGAACGCTTACAGCGCGCGACGCACAGCGACCGCGCAAGACCGCGCAAAAGTCTAGGGTTCCAGGCGGGGTCGCTTCGCCGCGTTACCCACAGGTTGACAATCAAGATCCGATCTCTACCTACCGCAGTAGGCATGCATACCGCAAAGGTTTACCCTCGTTCGGCTGAAACCCGGGCCCAACCGAGGACAAAGCCCGGATGTGCTCCCTAGTTTGGCTGGATGCTCCGCATGCACGACGCCGCCAAACCCCTGGCGTCGATACCCCCGCTCGTGATGGATCTCGCCCTGGCCTCGGCCGTCACCTGGCTCGCCGTCGCCACCTCGGTCCGCCCGCACGCTTTACACGGCAGCCGCCCACCCGGTGGTCTGGCCGTCATTCTGATGGTCCTGATGGGCGCCGCCCTGGTGATGCGGCGCAGGTTCCCGTTAGAGGTGCTGGGGATCAGCGCGGCGCTGATGGCCGTCCTGGAGCTGAGCGGCTACCGCATGGAATTGGCGCAGGCCGGTCTGTTGCTGGCGATGTTCACGGTGGGGGCGCAGCGCTCGCGGCTTTGGGCGGGGCTCGCGGCGGGGATCACGTATGCGGAACTCTTGTTCGACCACTTCTACGCGTGGTCAGGATCACACGTGTGGTTCTTCCTCGGCACCGCGATGTGGGTGGCGGCGGTGGCCATCATCGCCGACGGGGCGCGGCGGCTGGCCGAGAGCCGAGCGCTGCTGGCGGCGTACAAGGAGCAGGTACAGCGCAAGCACCGGGACCGGGAACAGCGCGCGGTGCTGCTGGAGCGGATCCGCATCGCGCGGGAACTGCATGACGTCACGGCGCACCACCTTTCGGTGATCGCGGTGCAGGCGGGAGTAGCGCGCTTCGTGCTCGACAAGGAGCCGGACACCGCGGACCAGGCCCTGCGCGCGATCTCGGAGGTCGGGAGCGAAGGGCTGTCGGAGCTGCGGCGCCTGATCAGCTTGCTGCGGCCGGACGACGATGAAGGCGCCCGGACGGAGACGTCCGACCCGCCGGCGCCGGGAGTGGCGCAGCTGCCGGTGCTGATCGAGCGCGTCGGGCTGTCCGGTACGCCGTCGCGCTACACGGTCGCGGGGCACAAGCGCCCGCTGCCGGCGGGGATCGAGCTGTGTGTGTACCGGGTGGTGCAGGAGTCACTGACGAACGTGCTGAAGCACGCCCCGGGGTCGTCGGTGGAGGTCCGGCTGGAGTACGAACCGGATTCGGTGCGGGTCACGATCACGGACACGGGAACGCAGCCGGTCACGGACATGGGATCCCACCCGCTCTCGCTGCGCAGGGCGGGGATTCCCGCAGCGGCCATAACGCAGGCGGCGCGGCACAGCGGTAGTGGCGTGGGGCTTACGGGGATGCGCGAGCGCGCGGCACTGTACGGAGGTGAGCTGTCGGCCGGACGCGCGGCCGACGGCGGGTTCGAGGTATCGCTGACGCTGCCACTGGAAGTGGAGATGGTGGAGGTCGGCGAGGGCGAGGACGGCGGTGACGGCGCCGAGGTCGGCGAGGTGGCGGTCGCAGCAGCGGGAGTTGGGGCTGTGGGGTGAGGTTGGGTGGGCTGCGCACCACTGATCACTAGCAGCGCGCTAGTTCAGGGGCGCCGGAGTCGGGACCTTGCCACTCGCAGGCCGACTGCGGCGCCGGCCACGGTGAGAACGCGACCAATGCGGTCAGCGACCGACCGCGGCTCGGGCGACATGCCGGTGCCCTGTTCGTGCAGTTGCTCGGCCTGCGCGAATGCCGCCGCCGAGGTGGCGGCGTCGATGCGAACCACGCTACGGGCGCCCAAGCGTCTCAACGCCTTGCGGCCGTGATCGATGGCCGCGTTCTGGTCCGGCAGATAGGGGCCGGTTTGGCCGATGAACTCGCCGTCACGGCCGAAGCCATGCAGGTATGTGCCGCCGTCACTCACACCAAGGGAACGGTGGAGGATCGATCAGCGTTCCACGAGCTGTCTAAAGACCCAAGCGCGCAGCGGCCAGATCCCAGGCGCCGCGATCACCGGACGGCTCATACCGCCGCATCGCCTGCGTCCGAGCCACCAGCGCACGCATGTTTCCGCGATCGCCGACCACGCCGAGCGCCCGAGCCTGCACCAGCACGTTCCCCAGCGCCGCCGCCTCCGCTGGGCCCGCGACCACCGGCAGGCCGCACGCGTCAGAGGTGAGCTGGCACAGCAGCGTGTTGCGCACCCCGCCGCCCACGATGTGCACCACGTCGACAGCCTGGCCGGCGAGGCGTTGCGCGTCGTCGACGGCGCGGCGGTGGGCCAGGGCGAGCGAGTCGAGGATGCAGCGCGTGATCTCCGGCGGCGAAGACGGCACCGGCTGGCTCGTGGCCCGGCAGGCCTCGCGGATGCGGTCGGGCATGTGGCCCGGGGCCAGGAACGCGGGGTCGGCGGCGTCGATCACCGAGCGCAGCGGCGCGGCCTGCGCGGCGGCGCCGAGAAGCAACTCCAGCTCCGCCCCCTCCCACTCCCGCACACACTCCTGCAGCAGCCACAGCCCCATGATGTTGCGCAGGTAGCGAACGGTGCCGTCGATGCCGAGTTCGTTGGTGAAGTTCGCCAGACGCGAGGCCTCTGTCAGCACCGGAGCGTCCAACTCCAGGCCGGCCAGCGACCACGTGCCGGTGCAGATGTACGCGAACCGCCCCCCGCCCCTCGCAGGGACAGCCGCCACCGCCGACGCGGTGTCGTGGGAGGCGACAGCGACGACCGGCGCCGAGTAACCTACTTCGGCTGCCACCTGCGGAAGCAAAGGGCCGATGGTCCCGCCCGGCTGTCGCACCGGCGCGAAGAGCCCGAGGTTGATCCCGAGCCGTTCGGCCATCAGCGGGGACCAGTCACCGGTGCGCGGATCGAACAGTTGCGTCGTCGAGGCGTTGGTGATCTCAGTACCCTGCTCACCAGTGAGCCAGTACGCGATCAGGTCCGGGATGAGCAGCGCGCGGCGAGCCCCCGCGAACTGCGCCGATCCCCGCGCCGCAATAAGCTGATACAGCGTGTTGAACGGCGCGAATTGGATCCCGGTGACCGCATACAGCGCCTCGGCAGGCACCGTCTCCCAGACCCGCTCGGCGACGCCCTCCGTCCGGGCATCGCGGTAGTGCACCGGGTTGCCGACCAAGGCACCATCGGCGTCCAGCAAGCCGTAGTCGACGGCCCAACTGTCGATGCCGATCGAGTCCACCGGACCCGCCGCGCGGAGCCCATCCAGAACGCCTTGGAACAGCGCCAAAATGTCCCAGTGAAGCGTGCCACCGATCTGCACGGGACGGTTCGGAAACCGATGCGCCTCAGCGAGCGTCAGCGTGCCGTCGCCGACCCGGCCGACCATGACCCGCCCGCTGGACGCACCCAGATCGACCGCCGCGACGGTCCGCACACCCCCGCTCATCGCAGGAAAGCCGCCGCGACCCCCGCGTCCACCGGCACCAGCAGCCCGGTGGTGTGCGTCAGATCGCCGCCGACGAGAGCGAACACCGCGTTGGCCACATGCTCCGGCAGCACCTCGCGCTTGAGAATCGTGCGCTGCGCATAGAACTCGCCGAGCTTCTCCTCCGGAATGCCATACGTCGCCGCACGCTGCGCGCCCCACCCGCCCGCAAAGATCCCCGACCCGCGCACCACACCATCGGGGTTGACGCCGTTCACGCGAATCGCGTGCTCGCCGAGTTCCGCAGCCAGCAGCCGCACCTGATGCGCCTGGTCCGCCTTGGTCGCCGAATACGCGATGTTGTTCGGGCCGGCGAACACGGCGTTCTTGCTGACGATATAGACGATGTCGCCACCGCGACCCTGCGCAGCCATGATCCGCGCCGCCTCGCGCGAGACCAGGAACGACCCGCGCGCCATGATGTCGTGCTGCAGATCCCAGTCCTTCGCCGTCGTCTCCAGCAACGGCTTGGAAATCGAGATGCCGGCGTTGTTGACCACCAGATCCACACCGCCGAAGGCCAGCACCGCCTCGTCGAACGCCGCCTTGATCTGCTCCTCGTCGGTGACGTCGACGCTCACCGCGACCGCGCGGTCCGGACCGCCGAGTTCGGTGGCGACGGTCTCGGCATTCTCAGTGTTCAGATCCGCCACCACCACGCACGCGCCCTCAGCCACCAGCCGATGCGCGATCGCCCTACCGATCCCCGAGCCGGCGCCGGTCACCAGCGCGACGCGCGTGGCCAGCGGCTTCGGCCTCGGCATCCGCGCCAGCTTGGCCTCCTCCAGGGCCCAGTACTCGATCCGGAACTTCTCCGACTCCTCGATCGGCGCGTACGTCGACACAGCCTCGGCTCCACGCATCACATTGATCGCGTTGACGTAGAACTCCCCGGCGACCCGCGCCGTCTGCTTGTCGCGGCCGTAGGAGAACATTCCGACGCCGGGAACCAGCACGATCGCCGGGTCGGCCCCGCGCATCGCCGGTGAATCAGGGGTCGCATGCCGCTCGTAGTAGGCGTGGTAGTCCTCGCGGTAGGCGGCGTGCAGCTCAGTCAGCCGGGCGATCGACTCCTCGACCGGGGCGGTCGGCGGCAGATCCAACACGAGCGGCCGCACCTTCGTCCGCAAGAAGTGGTCGGGGCACGACGTGCCCAGCGCGGCCAGCCGCGGATGCTCGGCACGGGACAGGAAATCCAGTACCACATCGGCATCGGTGAAGTGTCCGACCTGCGGCCGATCCGCCGAGGCCAGGGCCCTGACATACGGCGCCAGAGCAGCAGCGCGAGCACGACGCTCGCCCTCGGCCAGCGGCGTGAACCCATCAAGTACGGGACCGAACGGCTCAGTCTTCCGAAGCCGAACAGCCGAAGTCGCCGATCCGCCAGCAACCGAATCCCCGACCACGCCAGCGGACCCGCCAGCGCCCGAGTGCCCGGACACGCCAGCGCCCGAATCCCCGACCACGCCAGCCGACTCCCCAGCCAAGAACTGCTCAGCAGTCCGGATGATCCGCAGCGAGTTCGCCTCGCACTCCTCCGACGTGGCACCCCACGCCGTGATCCCGTGCCCGCCGAGGATGCACCCGATCGCCTGCGGGTTGGCCGCCTTGATCGCCGCGATGTCCAGACCGAGCTGAAAACCCGGTCGCCGCCAAGGAACCCACACCACGTCGTCACCGAAGCACAGGTGCGTCAGCTTCTCCCCGTCCGCCGCGCAGGCCAGCGCGATCCCCGAATCAGGGTGCAGATGATCCACGTGCGCCGCGTCGACGAGCCCGTGCATCGCGGTGTCGATCGACGGCGCCGCGCCGCCCTTGCCGTGCAGGCAGAAGTCGAACGCCGCGACCATCTCGTCCTCGTGCTCGACCCCCGGGTAAACGTCGACCAGCGCCCGCAGCCGGTCCAGCCGCAGCACCGCAAGCCCGGCCGGCGTCAGCGTCCCCAAATCGCCGCCGGAGCCCTTGACCCACAAGAGCTCGACCTCGCCGCCGGTGACCGGATCCGCCGCGACGCCCTTCGCCGAGGTGTTGCCGCCGGCGTAGTTCGTGTTCCGGGGGTCGGCACCCAGCCGGTTGGACCGGGCGACCAGGGAATCCACCACGTCGTTCATCAAGCTCCCCATCCCGCCTGCACCCCGCCGACCCGCTCGGCAGCGATCTTCTCCGCGTAGCCCGTGGCCTTATAAGCCGCCATCGGATCCGGCTCCAGTCCCCGCTCCGTGCGAACCTCGGCCAGCAGCGGCCGCACGTCCGTGTTGTACGCGTCCATCAGCACCGCATGCGCGCCGAGCACGTCCCCGGCGGCCTGCGCCTCACGCAGCGCGGGCAGATCGACCAACAGCACCTTGGCCGTGGCCTCCTGGACGTTCATCACCGACCGGATCATCGCCGGGATCTTCGCCTCGATGTTGTGGCACTGATCGAGCATGAAGGCCACACCGTTGGCCTTCTCGAACCCGCCGTTCTTCGCCACCTCGTGCAGGATCCGGAACAGCTGGAACGGATCGGCGGCGCCGACCATCAGATCGTCGTCGGCGTAGAAGCGGGAGTTGAAGTCGAACGCCCCCAGCTTCTTCTCCCGCAGCAGGAACGCGACGATGAACTCGATGTTCGTCCCCGGCGCGTGATGCCCGGTGTCCACGACCACCTTCGCCTTGGGCCCCAGCTTCAGGCAGTGCGCGTAGGACGTGCCCCAGTCCGGCACATCCGTCGTGTAGAACGACGGCTCGAAAAGCTTGTACTCCAACACCATCCGCTGATCCGGGCCCAGCCGGTCGTACACCTGCGCCAACGCCTCGAACAGCCGGTCCTGCCGCGCCACGATGTCGTCCTGGCCCGGGTAGTTGGTGCCGTCGGCGAACCACAGCTTCAGCGAATCCGACCCGGTCGCGTCCATGATGTCGACGCATTCCATCAGGTGGTCCACGGCCTTGCGCCGCACCGCCGCGTCCGGATGAGCCACCGACCCCAGCTTGTAATCGTCGTCCTGGAACGTGTTCGAGTTGATCATCCCTATGCGCACACCCAGATCCGCGGCATGCGCGGCCAGCGCACCGTAGTCGTCCACGCGATCCCACGGAATGTGCAGCGACACCAGGGGCGCGACCCCGGTCGCCGCGTGCACCTGTGCGGCGTCGGCCAGCTTCTCGAACGGGTCCCGCGGCACCCCGGCCTGCGCGAACACCTTGAACCGGGTGCCGGAATTCGCGTACCCCCACGACGGGGTCTCGATCTCCTGGGCCTGCAACGCGGCCTTCACGGCCGACAGGTCGGGCATGGCTCCACCTCGCGGGTCGGTCTAGGGTCGAGGGCGGTATTGAATCGATTCAATGCCTCGGTGCTGCCGACCTTAGGCGCGCCCCCGGGGGACGTCAAGAGGAGATCGCGGGCCGCCGACACGATCATGAACGAACCCCCAGGTGGGCCTGGTGGGAAGCCCGCCCTGTAAGGTGACCCCGACCGGTGAAACCATTCAGTCCCCACCAGCGGGCGGACCCACAGGTGAGCAACCACAGGTGAGCAAGAAGGCAGTCGGGATCTCGGACGTCGCGCGCGAGGCCGGCGTGTCCGTCGGCACGGTCTCGAACAGCTTCAACCGCCCGGACTCGGTGGCCCCGGAGACGCGCGCCCGGATCCTGGCCGTGGTGGAGCGCCTGGGTTACGTCCGCAGCGAATCCGCGCGCCAGTTGCGGACCGGGACCAGCCGCATCGTCGCCCTGCTGGTGCTGGACCTGGCGAACCCGTTCTTCGTGGAGGTCGCGAACGGCGCCGAGCGCGCGGCGCGGGGCGCCGGGCTCGGGGTGATGGTGTGCACGAGCGCGCAGTCGCCGTCGGAGGAGGCCGAATACATCGGCTTGTTCACCGAACAGCAGGTGCGCGGCGTGCTGGTGATCCCGGCCGACCCGACGGGGCGTTCGCTGGAACCGTTGCGCCGCCAGGGGATTCCGTACGTCGTGGTGGACCGTCTGGTCGAGGACGCCGAGGTCTGTTCGGTGTCAGTGGACGATGTCGCCGGCGGGCGCCTGGCCGTCGAGCACCTGCTGGCACAGGGCCACCGCCGCATCGCGTACATCAGCGGACCCCCGCACCTGCAGCAGATCCGCGACCGCCGCACCGGCGCGCTGGACGCGATCGAAGCGGCCGGTCTGCCGGCGCAGACGCTGCACGAACTCCCGACCGCCCACATGACGATCGCCGCCGGCCGCGACGCCGCCGCGCGCCTGCTGGGCCTGGCCGACCGCCCGACCGCGGTGTTCTGCGCGAACGACTTGCTGGCGCTCGGCTTGGAGCAGGCCCTGTACGCGGCCGGGGTGAAGGTGCCCGAGGAGGTCGCGATAGTCGGTTACGACGACATCGAGTTCGCCTCCGCTGTCGCGGTACCGCTCACCTCGGTACGACAGCCGGCCGCGGAGATGGGACGCCTGGCGGCGCAGATGCTGCTGGCCGAGGCTTCCGGCGACGCGACGACGAGGCACGAGCACCGATCGGTCGTGCTGCAACCGGAGTTGGTGGTGCGGACGTCGAGCATGCACCGGGTTGGTTAGGCCTGCCAGCCGGCCTTCTCGATGACCTCGCGCGCAGCGTCATCCTCCGACCTGTCATGCGTGGAGACGAGGAAGTCGCGGATCCTGGCGAGATCGTCGCGCGCATGGAAGACGTCAACCCAGCGGCGCAGGCGTTCCTTCCAGTACTCGTTCGGCTCGCGCGCCGTCACCCGCTCCTTGAGGACGGCTTCCGGCGCGGTCAGCTCACACACCGCGAGGTTCGCGCCAGGCAGGGCATCGCGCAGGAGAACCAGTTCACCCTCGTCCGCGACGACCCCTGACAGCAGGAGCCTGATACCGGGGACTGCGGCGTAGCGGGGCCAGATGGCCCTGAGGTTCTCGCGCGCGAAGGAACGACCCTGGGAGGGATGGACCAGCGAAATCTCGTCCATGTCGATCACCCCGTGGGCGAGATCGGACACTCGCAGAATTTCGGAAACGGCCCGCGCCAGGGTCGACTTCCCGGCTCCCGGCGATCCGTGCAGCATGAGGACGTTGCAGCCCCCGGTATCAGGACTGGAAATCATCGCTCCAACTCCCCATGAGACGCCACATTCTGCGGATATTAAACGTCCCTGGACAATCGAGCGCATTGCATTTTCGCGGCTACCTCAGACCGGGTCGCCCGACAGCGGCTCGCCGGTCTCCAGCAGCGTCTTCAGGCTCGCGATGACGCTCGGCCAGCCGGTGCTGACCATCTCGGCGAACGTCGACTCCGGCTCGAAGCCGTCGTGCACGACGGTGAGCTTCACGACCTGCGCGGCCTCCTCCTCGATGGTGAACGTGACCTTCGAGCGGGCCTCGGCGGCGAGCTTGGCGAGGAGTGCGTCGTCCCACTCGAAGCGCTCGGCGAGCTCGGGGGTGACGCTGTGCCACGTGTAGGAGAGCTTGCTGTAGGGGTTGGACTCCAGCACCACCTGCTCCGGGTCCTTGATCACCACGCCGTGGTTGTCCCAGGTCATCTCGGAGCCGGCGGACCAGTCCGTGGCGAACTCGGTCTGCCAGTAGCGGCGGGTGAAGGCGGGCTCGGTCAGCGCCTGCCAGAGCTTCTGCGGGGTGGTGCGGATGTAGGTGGTGTAGACGAAGGTCGGCGCTTCCATCGGGTTCTCCTCCAAGGCGAGTTTCAGATCGGCCAGGGCCTGGACCCGGGCCTGGTCGAAGCGGTTGATCCAGCGGTGGGCGATCTCGTGCACGGGCGCGGCGTTGAGGTAGTGCAGCTTCTCCCGCCCCTGCCGCACCGTGGTGACCAGTCCGGCCTCCTCCAGCACGGCGAGGTGCTTGCTGACGGACTGCCGGGCCATCTCCAACCCGGCGCACAGCTCGCGCAGCGTCTGCCCGTTGCGGGCGTTGAGGGAGTCGAGCAGCGCGCGCCGGCTCGGATCGGCCAGCGCCTTGAACACCTCGTCCATGCCCGTCTCGTCTCCCGTGATCGGTGCCGTCGATGAATGACCGGCCGAATAGGCAGCCTTTCGGCTGCCTTTAATTTAGGCAGCCGTTTGGCTGCCTGTCAACCCTGTGGTCCACTGGCGGGATGGCGGAGAAGGAGCGGGGCGAAGACCCGGACACGGTCATCCTGCAGGTGCCGCTGCCGAAGCAGGTGGCGGAGGATCTGGCCGCGCTGGCCGAGCTGTATCACGCGACGCGGGAGCGAATGATCGCGTCATGGACGCAGACGCATGTGGAGAACTTGATGGCCGGACTGCCTCCGGCCGGCGCCTAAGACACTAAGAAACTAAGACAGCCGGCCCCGGAACGCCTCATAACTGGCGGCGGCCCCGACCTCGGTGACCGAAAGACTCGCCGCACGCACCGCACGCTCGACCGCCGCGCGCAGCTCCAAGCCTTGCGCGAGGGCGGTGGCGAGTACACCCGCCACCGCGTCACCGGCGCCGGTGGTGTCACGG
>Ga0207694_10000909_pt1 | contig 26180 bp, 27 predicted proteins | sample KBSC34metaG_FD_184353 | JGI IMG/M metagenome (GOLD analysis project Ga0207694, IMG submission 184353) | Corn rhizosphere microbial communities from Kellogg Biological Station, Michigan, USA - KBS C3-4 metaG (SPAdes) (version 2) | ecosystem: Host-associated > Plants > Roots > Rhizosphere > Soil... | reverse complement strand
GGGATTGGCGCATGAGCATCACGATCAGCGCGGTACGTGAAACCGCGCCGGGCGAACGCCGCGTGGCGTTGACGCCGGATGTAGCGAAGAAACTTAAAGCAAAACAGGTCAATCTCGTCATCGAGCAGGGCGCCGGCGCCAAGGCGAGTTTTTCCGATGCGGTGTACAAAGACGTCGAAGTCGCCGCCGATGCGCATAGTGCACTCGCTAGAGCCGACGTGCTGCTGACCGTACAGCCGCCAACGCTCGAAGAAATCGCCGCGCTGAGGCCGGGTACCGTCACGATCGGCTATCTGCAGCCGCATCTCGCGCCCGAGCGCATCAAGGCTCTGCGCGATGCCAAGATCACGAGTTTCGCGATGGAGCTGCTGCCGCGCACAACGCGTGCGCAGGCGATGGACGTGCTGTCTTCGCAGGCGAATATCGCCGGCTACAAGGCCGTGCTGATCGCCGCCGAGGCGAGCCCAAAATTCTTCCCAATGCTGACGACGGCGGCGGGGACGGTGCGGCCGTCGAGGGCGCTGATCGTCGGCGCCGGCGTGGCCGGTCTGCAGGCGATCGCCACGGCGCGTCGTCTCGGTGCGCAGGTCGAAGGCTTCGATGTGCGTCCGGAAACGAAGGAGCAGATCCAATCGCTCGGCGCGAAGTATGTCGAACTCGGCGTCAGCGCCGCGGGCGCGGGCGGCTACGCGCGCGAGCTGACCGCGGAAGAACGTGCGCAGCAGCAGGCCGCGCTGGCCGAACACATCAAAGGCGTCGACGTGATCGTCACGACGGCGGCCGTACCTGGACGCAAGGCGCCGCGCATTATCAGCGCGGACATGGTCAAGGGCATGAAAGCCGGGTCAGTCATCGTCGACATCGCCGCCGAGACCGGCGGCAATTGCGAGCTGACCGAGGCAGGCAAGACCATCGTCACCGACAACGGCGTGACGATCATCGGTCCGGTCAATCTCGCGGCGACCGCGCCGATCCACGCGAGCGAACTATACGCAAAGAATCTGTACAACTTTCTTGAACTGTCGATCACCAAGGAAGGCGATCTGCATCTCGATTGGGACGACGAGTTGATCGCGAAGACCTGCGTCACGCACGCGGGCGAGATCAAGCACGAACCGACACGTTTGCTGGTAGAAGGAAGTCAGTAAAATTCGAAGCGTTGCCACGAAGGCACGAAGATCACGAAGAAGAGTCAAATGGAATTTGACGAGTTGTCGAACCAGGTTATTGGCTGTGCGATTGAAGTGCATCGTCACTTGGGCGCAGGGTTACTTGAGTCTGTGTATAGGAGATGTTTAGAACATGAGTTGAGTTTTGCAGGTTTGCGGTTCGAGTCGGAAAAGCCTGTGACTGTTTCGTATAAGGGCATCAATCTCGATAGCGCAAATCTGCGAATCGATTTGGTAGTTGAAAGGGCTCTGATTGTGGAGTTGAAAGCCGTTGAAAAATTGCTTCCTGTACATGGAGCCCAGTTGCTGACGTATATGAAATTGACGCAGTGTAAAACGGGGTTGTTGATCAACTTTGACTGCCTTTCGATCAAAGACGGCCTCAAGCGATTTGTTCTCTAGCTCTCTTCGCGGTCTTCGTGTCTTCGTGGCAACGCTCCTGATTTTGTGGGGAAAATGAAATGATCGACGGATTTCTGGCACTTTATCTCTTCATGCTCGCCGCGTTCACCGGCCACGAAATCATTTCGCGCGTGCCGGTGATCCTGCACACGCCGCTGATGTCAGGATCGAACTTCGTTCACGGCATCGTTCTCGTCGGCGCGATGATCGCGCTTGGCGAGGCGACTACGCCGCTGCAACAAGTCATCGGCTTCATCGGCGTGTTCCTCGGCGCCGGCAATGCCGCGGGCGGCTATGTCGTCACCGAGCGCATGCTCGAAATGTTCAAGTCGTCGAAGAAGCCGGCGGCGGGCGGGGAGAACAAGTAATGGAAGCCGCGCAGATCGTTTCGTTTCTGATCCAGGCAAGTTATTTCGTCGCCGCGGTGCTGCTTATCCTCGGCATCAAGCGCATGTCCTCGCCAGTGACGGCGCGCAGCGGCATTCAGTGGGCCGGCATCGGCGTACTCGTCGCCGTGGTCGCGACGTTCTTCCACAGCAGCGCACCGGGGCATGTGCTGATAGAGAATGCGGCGCTGATTTTCGTCGCGGCCGCGATTTCGACGGCGATCGCATGGATCTGGGGCAAGAAGGTCGCGATGACCGACATGCCGCAGATGGTCGCGCTGTACAACGGCATGGGCGGCGGCTCGGCCGCGGCGATCGGTGCGGCGGCGCTGCTCGGCGCATCGACGCAGAGCCACTTCGAACATCACCTGACGACGGCGCAGACACTGTTGGCCGTGATCGGCGCACTGATCGGCTCGATCTCGATGACCGGCTCGATCATCGCCTGGGCCAAGCTCGACGGGCGCATGGACAAGACCTTCCGCTTCAGCGGCCAGCAGCTCGTCAACGGCGCCTGTTTCGTCGCCGCGGCGCTCGTCGGCCTCTATGCCGTGTGGCATCTGGAGACGCAGTGGATCGTTCTGTTCTTCATGCTCGCGCTGCTGTTCGGCGTGCTGATGACGTTGCCGATCGGCGGTGCCGATATGCCGGTGGTGATCTCGTTGTACAACGCGTTCACCGGTCTTGCGGTCGGCTTCGAAGGCTACGTGCAGCAGAATGTCGCGCTGATCATCGCCGGTACCGTGGTCGGTGCCGCGGGTACGCTGCTGACGCGCCTGATGGCGAAGGCGATGAACCGCTCGATCGCCAACGTGCTGTTCTCGAACTTCGGCGGCGGCGGTGCGAGCGCGCAGGAGATCAAGGGCTCGCTCAAGCCGATTGAAGCCGACGACGCGGCCTCGCTGCTTTATCTCGCCGACAACGTCATCATCGTTCCCGGTTACGGCATGGCCGTGGCGCAGGCGCAGCACAAGATTTGGGAGTTGTCGAAGAATCTGATCGAGCGCGGCAAGAGCGTGAAGTTTGCGATCCATCCGGTTGCCGGCCGCATGCCCGGCCACATGAACGTGCTGTTGGCCGAAGCTGGCGTGCCCTACGATTTGATCGCCGACATGGACGACATCAACCCCGAGTTTCCGAACTGCGACGTCGCCATCGTCATCGGTGCAAACGACGTGGTCAATCCGGTGGCGAAGACCGACAAGTCCTCACCGATTTACGGCATGCCGATCCTCGACGTCGCCAACGCGAAACAGGTCATCGTCATCAAGCGCGGCAAAGGCACCGGTTTCGCCGGCATCGAGAATGCGCTGTTCTATCAGGACAATTGCCGCATGCTCTACGCCGATGGCCAAGCGGCGGCGAACGGATTGATCGCCGGCCTCAAGGCGGTGGACGGCGGAGGCGGGCACTGATGCCTTACGTCAACATCCGTATCACGCGCGAGGGCGCGACCGACGCACAGAAGGCCGAGCTCATCCAGGGCACGACCGAATTGCTGCAGCGCGTGCTCGGCAAGAATCCGAAGACCACCGTCGTCGTGATCGACGAAGTGCCAATGGAAAACTGGGGCATCGGCGGGCTGCAGGTGGCCGAGTTCCGCAAGCGGAATCCGGGGTCGGCGCCGAAGTCGACCTAAGATCCGCCAAAAAATCCTTACGGTTTGGTTTTATCCGTGATTGCTTGCCCGAAAGCTCGGGCCGCGCAACCGAGCGGTGATCACACCGACGGCAACGGCCAGCGCGAGCGCACTCCAATCCAGCGCGCGCAAATTCGCCCAGGCGATGTTGGCCGTCAGATCAAAGCCGGCCTTGAACAACGCTTCGCGCAGCGATAGACCCATCGAGTCGGCGATGCGCACGGCGCCGAACAGATACTGCCCGTAGACGAACGCGACGCCGATGGCGAGCGCTGTGCAGACCACAGCCGTACCGTCTCGATAGCCCTGCCAGCACGACGACAGCGCGATCACCACGCCGATCGGCACGATCCAGAACTGCGCATGCCACGGCAGCCACAGCGAGAGAAAGCACCAGGCCACGCCGCCGGCAAGACCGCCGAGCAGGGCGGAGACGAGAACGGCGATCGCACCCGGCTGGGTCGGGCGCGATGTGCGTAGTGAGGACGGCATGTCGGTCATAGTCGAGTCGGAATCCGGCGTTGCCGCATTATCTCAGCGAACTTCGCGCGCAGGTGCGCGAGGCTGAAAACGGCTGTGAGTCACGCTTGCTGGGAATATCGTTCTGACGCCAATGTAAACGTTTTCACACCATCGATTTGCTGCTACTCTAGCCGCCGTCGCGGCCGCGGAGAATCGGCCGGGTAGCATGTTCGTCAAAAAAATTCGGGGAGGTATCTATGAAAAATTCCATGCAGCCATCGAAGCTGAAACTGTGCTTGCTGTCCCTTGCGCTCGCCGTTGCGTCACCGGCGTTGCTTGCGCAGACCGTCGAGATCGATGCGACAGCGAAGGCGCATCCGTTTCCACATTTCTGGGAGCAGAGTTTCGGTTCCGGTCGCGCCAACCTCGCGCTGCGCGATGCGTATCGCCGCGATCTCGAGGAGGTGAAGGGGATCACCGACGTGAAGTACGTGCGCTTCCACGGCATCTTCCACGATGAGAACGGCGTCTATGACGAGGACGCACTGGGCAATCCGGTCTACAACTGGTCCTACGTCGATGAAATCTACGACGGCCTGCTCGCGCGCGGCGTGAAACCGTTCGTCGAACTGTCGTTCATGCCGAAGAAGCTCGCCTCGGCGGAGTTCTGGCATCCGTTCTGGTATCGCCCGAACATTTCCGAGCCGAAGGACTACGCGAAGTGGGACGCGTTCATGACCGCGTTCGCCAAACATCTGATCGAGCGTTACGGCATCGACGAAGTGGCGAGCTGGTACTTCGAAGTGTGGAACGAGCCGAACATCGGTTTCTGGGCCGGATTCCCGCCGCAGAAGACGTATTGGAATCTCTACGATCACACCGCACTCGCGCTCAAGGCGGTCGACAAGCGTCTGCGTGTCGGTGGCCCGTCGACCGCACAGGCCGCGTGGGTGGCCGAGTTCATCAAGCATTGCAAGGACAAGAACATCCCGTTCGACTTCGCTTCGACCCACGTCTACGGCAACGACACCGCCGACAACGTGTTCGGCACGAACGAGCAAATTCCGCGCAGTCAGATGGTTTGCCGCGCGGTGAAGAAAGTGCACGATGAGATCAAGAAATCGGCTGCACCGAACACGCCGCTGATCTGGAGCGAATTCAACGCGGCTTACGACAACACGCCGCCGGTGACCGATTCGACCTACATGGGCCCGTGGCTCGCCTCGACGATTGCGCAGTGCGACGGCCTCGTCGACATCATGTCGTACTGGTCGTTTTCCGACGTGTTCGAGGAACAGGGCGTGGTGAAGACGCCGCTCTACGGCGGCTTTGGTCTGATTGCCGCGCATAACCTGCCTAAGCCGGGGTTCAACGCATTCAAGGTGTTGCACAAGCTCGGCGACGAACGCATTCCGGTGTCCTCCGATCAGGTGTTGGCGACGCGCGGCAAGGACGGCTCGCTCGTCGTCGCCGTGTGGAACTACGCGCCGAGCGGCCTTACTCAGGACGCCGACAAGGCGGACAAGGCGAAGAGCGCGCCGGTCACGCTGACGTTGAAGCTCAAGAACTCGAAAGCGCAGACCGCGCAGGTCTCGCGCGTCGATCGCGAGCATGGCGATTTGCGTCCCGCCTACGAGAAAATGGGCTCGCCGCGCAATCCGACGCAGGCGCAGATCAAGGCGCTGCGTGAGGCGTCCGCGCTGCCCGCGCCCGAATCGGTGCCGCTCAAGGACGGCACGTTGACGATCACGCTGCCGCCGCAGGGGTTGGCGGTTGTCGAAGTGAAATGAGGTTGAGGTGAATCGACTGCCGGGTACGACTTCGCACCCGGTGTCCACTCTCGCTCCCGGCCGTCATTCCAGCGAACGCTGGAATGACGACTGGGCAATAACGGATAAACCCGTCAGGGCTGTTGCAGCGCGACGGCTACCTTTTTCGGGGCGGACTCGCGCAGCGCAGCGACCTGCGTTTTCACTTCGACAAGCTCCGCCGCCAGCGATTCGAGCGAGGCAACGCGCGTTTTCTGTGCCGCGATCTCCGTCTGCTGCGCGGCAATCTTTCTCTCTTGTTCGGCGAGCTGTTTCTTCTGCGCCGCACTCTCCGCTTCTTGCCTCGCCAATTCGGCACGCAGATTGCCGATCTCATCCTCCTTATCCGCAAGCACCGCATTGACGCCCTGAATCGCCGCGAGCGCTACACCGTCTGCGTCGACCGTGTCGATGCCCTTGTCGGATTCGCCCAGTTGAAAGGCGGCATAAAAGTCCTGCGCCATCGGGCCCATGTGCCGGTATTTTGATTCCTGTGTCTTGTACTGCCAGGTGTTCAATGGCAGTGCGGCGACTTTCTTCAGCACCTCGCGTCCATCTACTGGTTGTACGGCCGTCTTCGCATTGCGGTCCGAGAGCGAGAACCAGCTACCGCTGCCGGTAGCCAGTCCGACGCCGGTGGTGCAACTCGCCCCGCAGCCGGTAAAGAAGTAAACCCCGCCGGTCGCTGCCACCACGAACTGATTTTCCGCCGTATTGAGCACTTGAGAACGAGTGGAGGCATCGCCGTAGATAAACGATCCCAATTGGTTGTTTGTGCTGACGTTGCGACCCATGGCCGTCGAATATTTGCCGCTGGCTTCAGTGCTCTGCCCCATCGCCGTGGAAGCATAGCCGCTGGCGGTGGTGGTTTCGCCCATTGCCGTTGATACCGGGCCGAAGGCATGGGTCTGGTTGCCCATCGCCGTAGAGACAGGACCATTGGCGCGAGTGTCGTTGCCCATCGCCGTTGCCGTGTCGCCGTTGGCTGTGGAATCATGCCCCATCGCTGTCGAGTGGTCGCCGTTGGCTTCTGTGGTGCGACCGATCGCTGTCGAATAGGGACCGGTGGCATGCGTTATATAACCCAACGCAACCGCGTTGTCGGCGATGTCGCGGCTCCCACCCCACGAAATCGGCAGCCAGTAGCCGACGATATTGATGGTCATGTCGATTTGACCGTTGGCCACTTGCAGGTAGAAACGCCCGGCATAGCTACCATTAGGCGCGACGGGCACGGTGGTATAGCCCGTGTTGTATTGCACTTGGCCCGCCATCGGGCTCGAGACGGTCGGGTTGTACACGGCTGTGCCAATATTGGGCGCGGTTGAGCCCACGGAAGCCGACCACGTAGCGATATTGCCGGCGGCGGTCGCGTCGAGCAGGTTCATGTTGACGCTGACGGCTTCGATGTTTGCAGGAATGCCGCAACCTGTTCCGTGTTGGGCGGTGATGTCGGCATCGGAGGTGCCGAATAGATAAGCGCCATGTGCAGCCGTGAGCGGTCCTGCACCGCCAGTAGAGGGACGTGTGTCCAATAACCGACATGGTTTGTCAAGAGGCACATAGACGAGTTGGTTTGCATAGGCCGGGGCCGTGAGCAATGACGCGGCCAGGGCTAGGCCTACGATGGAGAGTAACGAGCGGTGATGCGCGGACATGGCGAGTCCTCCTAGCGAAAGCAAGCAAAGGAAAGCAGCGCCGATGATCGTCAATGACGTGGCCACCCCAGAATTAACTGCACGGTGGCTCACGCAACGCGGCACGGCGCAAGCGAAGGCTTACTCTCTTAGGTTTTGGCGCCGCTTGCCGGACAAGATTCGGACAAATTACGGACACGAATGCGCCTTCCGGCGACGGCAGGTAAAACGATCGCGAATTCGCGCCTTACGACCGCGGCTTGCTCATCTGCCAGCTCAGATGCGCCTTCACCGTCGGCCACTCCGCAGCGATAATGCTGTAGACGCAGGTATCGCGCAGCGCACCGTTCGCCAGTCGCCAGTGGCTGCGCAGAATGCCGTCGAGCTTGGCGCCGAGGCGTTCGATCGCAGCGCGGCTCTGGCGGTTGAAGAAGTGTGTGCGGAATTCGACGGCGATGCAGTCGAGTTCCTCGAACGCGTGGCTCAGCAGCAGATATTTACACTCGGTATTGAGCCCGGTGCGCTGCGCACTCTGCGCATACCACGTGCTGCCGATTTCGACACGCTGGTTTTCCGCATCGATGTTCATATAGCTCGTCGCGCCGACGATCTTGTCGCTCGTGTTGTCGATGATGACGAAGGGCAGCATGCTGCCGCGCTCGCGCAGGCCGAGCCGGCGTTCGATGTCGGCACGGACGCCTTCCGGCGCGGGGATTTTCGTATACCAGAGTTTCCACAACTCGCCGTCGCGGACAACGTCGACGAGCGCATCGTGATGTTCGAGGGCGAGCGGTGCGATGGTGACGAGTTTGCCGCGCAGGGTGACCGAAGGGGGCCAGATCATCGAGTTGTTCATTGTTTAATTGACGATGGGGTTGGCATGGCGCAGGTCGTCGACGCCTTCGGGCGAGAGCCATAGCACCGTGTTGAGGAAATGGTCGATACAAGCCAGCACCGCTTCACGCGGACCTTGGCGCCATGCTGCGGAGCCGTAGAACGCGTCCTGCTGCCGATTCAAATCGGCAAGGTCGGCGTAAGCACGGATAAGAAAATACGTGTCGGCCTCATGCGTGGACGCGCCGCAGGCGACGACCTCCATGCCGGCCGCGCGCAGCATCGGCAGCGCCGTGCCGCGGATCAGCCGATCGAATTCGGCGGCGGCGCCGGGCTTGAGCTTATACGAGCGGATTTCGATCAGGCGCTGCATGTCGTGCCTCACAGGGAGAGGTGATATTCGTAAAACCCGGTGTCGCGTTTCCAGCCGAGCGATTCGTAGAGCCTCTGCGCCGCCGCGTTGTCGACCGCGGTGCTCAGCGACAGCGCCGCCTTGCCGTTGGCGCGCGCGAAATCGGCCGCAGCGGTGAGCAGACGCGCACCGACGCCGTGTTTGCGCGCCTGCGGTGCGACGAACAAATCGTTGAGCAGATAGGTGCGAATGCAGTGCACCGAACCGAACAGCGGATAGAGCTGGGTGAATCCCAGCGCCGTGGCGCCGGCGTTGAAGGCAAGCAGGATCACCGATTCATGGTGGGCGAACCGCTCGCGCAGAAATTCGCGCGAACGCGCGAGATCGCTGGGCTGTTGATAGAACTGACGATAAGCGTCGAACAGCGGCGCCACCGTGTCGAGATCGTGCGCGGTCGCTTGGCGGACGTTGATGTTCATCGGAGGTGCCTCCCATCGGCGTGGCGCGATGCGTCGATCAGGCCGAGCAGCCACTGCAGCCCAGCCAGATGCTGCTGATCGTGGCTGCACAGCAGATGCACGAGGCTGCGTACGGTCACCGTGCAGTAGTCGCCGAACGTGGCGGTACGTTCCAGGCGCGTCTCGGTCAGGTTGCAGATCAGCCCGAGGGTTTCGGTGCGCGCGCGGCGGAATGCCGCGATGACCGCGGTGTCGTCGGCCTGCGCGTAGGCGCGCTCGCGCGCGAGGCGATAGCCGTCGATGTCGGCGAGCGCGGGATTCGTCTCGCTGAGTGCGCGGCGCAGGCGCACCTGATAGCCGTCCACTTCGATATCGCGCACGTGGCAGATCTGCTCGATCGGCGTGAAGGATTCGCTCGGCACGCCGTTCCACGACGGTGGGGTCCAATTTGCGTGGCTGCTAGGAATGGCCTCGTAGAAGGCCTGCAGGCGGTCGGGAAACGTACGCAAGGCATGCAGTGTCGCCGCGTCCATGTCAGGCACTCCTTTCAATTCGATCCGCGCGCTCGTTCGGCGTGATGTGAGCGAAGTTGCCATCGCCGTAAGAGCGCAGCACCTGCGACACGACGATGTGGAAGCCGCGATACCATTTCGCGTACTCGCGCTTGGCGGTGAGGTGGTCGGGATGTATCGAGAATTGCTTGAGCGCGTCGAGCGAGTCCCAGTAGTAGGTTGCGTTCGCGGTCTTGCCGTCGGCCGAGCGCCACGACTCCGCGCCGAGATAGCCAGACGTGGCCTTTGCGGCGCGGTCGATAAGCGCGTTGAGCGCATGGAAGCGCGCGTCGTACTCGCCGGGTTCGAACAGGAAAGCAGCGCTGTACATACTCAAGTGCGCGCCGGCGGCCGCAGGCGAAAGCCCACGCCGAAACGGTTCCAGGCATTCATGCCGGCGATGGCCAGCGTCAGATCGACGAGGGTCTTGTCGTCGAACTGCTCGCGCACCTGCGCGTACACATCGTCGGGTGCCTGCGACTGCGGCAGCAGCGTCAGCGATTCGGCCCAGGCGAGGGCAGCGCGTTCGCGGGCATCGAAGAAACTCACTTCGCGCCAGACACACAGGCAGTCCAGCCGCTGTTGCGATTCGCCGGCGGCGCGCGCCTCGCGGATATGCATGTCGACGCAGTAGGCGCAGCCATTGATCTGGGAGACGCGAATCTCCACTAACAGGCGAAGGCGCACCTCGAGGCCGCAGCCGGCGAGGTACTCGCGCATGTTGGACAGGGTTTTCATCGCGTCGGGCGACGCCTGACGATGATTGAGGCGGGCTTGCATGGAGACCTCCGCGTGTCGATTCGAGTGCAGCTTGCGGTGAGAGTAGGTCCGCACAGTGGCCCTATCCAGAACCGCAATTTCGGAGGATAATAGGGCCAATCATGTACCTTGAGCTCGACGGACAGGGCCCGCGCTACGCCCAGCTCACGCGCGGGTTGAAGCAGGCCATACTCAGCGGCCGCGTTGCTGCACATTCGCGTTTGCCGGCGACGCGCGTGCTTGCGCGCGATCTCGATCTGTCGCGAAACACCGTGCTTGCCGCGTACGAGCAGCTCGCCGCCGAAGGCTTCATCGAAGGCCGAGTCGGCTCGGGTTGCTACGTCGCCGCGATCGGCGCGATGCAGGCGGCGCTGCCGCTCGCGAAAACACCGACGCGCACCGGTGCGGCGCGCGCGCCGTTGTCGACCCGCGGCGAACGCATCCGCCAATTGTGGGACCAGCGCATCCCCGGCCGCGAACACATTGGCTTGCGCTACAACCTGCAGTACGGCATGCCGATGACGAATCCGCAGCTCGCGAGCGCATGGCGACGCGAGCTCGCCCACGCAGCGGCGCATGCGCAGGCCGATTATCCGGATCCACAGGGCCTGATCGCCCTGCGCGAGCAGATCTGCGACTACCTTGCGCGACGGCGCGGTATTCTCGCCGCGCCGGAAGACGTGCTCATCGTCAGCGGCGCGCAGCAGGCGTTCACGCTTGCGGCCGAGCTCCTGCTCGACGAGGGCGACCGCGTCGTGCTCGAAGATCCGCACTATCAGGGCGAGCGCCAGATCATGCAGGCGAGCGGCGCGGAGATCGTCGGCTGCCGCGTCGACGAGAACGGCATCGTCACCGCCGATCTGCCGATGCAGGGCAGGACCAAGCTCGTGCTTGTCACGCCTTCGCATCAGTTTCCGAGTGGTGCGGTGCTGAGCCTCGCGCGGCGCATGGACCTGCTCGCCTGGGCGGCGAAGACCGGCTGCTGGATCGTCGAGGACGACTACGACGGCGAGTTCCGCTACGACGCGCGTCCGCTCGCGGCGCTGAAGTCGCTCGATCGTGACGGTCGCGTGCTTTATTTCGGCACGTTCTCGAAGGTGTTGTTCCCCTCGCTGCGCCTCGGTTACATCGTTCTGCCGTCGGGCTTGCGTGATGCGTTCATCGGCGCGAAATGGCTGACCGACCGCGGCTGCCCGGCGATCGAGCAGGCGGCGCTTGCGCGATTGATGGCCGACGGCGCCTTCGAGCGCCACCTGCGCGCCGCGGCGAAATCGCTCAAAGCGCGGCGCGCGACGCTGCTCGCCGCGCTGCGCAAGTACGCTGGCGACGAGGTCGAAGTCGGCGACTCGAGCGCGGGCATGCACGTCCTCGCCTGGCTCACGCGGTTGAAGCCAATCCAGGCACGCCAGCTCGTTTCGCGCGCGCGCGAACGGGGGCTCGGGCTTTATCTAATCGCGCCGTACTTTCTCAAATCGTCGCCGCGGGCGGGGTTGTTGCTCGGGTTTGCTGATTTGCCGGGGGCGGATTTGCAGGCGGCGATGCGCATTTTGGGAGAATGTCTGCGCGAGATGTAGGGCGCGATTCTCGCGCTCGGCTTTTTTTGCTCGCCATTCCGGCGGAAGCTGGAATCCAGCGTCTTTGCTCTCTCGCTCGTCATTCCAGCGAAAGCTGGAATCCAGCTTTTGCTTTGGCTCGTCATTCCGGCGAAAGCCGGAATCCAGTGTCTTTGCTTTTTGTTCTTCTTTAAGAGCAAAGGCTTCCACTCGCCTTGCAGGCGAGCGGGTTCCTTTCTTTGCTCGTGCAAAGAAAGGAACCAAAGAAACACGCCCCAGCGCCTTGCGCCCGACGCGCATCGTGCGCGTCGGGTCCGCGTCATCGGCCGGGTTCCGCTGATTGCACATCCTGTGCAACAGCGGAATGCGCGCGATCCCTCGCGCGCACCCTGCGGGCCTTTTCGTCCGCTGCCGCCGCAAGGCCATGGGGCCCCTGGAGGAGCAGAGCGCGCGCGTCCTGCGCGCAGAAGCGAAAAGCGAAAGGCAGAAGCAAAGCAGCTTTTGCTCTTGCTGTTGCTCTGGATACTGGGCCCCGTCAGCCGCGGCGAGGTCAGGCCGGAATCGCCCGGCAGGGTCGCGCGCAGGGATGCGCGCGAGTTCGCGAATGGGCAGGATGCCCATCGAGCGAACCCCGGCCTGACCTTGCGCACCCGCCGCGCGTAGCGCGGAGGGCGCGGCTCCCGGGGTGCATTTCTTTTGGTTACTTTTCTTTGTGCAAGCAAAGAAAAGTGACCCGCTCGCACGGATGCGAGCGGAAAAACGAAGGGATGCGCCCTCAAGCAAATCAAGAGCAAAGACACTGGATTCCGGCTTTCGCCGGAATGACGACCCAAAGCAAAGCAAGAACTGGATTCCCGCCTGCGCGGGAATGACGAGCAAAGGCAGAGTAAGAGAAAGAATCCCGACTTCGCGAGAATAACAAGCCAATTTCGGCTTGTATTCGCGCCGCGCGCACACACATCCCAAATGCAGCCAGCGAACCTGCGATAATTACCCATTCGACTTCACAGCAACACATTCATGGGCGGCTATAGCAACACTTCCGAACCGATCGTCTTCGAGCGTGACTGCAACGCCGTCATGGTGCCGCAGGGGGAGGCAGTGACTTTGCCGGCCGGGCAGAACGGCTACATCACTCAGGCGCTCGGCGGCAGCTTCACTGTGTTTGTCGACGGCAACCTGTTCCGCATCGACGGCAAGGATGCGGACGCGATTGGCAAGGAGCCGCCGGCATCCATCGAGCTTGCGGAAGGGGCGGGTGATGAGGAGGTCGAGAAGCTGGTTTGGCAGCAGCTGCGTACTTGCTTCGATCCGGAGATTCCGGTCAATATCGTCGATCTCGGCCTGGTCTACGAATGCACGGTCGGCAAAGCCGACGATGGTTCGCGCAAGGTCGAGGTGAAGATGACCCTGACCGCGCCGGGTTGCGGCATGGGCGACATCCTCGTCGATGACGTGCGCAGCAAGATCGAGGCGATTCCGACGGTGAGCGAAGCCGACGTCGAACTCACATTCGACCCGCCGTGGAATCACTCGATGATGTCGGACGTCGCCAAGCTCGAAACCGGGATGATGTAGCCCAGTTTCGCCGTTTTGGCATGGCGCGGTCCCAAACCGCGTATCTCTCGCGGCCTCGCAGTGCGGCGCAATCCTCACTTTTCAGCGGCTCTGATCGCCCCGTTTTACGCAATCTTCTTCTGTGCTGCAGCAAATCGGGCGCCATCGCCTCTCGATCTGCATTTTCGATCGAAACGTTTCCAACAACCTCGCCGCGGCGGCAAGCCGTGTGTTCATGCGGAAGTTTCAGCGTGATAGTGCATTAATACGCAGCGACGCAAAACGCAATTCCGGCAAAGTTTTAGACGGTTTTAGACTAATTTAACAAGCCTGATGGCTTCCTTGCGCTCGCGTTTGCGTCCCCGGGTGGGAGAAACGCGAATTCCGCAGGCGAATTCGGTGCCATAAACAGGGGCGTGGGACCCGGTACCCGGATTGCCTTGGGGCAAAACAGCATTCCGTTGAGAACGAATCCGGCCTTGCGCCGGAGACGGCTGCTGCTTGCCCGAAAACCAGGACTCGCACGGAATTCCATGGAGCCAGTGCAAGCAAGCGTACCAGCGTCATACGTGTATCCGCTTCGCCGTCGCTTTTTCGGCGGCTTTCGAAATTAATCGAACCTGGAGACAACTGCGTGACAAATTCAAAGTATGCACCGTGGCACAGCAAGACCGGACTGAAAGCGGCCGCCCTCGCGGCATTGATTACCAGTGGCCTGACCCTGACTCTGGCCCACGCCGATCCGGGCAATGGCAATGGGAATGGCAACGGGAACAAGAACTGGGTCGAGAACCCCTACCATCCGGCCTACGACCATCCTTGGCGCCACGGCGCCGTTCCGACTCAGGAAACCAAGGGCAAGATGGATGAGTGGAACAAGGAGTTCTACCACCACGGTGCCGCGTTTGCTTCCACCCAGCCTACCTCTTCGCAGGGTCAGCTCACCTTCGGCGGCGGCGTCAGCGGCGTCGGTGTCGGCAGCGGCCAGGTGAAGGTCTACCTCGTGTTCTACGGCACCCAGTGGGGTACATCGAGCACCGATTCCAACGGCAACCTGGCGTTCACCGGTGACTCTTACGGCGCAGCGTCCGCCGTGCAGCAGATGTTTAAAGGCATCGGCACGAACAACGAAACCTGGTCGGCCGACCTGACCCAATGGTGCGACGGCCCGAATGTGAGCAGCGGTGCGACTACCTGCCCGTCGAACGCGAGCTTCGTGCCTTACCAGCAGAATACGCTGGCGGGCGTGTGGTACGACAATTCGGCCGCCTCGCCGAGCTCCGCGACGGGCACACAGCTCGCGCAGGAAGCGGTCCGCGCCGCGGCGCACTTCGGCAACACCGCGACCGGTTCGAACCGCTACACCTACTATGTGATCCTCTCGCCGCACGGCACCAACCCGGACAACTATCAGAGTCCGACCCAGGGCTACTGCGCGTGGCATGACTACACGGGTGACGGCTACGGCGTGACCGCTCCGGGCGGCGATCTTGCGTTCAGCAACCAGCCATACAACATGGACGTGGGCTCGAGCTGCGGCGTCGGCTTCGTCAATGGCAGCACCAACGGCAAGCTGGACGGCTACACGATGACCCTCGGTCACGAGTGGCACGAGATGATGTCCGACATGTTCCCGGCCGGCGGCTGGACGAACAAGACCGGCGGCACCTACAACGGCCAAGAGAACTCCGACGAGTGCGCTTGGCTCGCTGCGGGCACGGCGGGCGGCGCGGCCAACATTACGTTCTCGACGGGTACGTTCGCCGAGCAGGCCAGCTGGTCGAACGACACGGGCAACTGCGCGATCTCGCACGCGATCCTGACCCATGGCGGTGGTGGCGGCGGCACGCCGACGGCGAGCTTCAGCTTCACGACGAGCAGCCTGACCGCGACCTTCACCGACACCTCGACGGACTCGGGCGGCACGATCGGCTCGCATTCGTGGAACTTCGGTGACGGCGGTACCTCGACCGCGACCAATCCGAGCCACACCTACACAGCGGCAGGCAGCTACACGGTCACCGAAACGGTGGCGGACAGCGTCAACACGAGCGCGACCAGCACCGCGACCAAGACCGTGACGGTCAGCAGCGGCGGTGGCGGCGGTTCGAGCCAATTGCTCGGCAACACGGGCTTCGAGAGCGGCGCGGCGTCGCCGTGGACGATGAGCTCGGGCGTGCTCTGCAGCAATAGTGCCTGCAGCGGAGAAACCGCGCACGCCGGCACCTGGTTCGCTTGGCTCGACGGCTACGGCTCGGCGCACACCGACACGGTCTCGCAGCAGGTGGCGATCACCGCCGGCAAGACCACGGCGACGCTGCAGTACTACCTGCACATCGATACGGCCGAGACGACGACCTCGACGGCGTACGACAAGCTGACCGTCGGTGTGTACAACACCTCGGGCACGCTGCTGAAGACGCTGGCCACGTATTCGAACCTCAACAAGAATACGGGCTACGCCGTGCACACGAATGATCTGTCCGCGTATATCGGCCAGACCGTGGTGATCAAGTTCACCGGTGCGGAAGATTCGTCGCTGCAGACCTCGTTTGTGCTCGACGACATCACGCTGACGGTGCAGTAAGCCTGCGCAACATAGCGAAGCAACACAGAAGGGCCGCGCATGCGGCCCTTCTTTTAAGCCCCTCTCCCATCGGGAGAGGGGTTGGGGTGAGGGTTCGATATCTCATAGCGTTGATTCGAAACCGAACCCTCATCCGGCGCTTCGCGCCACCTTCTCCCGAAGGGAGAAGGAAAGAGTGCTACCAGTTCAGGCGGCCTCGAAACGATTGGCCTCGCGGTTCTTGCGCACACGCAGCGGATCCCAGATGCGGCCGTTCATCGCGATGTAGACACCGTCCGGCAGCGTCTGCAGCGCGCCGACCGCGCAGCCGATGTTGAACACCGCGTCCGAGCCCTGGAAGCGCGCGGGATTGAGCGCGCCGGTCAGCACGATCACCTTGCCCGAAATCGGCTGCAGCACACGTGCGGTCTCGACCATCGTGTCGGTGCCGTGAGTGACGAGGATGTGGCGATGCGGCTGCGCTTCGATCGTGCGTTTGACCAGATCGCGATCGTCGTCGGTGACGTGCAGCGAATCCTTGCGCAGCAGCGGGATCACATCGAACTCGAACGCCACGCCGAGCTGCTTCAAGATATCGCCGATCGCCGGCGCGCCGATCTGGAACGTGGATTTGTCGTCGAAGTAGACCTTGTCGATCGTGCCGCCGGTGGCGACGATGGTCAGGTGCTGAAGCATGGCGCGGTCCGCGGTGTCGATGTCGTGCGCAAGTTTATCAGGCGCCGCGGCGCTTTCGGCTACACTCGCCCACGCCGTTTTCCTTCGAGTGAATCCCGCCATGACCGACCGTCGCCGTTTCCTCGCCGCTTCCCTCGCGGCTGCCGTCACGACCGCGGTGTCGCGCAGTGCGCGCGCCGGCACGGCCGCCCCCGCGGGGAAACGTCCGCGCGTTGTGTCGACGTGGGACTTTGGCGTCGCCGCGAACCAGGCCGCATGGCAGGTGCTGAGCAAAGGCGGCAATGTGCTCGACGCGGTCGAAGCCGGCGCGCGCGTGCCTGAGGCCGATCCAAAAAACCACAGCGTCGGCCGTGCGGGTTATCCCGATCGCGACGGGCGCCTCACCCTCGACGCGAGCATCATGGACGGCAACGGCGACTGCGGCGCGGTCGCCGCGATCGAGCACATCGCGCATCCGATCTCCGTCGCACGTCGTGTGATGGAGAAAACGCCGCACGTGCTGCTTGTCGGCGATGGCGCGCTACAGTTTGCGATTGAGCAGGGCTTTCCAAAAGAAGAGTTGCTTACGCCCGAGTCCGAACAAGCGTGGCGCGAGTGGCTGAAGAAGAGCGAATACAAACCGGCAGCCAACAGCGAAAATCAAACCTACGGCAAGGGCAAACCGGGCGACGCGAACAACCACGACACGCTTGGCCTGCTCGCGGTTGATGCGCAGGGCCGCCTTGCGGGCGCGTGCACGACGAGCGGCATGGCGTGGAAACTGCACGGCCGCGTCGGCGACAGTCCGATCATCGGCGCAGGTCTTTACGTCGACAATGAGGTCGGCGGCGCCACCTCGACCGGTGTCGGCGAAGAAGTGATCCGCACCGCCGGCAGTTTTCTCGTCGTCGAGCTGATGCGTCAGGGGCGCTCGCCGCAGCAGGCGTGCGAGGAAGCGGTGCGGCGCATTGTGCGCAAGCGCATGAAGACCGCGAAAGACCTGCAGGTCGGCTTTCTCGCGCTGAACCGGCACGGCGATGTAGGCGCCTATGCGATCCAGAAAGGCTTCACTTACGCCGTCTGCGATGCGAGCAAACAGGATGCGCTGTACGACTCAGCGAGCACTTTGTAACGGCGAACAACGGCGTCTTATGTAGACAACAGTTCGGCGAAGCGCTGAGCTGCGGCAACGCGCGCCGCGTCGTTCTCATTGCGCAACGCCCAGTCGGCGTGGCGTGCTTGCAAACTCAACGCGAGGCTTCGCGCGAACGCGAACGCGAGGTCGCGCGCCTGGGCTTCGAGCGCGTCGCGATCGTTCGCCAACGACTGCAGCTTGGCGGCTGCCTGCGCAGCCAGCGCGCTCGCGACCCGCGCGCATGACGCAAGTTCGGCGGATTCGATTTGCACATGCCACTCCGCCTGCGCGTCGATCATCGTCTGAGTGCCGCCAGCGCTGCGCAGCGCGCGCAGGAAATCGAGCGCGAGCACATTCGTCGTGCCTTCCCAGATCGAGAACACCTGCGCATCGCGCAACAACCGTGGCATGCCCGTATCCTCGAGATAGCCGGCGCCGCCGAAGCACTCGCAAGCCTCGGACGCGATAGCAACGGCAAGCTTGCCAGTCCACAGCTTGGCGAGCGGTGTCAGCAAGCGCAGGCGGTTGCGCTGTGCCTCGCTCGCTTCTCCCGTCTGCACAACGCCGAGCAGTTCGGCGACATGGAAGCTCAGTTGGAAGGCCGCTTCGAACTGTGCACGCAGGCTCGCGAGCGTGGCGCGATGCAGCGGTTGTTCGCTGAGCGACTTGCCGAAGGCGCGGCGGCGCTGTGCGTAATCCTCGGCGAGCGCGAGCGCGCGGCGCATCGTCGCGGTCGCGCAGATCGCGTTCCAGGTGCGCGTGACGTTGAGCATCGGTGCGATTGCGCGCACGCCGTGATCGGTGCCTGCGACCAGGCGCGCGGGTGCGCCGTCGAGATGGATTTCCGCGGTCGGCAGTTCACGTGTGCCGAGTTTGTGCTTGAGCCGATCGAGGCGGATGTTCTGCCAGCGGCCCTGCGCATCGCGCGGCTCGAGATAGAACAGGGCGAGGCCGTCGGCGCCGTCCAGCGCGCCTTCGGGCCGCGCGAGCGCGAGAGCCATCTGCGCATTGATCGCGGACGTGAACCACTTGCGGCCGTGAAGCCGCCATTGTCCGTCGACGAGGCGTGCCGTGGTTTCGCTGTTCGACACATCCGAGCCGCCCGCGGTCTCGGTCATCCACTGGCCGCTGATCCAATGCTCGGCAGGGTCGCGGCTCAGGAGGTGCGGCAGTGCGTGCGCGGCGAGTTCGGCGTTGCCCGAGGCCTGGATCGCCGTCGCCGCGCCGTCGCTCATCGCGAGTGGGCAGGAGTAAAACTCGCTCGCGCAATGGTACAAATATAAAAGTGAAAATTGATGCACGCGTGCGGCGGTGCCGTGCGTGGTTTCGTGTCCGGCCGCGACGAGTCCGTAGCGTGAGGCGAGCGGCGCGGCGGCGTGCCAGGCAGGAGTCAGTTCCAGATGATCGACGCGGTTGCCCCAGGCGTCCCAGTGCGTCAGCCGGGGTTCTTCGTCGGCATGGGCGCGCGCAGCGGCCCAAGCCTCGGCGGCGTATTGGCCGAGCGCGTCGAGATCGGGCTCGATCGCGGCGAGGGTCTCGGCAGAGAGCGCGCGGCGCAGATACGAGCGCAACAGCGCATCGTCGCGATACTGGTTGCCGAGCAGCGGTGCGGCTTGCACGAAGGACATGGTGGCCTCCTACGATGTACGTTTGCTGGCGCGTACCTCCCAGCCTAGCGCGAACACGACGAGCAGGGCGAGCACGATTTCGACGGTGGCGGGCCAGCGCGGCGTCGCGCCGCTCCACAGCTCGCTGATGCCGTGCGAGAAATAGAACAGGCAGAGCATGCCGCCGATCAGCACGCCGCGGCGCAGCGACTTGGCTGCGACCCACAGGCTGAACAGCAGCGGCGCAACCGCGAGCACGAGCGTCGGCGCGAGCAAACCGGGCTTCGGCGGTGCCAGCCAAGCATGCCAGATCAGTTGCAAGACGAGCAGCGCGATCAGCGCGGCGACGGCGGTGCGCAGGGCGGAACTCATGTGCCGAGCTTCGCTGCGATCGCGGCGACACGGCGGCCGAGCGCGCGCGCGAGGATTTTCGCATCGTCGCCGATCGCGCGATCAGCGTTGAGGCCGGCAACGTGGCTGGCGCCGTAAGGCGTGCCGCCCGCACGCGTCGCGTTGAGCGCGGCTTCGGTGTAAGGCAGGCCGACGATCAGCGCGCCGTGATGCAGCAGCGGCAGCAGCATCGATACCAGGGTCGATTCCTGGCCGCCGTGCGTGGTGCCGGTCGAAGTGAACGCGGCCGCGGGTTTGCCGACGAGCGCGCCGGATGCCCACTCCGCGCCGGTCGTGTCGATGAAATGCTTGAGCGGCGCGGCCATGTTGCCGAAGCGCGTCGGGCTGCCGAGGATCAAGCCCGCGCACTCGCGCAGATCGGCGGGCGTTGCGTACGGTGCGCCCTCGTCGGGCACCGGCGGCGCGGCGGTTTCGGTCACCGGCGCGACCGGCGGCACGCTGCGCAGGCGCGCGTGCATGCCGGGCACTTCTTCGACGCCGCGCGCGACGAGCCGCGCGAGCTGGGCGACGTTGCCGGTGCGGCTGTAGTAGACGATCAGGATGTCGCTCATTGCAAGGAATACGAGGCAGGACTGCGGATCGCGGAAGTATAAGTCGTCGTTCCGGCGAAAGCCGGAATCCATCGTGATATGGCTTTTCAATGGAAAAAGAAAAATGGATTCCGGCTTTCGCCGGAATGACGATGCTTTTATGCTCTTCGTCAATCCTGAGTCTCGAACGCTATGAAACTCGATCGCAACCGCGTTTCCAGCTTCAGCCGCTTCATGCTGGGGCGCTTCCTCGACGACCGCTGCCCGCAGGCGGCGGGCGCGTTGGCCTATACGACGCTGTTCGCGCTGGTGCCGTTGATCGCGGCGATCCTCGGCATTCTCAGCGCGTTCCCGGCGTTCGCCGAGTGGCAGGACAAGATCACGCAGTACATGTTCGACAACTTCGTGCCTGCGGCTGGCGACACCATCCGCGACTACTTCACCCAGTTCACCGCGAACGCGGGCAAGGCGACCGCGGTCGGCATTCTCGTTCTACTGTTCAGTGCGGTCTCACTGATGATGAGCATCGAGGATGCGTTCAATCGCATCTGGCGCGTGCCGACGGGGCGGCCACTGGGCTCGCGCCTGCTGATGTACTGGGCAGTGCTGACCGCCGGGCCGATCCTCATGGTCGGCGCGCTGGCGATTTCGTCCTATGTGTTCGCGCTGCCGCTGCTCGCGCAGGCCGGCGAATCGTTCCAGGTCAAAGCGCGCCTGCTGGGTTTTTTGCCGTTTCTGATCCAATGGTTCGCGCTGACCGCGGTCTATGTGGTCGTGCCGAACTGCCGCGTACGCGTGCGCCATGCGGTCGTCGGTGCTTTCATCGCGGCAATCGCCTCCGAGGCGGCCAAGCGCGGCTTCACCACGTACGTGGGCAAAAGCTACAACCAGGTTTACGGCGCGCTCGCGATCATTCCGATGTTCATCGTGTGGATTTATCTGTCGTGGATCATCGTGCTCGTCGGCGCATCGATCGCCGCGACGCTGGCTGCGTTCGATTACCGGCCCGACGCGCCCAAGCTGCCGCCGGGCGACGAATTCCGCGGTCTCGTGCGCGTGCTCGCGCATTTCGCCGCCGCGCAACGCACGGGCGAAGGTCTGACCGCGGACGAGTTGCGCCGGCGCGAGCCGTTCCTGAGCGATGCGCTGACCCAGCAATATCTGGGCGATCTCGACAAGGCCGGGCTGATCCGGCGCAGCGAACGCGGTGATTTCATTCTCGCGCGCGACCTCGCTTCGATGAGTTTGTACGATCTTTATGCGGCGACCGGCTATCGCATTCCGCTGCATGAACCGCTGCCCATTGCGGGCGATGCGATGCTCGATGCCGCGGCGACGCAGAAGCTCGACGAGGCCGCGGGCGAATTGCGCACGCGGTTGAACGCGCCGCTCGCCGAAATTTTTCCGCCGGTTGCGCGGTCAAAGGCGTAGTGAACTACACACGAAGGAAGAACATGAAACGATTTTTTATCGCCTTGGGCGCGAGCCTACTGATGGGCGGCGCCGCCTGCGCCGCCACCGCGCCGAAGCCGGCGTTGAAGGTGACAACGCTCGACGGCAAGGCGTTCGATCTTTCCGCGCAGAGCGGCAAATGGGTCATCGTGAATTTCTGGGCGACCTGGTGCTCGCCGTGCATCAAGGAACTGCCCGACATTTCGGCCTACGTCGACAAACATAAGGACAAGGTCGCCGCGATCGGCCTTGCCTACGAGGACAGCGATAAGGCCGACATCGAGAAATTTCTCAAGGCGCATCCGCTGAGCTATCCGATCGCGCAACTCGACGTGATGAATCCGCCGAAGGACTTCGACACGCCGAAAGGCTTGCCGAACACGTATCTGATCGCGCCCGACGGCAGCGTCGCCAAAGCGTTCCTCGGCCCGATTCAGATGAAAGATCTCGACGCGATCATCAAGCCGTAAGCATCGCTCATGCCCTGCGCAAAATTTCTCGTTAGCGGAAGAGTGCAGGGTGTGTTCTTTCGTGCCTCGGCACGCAACGAGGCGTTGACGCTAGGCATTTCCGGCCATGCGAACAACCTGCCCGACGGCCGCGTCGAGGTGTTGGCCTGGGGTGATACGGACGCGTTGAACGCGCTCGAAACCTGGCTCCGACGTGGGCCGCCCTTGGCCCAAGTCGACGAAGTTCGCCGCACCGATATGGCCGATCCAAAGAGTTTCGGGACCTCGGAACAATCCGCTGTTTTGCGGCCCAACGGATTTTCGATCGGCGCGAAATAACGCAGATTGCCAACTGTTCCGCTATTTTTCCAAAAACCGAGATTTGATTTTAAGAATTGCCTGAGAGTAGGCAGTAATTCTCGTTTTTTTTAGGAAAAAATTGTTACAAATCTCAACGCAGTAACTTATCAATGACGACTGTCGCAATATGCCGGACAGTGCGGTTTCGCTCGCGCCGCAATTGCGCTCAGGGGGTATTTTGAACGAGCTAAACACGCGGTACGTGGAAGTGCAGGTTCGCGTCGTCGCGGATCACAAGGAAGGCTTGGTATTCGAGCTCGGGCAAATCGTGTTGGCCTGCGGCTTTTCCATGGTCCGCCAGCGCATGGCCGAAAGCAACGAAGGGGTTTCACTCAATTTCGCCGTGCGCGGGCCCGAAGCGAGCGTGCTCGAACTGGAGGATCGTCTGGCCACGCATCGGCGCGTGCGTACCTACGAATCAATGATGCACGAAGTCGCGCCGTCGGCACCGCCGAGGATGGCCCCGGCTCCGCGCGCTGCAGCGGGCTACGGTCAGACGCCAAACTATGCGTCGCCGCCGATCATGGCGCGTGCGGCACCACGCGAGATGCCGTTGAACGGGCGCGCCGCGGATTTCAACGCGCGCACTGCTGCACCGCGGCCCAGCTACGACCGCTCGCGCCTGGAGATTCTGCTGCCCAAGCTTGCCGCGGACTATCCGCAGATATTGCCGCGCCTCGTGCTGCTCGAGCAGGAAGTTCCGCCCGACGAGCACGACAGCGTGCTGCGCTACGTCGGCAACCGCGTCGGCACCTGGGTATACAAACGCGATTTTTCGCTCGGCGCGCGCCTCGGTTTGCACGATGCCGTGCGTCATATCGCCTTGCCGGCGGTGCGGCAGTTGCTGCCGGCCGACATCGACGATGAAGGTCTGCGCGTCAAGGCCAGCCCGTTCTGCGGCAACGGCGAACATGGACGCACCTGCCATTTTTTCCGCGGATTTTTCGAAGGCTTATTGAACACCTCGCGCGCCGACCAACCGGCGAATGTCGAGGAAGCGCATTGCCGTAATTCGGGAGCGAGCTATTGCGTATTTACGTTCAATGAATAATGCAGTGGGATTTTAACGATCCCCTCCACTAATTCGGCATTTTCACGGACCACGGATGGCCTGCCTCGAATCACACAGGTGGGTTCGGGATTCGGCGTCTTGAACGGGAACAGGACGGACTCGTTCGGACCAATCTTCAAGGGGACAAGTCATGAATGCGATACATTGCCATCACAACACCGTTCTCGTCTTGTTGTCCTATCTGGTGTCGGTGCTTGGTTCGTACACCGCGCTGCAGCTTGCGATCGGCATTCCCGCCGCGAAGAACGCGAGGGAACGCTGGCAGGCGCTGCTCGGCTCGGGTGCGGCCGTCGGCGGCGGCGGCATCTGGGCGATGCATTTCATCGCGATGCTGGCCTGCCAGATGGAAATTCCGGTCACCTACGATCTGCCGCTGACCGCGCTGTCGGCGCTGATTGGCATTGCAGCCTGCACGTTGGGCCTCGCGGTCGCGAGCAGCGGTGTGTTTTCCTGGGGTAGGCTGGTGCTCGCCGGCGTACTGATGGGTCTCGGCGTCGCAGGCATGCATTACACCGGCATGGCGGCCATGCTGATGCCGGCGCAGACGGTCTACGATCCGGCCATCGTCGGCTTGTCGATCGCGATCGCCATCGTCGCCTCGATTGCGGCGCTGTGGCTCGCCTTCAACCTGCGCGGCTGGATGCAACTGCTCGGTGCCGCCCTGGTCATGGGCGTCGCGGTGTGCGGCATGCATTACACGGCGATGGCGGCAGCGGGCTTTGTGCCGGTGGCGCAGGGTACCAACGATGTGACGAGCGGACTGCACGGCGAGAGCCTCGGCATCACGATCTTCGTCGTAGCGTCGGTCCTGCTGTTCGGCACGCTGGTCGTGACCATGTTGCGCCAGCAGCAGCGTACCGAAATCCAAATTTAGCCCGATGTCGGAAACCGCGAGAGGCGGCCAGCAAGAGCTGGCCGCCGCTTGCTACTTCGGGATGACGAATCCCATCGGTCGTTTGGGCGGTGCAGATGGCGGAGCGGTCAGTTCGCGGATCGCCTTCAAGATGCCGACAATGGTCTGATCATGGCTGCTGACCTTGCGTTCGAGGGCGCGCAGCATGCCAGCAAGGCGAACCACTCGCGTAATCGTACGAAAGCACGTACGACGTAAAGGCTGACTTCAACGGCCTGTGGCGAGTTGAGTACGGTGGCAGCCATGATGGCACCGTGCTCGGTGAAGGCGGCCGGTCTTTTCGGCGAAAACTTGAGTTTGGCGAGGTGGTCGCAATTTGCGACCACCTCGGTCTTCTCATCTGCCGTGAGGGTGAACATGAAGTCGGCCGGGAAACGATCCTTGTTGCGTTTGACTTGCTCATTGAGGCGCTTGGTCGTGACGCCGTAGAGTTCGGCGAGATCGGCGTCGATGAGCACGCGCTGTTCTCGAATCAGCAGAATGCGCGACTCGATCCGCGCGTTCTGTATGAGATGGTTGTTCGATGTCATCTGCTGTGCGTCCTTGCACTGGGTTCCTGGAATGGCGCCGCAATGTCTCCGCGGCGCCTGGCCGATTAGAGTTCGCCGCGGAACTGCACGCCCCAGATGCGCGGCTCATTGACGTAGCCGGTCAGATTATTGAAATCGATGCCGCCCGTGATCGCCTTCTTATCGAGAATGTTGCGACCGAACAGCGACACCTCGCGCTTGCCTTCGTCCCAGGCATAACCGACGCGTAGGCCGCCTTCGACCCAAGCCTTGCCGGTGAACTCGATCGACTGGTAGAGGAAGTACGACACTTTGCTGCGATACGCCCAGTCGGTATACGCGAACAACTCGCCGTCCTTGAACGGGATCGCGTAGCGCGCAGTCACGTTGCCGATCCACTTCGGCGCCTGCGGCAGCGGGTTGCCGTTGATCGAAGCCAGCGTGACCCCGCCTTCGACGATCTCGGGGTCGAGCACTGTGCACGCAGCGCAAGGCGTGATGTACAGGTTCGGATCCTTGATCTTGGTGAAGTTGTAGCTCGTGCCGGCGGTGAGCATCAAATTGTCGGTGACGTAGGCGCGCGCATCGAGTTCGAAGCCGCGGCCTTCGGTCTTCTTCGCGTTGACGAGACGCGCGAAGTTGGTCGTGCCGCCGACCGCGGTGAGCTGCTGGTTCTTCATTTCATAGGCGTAGACGTCGGCGCTGATCGTCGCGCGGTGATCGAACAGGTCCGACTTGATGCCGGCCTCGCCCGAGGTGATCGTCTCGGCCTTGGCCACCGACGGCGTATCGCCGAACAGCAGGCGGCCCTGGATACTCGGCGCGCGATAACCGGTGGCGGCGCGCGCGTAGAGCGTTGTGTCCTTGCTCACGCTGTAGGTGGCCGACAGGTCACCGGTGGTGTGCGAGTAGGACGGATCTTCAAACAGCGGGC
>Ga0207694_10000908_pt1 | contig 26210 bp, 19 predicted proteins | sample KBSC34metaG_FD_184353 | JGI IMG/M metagenome (GOLD analysis project Ga0207694, IMG submission 184353) | Corn rhizosphere microbial communities from Kellogg Biological Station, Michigan, USA - KBS C3-4 metaG (SPAdes) (version 2) | ecosystem: Host-associated > Plants > Roots > Rhizosphere > Soil... | reverse complement strand
GCCGAACGCCGTTCTGCATGGTGTAGTAACGAGCGATGATGGGGAGCCGGTGGCGAACGCGAATGTCATGCTTTTCAAGCGTTCGAAACATCAGGGGGAGCGCATTGAAAGAGTGGGCGGAACGCAGACGGACGATACCGGCGAGTACGAGATGGGCGATCTGGCGGCAGGTGAATACATGATGGCTGTGACGGCGGAGCCATGGTATGCACTGCATGGAAGCGCGGCGGGCAAGAAGAACAGTGCGCTTGACGTTGTTTACCCAGTCACATTTTTTGATTCGACTACAGATGAGCGGGCGGCCACGCCAATTGAGCTGGCGGGCGGGATGCGGCAGGAGATCAACATCAGCATGCATGCGGTTCCATCCCTTCATATCGCCGTTCCTGCGCCGGAGAGAACAGATGGAAGCCTCGTGATACCGCAGCTGCAGCGACTGGCGTTCGGAAGCGTGATTGATACGCAGAGTTCCGGAGATTTTTTCGGTGGTGCGCAAGGACGCACTCTGGAGCTGGGCGGGGTTGCTCCTGGGCGCTACGAACTGGCGATGGGTGAGCCGCAGCATATCGTAGATGTCGACTTGAACGCGAATCAGCAGATCGATGTCGAAGCCGGGGCCGGGGAAAGCGCGGTGAAGGGAGTAGTGAGGACGGCTTCGGGCGGTCCAATGCCGGAGGAGATGACGCTGAGTCTGAATCGAGTAGAAGGAGGCGCGGGGCAGAGCCAGTTTGCGACGGAGGTACGCGGCGGGCGATTCACATTTATGCCGGTACCGCCGGGTGAGTATGAGGTGTGGGCGACTGCGGGAGACAAGCGGATGCCTGTGATTGCAACGGCGCTGGGGGCCCGCGCGCAGGCAGGAAACGTGATCACACTTCGCGAGGGAGGCCCCGCGCTGACGGTGACAGTCAGTGGTGCGGAGGTGCGGGTTGAGGGTTTCGCCGGGAAGGGTGAAAAGGGGTTCGCGGGAGCGATGATGGTGCTGCTGCCGAGGGACCACGCGCAATGGAAAGCGTTGACGCGGCGGGATCAATCGGACTCGGACGGGAGCTTTGCGTTTCGCGATGTTGCTCCAGGAGAGTACACAGCGGTGGCTATCGAGGATGGCTGGGCGCTGGATTGGACGAGCCCGGAGGTGATGGGGCGCTATCTTCGCGCGGGAACAAACGTCACAGTGTCAGCGAATGCGGGCAAGGTGGCGAAGTTGCCTGGGGCGGTGACAGTTCAACAGCGGTGAGCGCTTCGTGGAACCGGGGTGGAGCGATTAGTCTAGGTAGGTACCGAACTGATACCCGGGACCTTTCATGGCATCGGACAACTGGCATCGCGCCGGGCCATTAGGGACCTTATGTGTTGCGCTGTGGCGCAGGTGATTTGAAGGAGATTGTGCATTGAAGAGCAAGTTGCTGCTTTCGATTGTGGCCGTATCCTCGGCCTTCGTTGTGCCGATGGCTGCAGTGGGCCAGATCGCGCCGGAGAAGCCGCCAAAAGATCTGACGGGACCGGTGTACAAGTACGAGGCTTATGTGGGGTACGGTTATACGAGTTTGAACCAGGTGAACCTGTCGCGCAGCGGCCTGCAGGGTGTGAGCGGGTCAGTGACCCGGTATTTCGGAGACCACTTCGGATTGAAGGCAGACGGCGGCTATTATGCGTGGAATGTGACGTCGACAAACCCGGGAAAACCGGTTGTCGACATGGTGCTGGTGGGGCCGGTAGTCCGTGGAAACCTCTTCGAGAAATGGAGCGGATACGCAGAGGGATTGTTCGGCGGCGTCCACACCGGTGGCTTGTCGATTCAGCCTGACATTTCCTTTGCGGGCGGTTTCGGAGTGGGTTTGGATTACAACCGCAGTCCGCGATGGGCGATTCGAGCATTTGGCGATGACATCGGTTCGGCGTTCACGATTCAGCCGTACCAGTCGGGCTATTCGGCGCACATGCGATGGAATGCGCGAGCGGGGATCGGGCTGGTTTATCACTTCTGAGATTTCTGGATAGAGCATCCGAGGCGGAGCGATTGCGCTCCTCCTTTTTGCTGCGCGTCAGATCTGCGGCTTGTTTTCAACGTAATAGTTAAGCGAGACGATACCACTGGGAAACGTGCGCGAGTCTTTGAGAGTGAGAGGCCAACGGCGCCCGGAAGGCACGAGCGGAACTCCGCCACCGAGGAGAGTGGGAATGAGGGAGATCTCCACGCGATCGACCAGCCCGGCATCGAGGAGATTGCGGAAAGTGATTCCGCCACCGAAGAGCCAGATGGGCTTGCCGGATTTGCGCTTGAGTTCGGAGACGGTGTGTGCGAGGTCTGAGGCGATGATGTTGATGCCGGGATGCTGGGCTGGATTGAGGGTGGTGGAGGCAACATAGATCTTCATTCCGAATTCTTTAGGCGAGCGGCCGCGGCGCAGCATGTCTTCGTAGCAAACGCGACCCATGATGGCGGTATCGAATTGTCGGAATATCTCGCCGAAGTCGATGGTGGGGTCGTGGATGATCCAGTCGAATTCGCCATTGGGACCGGCGATGTAACCGTCGAGACTGGAGGCAACACTGTAGACGAGATCGCGCATAGGGGGTCTCCATGCGGGGCATCGCTTTGGTGAAAGAAGTTTACGCCGGGGTGGCGGTCTACAGCATGGAGTTGTTCGGGATTGGGGACGACTGGGGATGGTCTGTTAGGGTGAGAGGAATTTTTCCAGTTCCTTCCGGTTGGTTCCCTGCTGGGGAAGGAAGTCTCGTGCGTGGAGCCGTGCGAGAACCTCAGTCGTGACGAACTCATGGGCGATGCCACCGTCGTCAATGCGCACCACGCGGGCCAAGATGCTGATGGATTTCTTCTCGCCGTGTTCTGGGTCGGGCTTTTCGAGGGTCATACGAACGAGGGTGTTCGGAGACCACAACTCTTTGCTGCGCAGATAGAGACCGCTCTTGCTGATATTCAGTATTTCGTGAGGCACGGGAGCGCCGCCGGTCCAATAGTAGGCGACCAGGCCCGGAAGCGTGTTGCGTTCGCCACGACGGCGGTTGCCGCTGAGCGAGATCGACTCGCCCGCGAGCCAGCGTTGAACGCGAGTGGCAAAGGAGATTTTTTCTTTCGCTCCGGCAGCGTTGGCGCGTTCGGTTTCTCCACGGGGCTCTGAGACGCGAGGTGGAGATTCTTTTTCCGGCGGAAGCTCAGGCGCTTGCGGGGGCATTGGCGGGGATTGCCGTAGAGGTCGAGCAGGCGGCGGAGAGGCCGGAGCTAATGGCGCTGCTGCGACCGCTTCGATCGGGGCTGGGGGTTGTCCTGGTTCGAGCGGGACTGACGCTGGAATTTGTGCAGCAAGGGACGCTGGAGGTGGCGAAGGCGATTCTTGCAAACTTGTTTCCGGCAGCAGCGGAGACACCTCCTCAACCTCAGGTTCGTCGATTGGCCGCGCATGGAACCTGGACCACTCCGCGACATCTTCGATTGGGGCGTCGGGAGCTATCTCTGCGTTCTCCGAGGGATGCAGAGCCTCCATCGGCTGGTTCGCCGCAGAGGAAGGTTCCGCGAAGTTGAACTCCTCAACGGATTCTTCGGCGGGAGTGTTCGCGGGTTCGACGGCGGGATCTGGTATTTCGCGAGGTTGGGAAAGTTGTTCCTCTCCCGTTCTCTCGCGGCGAAGCTGATCGTCGACAAATTGAATGACCGCTTTGAGACTGAATGGGAGTTGAGACGGTTGCGAGGCGGGCTGCTCTTCCCTCTTTTCTTGCGGGTTGCCGACGATCGGCGATTGCTGAAATGCAGTCGTGAAGAAACGGGTGAGCGGCTGTTCGGGAAGGGCAGGCGGGGCCAGCGGTTCTGGTTCCTGAGTTTCTGGTTCCTGAGTTTCTGATTCCTGAGATTCGCGTTCCTGAAGTGGTTCGATCTCGTCGAGAACGAGTTGAAATGGTTCATCCGAGGCTTGTGTTGCCGGAGCAGACAGGACGTTGAGCGAGGCATCCGTCATCTCTTGAGCGGCAAGATCCGGTGTTTCCAGATGTGGGGGCTGGCTTGGGAGAAATATTTCCGAGTTTTGGGGCGTCCCGGATACAGGCAGAAAGATCAGAGAACCTGCAAAAGGATCAGGCGTGACCGGGGGACCTGGCGATTCAATTGGCCAACCGGGGGATTCGACTTGTTGAAAGTGGGCTGCGGCTCTCAGCAGGGCGGCGAGTTCACCCTCGGTGCAGATCCGGATGTAGTCGCCTATCTGGGTGCCAGATTTTGGAAGGAGCTGATCGGAGAGGAAGAGGATGCTCGCGACCTGATCGGTGACGGCGGGAAAGGGCGTCCCCGGGCCTACATCGGCGACTTCGATGATCCTTTGTTCGATGTCAAGGTATGCAACGTCAAAGGCGAAGAGGCGTGGGATTTCCGGAGCTACGGAGACATTGGTGAGACGTATGCAGAAATGCGGATCGCGACCGGGTCCATTCATGACAAGTGCAAGCAATTGAGACGGCGTCTGGGAATCGGACACAGAGACGACCCGCTCACTGAGCAGAGCGTTGCGGGTTACGTTATAGACGCAATAGCTTGCAGGGTCCATTGGTCCTCTGGGGATGAGTGAAAGAGGAGGACGTTGAAGCGAGAATAGTCCGATCTCGGCAGTTGACCCAAGGCAAATCGGGCAAAAGACTCAGAACTGTCTATTCGATGCGGGTCGTCAGTTCAAGGCTGGACGGGAACGATGGCCTGCCCAGGTTTCTGCAGGAGCTTCCAAGGCTTACTTGTGCAGCTCAATGGCGATGACCTGGCCATCGACTGAGCTGTCACTAGTTTCGGCGTACTGAACACGGGCCTTGAAGCCATTGAAATCGGTGCAGGGATTCATTGAGCCTTGCGGGGTGAATCCGACGACGGTCAAATCGATTTTGAGGAAATTGTTGCTATAGAGCTTGAGAGATTTTCCGTCGGTTCCTTCGAGACGCATTTCGAGGAGGCTCGGGTAGCTGCAGGTGACATCGCGCATGACGCCGAACAGCTTATGTTTGGGGCCGTGGGCTTCGGCGGGGTGCTTTGGTTTCTCATCGTCGTGGACAAGCTCTACGACGCCTTTATTGTCGTCCTGGTCCTGGTGAAGGGAGTCAAAATGCCGTCGATCTTGTTCGGCCTGCGCCTGAGCCTGTTCGGCTTGTGCGTGGGATTGCTGCATCTGCTTAAGCTGGCTGACGCGGCTCTGCGTCATGGCAAATTCGCCGGGATTGCGAGCCAACTTTGAGGCGGCCTGGACGATGGAGACAGCTTCATCGAACCGGCCCATGACGCTGACCACGTTTGCGGCATTCATGCGGAAGTAAAGATTACCGGGTTCCAGTTTGATGGCCTGTACCGCAAGCTTGTACGCCTCGTCGAGGTTGAGGTGGTGCATGGCATAGTAAGACGCCAGGCCGTCGTAGGCGGGGGCGAACTTAGGATTGGCGTCGATGGCGGCGCGAAAGCTGGACTCGATGGCTGGATCAGGTTCTCCTCCGCCGAAATGCAGCCCGGTGGAAGCGTAGTAGTAGTTGGCCAGACAACTTTTGGGGTTGAGCCGGACGGCATCGCCGTACCATTTGCGAGCGGCGTCGTGGTTACCGGTATGGAACTCGATGCCGCCCATCGTCTCCATTGCGATGGCATTTTGCGGATCGGACTGGAGGACGGAGTTCAGCAGGGCGCGTGCTTCCTGTTCACGATGCACGAGGGCGAGGACTTCGGCTCGACGTGAATCTGCTTCGGACTGAGTTGCAGGCCGCACAGAATAGGATGACTCGTCGAGGGCCGCTGCAGCAGTGTGCATCACGAATTCCTTGTACTGGCCGGCACTGATATAGATTTCGAGAGCCGACTGCAGTTGTTTTAGATCGCCAAATGCTTTCTGTGCGGCTACCACGGGGTCTTCATGATGCGACATGAGCGTCATGTATTCCGATACGCGGTTTGTGCCTTTTTCGCGATCGGAGACGAGAAGGAAATGCGTGAGTGCCCACGACTCGGAATAGAAGACTGAGCCCTTGTTCTCTTCATGGTAGTAAGGTGAGTTGGCATCGACCTTGAACAGAATAGGCAGCGGAATGATGCGCTGCTGGCGAAGGTAGAGGAGATCATCGGCACTGGGCTGGCCGAGCAGGACTTCCTTGTTCTGGATGTCGGTGTTCTGGAAAAACTCCGCCATTCCCTCATTGAGCCAGATGGGCATCCACTCGCCTGCACTGCGGAACTGAAGGTGGGTGTACTCGTGGTAGACGGTTGCATAGGGGTGGTGCTGCTCGACGTCAAGGCGAAGGAGAATGTAGTTTTTGTCCGGAGTGTTGAGGAAGTAGCCAGCGAGATTCAGTGATCCCTTGGCCAGATATGCCTGCGGCTCGATGGCCTGAAAGGTCTTTGTGTTCTTGCCGGCATACACGAAGATCGGCGTGTTCGGATCAGTGTTGACCTTTGGGAAGAGGGTCTGAAAGACCCAGCGCATGCGCTCGAACTGGTCGACGAGGTGTCTTCCCTGCTTCTCACTGGCGTTGGTGAGTACAGTGAAATGGCTGCTGGTGATTTCGATCCATTGATCGGGTGAGGCAGAAGCAAACGGACATGCTGCGGCAGCAAGGAGCAAGAGAGCCAGGAGCTTTTTGAGCATGGTTGGCGACAAGTCTAGCGGAGAACGCGAGACTTGTCGCTACCACAAAATTGTAGACCTGCGACCGATAACCGCAATGACAACGCTCAGCCTTCTTCAGCTTCGCGCAGTTTGGCGATGACGGTGAAATCTTCGAGGGTGGTCATATCGCCCTTGATTTCGCCGTGGGTGGCCAGTTCGCGAAGAAGGCGACGCATAATCTTGCCGCTGCGGGTTTTGGGAAGAGCCTCGGTGAAACGGATATCGTCGGGACGGGCGAGGGCGCCGATCTCTTTTGCAACCCACTGACGGAGTTCGTCTTTGAGCTCGTTCGAGGGCTGGTTGCCTGATTCGAGCGATACGAAGGCGGAGATGGCCTGGCCTTTGAGGTCGTCGGGACGGCCGACAACCGCGGCCTCGGCAACTTTGGAGTGGGCCACGAGGGCGGATTCGATCTCCATCGTGCCAAGACGGTGTCCGCTGACGTTGATGACGTCATCGACGCGGCCCATGAGCCAGAAGTAGCCGTCGGCATCCTGACGCGCGCCGTCGCCAGTGAAGTAGCAGCCAGGGACATCGGACCAGTAGGTCTTCTTGAAGCGCTCTGGATCGCCATAGACGGTCCGAGCCATTGACGGCCATGGTTTGCGGACGATGAGCAGGCCGCCGCTTCCAGCAGGGACGGCGTGGAAGTTGCCGTTGGCATCAGGGCGAGTGACGACCTCGGGTTGGATGCCGAAGAAGGGGCGCGTCGCAGAACCAGGCTTAGCGGGAACAGCACCCGGGATGGGCGAGATCATGATGGAGCCAGTTTCGGTTTGCCACCAGGTGTCGACGATAGGGCAGCGATTGTGACCGACCTTTTCGCGATACCACATCCATGCTTCGGGGTTGATGGGTTCTCCGACGGTGCCGAGGAGACGGAGCGAATCGAGCTTGTATTTGTCGACGTATTGATTCCCCCACTTGATGAAGGCGCGGATTGCCGTGGGAGCGGTGTAGAAGATGGTGACCTTGTGGTCGTCGATGATTTTCCAGAAGCGAGAGAAGTCGGGGTAGTTGGGTGCGCCCTCGTACATCAGGACGGTAGCACCATTCTGCATCGGCCCATAGACGACGTAGGAGTGGCCGGTGACCCAGCCGATGTCGGCACTGCACCAGTAGATGTCGTCGTCGTGAAGATCAAAGACGTATTTCGAAGTGAGATAGGTCTGCACGGCGTAACCGCCAGTGGTGTGCACGAGACCCTTGGGCTTGCCAGTGGTGCCTGAGGTGTAAAGGATGTAGAGCGGGTCTTCAGAATCCAGGGGCTCCGCTGGACAGTGCGTAGGCGCATTGGCGACGATGTCGTGCCACCACCAGTCCCGGCCATCGACCATGTTCACGGACGAGCCGGTGCGCCGATAGACGATGACATGTTCCACGGTGTGGCAGGCGTGCATGGCTTCATCAACGGTGCGCTTCAGCGGGACTTCGTTGCCGCGGCGATAGCTGGTGTCTTGCGTGATGATTGCGACGCAGCCGCAATCATTGACGCGATCTGCGATGGCGTTGGCGGCGAATCCGCCGAAGATGACCGAGTGAATGGCGCCAATGCGTGCGCAGGCCAGGATTGCGATGGCGAGTTCGGGCGTCATGCCCATGTAGACGGCAACCCGATCGCCCTTCTTGATGCCGAGGGCCTTAAGGGCATTGGCGAAGCGCTGGACTTCGGCGTGGAGTTCTGCGTAGGTGAGGCGGCGTATCTCGCCTGGCTCGCCTTCCCAGATGATGGCGGTCTTGTCGCGGCGGGGGCCATCGAGGTGGGCGTCGAGGCAGTTGTAGCTGAGGTTCATCTTGCCGCCGACAAACCATTTCGCGGTGGGCAGATTCCACTCCAGGACTTTGTCCCACGGCTTGAACCAGTGCAATTCTTTGGCGACTCCGGCCCAGAAGGCCTCAGGATCTTCGATGGACTGCTTGTACATCTGCTCGTACTGCTCGAGGCTCTTGATGTGAGCCTTTTGAGAGAACTCGGGCGGAGGCGGGAATATGCGAGCTTCGCGAAGGAGAGAGTCGAGATCCTGGCTGGAGAGGGACGAGACCGATTTTGGATCAGCGGGAACGTGCGCGGATGACATGGATAAGATCCTTCAGGGAAGTCGCTGGAGTGGGAGTCTTGACCGGCAGACGCATCTTGAATGCAGCGCGCGGGCGCTAACTGGTAACGCTGCAACTTTATCGGGGCAGGGGTGGGAGGGGCAAGTAGAGGGATTAGGGATTAGGGATCAGGGATGGTGCCGGGTCCGACAGGAGGAGAGCTTCTGGTTGCGGTTGCGCGACCTCGGACCAGATGAGGTTGCCCGAGCTCTCTTTGAGGAAGAAGCTGCCTACAACAAACGACAACATGCTGACGGAAATGGGAAAGAGAAGCCCGGCGAAGACGTTGCCCGTGGCGGCGCATAGGCCGACGCCGATGACGGGCAGCAGTCCGCCGAAGATACCATTGCCGAGATGGTAGGGCAAAGAAACCGAGGTATAGCGGATCTTTGCGGGAAATGCTTCGACGAGGTACGCGGCAATGGGCGCGTAGGTCATGCAGGAGAAGACGTTCTGTAGGCAGATCAGGAAGATCAGCAAAGGCATGTTGGGATCGCTGGCCTGAGGAGCAGGAGCGAGATTGTCGCCTGCGGTGTCGCGCGTGAGAGGAGTGAGATGGGTCTCGTTTGTGATGGGATCTTTCGTTGAACTAACGGCAACAACATCGTTGCCCGCGGCGTGCTGCATCGCCCGGTAGATGGGGTAAATGGAGATCAAGAAAAAAAGCATTCCCGCGAGCATGATTTTCTTTCGTCCGATGCGGTCGGAAAGGGCTCCGAAGAGGACGAAGGAGGGTATGGCAATCATCAAGCCGCACAGCGCGATCACGTTTGCGGTATGCGCGCTGATCCGCAGGATGCTCTGCATGTAGAAGAGCGAGTAGAAAAGCCCAGTGTAGGAGACGACCGCCTGGCCGGCAGCCGCGCCGAAGAGAGATATAAGCACTAGCTTGAGGTTTGCCCAGTTGCCGAAGGACTCTTTAAGCGGGCGAGCGCACTGCGATCCAGTAGCCTTGACGTGCGCGAAGATGGGCGACTCGCGCATTTGAATGCGGATGACGAGGGAGATGGCGACAAAGATGATCGAGAGAAGAAACGGCAGACGCCAACCCCATCGCTGGAAGGCTGGGCCGTTCATGAAGTGCTCGGTTCCGAGGATCACCAGGAGTGAGGCGACCATGCCGAGGCCGGCAGTCGTCTGCAGGAAGCTGGTATAGAAACCACGTTTTCCGTCGGGGACGTGTTCAGCGAGGTAGACTGCTGCGCCGCCGTATTCTCCTCCGAGCGCGAGGCCCTGCAGCAGGCGGATGGCGATCAGCGCGATCGGCGCGATCCAGCCGGCGGTTTCAAACGTGGGGAGCAGGCCGACGGCGGCCGTGGATCCACCCATGATGGAGAGAGTGAAAATGAAGGCGATGCGGCGACCAACCATGTCGCCGATGCAGCCGAAGAAAAGCGCGCCGAAGGGGCGGACTAGGAAGCCGACGGCGAAGGTAGCGAGGTATGCGATGAGCGCGAAGGTCTGATTATCGGGCGGGTAGAACTTTACGGCGAGAACCGAGGTGAGTGCGCCGAAGATGTAGAAGTCGTACCACTCGATGAGGGTTCCTGTGGCGGAGCCTAGAACGACGCGGACGAGGGACACGGATGTAGAGGGACCGGAGCCGGTCGAAGTCCGGACTGACATGCGCTGATCGACCTCACGCAGAGTCCCAGCAATCAGCGGCGGCACAGCGGGACTGATGCCGTAACTGTGCGGGCGCTGGATTGCGGTCGTCAAGGGAATTCGACGTTAGAAAGAGCGGATGCAGACGGCTGGCGAGTTCTGCATCCGGTGGCCGGCTGGGGCTTAGCAGTTATGGATAGCGAGACGAATTGCCTGTTCGACTGGAGAGTAGTCGCCGCCTGCGCGAGTGAGTTGAAACGGCATGCGTGGCAAGAGTGGCGGCTGTGCCATGAAGCGCGGGGTCTGGCCGCGATGCGGTTGGGCAGCATGGAGCAGGAATGGGTGACAGAGGTAGACCGCGCCGACGTTCCCCGTGGCCAGCGTTTCCTTCATGCCGGCGGTTGCACGCGCAGCTTTTGCACCGAGTTCGAGAGCTGACATGCCGTCTTCTCCGGCGGACGAGAGAATGCGTGCGACGGCCTGATGAGAGCCGATACGGATGCGAGTAGGGGCGTCGTTCTCGCCTACGTCAGAGAAGAGGAAGAGCATCAGCAATGCCCTGCCCTTTGAGTGCAGGTTGATGCGCCACTCCATGTAGTTATTAGTGGGAGGGTCGGGCGGGAAGCTTGCATCCACATGCCATCCGGTGTCGCCGGGATCGTCGGGATGCGGAAAGCGAATGGGAAACGATCCGAGGCTTTCGCGCGGAACCCAGCGGTCTTTCCCCACGAGCGCATCGAAGGCGCCGCGCAGAATCGGAGTGTTCGCGGCTTTCTGGAACGGTTCTTGCGGGTAATCCCAGAGGCGGATGACGGGCTTCGTCCAAGTCGATCGATCATTTGGATCGCAGCCAGAGTCGCGCCACAGAACTTCGCGCGCAGCTGCAGCTGTTTCGGCCGAGAAGGCGTTGTCGATGCGAAGGAAGCCGTCGTGGATGAAGCTGTCGATCTGGTTCTGGGTGAGGGTGCCGGGCGGATCGGTGATGTTTGGGTGAACTTGTCCGTTCGATTGCGAAGGCATATTTCGAATCTCCTTGATCAGTGCGCGATATGCGCGTCCTGTTGCGAAGCCGCAAGGCGACTTCGATCGAGCGCCATCTACTGATGGCGCGAGCCAATGGAGCTCACAGGTAAACGGAGGAGAAACGAATCATCATCGCGACACGATTGTATCGCTCAGGACAACGAGGTACAAGACAGCCAGGAAGCTCTAGGACTTGTATCGCTTCTGATGCCAGGTCCATGCGGTGCGAATGATGTCATCGAGTTGGGTATAGCGGGGTTTCCAGCCTAGCTCCTGGATAGCTTTGTCGGAGCTGGCGACGAGGATTGCGGGGTCGCCTGGGCGGCGGGGGTGGAGTTCCGCAGGGATGGGGTGGCCGGTCACACGGCGGGCAGACTCGATGACCTCGCGGACGCTGAAGCCGTGACCATTGCCGAGGTTAAAGATGAGGCGATTTTTCGCGGCGGCTTCGGTTTCAAGGGCTTTGAGCGCGAGAAGATGCGCATCGGCGAGATCAGCAACGTGGATGTAGTCGCGGATGCAGGTGCCGTCGGGGGTCGAGTAGTCATCGCCGTAGATGCGGATGGACTTGCGGCGGCCTAGCGCGACGTCGAGAATCAGCGGAATCAAGTGCGATTCGGGCTCGTGATCTTCGCCACGAGTGATGCCGCTGGGGCCCTCGGGCGCGCCGGCAACATTGAAATAACGGAGAGCTACGGAGCGCAGACCGTGGATGGAGTGGAACCAGTTGAGCATGGTTTCAACCATCAGCTTCGATTCGCCGTAGACGTTGGTGGGTTTCAGGCGAGCGTTTTCAGTGATGGGTACGGACTCGGGCTCGCCATAAACGGCGGCGGTGGAGGAGAAGACGAGCCGGCGCGGGCCCTCGGCGATCACGGCCTCGAGCATGGCAAGGGTGGAGGCGGTGTTGTTACGGAAGTAGGTTTCAGGATGGACCATCGACTCGCCGGCTTCGATCAATGCGGCGAAATGGAGGACTGAATCGAAGGGCCTGCCTTCGCTTTTTGCGGACCTGAAAATCTTTTCAATCAGGTCACGATCGGCGAGGTCGCCTTCGATGAATTCGACGCCTGGAGGAACCATCTCGCGACGTGCATGGCAGAGGTTGTCAAATACAACCGGCTGATGGCCTTGCGAGAGAAGAAGGGTGGCGACTGTGCCCCCCACATACCCGGCACCGCCGGTAACCAAAGTTCTCACAAAATTAGTGTCCTTCCAGAGCGGTTTGGGTTACCGTGAGTCTATTACAGCAAGGCAGCCAGGAGAGGTTTGCGCTGTTTGAACGAAGACCGTTGACAGACGGCTAGCTCAAACTTTGCGGCAGTGAACGAAACACTGGTTCAGAGCCGGGGTTTGAGGAAATGGGCGCAGCAGTAGAAGTTTCCCTTTTTTCCCGCCTCAAATGAGGATCTCTGCGAAAGACGGTTCGATGCATTTGGGATTCAGGGAGAAGCAGGATGCGCGCGGGACAGCGTCACGGATACAGGTTTACAGGGCGGGGTGGATCTTTGCAATTTGGAGATTACTCCACTGGCGTTCGGGTAACCAGTTCCGATACCATAGGGGCAGACTCTCGTGTACCGTTCATTCCGGATTGGGAAGAGCGAATTCAAACAGAGCACGCGGCCTTGTGGAGCGCTACCATCCCCTGCTTCCGGTCACCGCATAGCACGAAACATTTTTCTTTTTGGATTCAGCCAGTTGCCGCGGTAAACGAGGAACGTTTGCGGCAACTGAAAAGCGATCACGCACGCCCGGAAAAGGCTGGGGGCATAGTGGCAATGTGTTGTCAGATTTCGTCCCGCCTTTACGGTTTTTCAACCGGAATTCCTGAGACGCAAGACGCGGCCTCCATGGCAAACCCCGAGGTATCAAAATGCAGATGAGTGGCTATCCTGGTCGAACCAGTTTCGGCTTGCTCCCCGAGCCGGAGGGACGGTCTGCGTCGTTCCTCACGAGCGCGACTGTGAACGTAATCATTCTCGGCCTGATGATCTGGGTGGGAATGACAGCCAAGCACGTCTTGCAGCAGCGTCATTTCGAGCAGACCGAGCTAATCTTCCCCACCACACCGCCACCTCAGCCGAAGTTCAAAACTCCGCCTCCCCCGAAACTTCCTGATCTTCCGAAGCCGAAGCTCGAACTGCAGATGGAGCAGCCGAAGATCAATATGCCGAAGCCTGAGCCAAAGCCAGCGCTGAAGCCTCTGGAGATGGAAGCGAAGCTGAACACTCCCGAGATCAAGGCGGCGAAACCAGCAATCGTGCTTGCGCCGCAGCCCAAGGCAGCACTTACGGCCGCCATGCCGGCGCAGAGCAACACCGTGAAGGCTTCGACTGCTCCGGTGCATCTGGGTGAAACATTTGGTGTCACTCCGAATCCGAATGCGAGCCGTCCGGCGACCGTGGCTGCGATCGGCAATCCCTATGGCGGGCAGCAAGGCCCCGCAATTGCTCCGCACGGAGTCGTGGGCTCGGCAGGGATCGGCAACGGTTTGAAGTCGGGATCGAATGCAGGCACAGTCGGCAAGGTTGCGCAGGCCGGCATCCCGGGCGGCACAGGAACGGCATCGACTGGGCTCCCCACGGGCAGAGTGGGGTCGGCAGGCATCCAGACTCAGATGGCAGCCACGCCGGCGGCACAGCAGAGGAAAGAAGTCGCTCCGACGAGTCTTGAAGTTCTATCGAAACCAGCTGTGCAGTACACCGCAGAAGCGCGTCAGCTCAAAGTCCAGGGAGATGTGATTCTCCGTGTGACGTTCACCGCTTCGGGCCAGGTGGTTATTAACAGCGTTGTTCACGGACTTGGGCATGGACTGGATGAAGAGGCCCGCCGCGTGGCATCGCAAATTCGCTTCCGCCCCGCTACTCGCAATGGCCAGGCGGTTGATTTAACAACCAACATCACCATCACTTTCCAACTGGCTTAGCGTCCAAAGTTTGCAGTAATTACGACAGGCGGCGAACAAGCTCATGAGAGGACAGAGCCACTGTCACTGAAAGGCAAGAAGTCCTAGGAGAAATATGATGTCCAGAACGATCCCTGTTACCCTCCTGTCGCTGCTTCTGGGAGTGACTGCGGCGCACGCAAAGAAAACGCCGCGATACGACCAGACGCATCAGTTGACCCCAGACCAGGCCGCGCTGGTACAGAAGGCCATTGGGCAGGAGAAGATCCTGATCAAGGCCATCCAGCAACGTACTCCGCTGGTTGAAACCTACATTCAGGACACCCGGCCGGATGTGAAGCTCTGGCAAGTTCCAATCGGGGATCAATACACGCTGAGCCGCGTCGACTTCGGTAAGGGCTTCTTCGACAAGAGCTACGAGCCGCGCGATGTGAAAGACAAGAAGGGCTGGTTCAAGGGCTCATTCGCAGCCATCAGCGGGCTGACCAAGGCCCTGGGCCTGGATAAGCACTTCACCTACAATCCGACCGGTTTCATGCAGATGATGTTCCTCGATCCGACTGGATTTGACGAACAGCATTATGCGTTCACGTATATCCGCCGGGAGTTTCTGGGATCGGTGAGAACGTGGGTTTATGACGTTCATCCCAAGGTCACGGGAATGGGCCGCTTCTACGGCCGCGTCTGGATCGAGGATCAGGACGGCAATGTTGTTCGGTTCAACGGTACGTACACGGGACCGCGCAATGAAGACGATTCGCGCTACTACTTCCATTTCGACAGCTGGCGCATGAATGTGCAGCCCGGCATCTGGCTTCCCGTTGCGATCTACGTGGAGGAGACCAGCCGCGATGGCGAGAAGCAGGTTGGCCTGAAGGCCCAGACGCATTTCTGGGGCTACAGCCTCAAGCTCCCCAGCCGCGACAGCGAAAGCGTGAGCATGAAGGTGGATGATGCGGAGGACAAAAGCGACGACTCACAAGACGTGAGCCCGCTGCAGGCCTCGCGCGAGTGGGTTCAGCAGGCAGAGAACAATGTCATCGATCGCCTCGAGCAGGCGGGCCTTGTTGCTCCGCTGACACCGAATGGGTTTGAGCAGACGGTGCTGGACCAGATCGTAACGAACCTGGTGGTCCCGAACAACGTTCAGCTCAGCCTTCCGGTACATTGCCGGATCATGCTGACCGACACGATTGAGACGACCACCGTTGGCAACACGATTCTGGTGAGCAAGGGACTGATCGATACGATGCCCAAGAATGAGGCCACTCTGGCATCGGTCATCTCGCTGGAGCTCGCGCACATCGCGCTGGGTCATCACATTGACACCCGGTATGCATTCAACGACCGGCTGATGTTCCCGGACGAAGCGTCGTTCCGGCGCATCGCGATGAATCATACCGACCACGACAACCAGGAAGCTGCAAGCAAGGCGCAGGAATACCTGGACGCCTCGATGTACAAGGATCAGCTTGGCACTGCCGGGCTTTTCTGGTCGCAGCTTGCCGATCGCGGACAGGTGCTGAAGGCTCTTAACAGCCCCAAGCTCGGCGACTCGCTATTGAAGACTGACGGAACGCCGTGGATGACTTCTCTGGCGAAGGGCGCTCCTCGAATCAACTGGGACGACCTGACCCAGATTCCTGCACTGCCGCTCGGCAGCTGGCTCAAAACGGACCCCTGGGATGACCGTGTACACCAGTTGAATGCAAAGCTGTATGCACCTTTGAATCCGCGCGACAAAATGCCGCTGGAAGTGACCCCGGTGTACTTCCGTCTGCAACGCTACGACGAAGCTCAAGCAGCCGCCAAGAACACGGCGCCTGCACAGCCAGCCGCGGGTGATCCTCCGGCGTCTCAGACGACGGGTGGAACTGCACCTGCTGCCGGTACGCCGGCGGGGACGGATCAGCCGGCACCACAGCAGAATGAGGGGCCGCAGCCGCAGCAACAACAGCCTCCACCACCACAACAGGGTGGGTCGCCGAACCCCCAGAAGTAATTAGCTTCCATTATGAGAGGCGGATAACCTAGGGTTATCCGCCTCTGGGCTTTTATACTTAGTGCGATTTTGAGTTCCTGATCAGAGCATTCTCTTTCGACTCGCAGCCACAATTCCCGCAGGAGTGGATAGCGCCCTTTCCATGAGAAGAATTTCTTTGTTTCTTTTGACCTTTCTGGCTTGCGCCACGAGTGTCTGTGCGCATGCGCAGGTTTCGCCCTCGGCTTATCGAGGACAAATGTCGCTTACCGCCGGCGGATTCGCGTCGGCGTTCCAGCCCGACTATGCCGGCGGCGGGGTTCCTGGAACCAGCCCATACCGGCTCTATGGGTTCGGCGCATACGCTGATTTGAAGATGACGCGCTGGATTTGCATTGAGGCCGAAATGCGCTGGCTGCGTGAGAACTCCTATGTCGGCATCAAGGAAGACACCTACTTGTTCGGGCCTCGGGTGCCCATTCACGAGTTCAAGCGCCTAGGTGCGGTTCCCTACGGCAAAGCGCTGGTGGGCCTGGGCAAGATGAATTTCGAATACAACGAGGCATATGGCCGGTTCACCGACGTGGCGCTCGGCGGCGGAGTTGATCTGAATCTGTCGCGGCACTGGAGCGTGCGCGCGTTCGACTTCGAATATCAGTTCTGGCCGAACTGGATCAATGGCACGCTGAAGCCGTACGGAGCGAGCGCGGGAGTTGCGTACAGAATCTTCTAGTGCCCCGCAGTTTCCAGCAACGCTTAACGGGTTCCATCATAGAATTGCGCCATGCCGGACGATCGCAAGGCAGCCAAGAGCCGGGAAACTACGATTATTGCGGCGCTGGCGGGCGCAGCATTGATCGCGCTGCTGTTTGCGCGTCCGTTCATCAAACCATGGCTTGATGATGCACACGGCCCTGGGTACACGTTCAAAGACTGGCCCATTCTTGTTTCGGTCCTGCCGTGGGTTGCGTTCTCAATTTACTGGGAGTGGCAATCGAAGAACTCAGCCGCTGCGATCAGATCTGAATCGAAGGCGTCGCGAGCGGTGCATGTGTTTTTGACAAATGCCGCCATTCTTCTGATCTTCTGGCCGAGCAAGGCTCTGAGCCTGCGATTCGTTCCGGATGCCCTTGCTATCAAACTGTTTGGAATTGCGATGGAGGTTGCCGGCGTTGTGCTGGCCATCTGGGCGCGCCGGATCCTTGGACGTAATTGGAGCGGCGAGATCACGATCAAGGAAGATCACGAGCTGATTCGCACCGGCCCCTACTCTACCGTTCGTCATCCCATTTACACGGGCCTGCTCGCCATGTATGCCGGCACAGCAGTGGTGTCGGGGCAATTGCACGCTCTGTTTGGATTGCTGCTTGGGATCATCGCGTATCTTCGGAAGACCCGCATGGAAGAACAGAATCTGGTAAATGCATTTGGCGAGAAGTATGGAGCTTATCGAGACGAGACGTGGGCGCTGGTGCCGAAGCTCTATTGAGTGCGAAACCGTAGAATCTGCTCATGGCAAATGAGACGGTGTTCACGCATGTGGATCCCGGGCTGGAGCAGGTTCTCGAAGAGCTTCGAAGTCGCGAGCCGATTTTTCACACGGAACGATTTGGGTTGAGTCTCGAAGACTTCGAACGAAGCACTGCGCCGGATTTCTGGGAGGTCGGTGCGTCCGGCCGGCGTTACAGCCGCGAGTTCATCCTTGGCATGCGGAGCTGCGAAGCACTCGTCGATGCAGACGCAGCCGGATGGAAGGCCAGCGGATTCGGACTAAGGCGCCTTGGGCCAGATTGTTTCCTGCTTACCTATACACTCGACCAACAGGGCCGAATCACGCGGCGCTCGACAGTTTGGCAGCGGACTGGCGAAGGCTGGCGAATTCTCTACCATCAGGGAACGATTGTGACGACGAGTGAAGATGACACGGCTCCGCGACCGGAAGAGATGCCACCCGGTTCACGCCAGAGCAGCTAGACGGTTCTTGAAATCCTGGGAGAGTCTCTTATGTCGAAGACCCGGCTGGAAGCATTCAGTGACGGAGTGCTCGCCATCATCATCACGATCATGGTGCTGGAGCTGCACGTCCCCCATGGTGCCGACATTGGAGCACTGCGACCGATGCTGCCGGTTCTTCTCTCGTATTTGCTGAGCTTTGTATACATCGGCATCTACTGGAACAATCATCATCACCTGCTGCACGCAACACGCCGCGTGCAAGGCAGCGTTTTGTGGGCGAACCTGCATTTGCTTTTCTGGCTTTCTCTGCTTCCCTTCGCGACGGGCTGGATGGGCGCGAGCGGATTTGCTCCCGATCCTACTGCCGTCTACGGCATGGTCCTGTTTATGTCGGGGATCGCTTACTGGATCCTGGAATGGAGGATCATTTCAGGAGAGGGCGAGGATTCGCTGGTGAAAAAAGCAGTCGGCAAGGATCGCAAGGGCATTGTGTCGGTGGTGATGTATGCGATTGCAATTCCCTGCGGATTCTTAGCGCACTGGGTAGCACATTTGATCTACGTTCTCGTGGCGCTGATGTGGCTGGTTCCGGACCGGCGAATTGAAAGAACTCTTGCGTCGGAGTGATTCCCGAACGAGTTGCTCTCGAACCTGACGGGGCCATGGATAAACAGTCGTCGACCGGGGTATGACTGCGGAACTTTTGGCCGATCGACGACTGGGATGAATTCAAACAGCGGTAATCGGCTACGGAATCTTAGCGGTGAATGTATTCGAAGGCTTACTCTCCCCTCCCGAGCCCGAGCTCGTCACATAGTAGTCGTAGGCGTTCCCGCTCTGAACAGCGGTGTCAGTGTAAGTCGTCTGTCCGGTCACCGCGACCCTGGCGAATGAACCGGTGCCGCTGAGCGCGCGATAGACCTTGTAATTCGAAACAGCGGAGGAATCCGCGGGAGCATTCCATGTCAATTCGACCTGGTGCGGAGTGCTCGCCGCACTCAAGTTGATGGTCAGAGTCGGATTCGTCGAGGAATTGCTGACGATCGTTAACTGCCCCTTCTGCGAACCGTTCGACGTTGCCTTGTAGGCCAGAGTCAGCAAGAGTGTCTGCCCCGGATTGAGGGTTGCCGGCAAGCTCACAGACGAAAGTGAGAAACCCGATCCGCTCACGGACAGGGACTGCACAGTCACTGGGGCTTTCCCGACAGACTTAAGTACCACCACCTCTGTTGTGATTTGATTCAGGATCACTGCGCCAAACGAGACGCTCGTGGCATCGACGCTCAACTGGGCCGCGGCAGGAGTGAGCTGCAGTGAAAGCGATTTGGACGTGCTGCCTGTGCTTGCGGTGAGCGTCACGGATTGAGCTGCCGACACGACGGAAACATCGGCGGTAAACGTTGCGCTCGTCGCCGCGGCAGGGATAGTCACCGAGGCCGGCACCTTCACTTTCGTGCTGCTGCTTGCGAGAGCTACCGTAATTCCACTTTTTGGGGCGGCTCCCGACAAGATGACCTTGCACGAGTCCGATACGGATCCGGTGAGGGATGTGTTGCCGCAGGATAGCGTGCTCAACGTCGGCGCTGTTGTCGTTCCTGCACCGCTGAGGCTGACCGCTTGAGTCCCAGCACTGCTTGCGATTGCCAACTGTCCCGTGGAAGAACCCGCCGTAGTTGGGTTGAAGTGGACGGTCAATACCATCGCTTCGCCTGGTTTGAGCGCCGATGGGAAGTTGCCGCCTGAGACAGTGAAGCCAGTTCCTGTGATCGAGTCGGACTTGACGGTCACTGGCGCGTTGCCGGTCGAAGTCAAGGTCACTGATTTTGTGACCGCGGTTCCGACGGAAACATCTCCGAACTGCATGGAAGTCGTGCTGAGGCTCAGGGATGCAGCAGAAGTCTTCGAGGCATTGAGTTGGATTGCAACGCTTCGCGAGGAGCCGTTCAAAGTTGCTGAGATGGTTGCGGTTTGCGCATTCCCAACGGCGGCCACGTTTGCGGTGAAGGATGCGGACGTGGTGCCAGCTGGAACAACTGCAATAGCGGGAATCGACACCGCGCTGCTTGTGCTGGCGAGACTGACCGTGAGGGCTTTTGATGAGGTCGCACTCAACGACACTGCGCATGCCGTTTTCCCCGCGCCAGTAAATGAGGTGGTCGCGCACGAGACCGACCGTATATCCGGTGCACCAACGGCGGATGAAGGAGGCGAAAGCGAGATCGTGAAAGACCTTTCGTTGCCACCTTGTGTTGCGGAGATCACTCCGGTCTGATCGGCACTCACTTTGGACACGGTTGCGGTGAACTTCGCACTGCTTGCCCCGGCTCGAACAGTGACGGAAGCCGGCACCTTGATAGCGGAAGTGTTGCTGGAGAGATGAACCTGGAGTCCGCCCGATTGCGCGGCACTGCTGATGCTTATTGTGCAAGAGTCGGAAGCCGCTCCGGTGACTGTCGCCTCTTCGCAGGTTAGGCCAATTATCTCCGGCAGTTCGGGCGATCCGCCGCCGGTCGCAGGAGAGAGCGAGATTGTGAAGGACTGAGTGTTGCCGCCCTGCGTCGCAGTAATTACGCCGGTTTGATCGGCGCTCACCTTGGATACGGTTGCCGTAAACTTAGCGCTGTTCGTTCCCGCGGGAACGGTGACTGAAGCCGGAACTTTGATGGCGGAAGTATTGCTGGAGAGATGCACCTTCAGTCCGCCGGATGGCGCGGCAATGTTTGTGTTGATCGTGCAGGAGTCAGAACCTGATCCAGTCACCTTGCCTTCGTCGCAGACCAACCCACTTATCTCAGCAGACCCGGAGGAACCTTTGCCGTGAAGCTTGATCGTGGCTGCCGGTGTGGAAGAGGAGCTCGTAATCACGCTGAGTTGATCCGATGCATCGGAGCCGCTGTTCGGGGAGAAATGTACGGTCAAGTTCAAGCTGCTGCCGGATGCGAGTGTGATGGGGAGCTTCCCTGCGCCGTCGACGCTGAACGCGGTACTGGAGAGAGAGAACTCCGAAATCTGGACCGAATCTGATCCTTTGTTCGCGAGAGAGATTTTTTGATTTGCTGAATTGCCCACGCTCACGCTGCCGAAGTCGAGAGATGAGGGGGTAGAAACGAGGCTCGGAGCATCCGCCGTGTTCGATCCGGATGTTCCGCTGAGCGCGACAACTCCTCCACACCCTGAGACGACGAACGAGGACGTGCAGACGAAGAGAAGGGCCGACCAGGCGAGTTGGCGGGAAGCTGAATTCTGGCAGGAAAGCGATGATTGCTGTGCGACGATTTTGCGGGCCGGAGTAGGCCGCATCTTGACTACGAACATCCGTACTTCTCCCTAGCGAGTGCTTGTTGTGCCAAGGAAAAGTGGAACAAGCGAAGAGAGCTGCGAGCGCAGTCTCCGGAACACACGCGGATTGAGGCCCTGTGGAAGCACAGGAGTCCGCGAAAAGTAATTCGTGGTCGTGCTATGGATTTTCTGACGTGCTAATTGCATGGCGAGGTCATACACGTTCGAGACAGCCCGCCAGGCGTGAAGCGTGGACGTTCACCGATGAGAGTCTAGCTTCGCCATCGATACAGAGAATGAGCCCTGAAGCTGCAGAGTGCTGTGCACGGAAGATGCCAAAGAATTGCATACGCGTGGGCAGCGGTTTGCGATGTGAGACGCTCTTATGCTTTGTTGAGCTTGCGGTGCGTGATGCACCTGCAATGGTGAGTTTAACCAGAAAGTAACGAGGTAAATGTTTCCAACGTGCGTAGTATTTGCTGTGTAAATAGGTTATTCCAGCGCTCCGTTTTCATTGAAGCTCTCGAATTTTTTCAACGTAACGTTACTCGAAAATAAACACGAAGGCCGCTCCGAAGAGCGGCCCTCAGTGTGGAACTGATCTGCCTTTACGCTGGGCTTGGTGAGCCTTCAGGGTAGCCAGAACCGGTGCGCGTGTCGGGCTTGAGAATGGTCTGCCCGCCACCGCTTCCGCCATCGCTTGGCGAAGCAAGCGAAGAGCGCATCGGAGGCAGTTCCTTGCCTTCGAGGAGCATCTTCACTTCTTCGGCGTCGATGGTCTCGCGCTCGAGGAGTGCAGCTGCGATGCGATGCATTGCATCTTTGTGCGAATCGAGGATGCTGTGCGCTGCCTGGTATGCCTCGTCGATCAGACGGCGAACTTCCAGATCGATCTGGCGGGCCGTTTCTTCAGAGAAGTCACGGTGCTGAGCGATCTCACGGCCGAGGAAGATCTGCTCTTCCTTTTTGCCGAATGTCAACGGGCCCAGGCGGCTCATACCGTACTCGCAGACCATGCGGCGAGCGAGGTCGGTGGCGTTCTCGATATCGCTGCCTGCCCCGGTGGACATCTGGTTAAGGAAAATCTCCTCAGCCACGCGGCCGCCGTACGCAGTTGCGAGATTCGCTTCGAGGTATTCGCGGGTGTAGTTGTGGCGATCGCCGGGAAGGAAGATCGTCACACCAAGAGCCATGCCGCGCGGAATGATCGTCACCTTGTGGATGGGATCGGAGTGCGGCTGCATGATGGAGACCAGTGCGTGGCCGGCTTCGTGATAGGCCGTGACGCGCTTCTCTTCATCGGTCAGCAACATCGACTTGCGCTCGGCGCCCATGAGCACCTTGTCTTTCGCAAGTTCGAAGTCGTACATCGTGACCTGCTTGCGATTGACGCGGGCTGCGTTGAGTGCGGCCTCGTTGACCATGTTGGCGAGGTCGGCGCCGCTGAAGCCCGGTGTTCCACGAGCGAGAACGTTGAGGTTCACGTCGTCAGCGACGGGGACTTTCTTCACATGCACGCGGAGAACTTCTTCGCGTCCACGGACGTCGGGAAGTCCGACCACTACGCGGCGATCGAAACGGCCGGGGCGCAGCAATGCGGGATCGAGAACGTCAGGGCGATTGGTCGCGGCAACGAGGATGACGCCATCGTTGGATTCGAAGCCGTCCATCTCGACGAGCAGCTGGTTCAGGGTCTGCTCGCGCTCATCGTGTCCACCGCCGAGACCAGCGCCGCGGTGACGGCCGACGGCATCGATTTCGTCGATGAAGATGATGCACGGAGCATTCTTCTTTCCCTGCTCGAAGAGATCGCGGACGCGGCTTGCACCGACGCCTACGAACATCTCAACGAAATCAGAACCCGAGATCGAGAAGAAGGGAACGTTCGCTTCGCCGGCGACTGCGCGCGCGAGCAACGTTTTGCCAGTTCCGGGAGGTCCGACGAGGAGCACGCCTTTGGGGATGCGTCCGCCGAGCTTCTGGAACTTCTGCGGCTCGCGCAGGTACTCGATGATTTCCTTCAGCTCTTCCTTGGCTTCATCGACGCCAGCCACGTCTTTGAACGTGACCTTCTTCTGCTGCATCGAGAGCAAACGCGCGCGGCTCTTGCCGAAGGACAAAGCCTTGTTGCCGCCGGATTGCATCTGGCGCAGCATGAAGAACCAGATCGCGCCGAGGAGCACGAATGGACCAACATTGAAGAGGATGGGGAGGAGAAGATTGCTCTGCGCGTCCTTCTTTCCGAAGTTGACGTGCGCGGCGAGCATCGCCTTGTCGAGTTCTTCGTGCTGCTCTCCGACCGAAGTATGGAACTGTTCCTTCGGAGTGGCCTTCATGTGGCCGCGAAGATCAGTCCCTTGAATGGTTGCATCCTGCACCATTCCCTGCTGCACCTTGTCGTACAGCTCGGAGTACGGGATCTCTGTGTCCTTGGCTCCCATACCTGCGCCCTTCTGGACGACGCCCCAGAGCAGCACAAGGCAGATCAGGATAAAGACCCAGAACATGATTGTTTTAACGGTCGAATTCACCAGGATTCCTCTTTTCCCGGCGGGGAGAAGCCGCGCTTGAACTTCAGACACCGCCTACAACACCGTTTTAGACGCCCCGACACCCTTGGAAGTCACAGAAAGTGCGAGTGCTAAGGGCGGAGTACACTTCTCGCTCCCGCCCGGATGTGCAGTAACCTCGATTGTACTCCGAAGTCGAATGAAGTTCGAAGAAGTGGATGTGACGAAAAGGTGGGAATCCGGCGCGTTAACTGGAGAAATCGGCGGAGCTGCGACCCTCCATCGACACGCCTTCGTCGAGTTGTTGAGAGATCGGCTGGGCGGTGATGCGGATTGCCGGGTCGGGTTCGAGCTCAACGCCGCGCATCCAGAGGATTCGGCCTTCCACCTCGACAACGGGCCAGACGGTACGTTCCTGTCCTGTAACTTTCATTCTTTCAAGCACTTCCTTGACCTTCCGAGGACCTGAAGAGTAGCGGAGGCGAACGCGGTCCCCAGATTTCCAGGAGCGAAGAACCGCGGTTGGAGCGGCGGCGGCGGAGTACGACGAAGTCGGGTCGAAGTCAAGGTGAATGCGGCAGCCGAATGTAGGTGCGTCGAGTACGCCGGGAACTACACATTCGTACCGTGAGGCCTCAGGAGCTGTGGTTTTTTCGCGGGCAAATGGTCCTCGAGTAAGGCGAAGCTCGCGGTGAGTACGCTCCGCGCGAAGGCCCTGGGCAAGCTCGAGTCGCTGGCCAGCCTTTCTGCTCAGGGCGAGATCACGCAGCGCTTCAGTGGCGTCGAAATCGGGGCTGCATTCGAGCAGGGATGCTGCGTGACGAAGGATGCGTCGCTGCAGCGCAGCAGGCTCAGCAGTCAGACGGGCAATATCCAGAGCGATGCCCTCAGCTGTAGTCGACGCACGACCTCCGCCGCGAACCGGACGGCCGCGAAGGATGATGGCGGAGGCGAGGCGAGGGATCTCGGACTGCCACCAGGACTCCTCATCGAGAGCGAGCTGGGCCATCTGGGCGAGGTGATCGCGAAGCTGTGGGTTCCAGTTTTCGAGCTGCGGCAGAAGTTCGTGGCGGATGCGGTTGCGGGTGAAGGTGAGATGGCGGTTTGTGGAGTCTTCGCGCCAGGGTTGGTTGCGTGAGTTGAGGAACGCCTCGATCTGAGGACGGGTGGTTTGAAGGAGCGGTCGAAGGATCCGGCCCTCGGAGAAGGTGAGGACGGGATGAATACCCGAGAGGCCCTCGGTCCAGGCGCCACGAAGAAATTTAGCGAGAACAGTTTCCGCTTGATCGTCAAGGGTGTGGGCGGTGGCAAGGGCGTCGAGAGGAACTTCGCGGAGGAGCTGCCGGAACCAGCCGTAGCGCAGTCGACGGGCAGTGCCTTCGATGGAGTCAGCGGGAAGATCGCCTAACTGGACGGGGGAAGCCAGCGGAACTTTTGATACTCGGCGTGCTTCAGCGGCGGTGTCGACACGTGCTTCATGGAATGGGATACCGAGATTTGAGGCAAGGTCGCGGGAGAAGGCGAGGTCGGCATCAGCTTCTTCACCGCGCAGCCCGTGATGAAGATGGGCCGCGTGCAGGACGAGCCCTAGTTCCCTGCTGCGATCGGAGAGGGCGCAGAGTAGCGCGACGGAGTCGGCGCCGCCTGAAAGGCCGACGGCAAGACGCATCCCGGGTTTCAGGAGCGAGGTGTCGAGCGGCAGGGTGGGAGGCGAAGTGCGCACGAGAGGATGATAGTGCGTCGGCTGCGGTTTCTATACTCGAAGCATGCTGACAACACGGAGAGCATCCGCAGAGGATGCTCCATTGATTACGCGACACCGTAAGGCAATGTTCGCCGATATGCGAGATGCCGCGGAGACTGTCCTCGAGGAAATGGCGCAGAACTTCGAGCCGTGGGTGCGGCGAATGATCGCTGCGGACAAATACGCCGGGTGGATCACGAGAGATGATGAGCGCGAGGTTGGTTCAGCGGGGCTGCTCATTCTGGACTGGGCACCGCATTTTCTCGATCAGCGATGCGGTCAGCGCGGCTACATCCTGAATGTGTTTGTGGAACCGGAGTACCGGGGACGCGGGATTGCCAAGGCACTCACCTTGGAGTGCATGGCCGAAGCGAAACGGCGCGGGATCGGAGTTGTCGCGCTCCATGCGTCGAAGAAGGGACAGCCGGTTTACGAGAAGCTTGGTTTCAAGACAAGCAATGAGATG
>Ga0207694_10000907_pt1 | contig 26215 bp, 18 predicted proteins | sample KBSC34metaG_FD_184353 | JGI IMG/M metagenome (GOLD analysis project Ga0207694, IMG submission 184353) | Corn rhizosphere microbial communities from Kellogg Biological Station, Michigan, USA - KBS C3-4 metaG (SPAdes) (version 2) | ecosystem: Host-associated > Plants > Roots > Rhizosphere > Soil... | reverse complement strand
CCCTCGCCAAAGCTTCGCCGACAGCGGGTTCCGCGATGTCGCCGGCGTGCACGGCAACGCGATTGCCAGAAGGGTCGATCTCTTTGGCGGCGGTGCCAAGTTTGGCCGCGTCTCGGCCCGATATTACGACAGATCCGCCTTCAAGAACGAAGCGCTTCGCGACTTCCTTACCGATGCCGGAGCCGCCGCCAGTGACAATCGCAACCTTATTTTCGAAACGCATCCTAGAGTCTCCTTGCTCTATCTACTGATAGATAGTAACCTGACATTACGAACGGGGAAACGCTGTGTCAATACCTATCTACCGATAGACAGAAGGGGGTAAAAATGAGTGAAACCGCTCAACGTCTGATGGACCTTGCCGAGGTTCGGATGCGCGAGGTCGGGTATCACGGCTTCAGCTTTCGCGAGCTGGCGGCTGAAATTGGGATCAAAAGCGCTAGCGTCCATCACCATTTCCCCACCAAAGCCGGCATGGCTGCTGCGGTCGCGCGGCGTTACCTGGAGCGCTTTCTGGAGAAGGTTGCGCCTCGACCTGGAGAAAACAGCGAGGAAGCGATCGCCGTATATCGATCGGCATTTCGCAGCTCGCTCGAACAAGACGGTGGGATGTGCTTGAGCGGGATGTTGGGCGCCGAATCGGGTGGACTGCCGGCTGAGGTTTCGGAAGAGATCGAGAACTTTTTCCGTGGCGCCGTTGCCGATCTAACGCTGCGCTTAGGTGGGGATACGGATCGCGCTTTCGCCGTGTTGGCGACTCTCGAAGGTGGCTTGATCCTTGCGCGCGCGTACGGCGACGTTGGAGCGTTCGATCATGCCGTCATGAGCCTGGCGGCCTCGGCGAATCGTGACAACGGGCGGTGGATGCGGTCGCCGCGTTTCAGTCGCAACCTCCGTGTTTCGGACAAACTGCCCGCGTGACCCAAGCGGCCCGCGGCGCCCATCCAGCACGGAGGAATCGATGTATCATCACGTGATTTCGCAATGCACGCAGAGCCTGAAGAATGTCGAAACGTGGCTCGATAAGGCACAGCAGCATGCGGCTGCCAAGAAATTCGATGTGGGCGTGCTTATGACCAGTCGCCTCGCGCCCGACATGAAGGATTTCATCTATCAGGTTCAAAGTGCGTGCGACTACGTCAAAGCTGGTGCCGGTTGGCTCTCGGGCCAGAAGCCGCCTAAGCATGAAGACAACGAACAGACGATCCACGAACTGCGCGCCCGCATCCATAAGACGATCGCATTCGCGGAGAGCGTCAAAGCGGAGCAGTATATCGGGGCAGCCGAGCGCAAGATCAGCCTGCCGTGGGCGCCAAGGAAGGTCATCGGCGGGGAGGACTATCTGGTGCAGATGATCATCCAGAACGTCTATTTCCACGTCACGATGGCGTACGCCATTCTGCGGCATAACGGTGTCGAGATCGGCAAGATGGATTTTCTCGGTCCTACCAGCCTGGTCGACGCCTGATCGTCCTGGCGGTTCGAACTCGATCGCTTCGGTAGTCGGATCGATTCCTCAGGTCACGCGCTAACGGGCTCACGCTGATGCAACAGCTCGCTGGTGGCACGGTCATATTCGGAGGTGTCGCCAAGAGCGTTGGCGACGACCAACGCGCCCGTAATAGTCGACAGTACCTTTGCCGCGTCGGCTGGCGAGAGCCCCTCTTCGACGAGCTTATCCTGGCACATCTTGAAGAACCCTCTCACTTCGGCCGCGACTTGTTCCGGCAGATCTCGCGAGGCAGCTCCAAGAACCGTGCAAGGGCACATGTGGGCATTTGAATACGCAGTTCCCCGGAACGCTTTCGTCCATACCCTCACGGGGTTCGGATCCTTCTCCAACTCCTCGTCGATCAGCTTGGACGTGTATTCCGACCAACGGCGAATGACGGCCGCGGCGAGATCGTCTTTCGTTGGAAAATGGTAATGGACGCTTGAGCTTTTGATGCCCACGTCCGCGGCGATTTCCCGAAAGCTGAAACCGCCAAAACCGCCGAGCTGAATACGCCGTTCAGCCGCGTCCATGATCGCACTCTTGATGTCACTCATGGATTACTCCTCTATCTATCTTATGATAGATAGATTAAGCGTGTGGAAAAGCAATAAATATCTGATTCTGCACCATTCGGGCCCACCAGACTGTCTTCTAGGTCCACCCTTCGCGTTGCGAAGTAGCGATTCCACTGGCGGCATATCCCGCGATTTTCGTGTCTTGCCCGGTCATCTGGGCCTCAGCCCGCGTCGATCCCAGCGCATCTCCCTATCGATAGATAGACATTGACAGCCCAGCGACCCCGAGTTAGTAGTCACGCGTAAACCTATCGATAGATAGATGATCTTGGGCCGCTGAATGACCGAGCGAGGAGCATGATGGACAACGCAGTTACCACGTCACGGCCTGGACCTCTTCCCAGCGGCCGCAATCTGAACAAGCGGCTGCTCGCCGGCGCTGCCGCGGCGGGCCTACTCGTTGTCGCTGTCGTTGTCGGCCAGGGCTTGATCGGGTCCGGTGGGCAGCCGCCGGCGCCGCCGCCGCCGTCGGTCACCGTAAGCGCACCACTTCAGCAGGCGATCGACACGAGGCTTCAGCTTCTGGGTCAATTCGCAGCAGTCGACCATCTCGAGCTTCGGGCCCAGGTCGGCGGCACCCTGACAAAGATCGGGTTCAAGGACGGCGATGTCGTCCACAAGGGCGATCTCCTGTTCGAGATCGATCCCACCCCTTACGAAATCAAACTCAGCCAGGCCCAGGCCCAACTCGAAAGCGCCCGGGCACGGCTCGATCTCGCATCGCGCGAATCCGTCCGCTCCGAAGCACTTCGGCGCACCGGTGCCGGTAGCGTTGAGACGAACGACAAGAGTATCGCAGAAAAAAGGGCGGCGCAGGCAGCGGTCGGTGATGCCGAGGCGATGGTTCGCGATGCCCGCTTCGATCTCGATCACTGCCGTATCGTGGCGCCTTTCACGGGACGTATCGGAACGCACATGGTGTCGGTCGGCAACCTTGTGTCCGGCAGCCGTGCCGGCAGCAGCCCCACGACCTTGCTTACAACGCTGGTCTCTGTCGACCCCATCTACCTGAACTTCGACATGAGCGAGTCCGACTACATGACGTTCCTCCGGGACCGCCAGAAGCAGACTGGGCCGCTCGCCGAGAAGGTCCAGCTATCCCTCAGCGACGAGGAAAGTTTCGGTCACGAAGGGACGCTCGATTTCATCGATAACGCGCTCGACCGATCGAGTGGCACGATCCACGCCCGTGCCACGATCCCCAATAGCGACCTTCTCCTGACGCCGGGTGCTTTTGCGCGGGTGCGCGTCCAAGTCGCCGCGCCCGCGCCCGCCTTGCTCATTCCGGATTCCGCCGTGCTGCCGGACCAGTCCGACCACGTCGTCTTGACGCTTGGGCCGGACAACGTCGTCACGCCGAAGCAGGTCGAGGTTGGTGATCTGCGCGATGGCCTGCGGGTGATCCGCAAGGGCCTGTCGTCTTCCGATCAAGTCATCATCGATGGCATTCCGACAGCACAACCGGGCGCCAAGGTGTCACCGCACAACGGATCGATCCGCTTCGCGGCCGATCAGGCAAAAGGCTGAGCCATCATGAACCTATCTCACTTTTTCATTGATCATCCGCGTTTCGCGACGGTGCTCAACGTCTTCATCGCGGTGGCTGGCCTGGCGACGATGACCTTCCTGCCCATCGCCCAGTATCCGAACATCGTTCCGCCAACCATCGATATCACGACCGCATTTCCCGGTGCCTCCGCCGAGACTATCGCCCGTACCGTCGCAACGCCGATCGAACAGGCGGTCAACGGCGTCGAGAACATGGACTACATCACCAGTCAGTCGACCAGTGACGGCAAGCTCACCACCACGGTGATGTTCAAAATCGGCAGCGACGCAAACACGGACCTGATGCTGACGCGCAACCGCGTGCAGGACGTCCTGGCGCGGCTACCTCAGGAGGTTCAGCTCCAGGGCGTTCAGGTCAACAAGACCATCAAGGCTCTGTTGCTCGGCATCCACGTCTATTCGCCCGACGGGTCGCGTAGTCCCGAATACATGTCCAACTACATGCTCAAGATCCGTGATCAGATCGCGCGTCTGCCCGGCGTGTCGCAGTTCTGGGCTTTGGGAGAGCGGCAGTATGCCATGCGCATCTGGGTCGATCCCGACAAGGCAGCTGCCTACAACATCAGCGCCAGCGAGATTCTGAGCGCGATTCGGGCCCAAAATGCCCAGGTGTCAGCCGGCGTTCTGAATCAGCCACCAGTCGCGAGCAACTCCGCCTACGAGATCAACGTCGAAGCCCTCGGCCGTCTCACAACGCCCGAAGAGTTCGGCGAGATCGTCATCAAGTCGGATCTCCAGGGGCGCGTCACCCGTATCCGGGATATCGGTCGCGTCGAGCTCGGCTCCGTGGATTACGGCTCTATCGCCTACGCGGACAAGTATCCGTCGGCACCCTGGTGGGTGATCGCCACGCCGGGCGCTAACGTGGTCCAGGTCGAACACGCCGTCTGGGATAAAATGGCGGAGCTGAAGAAGAGCTTCCCGCCGGGTATCGACTATATCGACCATCTCTACGACCCCACCACCTTCGTCAGCCAGTCGATCCACGAGGTCATTGTTACGATCTTCATCGCGATCGCGCTGGTCGTGGTTGTCGTCTATCTCTTCCTGCAAAGCTGGCGGGCGACGATCGTTCCGGTGGTTGCTATCCCGATCTCGCTCATCGGAACCTTTACCGTTCTTGCCCTTACGGGCGCGTCGATCAACAACCTGTCGCTATTCGGCCTGGTGCTGGCCGTCGGCATCGTGGTCGACGACGCCATCGTGGTGGTCGAGAATGTCGAGCGGAACATGGCGCTCGGGAAGTCGCCGCGCGAAGCCGCGTACCAAACGATGACGGAGGTGTCCGCGGCGCTGGTCGCCATCGCCCTGACGCTCTGCGCCGTGTTCGTCCCCACCGCATTCCTTTCCGGCATCTCCGGCTTGTTCTTCAAGCAGTTCGCGATCACGATCGCTGCCTCGACCGTGATCTCATGCTTCGTCTCTCTGACCCTCAGCCCGGCTCTTTGTGCCGTGCTGCTGAAGCCACACCATGCGGGCAGCGCCAAGCCGCTTGGTCTCAACCGGCTGCTCGGCGCCTTCTTCAACCGTTTCAACGCCGGCTTTCAGTGGATGTCGTCGACTTATGGCAGTTTGACCAGCCGCTTCGTCCGGGCAACCGGTATCATTCTGGTCATCTATCTCGGGCTGATCGGTCTCACGACCTTCCAGATGTCGCGGATGCCGACCGGCTTCATCCCGGATTCGGATATCGGCTATCTCGCCACCATCATTCAGTTGCCCCCGGGATCCAGCCTGGAGCGGACCGATGCAGTGGTCCGTCAGGTCAACGACATCGCACTGAGCACGAAAGGTGTCGAGCATACTTCACCGGTGAGCGGCTTCGATGTGACGACCTACACCGTCGCACCTAACGTGGCGACCATCTTCACCTCGCTTCCCTCTCTCTATGGCCGGCACATTCGTGGCGTGAACGCCGCTTCGATGGTGCAGACCCTCACGAAGAAATTCTCTGTCATCAAAGACGCCAACGTCATCACCATCCAGCCGCCCACGGTCCAGGGTCTAGGCGCTGCTGGTGGCTTCAAGCTGGAGCTTGAGGACCGTGCGGATCTTGGACCCCAAGCCCTTGCGAAGGCTGCCAATGATCTCGTTGCGGCGGCCAATAAAGATCCGGCCTTCGGCGGCACCTTCACGCTCTTCAATGCGGGCACGCCCTCCATCTATGCCGACATCGATCGCCTGAAAGCCGAGAAGGTCGGCCTTACGCCGACCGACGTTTTCTCGACCATGCAGCTTTATCTTGGCTCGCAATATGTCAATGACTTCAACTTCATGAACCGCACCTACCCCGTCTACGTCCAAGGCGACCAGCAGTTCCGGCGGTCCGCAGAAGACATCGGTCTCGGCTTAGTGCGTAATATGAGTGGTGACATGGTGCCGGTGGGTACCGTGGCGACCTTCCACGACCAGACCAAACCCTATCGTGTGCCGCGCTACAACCTCTATCCCGCAGCCGAGATTATGGGCGCCGCGGCACCCGGCGTTTCGTCTGGCACTGCCATCAAGCGCCTGGAGGAGCTCGCCCATCAGGTCCTGCCGACGGGCGTGGGCTTCGAGTGGACCGATCTCGCCCACCAGCAGGAGCAGGTCGGTGTTCCGACAATCCTGATCTTCGCCGCGTCCGCACTGTTCGTCTTCCTCGTGCTCGCCGCCCAATACGAGAGCTGGAAGATTCCGCTGGCCATCCTGATGATCATTCCGATGTGCCTGCTCGCGGCATCGACAGGTCTCAATCTCCGAACCATGCCGATCGACATCCTGGCGCAGATCGGCTTCGTCGTGCTCCTTGGGCTGGCAGCGAAGAACGCGATCCTGATCGTGGAATTTGCGAAGCTCCACCAGGATCACGAGGGCTTCCCGGCCGAGGAGGCGGCAGTCCGCTCTGCCAAGGAACGCCTCCGGCCGATCCTGATGACCTCGCTCGCCTTCATCGCCGGCGTGGCGCCGCTTGCGGTCGCTTCAGGTGCAGGGTCGGAAATGCGCCAATCCCTCGGGACCACCGTGTTCTTCGGGATGCTCGGCGTGACCGCTTTCGGCCTCCTGTTCACGCCCGCTTTCTACACAGTAGTTCGCAATCTCGGGAAGAAAAAGACCGAGGTCGCCGAACCTATCCACGACGTCGATTCCAGGAGCGCAGCATGAACCGAAAACTTCGAACTGCCCGCTTGGCGTTGAGCAGTTTTCTGCTGACCACGGCGCTCACGGCCTGTGCGGTTGGCCCGGATTACACGCCTCCAAAGGCTGAGCTGGCGCCGTTTCATAACATCGTTCTCGCCTCGGCGCAGGAAGGCCCAGTGACGCCACCGCTCGATAAATGGTGGACCGGGTTTAACGATCCGATGCTCGTGACCGTCGTGCAGCGGGCACTCGATCAAAATCTCGATCTCGCCGCCGCCCTAGCGCGGGTGAGCCAGGCGAGGGCGGCAGCTTCGGAGGCAGGCGCCACGCTCCTGCCGACGGTCGACTTCGATGCATCCTCGACGTATCAGCATCAGAGTCTTTATGGCCAATTTGGATCCGTCTCTCGCACCTCCCCGGGCTTTAAGCGGAATGCCCGCGAGGATGTACTTGGCCCGTCGGCAAGCTGGGAAATCGATCTGTTCGGCGGGCTACGGCGAGGCGAAGCCGCAGCGGAAGACGAGGAGCAGGCGGCTGAGGCTACTGGCGCCGGAACCCGAGTGACTGTTGCCGCCGACACCGCGGACGCCTACCTGCAAATCCGCGGATACCAGGCCCGCCTTGCCGTGGCGGAACATCAGATCAAAACCGACGAACAGCTGGTTCAGTTGGTTGGTAACCGCATCGCAGCCGGCGCCGGCACGGACAGGGAGGGCGCGCAGGCGGAAGCATTGCTGAAGCAGGCGCGTGCAACCGTCCCTCCGCTCCGCCTTGCGCTCGAACAGCAACTGAATCGGCTCGACGTCTTGATGGGTGCTCAGCCGGGCACGTATGCCCGCGAGCTAGCAACCGTGCGCGACGTCCCCGCCATCCCGCCAATTCCAGATGATCAGCAGCCGATCGACGTGCTTCGCCGGCGTCCCGACATCATCGCAGCCGAACGCCATCTCGCCGCCTCGAACGAACGGATCGGTGTGGCGATCGCCGACTATTACCCGAAGATATCGCTGTCCGGCGCATTGGGATTCGACAGCATCAGCGGCAGCAAGCTCTTCACCTCCGGAGCGCAGCAAGCGACGGGGGGAGGGGCCATAAAGTGGCGTCTGTTCGACTTCGGGAAAGTCGACGCCGAGGTTGCGCAGGCTCACGGCGCTAATGCCGAAGCCTTGGCAGTCTACCGCCACGCGGTCCTTCACGCTGCCGAAGATGTCGAAAACGCTCTGGCGGGCCTCGCCCAAACGCAAGCTCACGTCATTGAATTGCAGGGCGAAGTGCAGGCGCTCGTAAAGGCACGCGATTTGGCGCAACAAGCCTATACGGCTGGGTCAATCACACTGACCGACGTTCTGGATGCGGATCGTGAGCTGCACACTGCACAGGACGAATTCGACGCCAACCGCGCTGGTGCGGCAAGGGCAGCGGTGGGCGTCTTCCGGGCACTCGGGGGCGGATGGGAACCAGCAACACTGAAACTCGTAGCTTTAGAGTGACTTCTGCCTTCGAAGGGCGGCGATCTATGTAGCTATTAATCGGACGACAGGTCCCTGCTTCTGCTTTGCGCCCATCCCGGTCATCCTATCGACAATTGCCGCAGCCCGAAAGCAGACACAGCAAGGGCAATCCGTAACGGTTGGTATGGGTGGGTTGCGGACGGTCTGCTTTCGGGCCGCCGCCAGCAATAGCAGACATTCTCACCAGAATTCTGGAACACTCAGGCGGTTGATAACCGAATCGTCTCGACCTAAGAACTGATCGAATGACACCCGCAGGCGTTTTAGCGCGCTAAGCGTCTCCCTGACCGAGCCCCGCTTAGCGCGCTACTATCACGACAGCCCCGAAGGCGCGCTACGAGGCCGCTCCGTTGTCGTAGACGATCTGCACCCGCCGGTTCTGCGGCTCGCGCACACCGTCGGCCGTCGGGACCAGAAGGTCACGTTTGCCCTTGGCGACGATCGCGATCTCGGACGACGGGATGCCGTCCTTCTCGAGCCGAGCCGCAACCGATTCCGCTCGGCGGCGAGACAGGCGCATGTTGTAGGCGTCCGAACCCACGGTATCCGTGTGGCCTGTCACCGTCAGTTCCATCACGTGAGCAGGACCAGCGTTCGACGCCGCCTGGTCCACGATCTGCTGAGCCTGTGGCGTCAGGTCAGACTTGTTGAAGTCGAAGAACACCAGGTAGCTCCTTGGAGCCGGCGCCACAGGTCGAGCCGGGGGCGGTACGTACACAGCCGGCGTGGCCTCGGGCTCGGATGCCGCCTCGTGGAAGCGGTACTTGAACCGCACGCCGTACATCTGCGGCTCGCCGTAGACCGAGGAGTAAAATCCGGATCCGGAGGTATTGCTATTGGAGATTCGATAGAGCTCGTTGGTCACGTTGGTGGCGAACAGCTGCATGTCAAAGTTGGTCTGCGCGATCTTCTCCCAATTGAGCGAGAGGTTGAGCAGGCCGTAGGCCTGGTAAATTCCCCCCGGCTCAGTCGGCGCCTGCGGGTTCTTCGAGATATGAGCATAGTTTGCATACAGATTGACTGTACCCCAGGTCTCCGGCACCGGCACGTCGAGCGACGCGTGGATATTCCAGATCCATTTGGAAACGCCGTAGGGCTCGCAAGACGCGTCGACGCTTCCTCCGGTGGGAACCGGACCATTGCATCCTAGGGTCGGCGCCTGCGCAATAAAGCTGTATTTATTGTAGAAGGCGTCGGTGTAACTCGCGTTGCCGCCGATCTCAAGCGCTGGGATCGGTTTGATACTTGTTTCGAGTTCCACCCCACGGATCGTAGCATCCGACGGTAGAATTGCTGCTCCCTGTGCGCCGTTGCTGCTGTCACCGATAGCGATCTGTTTGTTGGGGTATTCGGTGTCGTATGCCGCTAGATTAACTCGCGCTGGCACGGTCCCAACCACCCAATCGGATTTCATGCCAATTTCGTAGGAGGTAACGACTTCCGGATTGAAGGTTTCGGTGGAGACCCTGACGGCGTAGGGGTTGAAGCCACCCGCCTTGTAGCCACGGCTTACCTTGCCATAGACGAGAACGTTGGAGTCCAGCTTGTAATCAAGCCCGAACGTCCAAGTGGACGCATAGCTCTTCAGCGTCGCGCTATAGCCGCAATTGCCTACGGAGCTGACAATCTGCGCCGAGGTAATGCAATACAGGACGCTGGGAGCAAACGGGATGTAAAAGACCGAATTGCCGCTGATTGTATCGTGCGTGTACCGATATCCGGCCGTGAGGCGCAATCCGTCTAGTGCGGGCGTGAATTCGCCAAGATCGAGCGCCCCCTGGACATAGACTGCCTTCGACTCATTGCTCACTGCCTGAGCTTGCAGCGCCGCTGGGCAGGCCCCCGTCGCAGCAGCTGGGCAGCTCAGGTAATCCGCGATCGTCTGGGGGCCGTTGGGTGATTTGTCATAGTAAAATCCGCCCACGGTATAGGTGAGGTGCTCGTCGAGCAGTTTGCCCTGAAGCTGAAGCTCTTCGGTCACCTCTTTCAGATCATCCTTAGGCCCGGATGCGACGCTTGTTCCGTAGCCATGCGGTGCGATGCCCGGAACCGGAAAGCTCGGCAGAAGACCGCCGAGATCGGTCATTTCGAATGGCAAGCCATCGTTGTCCGAGCCATAGTTGTCCGTAAAGCGCTGATAGCTAACGATGTTGTTGATAGTGATTTCGTCAGTAAGGTCGACGCGCGTCTTATTGATGATGCCCCAGGTCCGAATCTTGGTGAACTGATCCACGTCTTCCATTGAAGCAAATGGGCCGAGCTTTTTTTGAAGATTAGCCGCGTTAACGTACGCCGTACATGGCGCCGTGCAGGCGCCAAGCCCCTCGAGTACCGGCAGGAGCACGCCCTGATTGATATGACTGGTACCGTTATTGCTTGAGTAGGATCCGTAGACCATCAAGTAATTCTCGATGCCGTCAGTCGGGCGAAATGTGACGGCAGCGCGACCGGCGTTATAGTCCATGTCGTCGGCGTACTTGTTCCAAAGGATTTCGTGCGTGTAGCCGTCCCGCTTCTGGAAAGTACCAGATACTCGAAATAGCAATTTGTCGGGAACGATCGGCACGTTTAGCGCGCCCTCGACACCGACATAGCTGTAATTGCCGGTGCTGACCTGCAGATAGCCTTCATAGTCGTTAGTGGGCTTGTGCGGGACCAGCAGCACGGCGCCGCCGGTCGTGTTTCGGCCGAACAGCGTCCCCTGCGGCCCCTTAAGGACCTGGACGTTTTCCAGATCCACATAGTTGCCGGGGCCGCCCTGGAAATTCGCGGCATACCCCTCGGGCAGCGGCACATCGGCGAGGTAGACCACCACACCCGACGATCCAAAATTGGTCAAGCCGACACCGCGCAGCGTGTAGGCTTCGACCTCGCGTGATGGTTCACCCGCGACGCTCACGAGCAGCGACGGCACCTGGCCGTTGAGGCCCTGCCCCGACGAGATGTTCTGCTTCTCCATGAACTTAGGAGAGAAGGCGGTGATTGAGATCGGAACTGTCTGGTTGCGCTCCTCTCGCCGCTGAGCAGTGACGACGATTTCCTCCAGCCCCCCAGGCGAGCTGGCGCTGTCAGCACCGGCGGCGTTCGCCGTTGCAGCCTGGGCCTGAGGGGCAAGTTGAGCCCCCGCAGGCTGCATTGCCAGCAGCACGCCGAGACTCGCACCGCAGCCGAGAATAGTTTTGAGCTGACCTGTTATGAATGACATCTTTGCCTCCCTCATGTCTTTGATTGAAGTGAATTGCCCACGGCAGGGGCGGTTGGGCATCACAGTGCGCCTGGGGGCCGAAGTCCCTCCGTGGATTTGAGACAGCCGCAAGCCTTCCGTGCATGAAACACCGTGAGGCTCCCGCGCTTCAGCGGATGTCCACAGAGCGCAGCGCGCCTGCCTGGCTGTTTTGACCTAATAATCGGCCCGTGCCGGCGGCAGCCCTTCCAATAGAGGGGCCGAGCAGCTCATGCTCTGACAGTGCGAGATCACAATACATGGCGTAAGCCTCCCCCATTACCATCGAGCCGCCGCGAATTCCGTGGCAGTCAATCTGTCGCCGCGATGCTCGCAATTCTGCATCAGTCGTCCACGGCGACGTCACTAGACTGGCAGCCTCAAATGCAATCGCTCACGAGCTGAGCTGCCATACTTGGAAGAAGGTATAGGACAGAAAAGAAGGGCTCAAATCCTCAGAGCACCCTAAACGACATACTTAGCAGCAAATTGGAGGACACAATCGCTCATTACCTTTGCGTCTCGGACACTGGCGGCGTAAAGGACACCCGGGGAGGATTACTATCCCCGTGCGCGATACGGCGCGCTGCGGCTTAAGCGCTGTCCTTGAGCCAGGCCGTTATCCCTTGCAGCTGACAACTCTGCCGAAATCCATGTCTTCGCTAGCGGCTGAAAATTTTGATAGGTAGCGCGGCCGCGGTGCGCGGGTTCCACGTCAGGAGGTGCGTCTCACTGAAATTGCACAGCTGGGCTTTGTACAGATGCCTACCTTCATCCGAGACAAGTCAAACTGCTCGGTGCGCAACGCCTTGTTCCACTTGGACGGCCACATCGCTCAAAGGCGACTTCTTTCCCGTTTGGCGGCGATAGTCAGACGGCGAGGTCCCATTCCAGTCGTGAAACGCACGCCCAAACGAACGCGACCCGCTAAAGCCAAGGCGAACGGCTATGTCATTTAGCGGTATTTGTCGGTCGCGCAGGAACTGAAGAGACAGTTCCCGGCGTACGGTTTCTTTCAGGAGGTGAACTGACGTCTCTTCCTCGTCGAGGCGGCGCCGAAGTGTGGCAGGGCTCACGTGGACGGCCTGAGCGAGCTCGCCGATCGTCGGTATCGGTCCACCGCGGGCGACCGCCGTTCTGTACATTCCCACGATCCGCGGCGCCAACCGGCCGTCGGCAAGTTGACGGACCACGTTATCAAACGGGAAGCGCCGCAGGAAGTGGTGCAACTCGTCGGAGCTCCGAATGACGGGGCGATTCAGAAGCCCGGCGGAAAACCCGAACTGATCGCGGGGTGCCCCGAAGCGAACACATTCACCGAAGATTGTCGCGATGTAGCGGTTGTCGTCAGTGCCTGGAGCTGCCGTTTCACACTCGGCATGTAATTCCTCGCCGATCAACCATTCGAAAAGCCGGAAAAAAGTGGAATATGCGTTGCACTGGAAAAAGAAACGCCATTCGGCGCCGATAAAATTGGCGTTGATAATGAAGTATGCTCGGTCCTCCCGGACCTCTAAGGCAAAGCGGCCAGCCTTCCCCTGCAACAGATTAAAAAAGCGGATCGTACGATCAATAACCTCAGCGAGCGTGAGGCTGCTGATCAAGCTATGACAATACAGGCGGAAGTCGGCGTTCGACAATGAGGCGTTATAGCGCTCGGACACCCGCGTCCAGATTTGGACAATGCAGGTGTTGCGCAGCATCACGAAGTCCTGTTGGGGAAGCGCGCTGATGCGGCTCTCGAAAATATCGCACGCCGAGTACGATTGATGGCAGTCACGCAAGATAACCTGGGCCGATAGCCCAACACTTTCGGCTTTTTGCAGAAGGTACCTGACATGGTCTGCGGGCAGGTAATGTGGCTCGTTCGAACGCATAGCTAATCTCGGATCAACGGATGCGTCGAGCGTTGTGCGGACCCGATCGTCTTGCAGTGCGCCGGCGTGCACTGCCGGTTTCGACCTCACTTTTTACGTCTATCACGCGGTGATAGCCGTGTTTAGCGGGCGAGGTTGGCATGTCAGACCTCCATCCGCCGGGAGCGCAACATCGGGCCTACAGCGGCTCAAATTCTGCGCCGGTATTCCCCGCGCCCCGGATCGCTTTTCTTGATGCTATTGAACGGCCGCCGATCGAGCAACCGCGCTCGGCTTCTCGGAGCACCTACTTGTGCTCAATCTGAGGACAGTTTAGCTCATTCATCAACCAGTTTACCGCTCGTTCGGCACCGAAAAATAATCTTGGTACCGCTTGTATGCATACCGCTCCGCGATCGTTCTGGGGTCGGTCGCATCGGACTTCGTGTACACGGCTTTATTGCCGTGGCCCCCTTTATTGCGCTCCTCAAGGAATGCGCCCATACGCTCCAAGATGCCGGCGTCCAGAGTGAGCCCGAGATCGCGGTAGATCCGTGCAATCGTGGACAGCGGATCGCGGACGAAATCCACATATAGGACATTTGCGAGAGAGCTCTTACGCACGAGGCCGCTCTCGATAAGATCTATCACATCGCCCCACATCTTTACCCGCGGTTCGATGTCGAACCACTCCTCCCCGGTACCCCCGGCACCATAGATCCGATCCGTGCGCCACGAGTAGATGATGCCCTGGATATTCACCACTGAGTCTGCTGTCGTTACCGGGTCGCGATGCGGGAAGATAATCTTGGCGTCTGGATAGAATTTCAAAAGGCTGGGGATCCGCGGCATATGCGTTGGGTTTTTAAGGAGCCAGTGCGGTCGCTTGAATTTCCATTGCAGCAATTTCAAAAAGCGCTTGTGCCAGGCGAAGTGATCGTCGGGCGAGCGCTCGTGGAAATAGCGTTCGAAACTCGGGATTTGGTAGGCCAAGGGCCAAACTTCCGAGAAGAACGCAGGATAGGTGAACTCGATATCTTCCAAGGGAAGGTCAGCACCCCAGGCGTGGGTCGCTTTGAACTCTGGGGAGATACGGTGAACCACCTCTACCCGGTCCGCCGCCTTCTGAATGCGCGGATCCGTTTCATAAGTCTCTTCTTCCGGCGCGGGCCAGGGGAACAATGCCTCCCACCGGCGGACCGACCGGAACTGGGGGTCCTGCGATAGGGTTTCATGGAGGATCGTGGTGCCGGAACGGCCAAAGCCCAGGATGAAGACCGGCTCGGTAATGACCTCGTCATCGATCTCCGGGTGAAGCCTGTAGGCCTCGGTAACCTGCAGGCGGATTTCCAGGTAGGTCAACAGGTCAGACCGCGTAAGCAAGCGGCCTACCAGATTGAGATTCGCCTCCTCCTCGATGGATTTGAGCAGCACGCGGAAATGGTCCTGCCAGCCGTCCTCACCGAAATCATGAAGACCTGTGCTCCGTCGCGCGTGATCCAGCAGAGAGGGCTCATCGAGCGGCACCACTGCCTTTGCGTCGATGAGACGGCCGATGCTGTTGGTCTCCTCGACCCAAGCCGGCCGGTTACGCAGTTGCCAGGTATCACGACGATCGACCGATTTCGACATTCAGCGCCTCTTTTGTGAGAGGCGTCACGCTAAGTCAGACGCGATGGGAAGAACAACTATAAATAGCCGACAATATCGCCTAATTCTGATCAACTCGACGGACGAAATCGATCACTCTCGCCGCCATTGCTGAAATACTTCCCGATAGGATTCCAAGAGCGCAAATGGATTTAGATGTCATCGATTGAGAGTTGCGAATCGCATTGGCGCGCAACTCTCCAAAGCTAAGTTTATAATAGCCTAGGCGGTCGAATGGGCTCCCGTCCGTCAGCGTTGCCCCGGCTAGGAACCAACGTAGCGAGTGTCTAGATTTCCATCCCGCCAACGCCGAAGCCGCCCGAGACCGAGATCCGCTGCCCCGTGATATAGGCCGCCTTGTTCGAGGCGAGGAACACCGCGGCATGGCCGATTTCCTCCGGCTGGCCCCAGCGCTTGATCGCCAGCGCCTTGTGCACCTCTTTGACCCAGGCATCGGGGAAGATGCCCTGATCCCATTGGACCTTGAACATTCCGGCCTCGATCACGCCCAGCAGCACGCTGTTGGCGCGGATGCCGTTCCGCCCCTCCTCCCGCGCCACGCCGGTGATCAGCGATTCGATGGCGGCCTTGGGTGCCACAGATAGAACGTCCTTCTCAGGCCACCAGACATGGCCGCCCGAGCCCAGATGGACGTAGGCGCCGCCGCCCCATCTACGGAAACGCGGTAAAGACGCATAGAGAATATTGAGGAAGCCCTTCAGGTCCTCCTCAATCACCCCATGCCATTGCTCGAGTGTGGCGTCCGCCACCAGTACCTGGCCGACGAATGTGCCGACACCGACCACGATGCTGTGGATGCGTCCGTGCGCCTGCGACGCCGCCTCGATCACGGCCTCGACCCGGGTGGCATCGCTGATCGCGACCTGGTGGGCGGTGGCCCTGACGCCCAGACCGGTCAGCTCCTTGACCAGAGCGTCCGCCGTGTCGCGGTTACGGTGGTAGGTCAGTGCGACATCGGTGCCTGCTCGGGCAAATTCCCGGCACACACCCTGCCCCACACCGCCGGTGCCGCCGAAAACTAGGGCAGCGCCTTCAGGAAACAAATTGTCAGACATGTAAACTCGCTCATCGAGGGTTCGCCGTGCCTGATCGGTTATCGATTACAACTATCTCAGGTCAACATGAACCACCTGACGTGACCAGAACGGTCCTCAGATTGGGCAGTTTTGTATCAATGTCGTGCTGAATTCCAGTTGCGCGACGAACCTACAGAAGACTGAATGGCGGCCGTGCGGCGCACGCTCTTAGTCAGGAAAGGAGCGCCTGCTGGGAATACTGGACTTAGGAGACGGATGCCACGCCGTCTCCATTCTCTGGAAGCACTCTAAGGATTTCGACAATGGTTGCCAATTTCGATAGGAAATTCCGCGAAGTAATCACGCCCGGGGCAGTGGGCGTAATCACCGGCGCGGCCCGCGGCATCGGCGAGGGTATCGCGCGAGCGGCCGCGGCTCGGGGCATGAAACTCGTCCTTGCCGACATTGCGTCCGAACCGCTGCAGGCTGTGGTGAACGATCTCGGAAGCCAGGGTGTGGAGGCTATTGCCGCGGTGACGGACGTTACCGACCCCAGCGCGCTCCGCCGTCTCGCGGACGTGGCATTGGAATCCTTCGGAGAGGTCCATCTCCTCGTCAACAATGCGGGCATCGAGGCGGTGGGTCTCAGTTGGGAACTTGCCCCTGAAGAGTGGGAGCGGATACTCAAAATCAACGTACTTGGCCTAGTAAACGGTGTGCGCGCTTTCGCACCGCGGATGATCGCTGCTGGGAAATCCGCAGCCATCGTGAACGTTGCCTCGATTGCCGCTGTGTCGATGCTGCCACTTCAGACCGCCTATATCGTTTCGAAGCACGCGGCTCTGTCCTTCACGGAATGTCTCTATCTCGAGATGCAACAGGCTGCGCCTCACATTCAGGTTTCGGTGGTCGTGCCCGGCTCGGTCGCGACAAGAATATTCGACGACGCCAGAGTAACGAACGGATCCGGCGCGAAGTATCACCGCCGCTTCATGCAGCAAATGCTGGGCGCCGGAATGACGTCGAGCGATGCCGGCCGGACCATCATGGATCAGATCGAAGCAGGCGAATTTTGGATCACCACCGACCACGACATGCTGGCGAAGCAGGCTGACGCGCGGGCCGAATACCTTTCGATGCGCAGAGCCCCGACTCTGGGCGAAGGCGCGGAGGCCCTCTTCGAATAAAGATTTAGGAACGTAGGATCTCGTGATTGAGAGCGCTCTGCGTGGTCGTTACTGCAAAACCTCATCGAATTCAGGATCACGTGGCAGAGAAGACATTGCACTCAATGAGCAGGAACCAGTCCCCGTTGGCGACCGAAGATCAGGAGGCGGTCGAACGTGCCGCGTTAGCGCTTCGCGACTTAGCAATCGTGCAAAAGGCCGTCGCGGATGCCGCTCAAGCGTATAAAGACCTGGTCCAGCATGATCCCGGCAGCGAGAGCCTATTCGCGGACGAGTTCGAACAGCTTGCCTTCACCGCACTTGAGAGAGCGGTGAACAGCGATCCGAATTACCCGCGCATCCACGCGGTAAACCTGGCAGCGCACCTCACGGACGGACGTGCGGTGCCTGCGACCAAAGTAATGCACCCCAGTCCGGACTTCATTTATCGCATGGCTCCGGTCGACGGCGCGGCGCGCTTTGCCTTGCATGGACGCATGCCGCCGGACGGCCCCATCGCCTTCGAGGTGTCTGTCCTTGCCGAAAACGGCGTCACACAAGCCAACCTGTCGCTGGCAGATCTCAAGGTCTCACCGGACGGAAGCTTTATGATCAGTATCGATCCCAATCCCATGGCGGGGCGGCCGAATCATCTGCAGAGCGGGCCCGCGACACACCAGCTGATGATCCGGGACATATTCGATCATATCGAACGCCAACGGCCAATCGCCCTGCGCATTGACAGATTGGATCCGCCGACGCGCCAGCCCCTTGCTATTGAGGAGCTTGTCGCCCGTGTCACGGGAGAGCTCACAAGGGCAAATCTTTTCGCCGCGGCGGTCGTGCGCGGAGCCAATGCGGAGACCAATGTGCTGCTGCAGCCAGGGTTCCTGAAGGGGGACGCCGCTCTCCTGACCCAGGCCTATTCTATGGGCCGCTTCAAGCTGAGGGAGAATCAGGCGCTCGTCATAACACTGACCCTGGGAGCGGCTGGCTATGCCGTCGTGCCGGTAACGAATTGCTGGGGCGGACTTGGCGATTTCCCCCACCACCGTACCGTCATCAGCATGGGCCATGCCACGCCGAATCCCGACGGATCTTACACGTTGGTTCTGGCTCACCGCGATCCAACCGCCATCAACTGGGTGCAAACGGGCGGCTTGTCCCAAGGATATCTGTGCATTCGATGGACCGCCTTTAAACGGGGCGACGAATCCCGGCCGACGCTAGAGGCGAAGCTGGTCGACTGGGCCGAGCTGGACGCCGCGCTGCCGACAGGCACGCCGCGCATGCCCCAATCGGACCGTCAGCGGCAACTTGCCCAACACGTCAAAGACTATACGGCGTGGGAGGGTGACTGAGCATGGGCACAGTGCGCCGCTAATCGATCCTGGGAGGTGGCAGCCCTTCTCCTCATCAGGGAGGTGTGCGTCCCGCCCTATTATATCGCCGGGGTCTCGGCGATTTTTAAGCAGAGGAAAGCCACCGCGGAAAAGATGCAAACCAAGACCCGCGCTGACGGGTGGCATTACCAAGCACGACAGGGGCGACCGCTTCCGTCGCAGAGAGCCGCATCGGCCTAGCGCAGCGGACAGATTTTGCCGGGCAATGGAGGAGTATAGTTGGTGAGTCAGAAGAAGGTCGTCATCATTGGGGCCGGACCAGGCGGCATTTGCACCGGTATCAAGCTCAAAGAAGCTGGCTATTCAGATTTTGTGATTCTTGAACAAGCCGATGGGGTTGGCGGGACTTGGCGGCTCAACTCCTATCCCGGTTGCCGTTGTGACGTCCCCTCAGTGCTATACTCGTTCTCCTTCGCGCCGAAACGCGACTGGTCGAGCCGTTATGCTGAACAGCCGGAAATCCTCACCTATTTGGAGGATTTAGCTGAGCGATCGGGACTTGCACGGCACATGCGGTTTAACACGCGGGTAACTGGGGCGACCTGGCAGGACCGGGAGAACAGTTGGGTCGTTTCGCTCGAAGATGGGAGCAGCATTTCAGCTGACCTTCTTGTAAGCGCACTTGGCCTATTCAATGAGCCCATGATCCCCAATTTGCCGGGCTTAGAATCATTTGCTGGCGAAGTCATGCATTCCGCGCGCTGGAATCACGGACTCGATCTCACAGGAAAGCGCGTGGCTGTGATCGGCACCGGCGCAAGCGCACTGCAATTCGTGCCGCAGGTCGCTCAAATCGCCGATCACCTTGATGTCTACCAGCGCAGTCCCAACTACGTGAGGGTGCCTGAACCGGAATACACTCCGGAAGAACGCCAACGAATGTTGGATGATCCGCAGTTCTATCAGCACGAGCGGCAGATGGTTTTCGACTGGCTCGAGAACATTTGCGAGATGAAGGACCCAAAATTCCTCGCGGATTCGACACAACAGTGCCTGGCCAGCCTTGAACTCGTCGAAGATCCCGATGTCCGGGATAAGCTTCGTCCCGATTTTCCTTATGGCGCCAAGCGGCCCCTCACATCACGGGACTGGTTTCCGACGTTCAACCGGCCGAACGTGGATCTGATCACGGATTCCATCAGGCGCGTCGGCAAGACCGAGATCGAGCTAGAGGACGGGACTCGCCGACCAGCGGATGTGATCATTTTCGGTACGGGATTCAAGACAACCAAGTTCCTGTCGGCGATTTCCGTTCGGGGGCGAGACGGGCTGCGGCTGGAGGAGGAATGGGCAGGGGGCGCCCGCGCTTATCGCGGCGTCACCGTTGCGGGGTTTCCAAATCTGTTCATGCTCTATGGACCGAACACAAACAACGGCGCCATTATCCTGAATATTGAGCAACAGGTTGACTACATGATTCGCCATCTACAGCGAATGGAGGAGCAAAAGATAAAGTGGATCGACGTCCGCAAGTCAGAGATGGATCGCTTCAATCAACGACTTCAAGAGGACCTTGCAAGCATAAAAGTTTGGAATTCTGGAGTTAATTACTACTACTTTAGCGAGAGTGGCCTGAACGTTACCCAATGGCCCCATGGAATGACGTACCTCGCTGAGGAATTATCCAGACCGGATTGGGACGCATACGAGCAGGCTAGATAGCCCCTCGGGTATGAGTGGCCGGACAAACTCCGAAGTAAGGATGTCGGACACAGAGCATCCGACCGTGAAGAGGTTTATCGACAACGTCGTAGTCATTACAGGCGCTGCGTCGGGAATCGGTCTTGCAACGGCCGAGCGACTTGCAACGGAGGAGGCCAAATTTATGGATTTTTTGCGATCCGGAAAAATGCCCCTGACACAATGCCAACTCATACAGCGTTGGTGGCGGCCTTCTATGTGACGCTGTGCTGGTCGGGCGCGATGACAAGGCGGTTTTTGGGCGCGCTGGTGATGCGATTCGTCGAGCCGGCAACCCTGCTTGCGATTAACGCGGCGCGGGCTGTTGGGCTGATCCTGCTATCTGTCGTAACGACCGGCCATGTTGCGCTTTGGTCTATCGTCGCGGTTGGCCTCATGAACTCGATCATGTTCCCCACCATCTTCACATTGTCGATCAGAGGTCTAGGGCATCTAACCCAGCGTGAATCCGGTCTTCTGATAATGGCAATCGTCGGCGGCCCGGTCGTGCCGCTATTGCAGGCAGCTCTAGCAGACCGCTACGGCCTGAGGATCGCCTTTTTCATTCCGGCCTTTTGCTATTTGTATGTGGCGTATTTCGCATCGGCATGCAGAAAGCTTGGGAACGTTCGTTAAAGTAAGGCTAGCTCAAGCTATGCACAAAAGCGGATCGATGGCATTTGCAGGGCCGCAGTGAATGACGGCTTTTCGTCTGAAGCGTCCGAAATCCGCCGGTCCGTTTCCGGCCCGTACCGGCCATCCGCTTGCAACCAATTGCTTGTCCGCTTTTTGGCGCGAAGCCGACATCTGCATCCAGATCAATCTAGTACGAGGTGCGCGAGTTCGGTCCGCCTGAAACCCAGCTCAACTGGTCCTTGTAGATGCGGATCAACCGATTTCCGTTTGCTTGGCTTCGCCTAAAAGATCGACTCTGACTCTAGGCATACGAAAGCCGCTTTGGGCATACATAAAGCCTATCGCACTCCCAGGGTGCCGACATTACATTTGCCCTGAAGGAACAGCCGATTTTCGAACTTCAATTTTGACGGAGTGCAAATGGCCTGAGGACGCGCCGACAGGGCAATCTTAACCCAGATGTTTAGCGTGACGTTTCCGGGCGCCTTCCGAATCCCTGATTTGGAGCGGGTGAAGGGAATCGAACCCTCGTCGTAAGCTTGGAAGGCTTCTGCTCTGCCATTGAGCTACACCCGCGACCCGTGAAATAACTAGGTCCACCTGCCGTCCTTATAGCCACGTCAATTCGCCTCAGCAAGCTGAGGGCAACCCCACTAATCGCAACACATCTACCGAACCTTCTTGGCCCGGCTTGGGGTGAGGTTGCTAACTACGTTTGTCCCGTGGCGCGGGCGCGCGCTTAGTTCTTGTTCAAGGGCAATGATCCGATATTGTGCTGCGAAGAGGCTTTGAGCCATTTCGTTCAACCTCCTATCAATGTTTTCCGTAACATCGGCACTCGGCTTCGGTTCGCTACCGGCGCCCTTACCTACCTCTCGCTTGAGGTCATCGATGAATTTATCGAGCATGGCGGCGAGATCCTGATGATGGGCCGCAAGCAAAGTCGCACGCGACTTAACATTCGCGATCCTAAGAACCTCCGCTTTTGAAATGCGATGCGGATAATTGTACCTTCCCGTTTTCGGGTCTCGGTAGCGATCACTCAGCACATTGGCGCGATAGGATTCCATCGCTTCAACGATAGCCGATCTCACAGCCTCAGCAGACCTCAGCATCGCCAGCGTTCATGATTCGATCATAAAAAGAATTCCCTTCAAACTTCGTACGCACACTCTCGAAGCGCCTCGCCCATTTTATGACGACGCTCGAGAAATGGCGGAAAATCAGCGGGTTTTCATGGTCCGCCGCTATATGCTTCAGGGCGTCCGAAACGTTCTCGACAGCCTGGTTCTCGAAAGCCGACATCATGATGTGCCAACGGCAATCGGCATCGCATTCCGATACATTGGGCAGCTCATTCTGCGAACAGCAAGCCCCCGCTTCAGCAGGGGGCTTAGTACAACCAATCAGGCCCGGAACAATTTGCTTTATCACCAGCCCATCAGGCTCGTTCGACAGCATTTCTAAAATTTGGGCTGTCCCGACCTTACGTTGTTCCTTTTTGCCACGTGGAACGATGACCTTGAATGAGTTTTCGATACAAGCGACCACGTCTCGAACGACCTCTGCGCCTTTTCCGAGCATATCATCCCTGTGTTCGATAAAATCGGCTGTGATTGTGCTTTGCTCGTCGATTGCTGCCTCCTGCAATTCCCTTACGAATGTCGGATCCGAAAGCATGTAGCGAATAGTCGGTCCCAAACGCTGATGTCCAAAGAGCCTTCGAAGTATCAGTGGACCTCCCAGCAATGCCTTTACGATCAATCGTGCTACAGTCTTTCTAATTCGGTGGTGATGAAACGACGATCCACCTAGAAGGCCACGCAACTTATGCCGGTCGACGAAATCCTCTAGTTGTGTCGGAATGTGTTTGACCGGCTGACCTGAGCCGAAAAACCTTTCGTGACTCTTCCAGAGCCAAAAAAACTCCTCCCCCTCCATTATTTTGACGTATTCAGCCTGGGCGACGAGCGCCTTTCCGATGATCGGGTGAAGCGGCCAATCTCTCTCATCGCCTCCAAAGGATTGAGAAAACTTAAATGTGTTACCAGAGATGATGTACTGATTTTCCGTACCATCAGCCGCCGCCGTCACCTCCAATCCTAGAACCTCTGACGAACGGGAGCCAAGCATTAGCGACGTCATCATCATGGTTGCGGTCTGGCAGTCGTACGCCAAGCTGGTTAGCTCTCGCCTATTCCGCGGCTGAAATCCGTCCGGCCATTCGAATCCCCTAATTACAGACGCAGTTCTCTTATTGTAGGTGGCTGAGCAGCAGTCTGACGAAACCGCTTTAACTGCTATACAGCACAAATTTAATATTGGTCTAACCGCCTCAATTAATCTCAAAGACTTCTCGCCTAAAGCTGCAACGAACTCATCCGGAAGGGGATGATATTCATGGGGCTCCGACGGCGGTTGTTCTTCACGGATCCGCGCCGTATCCAAGCCAGAATGCGCTTCTTCATCCTGACCGTCAGGCAACTGTTCCTGTAAACCGAAGAAACCGTACGTGCCGGGGGATTTCGTGCACCACCATTGAAAATTAGCAAACAACCTGCCCACCTGACTGCGGTTAACTACATTCAGCCCTTCGACCACCGCCAATATATCTTCTGCAAGGAATTCCTCGAGAGGCACTCCGGTCTCGACAGCAGCTTTAATGAATACCCCACAGACGTGATGGCGCTTCTTAATACTCGAGATTGCGCTAGCATTTACCTCCCCAAAAAGATCAATATAAGTTGCTCTCCGCCAGGTAAGCATATATTCTGATATACCTGGGCAATCGCCAAGCATCGACCCATCCGACATCTGCCGATCGAACCTGAATAGGCGATCGCCACGGGGTCTCGTTGCGAAGTGTGGCGCCCAAGCGAGTGGAAACTCCCACGTAGCTTCGTAAGCATGTGTAACTCCAGAGTCCGCATGAGGAAAAATCGGCAATGCAAGAAATTGCAACTGACTATCGAAGGCCTGATCGCCTGGCATGGGATAAACCGCCGAAAGGTCCCTTCCTCCCCAGCCATGCTCCGTGAGAGTTTGCCACGCGGTAGCGAGATCGATGGCTTCAGGTTTCATCAGACCGCCTCCTTCCGCCGACCGCCTTTTCCAGTAAATTGGGTCACGGGCACGATCGGCGGCATCCCCAGAGCTACCGCTTTTGCTGTCTCCACGTGCTCAATATGAAATTTGCCGACGATATATTCCAAAATTGCGAGCATCTCCCTGTAGTCGCTCGCGATCCAGAGGCCATACCCAAGCGTCGTCTCAATGTGTTGAAGATCCATTATCGCCCTGCTCAAATAAGGAAGGCACTCGATTGTCGCGAACCATTGAAGGCAGCGCCAACAATGCTGAGATCGACAAATGATGCCGCCCGGGTTCCCTGGGTCACCGGTTTCAGTTGGATGCAGAGGATCTCGGCAGCCCAACCCCACAGCCGTTCTAAGCAGCTTTGGCCCATCCCCGTATTCCGATGGGGAAAATCTTCCTTTTCTAAGGTCCGGAAGAATTTGCCCCTGCAGGTCTATTATCCTCTGGCGGTCTTTTATTATGAGATCGCGCTTTTCGATGTGGTGCAGGACCGCCTCAAGCGTCGATTGCCCTAGAGAATGAGCCGTTAGAACGTAATTGAAACCAGACTTCTGATATATAAACAACGCAAAAATGTCGCGGCACGAAGAAAATCTCAGTTTGACCGGCCGGCCATTTTCCCTTCGGATATCAGATGAGACAAAAAGCTTATCAATAAATGCGTGCATCCGTTCTTTGTTTCTGGTTTCCGGTAGCAAGTCACCTATCCCGCTCTTTTCAGGCCACATCCAAACTAAGCTGCTTTGATTGACGCGATCGGCGTCCTCGACCCCCTCTATTTTCTGTTGCAGGCGTTCCGAGATTGGCGATTGGATCTCGATGATCTTCTTCATTACCTGATAGGGATCGGTTCGCCGATAAATCGATGATGAACCCCTTTGGATTTCTCCTGGAAGGCGCTTAGGTCCAACGAGGACCACTCTTTTTTCGGGGTAGATCGGGTCTGGGAGCCACCAACGACCCGTGATCATCCGAGCGACGGCATCCGTATTCATACCGCATTTCATCAGAACCATAGCGTATGCGATCGCAATGTCTTGCCAGGTGAAAAACAGCACCGAGACGTGCGCCCAAACACCACCTTCATCCACGAACGGCGATCGGAAGCGAGCAGGCACTGCTGAGGATGCGCAAGCATCTTCCAGGATTTTCACATCGGCAGAACTCCTTTCCAGGCCTGAAAACGCAAGAAGTTCCCTGACCATTCCGAGTCGTCGCGGCAGATCGCCAACTTCCAAATCAATGTCGACTTCCGATGAAATGTAGTTTTCGGCCAGCTTCCTCCCTTCCACAACTCTCGTTACAGCGTTGGCCCAAAGCCGGGCCAGAAACCTGAAAACTCGAACCGCTTCCTGATGGTTTAGTGGATCATCGCCGTACGAGGTTTGGTCATCGTCGCTGAAATAGACGTAAATCTGGAGAGGAGAACCGCCAGATTCCTTTTGTTCTGCTTCGAGATTATAACTCTCCATAAAAACTGAATAGACGGTATAATTGACGTAGTATCTCATTCGCGGCGAAAGATCTTGGACCTTAAGCCAATTTATAAACCGTCTCCAGATTTTCTCTATTTGGGCCCACGAAAGATCATCAATTACCAGTGCCGTTAGTTCGCCGTCGCCTGAGGGGAAGGTCTCTAGTTCATCCAGGAAACGCCAGAGATAGTTCATGTTATATCTACTTCTTTCCGCGGTAGAGCGCGCTGAGGCAGCATGTAACTCCTGAAATCCCGGGAGTATGCGCCGCACTAACTGCGGCCGACCCCGCACCTGTCGTCCCAGCGACTTGAAACCAACTGCGAGGGGATCGAGCGCGAGCGTCCATTCTCGCTCAAGACCGCTAACAGGATCGATTGTCCGCCCAGATATCTCGTATGTCGGCGCCCGCAACTCTCTTCTCCCTTCCTCGCCTTACGAGTAGGCCGGTGGCGTCTGATGCCAGCATGGCCGTTCCTTGTCCCAGGTCATTAACTCAGTTAACACGGAAACGGACGAACACAAAGTGCGATCGAATCTGGGAGCGAATGGCGTTAGTGCTTCAATTCAGGCTTGGGGAGATCTGCGCTTGCTAACGCAGCCGAGGTGCGTGTTTTTTATCGATGCGATAGCGGTGGCGCTCGGCGTGCCGGCGGAGTTGGCGGGTACCCCGTTCATAGTCGACGAAGATGGGCGCCTTCATAACCACATCAACGAATACCT